>Ga0172375_10001185_pt1 | contig 41890 bp, 36 predicted proteins | sample LakKiv1m_FD_114537 | JGI IMG/M metagenome (GOLD analysis project Ga0172375, IMG submission 114537) | Freshwater microbial communities from Kabuno Bay, South-Kivu, Congo - kab_092012_11.1m | ecosystem: Environmental > Aquatic > Freshwater > Lake | place: Democratic Republic of the Congo... | reverse complement strand
CGACTGGCTCACCATAACTAAATGCTCCTTTCCCTTCGGTAACATCAATTATGGCGCAACCGCTCTTATTATGCCTATATGCCTTCCCTCCTTCGGTAACATCTAATGTGGCGCAATTCGGGCAGACTGCGGGGGGGGTGGGTGACATTGACAAGATTAGGCGGGCATGCCAGAATAAAACCCGGCCTGAAAACAGGAAGAATCCGGCAGATATGGAAGACGGCATTAAAGTAAAACAGGAACCGCGATCCCTAAAAGGTGTAATCGCTGCTGTCGTATTCTGTGCCGGATCGCTGGCCTTGTTCCTGTATACCATGCCGCCCTATAACGCGGAGTCGCACTGGCTCGATTACCTGAAGACTTATCATAACGTGAGCATTGCCGGGCTCATGGCGGGACCGTTGTGGCTGGTGTTCGCCCTCCTTAAGGCACGAACACACTTTTTCGAGCTGGACCGTAAAATCAGTCAGGATGAATTCAATACTTCGCTGGCAGTTGTCATTCTCGCTTTGATCGTCGCGCTTTCTCTGGCCCTTACGAAGATTCCCAGCCTGGTTCCAAAGGAAAAAGCCGACACTGATTCCCCGGAGCGGACAAGATTCTTGAAGCTGGATCGCAATGTAAAAATCCTGGCGTCCTCCATGATAATCCTGTCCGGGCTGATTGTGCTGTCTGTTCCCTTCCGCCGGTTGAAGAGGCGTGAACGTCCTGGTTGGGACGAGCCTGGTGAAGGTGCAATGTCCGGTAACACAAAGAAAAAGGAGTAGAAATGAACAAAATGATTGTTTGCGCCCTTGCCTGTCTTCTGGGCCTGGCGGCAATGACTGGGATATATGCAGAGGACAAAGCCGGCACGAAGAAAATACGTGTGTTGCTTGTTACTGGCGGTCATGGTTTCCAAGAAGGCCCTTTCTACAAGATGTTCGATGAAATGAAGGGCATTGAGTATAAAAAGGAAACTTATCCGAAGGCTGCTGAACTGCTTAAGCCCGGGCTTGAGAAGGAGTTCGACGTTATCGTGATGTATGACATGGTTGGTTCCATTACGGCTGACCAGCAGAAGGCTTTTGTTGAGCTGTTGAATAAGGGAATAGGGCTGGTATTATGGCATCACAATCTTGCCGCGCACCGGGACTGGCCGGAGTTCACGAAGATCCGCGGCGGAAAATACTTTCTCAAGCCTGAGGCCATTGAGGGCAAGGAGTATGGCAATTCCGAATACAAGGATGACCAGAAGGTGAAGGTGACGATAGCAGACAAGGAGCATCCGATAACAAAGGGACTGCAGGATTTTGAGATTGAGGACGAAGTTTACGGCAAGTGTTACGTGTCGCCGTCTGTGCATATACTGATGAAGACGGATCATCCGAAAAGCTGTCCGGATCTTGCCTGGGTGCACACATACGGGAAGAGCAGGGTGTTTTACCTGACGTCGGGTCATGATTCCAAGGCGTGGGGCAATCCCAGTTTCCTGGAAATTCTTGTACGTGGTATCAACTGGGTTGTGGGCAAGTAAACGAGGCCATTCGTCATCCGCAGATTTCCCGAAAGGTGGAGAAAGCCTTAGCCGCCGATTAACGCCGATGACGCGGGGAGCAAGGCTTCCACCTTTGCTCAAGCAGCTATGGCGGACACGTGGGGCAGGCGGGTGTATATTGAAAAGTGGTCTGAGGCTTTTGTTGGCTGAAAGGAAGAGTAATGAAAATGCGAGACTGCATCACGACAGGGCTGGTCCTCATAATCGGGGCTGGGAGACTTCTGGCTGCAGAAAGTGAAACATGCGGGAACAACATGGCACAACTTGATGCCGTTATCCAGCAGTACGCACACAAGAACAAGATAGAGAAAGGCCAGCAAATTCCTGCGGCCGAATTGCAGGAGTCCTTCCTCCAATACATGAAGCGGGATTTGAAGAACGTCAAATGTCCTGCGGGCGGCAACTATACCTTCGGTACCGTGGGTGGATCGCCGACGTGCACTGTGCACGGATCTCTGGTCGATGTCAGAAGCGCAATAAAGAGGGAACGGGAGACCCACGCGCGTTCCTTGCGGATTTCTGATTCCAGGGAGGATACCGTTCAAGATGGAGCTAAGGATGGTTCCATTGCGGAATGGAGCGCGTTAGAACTAACACTATCCTCGCTTCAGACGCAGGGCACCAGGGAGTATAGTTTCTCGTCTCGATCGCCGGGGGAGAAGACGACCGTGACTATTGGTTCAGTAACTCTGGCCACGGAGATAACCTCCGACACAGTCATTCTGCGCGACAGTTACCAGATGATTTACAAAGGGAAGAAGATGTCACTGGATATGGTTCATACATGCCGCAAGGACAAATTCCTTTCTCCGATCCGAATCGAGAGCAAGGGTGAAGGAAATGACGAGTTCGCCACCTTTGTGGCAATGATCGCTGATAGGAAGATGACAGTAAGATCGAAGGGTTTAGATGATTCAGTTTCCGAGTTCCCTGATGGCGTCATAACGATGTCGGCCATGCTGCGTCTTGCAACCCTGCTGCCTAAGAAGCCTGGCTCGGTTTATACGTACAAATACTCGCTTGAGTCGTCAGAGCTGAATCTGAAGAAGCAGTACCGCCTAACCGTGCTGCCTCCGGAGACGATCACTTGCAACGGGCAAGAAGTGATGTGTTCGAAATTTCAGGTGGCCGGAGGCGGTATCCATCCAATCTATTACTGGGTTAACAAACAGGGCCTGCTGCAGCGAGTTCTAATTGACGATCAAAAGATCATGGAGCTAAAAGAAGCAGCCAGCAATTGAGTCGACGGAGCGTCGCCCTCCATTAAGCGGAGGATTGCCGCGCCACTACGCGGAGTGCCGTGGCGCTCTGTTGCGACCAAGACGGCTAACTTCCGGCTTCTGAATGGTGACTCCTGTCTTCACATCTTGCGACCCGATTTCTCTCAAAGAAGCGGTTGCAGGAACACAGGTTCTGTGGCATAATCGCGCGTCCTTATTTTTTTAATTGAAGAGCTTGGGGGGTTTTTCTTTATGAATGATATTCCGGTTTCTGATGTTAGAAATTTCGTGGTCATGGGGCATACGGGCAGCGGAAAGACCACTTTTATTGACGCACTGCTGTTAAAGCTTGGTTTAAATGACAGGTTCGGTTCGGTCAGTGCAGGCTCCAGCATGGCCGACTACACAGACGAGGAAAAACACAGGAAGATCACCATTTACGCCAAGCCCTTCTCCGGCGTTTATAAGTCTGTTTCCGGCAAACCTTACGACCTTATCTTCACCGATACCCCTGGATACATGGATTTTTACGGGCAGATTGTCGCCGCCACAAAGGCGACGGAAGCCGCACTGATCACAATTGATGCCGCCGCAGGAATACAGGTGGGTACCAACAGGGTATGGAAACTCTGTGAGAAGCGCGGACTGGCACGCGGAATTCTTGTAACCGGCCTCGACCGCGATAATGCCGATTACAACAAGGTCATTGCCTCAATTACCGCCGCTTTCGGGGATAAATGCGTTCCCGTGATTCTCCCGCTTCCCGACAAGAGCGGCGTTGTGGATGTGCTTGCCGGGAAGAATATACCCGCCGCCTTTACCGCGGAAGTTGACAGGCTCAAGAACATCCTTTCAGAGCGCGCCGCCGAGATCGACGACGTCCTGATCGAAAAGTTTCTTGGCGGCGAGGTGCTTTCCCCTGAAGACCTGGCCAAGGGTCTGAGGGTGGCCGTGGCCCGTGGAAACCTGGTTCCGGTATTTGTCACGATGGCTCTCAAGAACATCGGCGTAACGGAGACTCTGGACGGGATTGCGCGGCTGTTTCCGTCGCCTGCGGATATACCGGCCAAGGACGCTGAAGGCCGTGATATTCCCTGCGGACCGAATGATCCATTCGTCGGGTATGTCTGGCGCACGGTCAACGATTCTTTCGTCGGGCACCTTGCGTTTGTCAGGATCCTTGGCGGGACGATCAAGACCGATTCGGAATTCCAGAACACATCCAAGAACCAGAAGGAACGCGTAGGGGCCCTGCTGCAGGTCAACGGCAAGAAGCAGACGCCGGTGGCGTCGGCCACCGCTGGCGACATTGTCGCCCTGGCAAAACTCAAGGCTGTTACCACTGTGGGCGATACGATGGGTTCAGTCGGTTCAAAGACATTGTGCAGCAAGATCCAGTTCCCGAGCCCGACGATGTTCATGGCCGTTTATGCCAAGACATCGGCAGACGAAGACAAGATAGGCACAGCGCTGGCGCGTGTTTCAGAGGAAGACCCGACCCTCAAGGTGGAAAGGAACGTTGAAACCAAGGAGACCATCCTCGAGGGATTGGGCGATGTGCAGATTGATGTCGCGGTTGAGCGTATGAAGCTCAGGAGCAACGTGGACGTGGTGCTTTCGACGCCGAAGGTTCCTTACAGGGAGACCGTAGTCGGCCTCGGTGACGGGCATTACAAGCACAAGAAACAGTCGGGCGGCCACGGCCAGTACGGCGAAGTTTACCTGAAGGTTGACCAGAACCGCGGGAAACCGGAGGAATGGTTTGTGAATGCTATTGTCGGCGGCGCGATACCGGGCAACTTTATTCCCGCGATCGAGAAGGGCGTGCTCGAGGGCATGACTTCCGGCGCCGTGGCGGGTTATCCCGTGACCGGGGTGAGGGTGTCGGTTTACGACGGTTCGTTCCACGATGTAGACTCGTCGGAAGTCGCATTCAAAATCGCCGGGTCGCGTGCTTTCAGGGATGCGATGTCAAAGGCCAAGCCGGTTCTTCTCGAGCCTATCATGACCGTGAAGGTGACTGTCCCGGAACAGCACATGGGCGATATAAACGGTGACTTGAATCACAGGCGTGGACGCATAATGGGCATCGGCAACGAAGAGGGCATGCAGGTGATCACGGCCGAAGTTCCGCAGTCCGAGCTGTTTCGTTATGTGGCCGAGTTGCGCAGTATGACGGCAGGGCAGGGAACCTTTGAGATGGAATTCTGCAGGTACGATGTTGTTCCTTCCAATGTTGCGCAGAAGGTGATCGCGGCGTCGGACAAGAAGAAGGTTGAAGAAAAAGAGTAGCCTAGCCTGTCTGTGTTCATGACATCTTTTTCAAGCTGTTCATGCGAAGCTTGCAGTGGCCACCAGAACGGAAGTACGAAGCGTTGTGCATTCCGGCGCAAATCTTTCGCATGATATGGCGTTCCCGGCTGTGTTGGAGCATTTGCCGGATACCAAAAGTATACCGGCAAACGCTCCGCCTTGCCGGCCGGATCCCGCCCCGGAGCGGAATCCTGAGCGCCATCTAACACGAAATATTTGCGCAAAGAAACGAAATGCACAACGCGTTTACTCGCCCAAGGGGCGACTCAGGATCCAGGAGGAGAGAGACTGTAGTGTTGATTAATGTGCAACAAAGGATTTCCAGGAAGACAGGGTAAGACTTTGTGTCATTGAGACTGGATAATCATCTTTCGAAATGTGAGCTCTGCCCGAGGCGCTGCGGCGTGAACCGCGCGGAAGGCGAGGTTGGCTTTTGCGGTGCCGGGGCCGAGACCGAGATTTTCAGGTATGCGCCGCATCATGGCGAAGAGCCGCCGCTGTCGGGAACCGGGGGGTCCGGAACGGTTTTCTTCAGCCGGTGCACCCTGAAATGCATTTATTGCCAGAATTATCCCTGGAGCCAGGATGGGCGCGGCGACTGCTACAATGTGGCCGGATTAGCAGGAATATTCAGGGAACTGGCCAAAACGGGCTGTCATAACTGGAACCTGGTGAGTCCGATCCCCTGGCTGGCGCAGGTGGAAAAAGCGCTTGAAATTGCAAGAAAAGATGGCTTTTCAATTCCAGTCGTGTATAACACCAGCGGTTTTGAGCGGATTGAGGTCCTGGAACAGCTCAAGGGGCTGGTAGATATTTACCTGACGGACTTGAGGTATTCGAGGAAAGAATCTGCCGCCGAGGGGTCGGGAGCAGGGGAATATGCCGGTGTTGCCCGGGCGGCTCTGAAGGAAATGTGGCGCCTGGCCGGCCCGCTGAAGGTTGACTCGAAGGGCATAGCGGTTTCCGGGACCATCTGCCGGCTCTTGATACTGCCGGGGCGATCGGAGGAGGTTATTGAGAACCTCCAGTGGCTTTCGGATAATGTGGGGAATGATATTGCGGTAAGCGTGATGGCGCAGTACACTCCGGCCCACAAAGCTGTTTCGCGGAAACCCTGGGACAGAAGAATAACGGAGCGTGAGTACGACGCGGTCTGCAGGGCGGTTGAGAGGTTCGGTTTCTCGGCCGGGTGGGTCCAGGACTTTGAAGAAATGTCGCCCAGGAACCTGGTGGGCTTTGAGATGAAAGAAGGCCCGGGATTCGATTCCGGGAAGTGAGAGTGACAAGAAGATGACCACGGATTACACGGATGGCACGGATAAAGAACTGGATAGCTCTTTCCGTATCAGTGGTTGAGATTCTTTGGATTGTGGGTAAAGCCCACGTTAGTAAAGAGATGGAGATGAAGCATGAGTGGACACAGTAAATGGGCAACGATTAAGCATAAAAAAGGCGCGCTGGATGCGAAGCGCGGAAAGATATTCAGCAAGCTGAGCAAGGAACTTATGGTTGCCGCCAAGGCCGGCGGAAGCAACCCTGACATGAACCCGACGCTCAGGACGGTGATCCAGAAGGCGAAGAGCTACAATATGCCTTCGGACAACATAGATCGCGCGGTCAAGAAAGGCGCAGGCGAGATAGAAGGCGTAACCTTTGAAGAAGTCACCTACGAAGGTTTTGCTGCAGGCGGAGTTGCTCTTATCGTGAAGGGCCTGACCGACAACAAGAACCGGGCAGCTGCTGAAATCAGGCATATTTTTACAAAGCACGGATCGAGTTTCGCGGCCCAGGGCGCAGTTTCCCGCGGTTTCCAGCGGAAGGGGCAGATAATTGTCGAGGCCTCCGTCGTGGCTGAAGACAAGCTTATGGACATTGTCCTGAATGCCGGTGCGGATGATATGAACACTTACGGCGACCAGTACGAGATACTGACCGATCCTAACAACTTCTCGGCTGTCACTGATGCCCTTGAGAAAGCAGGCATCAAGACCGCCAGCGCTGAAATCTCCATGGTTCCCATGACCGAAGTGCCCGTGAGCGACAAGAACGTTGCTTCCGCGGTGATGAGGTTTGTGAATGATCTTGAAGACAACGACGATGTTCAGAATGTCTATACGAACATGGACGTTGACGAGAAGATCATGGCGGAAATCGACCAGTAAAGGGCGCACTGACTGGGTAAAACGATGCCAGTCAGTCATGCTCTTTCATGTGGGATTTTCCTGCATTCCGAATGGAGTTAAGTCACGAAACGGTTCAAGTCAAAGGAAGCTTTGCTTGCGGCTATTGAGGCCCGCCGTGCGTGTGCCAGTGTTGCCTTGCCCGGTTCCCGGACTTCCCTGTCTCCCGTGAAATCGCCGCATAAAGTCATTCGCGTACTTGGTATTGACACATCGCTTCGCTCCAGCGGCATAGGAGTTGTTGAGGCCCGCGGCGGCAGTTTCAAGTGTATCTACCAGTCGGCGCTGAAAGTTCCGCAGAAACATCATCTTTCCGAGTGTCTTTTCCGGATATACAACGGAGTTGATGATGTAATTGGAAAGACCTCCCCCGATGTCGTTGCCATCGAAGGCGTATTCTTCTTTAAGAATGCAAAGACTGCATTTTCGCTTGGAGAAGCGCGCGGTGCGGCAATCGCGGCATGCGTGAAGCACGGTCTTCCAATCTACGAATATGCCCCGAGGCGTGTGAAACAGGCGATGGTTGGATTTGGCGGAGCGGAGAAACAGCAGGTCAGGAAGATGGTCATGAAGCTGCTTGGCCTTGCTGATGAGCCGCAGGAAGATGCCGGGGACGCGCTTGCAATAGCCATCTGCCATCTCCACAGCTGTACCGGCTTCTCCGCCCTCATGTCGAAGGCGATATAGGAATATATAGGAAATATAAAATGAGACGCATAATAAGTGTTTCTTTGGGGTTGGCAGTGGCTGTTGGTTGCGGAGTTGCGTCCGGAGGATTGTGGGGAACAGCCCCGGCAAAGGTTCAGAAGCCGGTCATGAAGAATCCTGCAATTGCATGGGAGAGCCTTCCTTCAATCCGCACCGGCGTAAAAATCTGGTCCCACACTTCTAAGAATGCCCTGAATTGTACGATCATGGACTGGACCAACTATACCCTTCAGGATACGAATGGTTATGAGCAGGCGTTTCTTAAGGGATGTTCAGGCATGTTGATTCATTCCTGGTTCGCCTGGCTGGCCCCATCGGACAGCCATTTGAAACTCTACCTGAAAGATGCCGCGATACCGGATTATGAAATGGCGTATGGTGAGTATTTTAAATCTGGCAAGTACCCGCATTTGTTGTGGTTTAACCAGGACGGCTGCATCTGGTCGGCATTTCCGTGCCTGCCGTTTAATTCTGTTTTCAAGGCAGCAAGTACTAGGCGCCCTGACTGGTATCAGTTCACTCTTCACCTCTACAGGGACAGTAGCTATTCTGAATTGCTGACGAAGGAGGACCTGGAATCTCTCCGAAGCCGGATCACCACGCCGGGCGGCGTCTTTCCCGGAAAAGACCCCGGGAACTGCGCGCAGACCAATGCTGTTGATATCGGCGCATCACAGGCAAGGGTCTTGTTTGAAAGCAGCAGGGCCGGCGTAATCCGCAGTATCAGGCTCACACCGCCATCGGCAGCTGTCGGGGCGCTGGATACAATTTACATCCGCATTACCACAGACGGCGCCATTACCGCCGACCTTCCGTTGTCCATGTTCTTCGGCGGCTACAAAGGCATAGATATGAGAAACGCTAGGGGATTGCCGGCCGGGTTCGACGGCCAGAAGTTATATTGCTATTTCCCGATGCCTTTCTGGAAATCAATGAAGATCGAACTGGTTAACAAGCAGGATAAACCAGTGAAGGTAACCTCTGAAATCGGCTGGTCTGACAGCAACATGTATCCGAAGGAATCAACGGGCATTTTCAAGGTCCAGTTCAATGATTCCGTCAATGTCAAGGCAGGCGAACCGGATTTTGTGAGCCTGGATGCGGAAGGTGCCGGAGTGCTTGTGGGCTGCGTTTCAAAACTTACCGGGGACATCGAAGCTAATTTCAGCATCTTTACCGACGGTTCCAAGACTCCTGTCGTGGAGTCGACTGGCGGGGAAGATTACTTTAACCATGCCTATGGCATTCATCCCGGTGTCTTTAATGCATTCAGCGGCGGCCTTGCGGGTGGCACTGCCTACCGGTTTCATATCCTGGATTACGTTCCTTTCCTGGATTCAATAAAGTTGACGCAGGATCATGCCCACGGATTTACCCATGACAAGGACGGCACTTTCCTCAGCGCCGTTTATTACTATCACAACCCGAAGAAATTCCTGGCCCTGACCGATACCATTGATGTCGGAAAGAAGGACTCCGAGTCGGCCCACAAATACCGCGTGGACGGCACGGAAGGTAAAACTCGCCTGCAGATGGATACGGCCGGGTATGAAGGCAATTGTAATGAACTTATTACAGATGAAGGACGATGGACCCACAAGGGATCTTCTTTCACAGTCAAAATCAGCCCCGACAATGGCGGCGTGCGTTTGCGCAGACGTATAAACCAGATGGCGTATCACCAGGAAGTGGAGGTATATGTTGACGGGACCCTTGCCGGCACCTGGTTTGAGCAGGGCGCCAACATGGTGTTGAACTATGATCACCAGGGGTACAGGGACCTTGTGAAGAAGTACTTTGCCCAGAAGAACCAGGAAGTGCCGACCTGGCAGGATGGAACAATGCCGTCGAAGTTCCGGGACACAGAGTTTGAGATTCCAGCGGCATTGACAAATGGCAAGAAGAAGCTCGCCATCAGGCTGGTCTCAAAGGGTTCGCTTGGCGTCAAGCCTGCCGACGCGGGCCTTGTCAACGAGTACTACTACTGGGTCTATTCCTACGTGGATAAATGAGCCCCGGTTGAGTGTCATAATGCCGGTTATCCCGCCGTAATTCCCAGTTCTTTGAGAGTCTTCCGTACCCATTCGAGCGACTTCTCTATCATGGGACCGCCCTGGCCCTCGCACTCCATGCTCAGTACTCCGTTAAATCCATTATCTCGCAGGATTGTCAGGCACTTTCTGATGTTATCTGCATTAACGCCGTCGCCAATCGCGCACTGGCTGACCGCTATTCCGGTCTGCTTGCCGCGTGTTGCCGCCGCGAGTGTCTCTGAAACGTCCTTTACATGGACATGACTTACTTTCTTCATGAATTTCGTCAGGAACATTACGGGATCCTGGCCCGCAATGAATGTATTTCCAGTGTCCATGTTCATGCGCAGGTACCGACTGTCACAGAAGGCCAGCATTTTCTCCATCATCTCCGGCCTGGTTGTGAAATAGCCGTGCGGCTCTATGTTGACGATAATCCCGTGCGCCTCCGCAACTTCCATTATCTGTTCATAACTGCGCTTCATCATATCAAGACATTCCGGATCCTTCAGCCCTTCAGGCGCGTGCAGTCCGTCAGTGGTATCCACGCACGGCGCTCCCGCCAGCTTTGCCCAGGCAATAGCCTTCATGACATATGGTGCTCCGCGCAGGGGCCCGTCTTTCTGGGACAGCGGGTATGCAGCATCAACCTGTGAGAACTGCACGCCGTATTTTTGCATCTTTTTCATCAATAACGCCGGGTCTTCGTACATCGCCACGTGCGGCTGGTATCCCAGCCCGTGTATCCAGCTTACTCCGTCGATCAACCCGCATTCAATGTAATGGACGTTATTCTTCTGCGCCCATTGCAGGCAGCCTTCGAAACTCTTGTAGCTTGAATTGAATGCATCAGTGTGAAATCCAATTTTCATCGTTGCGCCCTTTCCTTCGGATTTGCTGTCAGCGGCTCCAGCCTGCTTCAAACCTATCTGCGCCGCCACAACGGCGGCGCCCGCACTCGCCATGAATCCACGCCTGCCCATCACCAGATCTCCGTTGTTTTCCTTCATGTGTCCTCCGTTAATGATCGACTAAGTAATTGAAACCGGAAATATCATCAGGTGCCGGGTATGAGTTTGGTCACGCCCGGAACAGCCACTGGATAATTCCCGTCCGGTCCCGGCTTGACGGGCGGTACTGTGTTGAAATCGCACTCGCGCGGTTCAAATGCAAAATCCGCTGCAATTGCTTTCTTCCAGCTCAGCTGGTTGCCCGTGTAGCAGACAATCTGGCCTAGCACTCCAACCATTGTGCTGTTCGCCATGTAGCTGCCGCAGTTGATTGGTTTTCCAGCCCTGATCGCAGCAAAAAGCGCCTTGTGTTCTTCCTTGTAAGGACTTGGGAACGGCCCGGGATAATCCCAGTTGGTCTCGCCCTGTATCTTGTAATTCAGCAATGAAGCCCGTCCCTTTGTCCCGTAAATGTAATCTGACACGGCGCCGTAACAGTTTTTCTGCGTCCTGCAGAGGGCGTACATCTTTACCCCGTTGGCGTATTCATAAACCACCGAGTGATGGTCAAAAGAATCGCCGTAAATCTCGCCGAATGAAGCCGAACGTCCGGCCAACCCGTGTGCCTTCAGCGGAGGCTCCTCCTTCATGGCCCAGCAGGCCTTGTCGACACTGTGCACGAGCGACTGGGTAACGTCATCTCCGCTCAACCAGGAAAAATGGTACCAGTTCCTGTACTGGTATTCAGCCTCGCTCCAGCCAGGTTGCCTTGGCACGAGAACATATGGAGCGCGCAGGAAGTTGACTTCCATTGAGACAATATCGCCGATGACGCCATCGTGAATCCGCTTCATGGTTTCCTGGACTCCAACGTCATATCTATTGTGCAGGCCTGAAAGGACGCACAAACCCTTTGTTTTCGCAAGATCTGTGGCGGCCTGTGTGGCGCGGATTCCAACCGGGTCAATGCCGTGCGGCTTTTCAACAAATACATGTTTGCCGGCATCCACTGCCGCTCGCAGGTATTTCGGGTGGATTTTTGACGAACAGGCAATCAGGACGACATCGCTGGATTCAATGACATGCTTGTAACCGTCAAACCCCACAAAGCAGTGGTCGGCATCCACTTGAACCCGGTCAGCATAACGGGCCTTGATATGATCGAGGGAAGATTTCAGTTTATCGGCAAAAATATCCGCCATTGCCACCAGTCTTACACCGGAATCCGCATCAAGAGCATCCGTGGCAGCGCCGGTGCCGCGGCCCCCGCATCCAATCAAGCCAACCTTAATGGTATCTCCGCCGGCCGCCCAGGCGCTTCGGCCAACGTTAATTGTTGCAGCTGCCATGGCAAGGCCAGCCGATGTCTTGAGAAATTGACGACGCGAGGTATGGTTTGTTGTTTCATGCATGGTTGTTTATCCTTTCAACTTCTTTCCGTAACGTCTTGAGATTTATCCTTACAAGACGTTACGTGTCAAGTCGACTGCACTGCTCAATACCCGTAATCTGCGGATTATTTCCCTCACAGCGGGTAAATCACCAGCCGTGCGGTCTTTGGCGCGAATGGTTCGATTTTGATGGCATTCGGTCCGGCCTTGAGATGTTTTGTAACATCAAGCCTGAACGGTTTGCCGATGAATCCGCCAGCATGCGTGCCGTTGACCGTTATGCGTGCGGCGGCTTCGGGAGATAATTCATCGAGTTCAAGGTAGATACGTGATCCAGCCAGATCAATGTCGGCAGGTACAGTGCAGTCGCCGTCAAACGGATTAGCCTCAACCGGGCTGGCGGTGTGGTGCCTTCCGGCTGCAATACGGTTCAATTCCTGGTCCATGGCAGATGGAGCGCCTTTCAAGGTGATAGTCTGTGGGTCAGTACCTTTCAGTGTGATCTTCTTGTCCCCTGCAGTGCACTCGGCCTCCAGGGTTTTGACTATACCCTCGGCCGGGTCATCACCCTCTGCCAGTTGCGCTACCTGGAGTCGGCGTCCACCGGCATCGATTATCTTCTGCAGGCGCTCGCGAACATCGCGGCTGCGCTGGGCGTCACCCGGTACACCGTAGGTGGCCTTTACCACGACAAGTTTCTGTGCCGGAGCCTTGTCGGACTCTGTACCCTTTCTCAGCACGGCGATTTCCCGGATCGGCTTTGTTCCATCATCAATCCGTGCCGGAAGTTTTCGCTCCTTTTTCTGGAAAACCAGGAGGACGCTTTCCATGGGCTCAAGCGCCAGGGAGAATTCCACGTTCTTGCCGTCGCGCTTGTTTGCAATGGAGGTGATCTCATTGCGCATGGCGTCCCATATTTCCGGCGTTCCATCTGCAACAGCACGGAATTTGAATTTCCTGGTGGTAGCGTCGCTGTTCTGGTTGCAGACAAGGAACACGTCCTGTCCGCTTTTCTGACGATGGAGTACGTGCAGCCAGTTGGCGGTTTCGCCCTCCAAAACTTTCAGAACCGGAGGAATACAGGCTTCTTTTCCCAGTACCTGTGAGAGCTCCGCTGCTGTCGGTTTCTCGGCCAGCAAATACGATTTGCCACCCTTGTTGCTTTTGTTGCAGGCTGTAGCACCATGCCTGGCTTCTTCGCCCCATATTGCCTTGCTCAGCGCGGCTATGTCCGCAGCTGTCTTTCCGATTGTTGCGGATTTGGTCGGCAGGAACCCGTAACCGATAACAATTCCACCCTTGTCAAAGAAGTCCTTAACCTTTGCCAGCGTGGCATGCGTAATAACCTCAACAGGTGGAACAATCAAAACCTGGTATCGCTCCTTGTAGAGTGCAAGTTCCTTTCCCTTGAGTTCTGTCTTGCTTTCGAAGACTTCAAACGGCAGCCAGTCGCAGTCGTAGAGTGCGTCCTGGATTGCTGATGTCATGTCTTCCGGTGTCACCATCTTGCCGACCTGTTTTGATGTTCCGCTGAACAGCAGTGCGATCGGGCATATGTGTTTTCCGCCTGAGAGCATGAGGCTCATCCGCGACGTGTAGTCGGCATAGACCCTGTAAAGAGGATAACGCGGTTCAAATCCGCCGTTATAGAAATACGGAGGACAGTCGCCGTCGAACGGCGCACGCGGATTGAAGGAGTGGGGGATCATGAAGTTAACCCCGCGGACCTGCATCTGGTCTGTGAGCCATTTCATCTGGGGATATGTGATATTTTGGCCGTACGCGCCGAACATTTCGCACATTGTGACGTCATCCGCCTTGTTGAAGACGTGGGTAATTGAACTGCACAATTTTGGTGTCTGGTAGATGTCTTGAGGACGATGGCCCGGGTACATCTGTTGGCAGACCAGGTCCAGTCCGCCCATGTCGCTGTATTTCTGCAGGCGCATCATGTCGCCGGCACAAAACCCGGGATTCACGTAGAGATAGCCATGTTCCATGAAATGGCCCATGGAGATTACCTTGTGCTTGCGGCACCAGTCCGACATGCCGCCGTACATTACGCGGCCCCAGGTTTCCGCAAATGCATCCCTGTACTGGTAGCGGGCGGCGACATCTTCCTCACCGGAAAGACCGAACTTATAGGCAACGTAGGCTTTTTTCCAGTCCACCTTCCACTCTGCCAGTGTGGCGTTAAGGTCCGTGCCCCAGTCACCCCTTGTTTCGGGTTCGTCGTAGAAAAAGCCGGGAATAGTTTTTCCGAATTCCGGGCCAAAACGGTCGAAATGAGGCTGATAGACAGTTTGAATAAACCAGTCGGTGCAGCCGCGGCTTGCGCCGTCAACGCTTAACTGCGCGCCTCCGGCGTAGTTCTGGCCGAGGCCGGGCGCCTGGACATGGGTGAACTTCATTATCTTCCATTTGCCGGCCGGCGCCTGCCAAGACAATTTCCCGTCCTTGATGAAATTCTTCAGATCGATGATGGTGTCGCCATCGACTTTACCGTCAGCGCTTACTTTTCCCGCCAGTGTGGCGATGTAGCGTTCCCCGGAATGGCCTTCGGCCTGGAACTGGCTGGGCCCTTCGGCATCAACAGCTTCTGCCGCGAGGTGTTTGGCGGCGTATTTGGCAGGAACCTTTCCGGCAAGTCCCTGGCTGGGCCACCATTTTTCGTCAAATATCCACATCTTCATGTCATGTTTCTTTGCCGCCTGGAGACAGATGTCGAGATCGCGGTACCAGCCTTCGCCCAGCCAATCCTTGTGCGGGCGTGATTCGGCGGTGAAACAGCCGTTGCCGCTTTCTGCCGCTTTCTCAAGATACATTTCCAGCCGTTCCTTGCTCTCGTCACCGTGGAGCCAGAAGAGCGGCCCGGTAAGGCGTTTTGCCTCCATCGGCAGTTCACGGAACTGTTTTTCAAGTGTGGCCATGGACGGCTCCCCGGCCCGGGCGGTTGGTGAAACCGACACAACAAGACTGATTGCGACTACTGCTCGAACGAATTTGCTTATCATTTGCATTTTCCTTTCTTCGTAAAGAATACTTCTTAGTGTTCTTCTTTGCGTGCTTTGCATTTAACTTCTTATCTTCAAATCTTTTAACGCTCAGTTCGCAAAGCAAGCATCCCTTTGCGCTCTTCTTTGCGTCCCTGGCTTTAAGTGTTTTCTCTATTCGCTTACTTGATCTCAAAATGTTTGACTGCCTGAATTGTAACTGGTCCCAGCAGGCCGGATTCCTGCAGTGGCTGGTCCTTTTTCCAGAGGCGCCAGCTCGTGAAAGTCAAGCGGCCGGCGGGACTGGGCTTCCCTTCCTGCAGCCACTGCGGCCATTGTTTCAGTGTGCCGTTATTATTGCGTTCGCTGTCCTCTGCCAGGAATTCATCACCGATCATTCGGTTGATCCACAGGTTGACGACCCTGATTTCGAGGTCATTCTGCCCGGTCTTTACCGCGCTGGTGATGTCCACACGATACGGCGGCTTCCAGAGGATGCCGAGATTTTTTCCGTTCAGTTTGACGGCAGCCATGACTGCGACCTTTCCGAGATCGAGGTAAACTACTGATTTGAGATTTGAGAGTTCAGATTTCAGGGCTTGCTCAAAAGTGAATTGCTTCTGATAGGTGGCGGAACCCGAGAAATATTTCACGCCGCTGTCACTGTGTTCGGTCCAGGAAATAAGATTATCCAGGGTGACCTTTTCCGGTGCGCCCCAGCCGGGTGTGAATTTTAATTCCCACGGCCCCTTGATTTCCAGAGGCGCCGGAAGATCTGTTATAGTCACCTGGCGGCTCTTGCCATCGGCCGTCTTGATCTCGTAGTTTCCATTCTGTCCTATCTCGCGGCTAACAAGGTCATATGCCGGACCCAGCTGGATGTCGGGACCTGCAGGTTTGGATTGAGCAAGTTTCACTATCTCTTCAGCAGAAAGTGCAGTCTTGAACTGCTTAAGCCCGGCAACCTGACCATTGAATGATTTCAGCTCGCGGCCGTGGCTTACCCCGACAGCGGAATGCGTAACCATTTTGCCTTTCAGTCCTTTGCGGGCAAACTGTCCATTCAGGTAGAGACTGGGAGTTCCGTCCTGGTAAACTACGGCAACATGGGTCCAGTCCGAGATCGGTGCGGCATGCACGAGGACTGCGGGGAAATATGTGCCGCCATGTTCATAAACGCATACACCGTTCTTGCCTGCACCGAATCCTGCGCCTGAGTCACCTTCTTTCCATACTTCGTGTCCGGGTGCGGCATAAACCACATCATTGCGATCGATATTCAGAGCAGTGATGCCATCGGCGGTTTCCTGTGGGAGCGCAATTTCGGCATTCGGTTTGACCCAGGCAACCATGGTAAACGTATTTGTTACGTCGCTGTTCCCACCAGCCGCGCCAGATGCAATCGTCTTGATCAGTTCCTGATCGTTGCGTCTTAGGGAGACGATCTTTTCGGAAGCTTTCATTACACCTTTCTTGAACACGATAAACATTGAGCCAGCCGGTTCGAATTTCAGGGGAATGCTCGTGCATCCATCAGATTCTTCGAAAACCGAGACAGGTTCCATGCGACCGGTATCCGGGAACCAGGCTTCAGGACTTTTGCCGCTGACGCGGAATGTGCAGACAGCTTCAGCCGGCTGCGGATTGGGGTTGGCGACAAAATAAATATCCAGGTCATTCAGCGCTCGATGGATATAGCGGATTGGCAGGCTTGAGGTGAAATCGGGTTTAACCTTCATGTCGGCCAGTACTTCGGGAACTGATTTGCCCCATACGACACGTCCCTTACCGACCTTGCGGTCTCCTGACGGTGCAGGGGAAGCCGTCCCCCACAGCTCTTTAACTGTCTCTTGAACCTCTTCATCGCACTTAGGATAACCCGAGAGACTTGGAGATTTGACCGGCGGTTTCCCTATGATCGTTGCGCCAGCCTCAACCAGGTCTTCGATTTTATCGAGCATCTGCGGGGTCATGGTGTTCCTGTCAGGCAGAACAAGCAGGCGATAGTTCATGCCGGAAGGCAGTTTCAGTGACCCTCGTTTTACGGACACATCCTTCATGAAGGCCTGAGGGCTGATGCCGTCATAATCATAGCCGGGCAGAGACAGCGTAGAGAAACGCTGCATAGCTTCCTCAGGCTGGAGGCTGAGTACATCAGCGACAAAGGTTCCCTGTCTTAACATGTACTGGCAGCGGGCAACATACTGATGCCACGCAATGGAATCATTCCACCATGTCTGCGACCGTTCGTAGTGAAGTCCCCATGGTCCCATTGTCATTCCCGGCAGGCGGTTGTCGACCCATGGCTGCATGGCATAACGATGTACGATAAACCTGTTAACCCCGTCGCAGAAGGCTCGGTCGCCAAGTGTTTTGATGATAGCCGGATGAGCGCGCCAGCGTTCGCCGGAGTCAGCCGTAAAAGCTTCAGCGCCTACGATTGGCCTGCCATTTACATGGGCTGTTGAAGCCATGGACTTGACCGACCAATATAATCCGCCTCCGTCCGGCCACCAGAATTCGCAAATCGGCTCTTCAACATGATTTGCCACGTCGAGATCATTGGCCGGTGTCGTGTATGACTCCATCGAGAGCCTCAGGCCATCCTTGTTTGCAATCTTTCTCAGGTGGCCGATGTAGTTTTCAGCAAGCAGGTCAGAAACAGTCTGCCGGACATCCCAGAGAAAGCGTTCGGAGATTTCCAGGCTGTCCACGACACGGCCGGTAAGGACGGGCATGAACGGCATCATGTCGTAGCCGCGCCGTTTCTTGAATTCCTCCCGCATCTTCGGGGTCCAGTTCTGCGCACCGACTTCCCAGCTGTCGACATGTGTTGCGGCAAAAGCCTTGCCGGCAAGGGGCCCCACATCTTTGGCCAGCTTTCCGATCATTCCATAGTAGTTTGCCTCGATACCTTCCTTGCTCAGCTTGTCGCACTCCGGACCTGCTCCAGTTGCCGGGGCAGGATGACTTTTTGCACCGGTGAATGTATGACCGAACCGAATCACCGTCCAATCGCTTACTGGTCCCGCGTGATCCTGACCAAGGAGTGAGTCTTTCAGCATAGGAGCAGACCAGGTTAACTTTCCGCTCACATCCATCTGTGAGGTCAGATCCAATATCTTGTCTTTTGCTATGAGTGATTCTGCCGGGATTCCGGAACCTGTTGATGCGTCAAGACTGCCGTTATGCCAGCCCCAGAACATTCCTTTGACGTCCAGATTCCGGATGCGATATGCAAGATTTGTCGGATCTTTTGGCGTTGGGAAAGCGAGGACTGCGATATCGCGGTAGAATCCGCCGTTTACACGGGGCTTTGGAAGTTCGCCCTCAAATTTTGTTCCTCCCGGAACCTGTTTCTCGCTGGTTACGATTACCTGCATGGCTTTGTCAAGCGGTACCCAAGGGCCGCCGCTTCCATTCCAGCCGGCGTCGTTATTCATATTTACTTCGATACCAAGCCTGGCTGCTTCCGATACCATGTGTTTGAAAAGCTCACGCCACTTGTCGCCCATGAAAGCTACAGGTCCGACGGGCGCGCCCTGGTCAACCTCCATGATCAGCACGCCGCCCACATTGGCTTTCTTCATAGCCTCCAGGTCGGCCGTCATGCCTTCCTTTGTCAGGTTACCGTTAAGCCAGAACCAGTAGACCCAGATCCTTGCCGAGTCCGGCGGGCTGACAAATTCCTTCGAGAGCCTGTCTGCAGAGATTCCCGGCTGGACCGTTACGCATAGCAGAAGGATTGCGGCAATCATTGGTTGGATAATATTTGTTCTGATGGTTTGCATGCTTACGCCTCCCCTTTATCTGTTGGATTGAAACATTTCTCCCGCAGAGCGCGCAGAGGCCGCAAAGATTAAGATATATTTATCTTTTCCCGGGTATTCTGCGTACTCTGCGAGAGCTGTTTAACTGTTATAAAAACCGAATTCGTAAGCGGCGTCGTACAGTGCCACGATATTCGCCGCAGGGACCCCAGCCTGTATGTTGTGGACATTGTTGAACACATAGCCGCCGCCGGGTTTGAATGCGGCAATGTTTTTGCGGACATCTTCCCTGACCTGTTCCGGCGTTGCGAAAGGCAGGATGTGCTGGGAATCGCAGGCACCTCCCCAGAACACCAGTTTGTCGCCGAAATCCTTCTTGAGTGTTGCCGGATCCATTCCTGTGGCACTGATCTGGACCGGGTTGACGATATCCACCCCGTTGTCCTTCAGTTCGGGAAGGAGGGGTATGCATGATCCGCAGGTGTGGTACCAGATTTTTGCCTTTGTCTGTGACCGGATGTACTGCGCGAGCTTCTTCTGGCGGGGTTTGACGACGGCGCGGTAGAAATCACCGGAGAAGAGCGGACCAGACTGGCCTGCCAGGTCATCGCCGATCATTATCACGTCCATCAGGTCGCCTACTTCAGCCATGAAGCACTTATAGTAGCCCATCCAGAATTCAAGCGTGCGGTCCAGCACGGCCTCGCAGAATTCCGGCTGTTCGATGGTATCGCAGAACCATTGTTCGAGTCCGCGCATGTACCAGCAGATTTCGTAAACCACTCCGCCGATTCCGGTGGACAGGGCGTAGGGCGTTTCCTTCCGCATCTTCAGTGCTTGCTCGCGCAGGCCGGTGAAGCGTGAGGGATCATCGCCTTTTGGGAATGGATAGGCTTTGACATCCTTTATTGTAGCTTCTGCAAGAGGGTGGTGGGAAATATCCATGAACAACTGCTGGTCGTCCGGCATGGACCAGACAACGCCGAATTCGTCCTTGAGGTCATGCCATAGCCTGCCGTTACGTGTGTTCTTCTCGATGCCGCCTTTGAAGCTGTCCGGTCCGTGCGCGACGATGTAGCGGAAATCAACGTGGAAGCGTTTGAGCAGTTCCTCGCACGGTTTGGCGAGCTGCTGTACGGGGTCAAGGATGGTGACATTGTCCTTTATGCCGAGGTGCTTGATGAGGTCGATGTAGGCCAGGCGGTGGATGCCGGTCTGGAAGCCGCCGAGGTCGATTGGTATGCGGTCCGGTTCCTGGTGGTTGAGGGCTTTGGTGACTCGTTCGCGGGAGGTCATCGTTTCCTTGTGTGTCATGGCAGGATTACCTTTCTGGCACAAGTAAAGCCGAATGTGCTCCGCATTGCAATGGACATAATGGCAAAAAAACAGTACTTTCTGACACCAAGAACTGTTTAACACGATGCATTTACATCAGCCCGAAGCGGGCTGAACCAGCGAGTTGGATAAGATGTTGTAGTAAGATAAAGCATGAAGACGCGGCTTAATTATTTTTACAGGTATCTTCCGTTGAGTCACGAGGACAGGGGGCGACAGCTTTATGTTAGTGCCGGCGGTTATTCGCTGATTCCCCCTAACATGCCTTATCCTCCGGCAAAGCATCCGGTTGACCACAATCTGACATGGAGCCGGGGCAGGACCTTGTCTGAATACCAGATTGTGTACGTCACGCGCGGGCAGGGGGAATTTGAGTCCGATGGCTGCAGTCTCAGGCGGATCTCAGCCGGCAATATCTTTGTCCTGTTTCCGGGAGTATGGCACCGTTACCGGCCGGACAGTGACAGCGGGTGGGATGAATACTGGGTTGCGTTCCAGGGAAGCCACGTTGCCAGGCTTCTGGCAGATTATGGCATCTCCCCGAAAGATCCGGTCCTTGATGTCGGCGTGCAGGAATACATTCTACATGAGTTCAAGCAGGTAGCGGACGAACTGAATAATGAAAAAGTGGGTTATCAGCAGGTCATAGCTGCACGGGCAATGCAGATCATGGCCAACATGAATGCGGCGGTCAGGAGAAAGGAATTTGAAGGGACGGACATCCAGCGCGTGATTGAAGAAGCCAAGAGTCTTCTCTGTGAACAGGTTGAGTTGAATGTAAACGTGGAACAGCTGGCGTCGAGCCTGCATGTCGGCTATTCGTGGTTCAGGAGGATGTTCCGCAAGTATGTCGGAATGCCGCCGTCGCAGTACCAGCTCCAGGTGAGGCTTAACAGGGCGCGAGAATTGCTCCGTAATTCGTCCCTGCCTGTTGCAGCTATTGCCGAGCAGGCCGGGTTCCAGTCTTCATATTATCTTGCCAGGGTTTTCAGGAAGAAATTCGGCAGGACTCCCACTGCGTTCAGGAAAAAAGGCCGCCGTGAAGATTGAATAGATTTGTTTAAACTATCATAACCTCTATAAATGGGCCGTTTCAGTGTGTTTATAGCTAAAGGTTAACGGTCGGACTGCCTGAAGATCATGAAGGACGTTACAACATATTACCTGGAAATGAAGTCGGCTTCATCGCTCAAGGGCAAGAACGAGCCGAACGGGCTGAAGATTTACGAGTGTGAAGTCAAGCAGTTCCAGGTCAGCAGGTTTCTTTACCAGTTTATCGGCGGGGCCTGGGAGTGGACCGACAAGCTGCCATGGTCTGATGAACAATGGAAATCTTATGCTGAAAACGATAATCTCCGGACTTGGATTGCTTATTGCAAAGGCTCACCGGCCGGATACTATGAACTGCAGAAGCAGGGCGGTGATGTAGAGATCCTTTATTTCGGCCTCGCGCCAGGGTTCATCGGCAAGGGTTTTGGGGGCTACTTTCTGACGCAGGCGATAAAGTCGGCATGGGAGTGGAAAGGAGCAAACAGGGTATGGGTGCACACCTGCACCCTTGATCACCCCGGTGCATTACAGAACTACAAAGCCCGCGGCATGGAAGTCTATAAGGTTGAAACTGCCTGCAAGGCTGATTGAGCTGGTACAGCCAGATCCTTAGCAACCAAAAATTAGCTGACCGCCAACTATTCCGCGTTCTACATTGCCGGCTTCACTTCCGACGTGCAGCTCGGGCAGCGGGTGGCCTTTATCTGCATGGAAGAGAAGCAGTAGGGGCATTCCTTTGTCGTCGGGGCTTCCACGGATCCGGGTTTTGCCTTAAGCGCCATCAGCCGGTTCATCTGCTTGACAACGATGAACATCGCGAACGCGATCAGCAGGAAGTCGATGAGCGAGTTGATGAACAGCCCGTAATTGATTGTCGGGGCCCCGGCGGCTTTTGCCGCTGCGAGGTTTGGATAGGTATCCTTTGACAGGCAGATGAAAAGGCTCGAGAAGTCAACCTTACCCATCAGAAGGCCGATCGGCGGCATAATTACGTCGTTTACAAGTGAAGTTGTGATTTTTCCGAAGGCGCCGCCGATTACAACAGCTATTGCCAGATCTATGACGTTTCCCCTCAGCGCGAATTTTTTGAATTCTTCAAACATGGCAGTTCTCCTTTTTGTTAGTTTATATATTTACGAATAATGAGCATGCGTGTGTTCTCAGCTGTGCCACGGGCGGTCGCGTTTGAGATTAGACAGGATGCCTTTTGCCAGGCGGACGTCTTCGGCTATCTGGAAATCGAACATTCCTGCAAGAATGTGGTCCGCGCCGTTCTCGAAAACATATTTGAATGCTTCTTCGGGTTGAATTGCCCCTGCAGCCATGACCTTGAACGCAATCCATGGTTTCTCAACAGTCTTGAACACCTTGATGGTTTCCTCCGGGTTGCTGCACCAGTAGCCGGGGATTTCCATGTTCGAATGTTTCTGCTGTTCGCCTTTTGGCGCAGTCGGATAGTTGAGGTGGTGGAATGTCTTTACGTAGAACTCCGCCGGGATCTTATGCTCCTCGCAGACCTTGATGACGTTCAGGTCGTGGGCGCCGATACCTGCCGGGACCTTGTGTTCCTTCATTATTTCCACTGTCTTTGCGATCATCTCGACTTTTCCGTGAAAGGCCAGGCTGTCGGCACTGCAGCCAAACAGGTAAAGGCCATCGGCACCGTCATCAACGGCCTGCTTGCTTTTCTCGGTGAAAATCTTCAACTCCTTGTCCAGCGAGCAGTTGATGTTTATTATCCACTTCAGTTTTCCGCCGATTTCGTAGCGGTGTTTCTTCAAAAGGATCATGACGCGGGGATTGGCATGGGTGATGATGGTATCGACTCCGTATTCCTCGGCGAGCCTGAAAGTTTCCAGGATTTTTGAGTCGGTGTTGTAATTCGAAGAGAGGCTGTTGACGTAGTCAAGATCCCGGCTGTGCATGAAGTTTGTCAGCAGGTTTCCGCCAATCATGAGCCGGCTGAATTCAAGGTTGCCGATTTTACCCTTTGGCAGGGTTTCCCTGACGGCCAGTGCCGGTGCGGCCGATTTCTTTTCCTGGACGGTATTGGTCTGGGCCTGGTTATTTGCAGTGAGTGTGCCGGTTGCGGTGGCGAGGACGGTTACTTTAATGAAGTTGCGACGGCTTATGGCGGACACGGCAGGCCTCCTTTTGTTGCTTTCTACCTGTATATTGCCCTGCAAAGTACGGCTGCCGCAAGCAGAAAACAGAGAAGGGACAATCCGGAGAAAGGCGCTCCTTGCCCTGTGTTGAAAGAAAGGAAGGCGTGTTAACGCAAAGGACGCTAAGGGGTAAGCAAAGAAGATCGCAAAGCAGGGAACGCCCTGACTGCTTGCTGTTCTTGTAATTTGCAGGGCAGGGTGGTAAAGTCTGCGAAATTGGTAATTTGACCGGGGAGGAATAATGAAGGATCTCAACACAATAGTCACTTTCCTGGACCAGGAAATGACGGTGGCGGACTTTTCTGCCGACTCGGCAAATAACGGGCTCCAGGTTGAGAATACAGGGCGCGTGCACCGGATATGCTGCGGGGTTGATGCCTCGCTGGATTTTTTCGAAGCGGCAAACCGCCGCGGAGCCGACCTTGTGGTCTGCCATCATGGCATCAGCTGGGGCGACTCGCTTAAGCGCATCACCGGGCTCAATTACCGCCGGATCTCGTTCCTCATGGACAACGACATGGCCCTTTATGCCTGCCATCTGCCTCTCGATGCCCATCCGCGACACGGCAATAACGCACAGATATGCAAGGCGCTTGGGCTTCGGAATCTCCGGGGATTCGGTTTGTACCATGGCATGGAAATCGGATTTGAAGGAACGCTCCGTTACGAAATGGATTACAGGGATTTCAAGAAACTTGTCAGGCGCGTGACCGGCGGCGAGATACGGTCCATGGATTTTGGCAGGGAAAAAGTCAGGACTGTTGCGGTCATTTCCGGATCTGCGCCCGATCTTCTGAATGAGGCAGGGTTCAAGAAGATAGATGTTTTCCTTTCGGGGGAACCCAAGCTTGCAGCCTACAGTGTTGCACATGAATACGGCATTAACGCGGTGTTTGCGGGGCATTATGCCACGGAGACTTTCGGCGTGAAGATTTTAGCCGGGTTGCTCAAAAAGAAGTTCGGAATACAGGCAGAGTTCATAGATATGAAGGTTCCGTTCTAAGGCTGGAGACCAGGATGAGAAAAGCGCCTTTCATTGCGAAAGATATGTCGATTGAAGCGAGAAAGTTCCTGTATGCCGCCGCCTTTTGGGCGGTTGCGGCTGATGAAGAGCTTAAAAAAGAGGAGCAGGAGTGGCTTGTTGAGCAGTTCGGTGAAGAGGGCATGACCAAGTCGCTCAATGAATTTGTTTCGTTGGAAAGCAGCAGGTTTTTCGAGGTTTTTGACAATTGCGCCAGGGCCATGTCGGAAGATGACCAACGGAGGATTTATCCCAGGCTTGAGCAGTGGCTTCGTTCCTGCCTGGAAAGTGATTCCGGCCTGCCGGAATCGGAACAGCAGGTAATCCAAAAGCTAAAGGACAGGCTGCAACTTGAAGATGAAATAGGCCGTCTTTCAGGTTCAAATGCCATAAATGCCGGCCGGTCGCCCGTGCAAACCCTTTCGCTTGCGTCCGGAGCCAGGAGTTCCTCCGGCGGGTCGTGCGAGACAAGGATTCTTTCAGGACACACCGGCGAGGTGACAAGCGTGGATGTCAGCCGCGACGGGAAATATGTGCTGTCTGGTGCGGAAGATGGCACCGTCAGGCTGTGGGATTTTGAAACAGGAGACGCAGTGAAGGTGTTCAAGGGACACGAAGCCGGTGTTGGCGATGTTCGTTTCTTTCTCGGCGGCCGCCGGGCAGTTTCCGGCGACCGTTTCGGGCAGATTAGGCTTTGGAATATGGAGACGGGCAAGGCGGAATGGACAAGTGATCAGAAGAAACTTGGAGGGATAACGGGCCTTGCGGTTGATTCTGAGGGGAAAAGCGGGGCATTTTCATCTGATATCGGAATGGCAGGAGTCCTTGACCTGGGAAAAGGGAATGTGGTCAGGACGTTTGGCGAAAAGAAAAGGGGCGCCCTTCATGATGTTGACATAAGCATGGACGGCAGGTTTGTGCTTGCCGGGGGTGACGACAAGAGTTTGAGGATATGGGATACCGCCAGCGGTTCAGAGAGGATGGTTTTCGAGGGGCATGAGGACGGTGTTATAAGCGTTTGTTTCAGCTCTGATGGAAAACAGGTCCTTTCAGGTTCAAGGGACAACAGCGTGAGGCTTTGGAATGCGGATACAGGAGAGGAACTGAGATTGTTCGGCGGCCACACTTTCAGTGTATACTCGGTATCTTTCAGCCCTGACGGTTTGCGCGTGATGTCGGCAGGGTGGGATCACACGGTTAAGATCTGGGATGCAAGGACCGGGGTGCAGAAAATCAGCCTGGAATCATTGAACAGCCGGTTCTCCAGTGCGGTATTTCACCCCGGCGGCAGGCATGTTATTGCCGGCGGTTCAGACAAGGCTGTTCATGTGATAAGTTTGGTGTTATAGTTCTTAAAGTGAAAATTCAAGGAGGTGTTCGATGAAACGTTACTACATGTTGGCGGCAGTGATGGTGGTTGGACTTCTGGTTGCAGGCAGTGTGCGGGCGGAGGATGACGATGATGCCCGTGATCGCGGCAATGATGAGAAGATGCAGAGAATGCACATGGAAAGCCGGCTGATGGATATTCGGGAGAGACAGGCCAGTATTGCATTACGCAATGAGATGCAGAAGCTTGATGTTGAACTGAAAAGAATCGAAGTTGAAAAACAGCGTAACATGCTCAAGGGCTCCATGATGTCGCCTGGCGGTTGTCCGGTCATTCAGGCTCAGCGAAGGATGGAAATTGAGAAACCCCAGGCTATGCGTAATGGCCCCGAACCTATGCGTGGCGGTTGTCCCGGTTGCCAGGCTCGTCAGGCGGCTCAGTCGCCTCAACCTCCGCAAGCGCCCCAGGCTCCTGCATTTCGGAACCAGCAGGGATGGAATCATCAGTCCCACGGGAAAATGGCGCACTGCTTGATGTTCATGATCGTCTGCGGCTTGATCCATATTCTTATGGCTGTGTGGGTTTACCAGGACATAAGGAAGCGCAATACCAGTTCGGGTATCTGGGTTATCGTAGCACTGCTGACGGGGCTGTTCGGCACGCTTGTCTATGCGGTTGTGCGGCTGGGTGATATCAAGCAGGCTTGATTTAGATTGGGTGAATAGGGGAAAGTTCGTGCATTTCACGGAATAACCTTTCGCGTGATGTACTCGCTGCAACTGTGTTGGCAGGATGCGGTGCGTATGCATATACAGCCCCGATCCTGCCGCCTTGTTGCAGCGGTACCTGCCGCGAAATCTTTTTCCGAAGAAATGAAATGCACGAAATGGTTTCCATGGCGCCGTTGGCGCCAATCCGGAATTATCTGCCGCTGAGAATTGTCGCTTACTTCCCATGGTGACTCTGATGGATAACAGGATAATGAGATTGGAACGATGAGACGGATCACGTTATTCTTATGGGCAATTCTTGCGGTTTGTACCGGTTATCTGCTGTTGCTGTATTTTCAAAGCATGAAGCCGGAGAAACCTGTTATTAGCCGTAAAGAAATTATTCCTCCAAAATCTTCGGCCATTACTCCACCAGGCATAATAAGGGCAAATGCAGCAACTCATGCTTTTGCGCGGCGGCCGGTAAGAAAGGAGGCAGGTTCTGCGCGGATGTCAAACCCGGCTGCAAATCAGCCCTCCTCTAAGCCTGGACTCGATGTCATTCCAAATGAGTTTATCCTGAGTTTCCGCAGTATTGCTGACAGGGCGGCATTCATCGAAAAGGCAGCGGCGCACGGGGTGAATATCATGGGGACAACAGCGCTTGGAAACGCTGTTCTAGTTAAGGTAAAGAACCGGGCTGACCTTCAGGATGCGCTTTCAGAATCACCCGAACCGGTAAAGTATTCTTCGAATTTCTACGTTCTTTCTCCTGAAATCCCGGGCAAGGAGATAATGAAACCGCAGGGCGAATATATTGCGTTTGGAAACCAGGCGCTGAAGTGGCTCGGGGTAACCGGCGATAATTCTTCCTGGGGCAGGGGCGTGCTTGTGGCCGTGTTGGATAATGGAGTCGGTTCACATCCGGCGCTCCAGGAAGGAAATATAACCAGGGTTGACCTGGTGAATGAAGAAACAGGCTATCCAGGAGAGAGTGCTCATGCTGGACATGCCACAGCCGTTGCGTCGATCATTGCCGGCAGCAGCGAAGATGTTCACGGAGTTACTCCCGCAGTGTCGCTGTTGAGCATTAAAGTGATTAACAGTGACGGTGTAGGTGATTCATTCACACTGGCGGAAGGAATAGTAGAGGCCACGGACCGCGGTGCAAAGGTAATCAATATCTGTCTTGGAAGCTATGGCGACTCCTTTCTCCTTAAACAGGCTGTTGATTACGCATTTCAGAAGGGGTGCGTGATAGTAGCGGCGGTCGGCAATGAAGCTGTCAATGGCGTCTCGTATCCTGCGAAGTACGAAGGAGTGGTAGCAGTTTCCGCGGTGGATGCCGGAGGGCGACACATGTACTTTGCGAACCGCGGGAAAGAGATTAGTCTTTCCGCTCCAGGCGTCGGCGTGACGTCGGCCTGGACCGGCAGTGATTCCATAGGATTCAGCGGGACATCAGCGTCGGTGCCGTTTGTCAGCGGGGCTATGGCTTACCTTTTCTCAGAGAATCCGGAAATGACTGCGTCGGAAGCAGCCGCAATACTTGTGAAATATGCCGACGATGCAGGAGCACCCGGCAAGGACAATGAATACGGGAATGGCATCCTGGATATCCAGAGAGTTACCGAAAGGAACCAGAAAGGTATTTACGATGTTGCCGCCAGCGGTGTTTCGATCAGGACCGCCGGACCGGACAGCAGCCAGCTGGCTGTCATGATCAGCGCGCAGAACCGCGGAACCGAAAACCTGCCTGCAGTCGAAATTAAGGCCGAGGTTAACGGAGTAACCTGGACTACGAACTTCCTGAATGTAGCTGTTGGACAGACAGTGAGCATCGAGGCGCCATTTGATGCCGCTAAAGCCGGGCAGCAGAAAATTCTGCCTGTCTCTTTTTCAGCTGCTGTAAGCGGTGTGACGGACCGTAACTCGGCCAACAATGTCCAGAGGGGTCTTTTTTACCTTGGTGATGCTTCGAAATAACTACGATTCGATGCCGGGGCGGGCCTTGATGCCTTTATTGAAGTAGTGTTTCACTTCCTTCATTTCGGTTACGAGGTCGGCGCGTTCGATAAGTTCGGCAGGCGCGCTTCTCCCTGTGAAGATGAGTTCGACATGCGACGGCTTGTCGTCGATCAGGTTCAGCAGTTCGGCTGTCGTAAGGATTCCGCAGGATATGGCACAGTTTGCCTCGTCGGCTATGACCAGGTCGTATTCTCCGCTGAGCACTGCGGACCGGAGTTTCGCCAGGCCTTTCTTCGCGAGTTTGATGTCATCCGCGGAAGGTTTGCCCTTTATGAAACAGCCCCGGCCGCATTGCTGGATCGTGACGTCACAGAATCTCTTTTTGAGGGTTTTGAGTTCACTGCAGATACCGCCTTTTATGAACTGGCAGAGATAAACCTTAAGGCCGGCGCCGCAGGCCCGGACAATGAGGCCCAGCGCGGCAGTGGTCTTGCCCTTGCCATTCCCGGTATATACCTGTACGTAACCTTTCATTTTGCCGTGTTCCTCTTTTTATAACGCAAAGGCCGCAATTCTTTCGGAAAACCTATTTCTGCCAGGCCGGTGTTTCAGGGAGCAGGGCTTCGAATTCGGAAACAAGTTTCTCCTCGTAAGTTCCGCCGTATGTGCCGTTCAGGAACCTGTCGTATGCTTCCTTATAGAAACGCTCCCATGATTCAATTTCGTGGGCAGGGTTGACGGGGTAGAAATGGGCCTTGTTCTCCTTCGCGGCCTTCCTGTCGCCGGGCGCGTCGCCGATCATAAGGATCTTGTCGGGATTATATTTGCCCTTAGTGGCCATGGCGATATGCTCGGTCTTTGTTCCCAGTTCCTGTCCTGCGATTACGGCCGGGTATTTCATGAGGTCGTTCTCTTCCCATTCGCGTACAAGCGCTTCGGTTGGTGTCTGGGAGACGCAGATCATGTCGGAGTTCTTTGCCACTTTCTCAAGGCTTTCGCGTACCCATTTGAACGGCGGAATTTTCTTTACTGTCTGTTTGATCAGGGCGTTGACGTCCTTGCTCCATTTCAGGATAGAAGCGAGTTCAGGATCGCCTGTTTCTTTGACAGCCTTCTCGAGTTCCGGGTTTCCAAGCGCAACGCCTGACTTCATGAATTTCCTGAGCGAGGTCAGTGCGGGCATTTCTATTCCGGAGTCGATGATTTCCCTGCGTTCGACGAGCAGGTCGAACATTTTGACAAGTGCTATGAAACGGTTTGTGCCGCGCCATTTTGAATAGAGATTCGCGAACTCGGCGGCTTCGCGGACGTATTTTTCGACAGGCTCCAGCTTCCAGTGGGATACGATCAAGGTGTGGAAGCATTTCTTCTGCTTGATTTCCATGGTGTCAAAAATACATCCGTCGGAGTCGATTCCGACGAATGACTGGTGATGAACTGCCAGGTTTATAAGATCATTCTTCGTATAGGTACGTGACATAAGATTTCCGCCCTCTCTTGTTTCGTTGGATTAGCTGTTAGAACACTGAAATCGAGCGATATATATACTTTTCCCGTGGTCGAATCAACCGGATTGACAACATGTTTTTTGTGGACTGATCGATAATATCATTGAAAACTGAGTGGTACGCATTTCGCGATGAGCGCTTTTTCGTGATATTGCCTCAATCGCCACTCGCAGGCTCGTGGCCCTTCCGGCTGCCTGCCCGCAATGCTTCGCATAGCGTTGCAGGCGAACGCTCCGCCTTGCGCTTGAGACAATCTGACGAAAAATCTCTCCTCGAAGAAATCGAAATGCGTACCACCTTTACATCGCCACGAAACGTGGCGAACCAGGAGAATCCTGTAGTCAACAGGTAAGTGGCGTGGTTTCATCTGGTCAAATCAGGGAAATGATTGATTCTTGAAAACGTGCAAAAGAATTTGTAAATATCCAGGATTAGGAGCCTAATGTCGGCAGTTGAGAGGAGGTTGCTATGCTGCTGGATGGTCTTACCGAGGAAGAGCAGGCGCTGGTCGCGGAGATCTGCAGAACCCGCGAGATCAAGGCTGGTCAGGAAATTGTTTCCGAGGGAGAGCAGGGCGGAACCCTCCTGTTTATGCGGAAGGGCCGTGCAGAGGTGCGCAAATCGCTGGATGGGAAAATCCAGAAATACCTGAAGGATTTGAAGGCTGGTGAATTCTTCGGTGAGATGTGTTTTCTGCACAAGTCATCCCGTTCTGCCAGTGTCATCGCTATCGAGAAATGCGAGATTCTTGAACTGGACGGGAATGATTTTGACCGGCTTGTCCGGAAGCACCCTGATATCGGGCTTAAAATCTACAGGAACATAGCACGCGAGCTCGTTGAAAGGCTGAACAGGAACAATGACGAACTGAAGAAGGCTGTGCTATGGGCTATTGAAGGGGCCAACCCGCACTGAGGGAAAATGCCTATTTCAGAGTTTAGAATGTCGAATTAAACCAAGAAGAGGGGGTAAGTTTGAGAATAAAGACATTTGCCGCGTTACGTCCGCCAGTTGAACTGGTTGCTCAGGTAGAGTCCGTTCCGTATGACACCGTTGATACCGAGGAAGCCAGGGCGCTGGCAGCGGGAAATCCATTGAGCCTCCTTCATATTTCCAGGCCGGAAATAGATTTCCCAAAGGGTACGGATATGTATGCCGGGCAGGTATATGACAAGGCTGTTGAAAATCTCGCGAGGTTCAGGAAGGAAAAGGCCCTGGTCCAGGAACAGAAGCCTTGTGTTTATGTTTACCGCCAGAAGATGGGCAGCCACGTCCAGCGCGGGATTGTTACGTGCTGTCACATCGATGATTACGCCAACAATGTGATACGCAAGCACGAGAAGACGCGGCAGGACAAGGAAGACGACCGCACGCGCCATGTTAAGATGCTGAAAGCCAACACCGGCCCGGTGTTTCTCGCGTACAGGGATGTGTCAGCGGTGGACGCGATTGTGGCGTCCGTTGAGAAGCAGGAGCCGCTCTATGATTTTGTGGCGCCTGACGGGATTGCGCATACCGTTTGGCGTGTTGAGCGGGATGGAGACAAGCTTGTCGCCGAGTTTGCGAAAATTCCTGTCTGTTACATAGCCGACGGGCATCACCGTGCGGCGGCCGCGGCGCGGGCCGGCATGGAGATGAAGAAAGCCAACCCTTCCCATACCGGCAACGAGGAATATAACTGGTTCCTCGCGGTCCTGTTTCCTGCAAAACAGCTCCAAATAATGCCTTATAACCGGATCGTGGCGGACCTGAAGGGCGCGAGTGTTAACAGTTTTCTTGATGCCGTTAAGCAGAAATTCAAGGTAACGGCAAATGCCTCCGCCAGGCCCGCTGGGCCGCGCAACGTCAGCATGTATCTTGACGGTAAGTGGTTTGGCCTGAGCTGGGATGCGCAGGATGAAACTGACCCGGTGTCTGCCCTCGATGTGAGCTATCTTCAGAACAACCTGCTTGATCCGCTGCTGGGCATCAAGGATCCGAGGACGGACAAGAGGATTGAGTTTGTGGGAGGTATCCGCGGGACGGACGAACTGGTCAGCCGCGTACAGTCGGGAAAGGGAGCGGTTGCATTCTCGATGTATCCGGTGACGGTCGACCAGATGATGGCAATTGCGGATGCCGGGTCCATCATGCCGCCGAAGAGCACGTGGTTCGAACCGAAACTCAGGTCTGGGCTGTTGATCCATGTGTTGTAGAGGCAGCGGTTCAATTGATTTGTTGATTTCAGCCTTTTAAACCGCAAAGACAAAAGGCGGCGCGAACCTGTTATCACCAGTTGTTCTTGTAATTAGGAATTCAGCAATGAACCTGCCCGAAAATCTTAAGGAAAAGCTCCGTACGATTCCTGATGAGCCTGGCTGTTACATGATGAGGGACAGGCGCGGCCGGATTATATATGTTGGCAAGGCTATTTCGCTCAGGAAACGTGTCCAGTCTTACTTTCGGCAGGCAACGTTCAGGCGCGGCGATCCGAAACTCCGCGGCCTTGTAAAGAGCGTACATGACCTGGACTATATCGTCGTGCATAACGAGGCAGAAGCCCTCTTGACCGAAGGAAAGCTCATTAAGGAATACAAACCCCGCTACAATGTAAGTTTCAGGGATGACAAGAGGTTCATTCTCATCCGGGCAGAAGAGGGGGAACGGTTTCCCAGGTTTAATCTCTGCCGGATAAAACGCGTGGACGGCGCAGTTTATTTCGGGCCGTATGTGTCATCGCCCGCGGCGCGTGCGGCTCTTGATTTTGTTGAAAAGAAATTCGGGATTAGGAAATGCGCTCCGCCCGTTCCCGACGAAACGACCTATGAACACTGCATAAATGACATAGTCCGTTTCTGTTCCGCCCCGTGCACCGGCAAGGTCACAGAGTTGGAGTACCGTCAGCGTTTTGAAGAAGCATGTGCATTCCTGCGCGGCGAGCGGCCCGTGTACCTTAAGGAGCTCAGGGAAAACATGGAAGCTGCATCTGAGAAGATGGAATTTGAGAAGGCCGCCGCCATCCGCGACATGCTCCAGCTGCTTAACATGGTGGTGAAGCGCAGGGTCAGGATCGCGTCAACGCCCGAGATGAGGAAGGAAGATGGACGGAACGGTGTCGAAGAACTCCAGAGAGTCCTGGGCCTTGGCAGTGTGCCGGGGGTTATTGAGGCGTTTGATATTTCCAACATATCCGGCACTTATGCCGTTGCCAGCATGGTTTGTTCAGAGAACGGTATTGCGCGCCGCAACAGGTACAGAAGGTTCCGGATCAGGACAGTGGAGGGCAGCGATGACCCGGCAATGATGGCGGAGGTCATCGCGCGCCGGTTCAGCAGGCTTCTGGCCGAGAAAAAAGCCCTGCCTGATCTTGTGCTGGTTGACGGGGGTGTTGCGCAATTGCATGCAGCGCGCAGGGAGCTCAACAGGCTGGGGCTTGTCAATCTGCCGGTAGCCGGCCTGGCGAAGAGGAACGAGGAGATATTTGTTGATGGAAAGAATCTGCCGGTGGTTCTGCCTCAAACTTCCACGGCGCTCAAGGTTCTGCAGCGGTTGCGTGACGAGGCCCACCGTTTTGCGCTGACTTATCATCAGAAGCTGCGGAGTCGTCTTATCCGCGAGTCGGTCCTGGATGATGTTTCTGGTATAGGCCAGAGGAAAAAACGTATTCTGCTGGAAAAGTTTGGTTCGGTCAGGCGGATTGCCAAAGCTACGGAGGATCAGATTGCCAGTGTGCCCGGAATAGGGTATGAATTAGCCAGAGAGATAAAAGAAAAACTGGGGAAGAAGGACCTTAGGATCAAAGGCACATCCGCCTCCGCTAAAGCTACGGCGTGACGTGAAGGCGCAAAGTTGATGTTGAGAAAGAACAATATTCTTTGTTCTCTTAATCTTAATCATAATCTTAATCTTGCATTATCTTCCCCCCTCCCTTTACGCTGTAGGCCATGAGTACGAGCTTTGACCATGAAAAGTTAAGCGTTTATCAGGAGGCTATCAGATTTGTCGTGTGGGCTGACGAATTCCTGAAAACACTTCCAAAGAATCTTGCAGTCCATGATCAACTGGACAGGGCTTCGACGTCCATAGCTCTAAATATTGCCGAGGGAAACGGGAAATACACTGCTCCTGACCGATGTCGGTTCTTCGATATGGCCCGTGGTTCCGCACTGGAATGCGCGGCGTGTCTTGATGTGCTGGTGGCTGAAAAGAGGCTAGTGGAGGCTGAACCCGGAAAAGAAATTCTGGTTCGAATAGTTTCCATGCTGGTTGGCTTGATTCGAAGTACATCACCGAATCGTCTTCACGAAGCCGGAGAAGTATACGGAACTGAAAGCGGAGAACGACAGAAGTTAGATTAGGATTATGATTAGGATTATGATTATGATCGGGAGTGGCGGAAAGCATAACTGCAATGAAGATTCTGGTAATAAAACTTAGTTCACTTGGGGACCTTTTTCACGCGTTGCCGGCGGTTCATGGTCTGAAGACCGGGCTCAATGCCGACATTGACTGGGTTGTGCACCGCGAATACGCGGATCTTGTTAAGTGTTTTTCCGATGTCAGCCGTGTTATTCCTTTCTACCGCGACAGTTTCTTCTCGAACCTGGGTTCCTTTCTGAAAGACCTGCGCGCTGATGAATATGATTACATTATCGATTTGCAGGGATTGCTGAAGAGCGCATTTGCCGGAAGGCTGGCGCGCGGAAAGAAAAGGATAGGTCCCTCTTTTTACAGGGAAGGCGCAGGCATGTTCTATTCGGCTGTTGCCGGCAAGCTTGACAAGGATCGGCACGCGGTTGAAGAGTGCATGGATGTCGTGAGGCTTCTTGTTGGGAGGGATATTAAACCAGAGTTTCACGTGAGGTTTCCCGCGAGAAGTCTTTCGGAGAAAAGGCCGAGAGTGGCGGTCATTCCTGTTTCCAGATGGGAAACAAAGAACTGGCCTGCCCGGTGTTTCGCAGAAGTTGCCAAGCGGCTCAAAAGCGGCAGGGACACGAGCATCTTTCTGCTGGGCGGTCCTGATGATGTTGATGTCTGCGGGAAGATAGAACAAGAAGCCGGTGGCGGTGTGATAAATATGGCCGGCAAAATATCCCTGGTTGAGACGGGCAGTCTGCTCAAGGAGATGGACCTGCTGATATCCAATGATTCCGGACTGGTGCACATGGCCGCGGCAGTGGGGACGCCTGTACTTGTGATTTTTGGCCCGACTGATCCGGCAAGGACTGGTCCATATGGTTCCCAACACCGGGTGGTGCGGGCATCGCTTCCGTGTCAGCCCTGTTTCTCCAGAACCTGCAGGAAGGAAGGTATTCCGTGCCTTTCGGGTGTCACCCCCGAGAAGGTAGGGGAAGTCGCCATTGAAATGCTGAAGAACATGGCAATCTGTTAACCCGCATTCCCAGCATCAAGCGCGTAAGAAATCCTAGAACCTGTATCCTATCGAAGCGGAGACCATTACCGAGCTGTGGCTTATACCGGCGGTTTCGTATGATTTTCCTGTTTCCCCCGTTGACGTGGTATACTCCAGGTCACCTGAAATCTCGGGAATACCCTGATAATCGACTGCGCCCGAGATGAACAGCGAGTCAGTGATCTTGTATGATGCATTTAACCCGACCCCGAAATAGCCGCCGCCCAGGAATGTTTCCTTGAAGTGGATGCCTCTCAATACGTGGTAATCCTTGTCTTCTGCGATGACCCCAAGACTGAAAATAAAATAGCTTCCCAGGCTTAGGTTGCCAAAGGATTTGCTCGCGTTGAGGCCTACATAGGGAACGATGAATGTCTGCTCGTAGTTGATCACGTTGGCCCCGCCGAAAGATCCGACGGTATCGCGAAAACGTGAAGATGAGTAAACGTACTCATACGCTTTGTCGTCCCATTCCCATGAATCCTGTTTAATGCCCAGGACGCCCCGGAGGGTGAAGTCCTGCCATTTTGTCAGGATGGCGGTGACGTTAAGGTCAAGCAGTAGAGCATTAACCACCTGGACGTCGCTTACAGAACGGTCGGTCCAGGCATCAATACTCGGGGCGCCCGGAGTATTGAGAACCCAGTCATAATCCTCCATGCCTCCGTTGCCCTGGTTGACAGCGGTCCAGATCCCGAGGTTAATATTGAAAACATTGCGGATGCTTAAGGTCTGTACAACGCCAACCATGTAAAGGTTTTTCAGGTCCCAGACCAGTTCGCTGGTCTTGCGCCTGTATCCGAGGTCGAAATCATAAACGAGCTCGCGTGCCTCGCCGGACAGATATCCGGCCTGGGCGCGCAATGTATAGTTAATGCCGGTATTCTCACCCTGTAATAATGAAATGATACTGCCCTGGGATTGTGAGGTTTCCGGGGCGTCAAAGGCGTGCAAGGCCCGGGAGGATAGCGGCTGTGCAAGAATGCTGAGTGCAGTAACAAGTGACAGCAGTGAAGCCCGGTGGTTTGATTTCATGATTCTCCTTTCCGGCGTTAAGTTCATTTGTACTTCTTCAGCTTCTGAAAAGGACAGATGAAGATCAAGGTTCTTTATCGTCATACTTCCCGGCTTGCCTTGATGAAGCTTCACCTGACGATTTTCAGTATATCCCTGAATGCGGGATGTTCCGAGGTTCTTGTCATTTCAAAGAGTGCTGTCTCGACGCTGGTAACCTGCGCACCGGAACTTTTAATGCGATCAAGTCCAACCTGTTTGTTTGAGCGGGAACGGGATGAGACGGCATCCGCAACAACGAAGGGTTCATATCCCAGGGCAACAAGGTCAGCCGCTGTCTGGTAGACGCACACGTGCGTCTCGATGCCGGCAATGAGCACCTGTTTCCGTGAAGAGGCCTTGAGTTTGTCCATGAACAGGGGCTCGCCGCAGCAGCTGAAACTCTTCTTGCTGATTGGCTGTTCGGAGGCCAGTAATTCGCGCACCTCCGGTATTGTGGGGCCCATCTTCTCGGGAATCTGCTCCATCCAGATGACGGGAAGGGAAAGTGCGCGGGCTCCCATTATGAGCCGCCGGAGGTTCTGGTAGAACGATTCTTTCTCGTACATTATTTCTGCAAGTTTGCCCTGGATGTCCACCAGTAGCAGTACCGTTCTGTCTGTTTGAAGCATAAACTCCTCCGGTTTCTTGAAGATCTGTACAGTTACTCTAGCAGCAAGTGAGCGTTTTTGCCAAATAAAACCTGGGTTTCGTGGTTACTCCTTTGCACCTGGCAAAAAGGCGTAAATATTGACAGTGGTCATTACTTATTTCTGCCCCTGGGCTTTGTCTTCTCCCAGGATGCTCTTCTTCCCTTCACGATCCTGAACAGAGGGTGCGCGGATGGCTTACCGTGTCCGGCCTCTCTTCTGGGAACAGCGCCGTGCCGTTCTTTTATTTTTCTTTTAAGATGCTGCCATTCGAATGAAAGCTGGCCGCCTGTCTCCGGTATCCTGGTTCTTGTGCGTTTTCTGCTGATCTTGCCCTTTTTGAAATTGTAGCCCCGTTCTCCTGCTTCCTCGCAAACCGCGGCGAGGTATGTTGCCATGGCTGCGACAGGTTCCGGGTGTTTCTTGAATCTTTCCAGCTGGGGATGGTTCCTGTATCCCCGTGTTCTACCGCGAAGGACTTTCTGGGCGAGGAGTCCTTCACGCCATAAGGCGATAAGGCCCTGCCTGTCTAGATGCTTCGGGTGGATAGTCCAGATGCGCACAGGAGATTATCTATGCAAGGTAGCTTGCAAGCTTGCCCTTCAGGGCTGCCTTGTTCATTGCTCCGACCATTTGTTCCTGAACGGTGCCGTTTTTGAACAGAAGTAAAGTCGGGATTGAGCGGATTCCAAGATCGCCTGAAATCCTGTGGTTATTGTCGACGTTGACCTTGCAGATCTTGATCTTTCCGTCGGTTTCACCGGCAAGTTCATCGAGGATTGGTGCTATTGCCCTGCACGGGCCGCACCATTCCGCCCAGAAATCAACAAGTACGGGAATCTTTGATTCAAGAACTTCGTTTTTCCAGTTTTCTTCGGTGATATGAACGATATTTGCTGCAGACATTTAAGAAAGCTCCTTTCGAGTAAGAAACAGGCTAGATTGTCCAGCCGTCCCAGACACGGGAAAGAGGACCTGCTGCCAGTATGAAGTAAATCAGTGCGCCAACCACCAGAATTGTCACAATAGAACAAACCGGAGCAAGCCAGCCCATTTGTTCGGCAACTGTTGTTGCGACCGCTTCTTCGGGTGCGGCTTCGCCAGCGGCTGTTGCGACAGAAACAGATTCTCTGGGTGCTCCTGCGCCATCTGGGCGTTTGATGCGGACGGTCTTGCGTTTTGTGGGTGAGGCCCCTTCGTCTTCGGGCGGCAACTCCAGGTGGGCCGTCTTGCTTAGAGTGTCCTTGGCCTGTTCGCCCTCTGCCGGTTTTGGAGCCTCGGTCTTGGGCGCTATTTTTATTGTTGCTGCTTCGGTTGGCCTCTTGAGTTTGATTGTTTTTGGGCCGTCAGTGGGTTTGGCGGTTTCTGTGCTGAACGCTGCTTCGAGTGAAATACGTGAAGTCTTGCGTTTCTCGTCAACTGCGTCTGGAGACGGCGGCTTGGCTCCGATTTTTACTGTTGAAACCGCAGTGGCCGGTTTGATTTTGATTGTCTTTGGACCTTCTGTGGGTTTCTGTTCTATTCCGGCAGGTTTTGCCATTTCCAGCGGGATTCTCGAAGTTTCTTTCTTAGGAGAGATTACTGTTTTTGCCTCTGCCGGAGGTGTTGCCGGGATTATGGGCGGCCGCGCGGCAGGAATTGCAGCAGGAGCCGGTGCAGGCTGGGCTGCCATTTCCAGGGGGATCTTTGATGTTTCTTTCTTGGGTGCAGGAGCCGGTGCGGCTGCGGCTGGAGCGGGTGGCGGAATAATAGCCGGTCTTGGCGTAAGGACAGGTACTACCGGTGAGATTTTGGGTGCGCCCATTGGAATGGGGCCAGGAGCCGGAACTGTCGGTTTTAATGCCGGTGCGGCCGCTGTAAGCGAAGGGGCTTGCGGGCGGATGGCTGGTTGTGGTGCCGCTGCCGGGCGCACATCGGGAGTCAATATTTTGATCGGCGATGCAACAGGTACTGCGGGCTTGATTTGTACTGGTGATGGTGCAGCAGGAGAAGCTACGGCCGCAGGAGCAGGTGTTGCGGGTTGAACCGCCGGACTACTTTGTGGGACAACCGGTGTCACGGGTGTTGCCGGCCTGATGACAGGCTGGCTTGGCGCAGCTGGGGCTGGTGATGGTGCTGCTTGAAATACAGGAGCTGCGGGCCTGGGTTGCGGTGCCTGACTTACCGGCGCTGCCGCCGCAACCCTGATAGCTGGTTGGGGTGCTGGCTGGGCCACTGCGGGCTTCGGAGCTGAAACTACCGTAGGGGGTACTGCTGGAGTTGCTATCGGGGATGCGGGCCGAACCGGTGCAGGGGACGCTGCTGCCGGAGTTGCCATGGGTTTGAGAAATCCGTTCTTACGAAGGTCAAGCTTGGGTGGCAATATTATCCGCTGTGTTAAATCCGAATTATCTTCAGCCATAAAAACTCCAGTGTTTAAAGGCTAGCTTCTTAGCCAAAACGAGTCAACAAAGAATTGGCCCGCAACATGCCGTTTCTTATACTGCCATGATTTCGGTTTCTTTTGCCTTAAGAATATCGTCGATTTTCTTGATGCAATCGTCTGTATCCTTCTGAATCTTCTTTAAAGTTTCGTTTTTAGCGTCTTCCGAGATCTTATGTTCTTTTTCAAGCTTCTTCACGTGCTCGTTCGCGTCGCGCCGGACATTGCGTGTTGATACCCTGGCCTCTTCGGAAACCCTCTTTGCAACCTTGGTTATTTCCTTGCGCCGTTCCTCGCTGAGTTCAGGTATGGGGACGCGGATTACCCTGCCGTCATTAATGGGAGTTACTCCGATGTTGGCGGCCATGATTGTCTTTACGATTTCCGGAAGTGCCGTGGGATCGTATGCGTTGATCACGATCATCCTCGGTTCCGGGGTCGAGATGCCGGCTATTTCTCGGAGCCTTGTCGGTGTCCCGTAATAAGGCACCCTGAGATTTTCCACCAGTGCCGGAGAAGCCTTGCCGGTCCTGATTCCCGACAACTGCTCGTGGAGTACGTTAAGGGTTTTCTTCATTTTCTCTTCGGCGTCTACGAGAATATCGTGAGCAGATTCCATATTTTTTCCTAACCTCCTTCAAGAGCGGCACGTGCCGTCCATTATTCCCTGGAACATGCGGCAGCGTGCCGCCATGTTTCCCATTAGTTCCTTTAATCAACCGTGAACCAGAGTCCCAGCTTCTTCGCCGGAAATTGCCTTTTCAAAACAACCCGGTTTGAAGAAATTCAACACGATTATAGGTATCTTGTTTTCCATGCAAAGAGAGAAAGCCGCGGCATCCATGACTTTGAGGGACTTGCTCAGCGCTTCTGTATAATGCAGTTTTTTATAAAGTGTTGCCTTTGGGTCCTTCATCGGATCGGCTGAATATACGCCGTCAACCTTTGTCGCTTTCACGAGAATATCTGCGCCGATCTCGCTGGCCCTGAGGGCGGCTGCCGTATCGGTGCTGAAATAGGGGTTTCCTGTGCCGCCGGCAAAGATCAGGATGCGTCCTTTCTCAAAGTGCCTGAGTGCGCGCCTCAGGATAAAGGGTTCCGCGACCCTTGGCATTTCAATGGCTGTAAGGACACGGGTCTGCAGGCCTGTCTTTTCGAGGGCATTCTGCATTGCAAGGCCGTTGATGATTGTTGCCAGCATGCCCATGTAATCGCCGGTTGTCCTGTCCATGCCGCTTGCCTGGCCTATAAGTCCGCGGAAGATATTGCCGCCGCCGATAACCATTGCGATCTGGGTGCCCATTTCGGAGACGTTCTTAATTCTTTTTGCGATGTCGGCCACGATTTCAGGGTCAATGCTGAGATTCTTCTGCTTGTTCTGCAGGGCTTCGCCGCTCAGCTTTAACAGGATTCTTCTGTATTTTCCTTTAACAGGAGTTTGGGGTGCCATGATCTTTTCCAGTCTCAATAAGTCACAAAATACCGCAAATTTCTCAAATGAACATTACTGGAAAATCCGCAGTGCGTAAAGATAAAAGTCGCCAGCGTTTGCAACAGTATTGCTGCGCCTGGGCAGGTATCAGAGGCATTGCCGGAGAGGTAACAGTCTATGCCTGTTTGTTTCCGAGCTGTTTGTCCGTTTCTTCGGATATCTTCGTGTAACAATCAGGACAGATGCCGTGACTGAAGATCGTCTTGGAGCGTTTTGAAACATAGGTTTCCAGCTTCTGCCATTCCTCGGTATTAAGGCGTACTCTCTTGCAGTATGAACAGATGATCAGGAACCCTGAAATCATGCGTTTCTGCTGAATGAAGGTATTGCCGATAATCACAATGGCACAGATTATTATTCCCGCGGAAATAACGATTGCCCTTGCCATGCCGGACGAGGAAAGGGATTCCCTGAAATAGGAAGCCCACGGTTCTTTGAAGTATACTGATAATATGCCGGAGACTTCGCAGATCCAGACTACACACAGCAGCATTACAAAGCCTAACAGTTGCCATAAGGCAATGTGTGCCAGTGGATGGAATCGTCCATTTTTCGAAGAATTATGAGTGTCTTTCACACTGCTGTCCAAAATAAATCTGATATTGGACAGATTGTTCGAATTTCCTGATGATTATGCTAGTTATTTCTTGAGTATGAAAAGAGGTTCCCCCTTTCCTGTAGGGTTGTTCGATGTTATCT
>Ga0172375_10001184_pt1 | contig 41938 bp, 26 predicted proteins | sample LakKiv1m_FD_114537 | JGI IMG/M metagenome (GOLD analysis project Ga0172375, IMG submission 114537) | Freshwater microbial communities from Kabuno Bay, South-Kivu, Congo - kab_092012_11.1m | ecosystem: Environmental > Aquatic > Freshwater > Lake | place: Democratic Republic of the Congo... | reverse complement strand
TACTTACAAGATTTTATGCCACCTGGGACAATGGCTTTCGATGCCATCATTATGTATCGATCCATCAAAGTTCAACCTTATCAACATCAATCTTGCCGGCCAGTTTATATCGCATATGAATATCTCGCTTGTTGCAGGACTTATCATCGCATTACCATATATTCTCTGGGAGTTATGGCGTTTTGTCAAACCAGGTCTGACTGAGAAAGAGATCAGAAATTCCAGGGGCGCTGTTGTAATTACCACTTTTTTATTCCTAACCGGAGTTCTTTTCAGTTATTTCATTGTTGCCCCGCTGATGATTAATTTTCTTGGCGGATATGAAGTCAGCTCTTCGGTTTCGAATCAGATATCACTTACTTCATATGTCAGTTCTATTACGCTAATGACCCTTTTGATGGGATTCTTGTTTGAACTGCCCGTTCTTATTGTGTTTCTTACACGGATCGGAATAATGACTCCTAAAAAGCTCAGGAAATCCAGGAAATACACCATTATTATCATCCTGATAGTTGCAGGGATAATAACTCCAAGCCCGGATATTTTCAGTCAGCTTGTGGTTACTTTCCCGTTGTATCTCCTTTTTGAACTAAGTGTTGTCATATCAGCGAGGATGTATAAAAAAATCCAGGAACCTGAAAATGACCTGGCCGGATGACTTTGTAACTTTCCTCGCATACACTCGTCAAAGTGACGCGTTAAATCTAAACACTTACATTTTATGGAAAATAAACGATTATATAGAAGTACGTCCGACCGTAAAATAGCCGGTGTCGCCGGTGGTCTCGCAGAATATTTTAATATGGATCCATTGTTGGTTAGGTTGATTTTTGTCGTCCTTACAATAGCTTATGGTACGAGTGTTTTAATTTACCTTGTACTTTGGATCGTAACTCCTGAAAAACCTTATGATTTGACTAAGCCGCTAAACCAGCCGAATGTGGAAAATCCACAACCACCAAAGGATGAACCAAAATATTCGACGAATGACCCGAAAAAAGAAAATCCATTTCCTGCTCCCTCTTCCAGGAAAAAAGGAAGCCTTATCGGCGGTCTCGTTCTGATCACTGTAGGAGCCCTGTTCCTGGTAGATGAGTTCATTCCAAATGTTGATTTTAGCGATCTATGGCCTGTCATCCTGATCATAATCGGCGTAGGATTGCTAATTAATGCTCTGACAGGTAGAAAAACTAATGTCCATTAACCTAAAAATTATTTACAGATGAAATACAGACATGTCTTTTGGGCTTTTATCCTGATTGCAATCGGAGTCTTATTTATCCTGAACAATTTCGGAATTTTTGATTTCGGCTGGAGGGCTCTTTGGAGTCTCTGGCCTCTCATCCTCATCTTTTGGGGAATTTCCATTTTACCTATCAGAGACTGGATCAAGATTACCGGACTGGTATTGGTTCTTGCATTTACCGTTACCTTCTTTAACCGGCTTACTCGTCATGCTCCATGGTTTGTTTTCCATGATCATGGTGGGGATTTCTGGGACGGAAACTGGAGTGATGGCGATTCGGATACGACTACGTATAATTATAAGGATCAAAACCTGACAGTTCCGTTTGATTCATTATCAAGGAAAGGCGTGCTACGCCTGATCGCCTCTGCCGGCAACTTTAACCTCAGAGGAGTCACTTCTGATTTCCTTGATTTCAGTAAAAAAGGAGATATAGGTAACTACTCACTAACAACAGCCGACAATAACGGTATCAAGACCATTGACCTCACGATGGAAAAGAGTCGGATAAGGCATTCCATAAAAGAGAATAATGTAGATATAAAGCTTACCGATAAATTACCATGGGACCTGGATTTTGATATAGGTGCGGCGGAAATCACTCTCGATCTCAAGGAATACAGGATAGATACTGTAAATGTTGATGCAGGAGCATCCTCCATTACTTTTATGATTGGCGAAAAGAATCCACTGACCCGTATGATTTTTAATGCCGGTGCTGCTTCAATATCCGTTGAAATACCAAAAAATTCAGGTTGTCAGGTGGTTTCGGAATCGTTTATGGTAAGCAAGAACTTTGAAGGCCTTGATAAAAAGAGTGATGGCCATTACGAGACACCAAATTTTGGAGTAAGCAAAAACAAGATTTATATCACGGTTAAAACCGCTTTGTCAAAAATTACTATCACCCGGTACTAATCGCTGTTGAATAAAGTCGCTTACGACAGCGTAAAATTCTCCGGGATTGTCGGCGTGAACCCAATGTGTGGCATTTGCAATGGTTTTCACAGAAGCTCCGGGGAATTTTGTTTTTATTATCCTGATATCCTCTTCTTTTACATAATCGGAAAGACCACCGCGTATAAATAAAGTGGGTCCGGGATAAAGTCCTTCATCCCGTACTTCTTCAAAAACAGCAGGTAAGTTTAAATTGATGGAAGTCAGATTAGGCCGCCAGTCAAGGGTTTGACGATCCCTCCAATAAACATTCTTTAACAGGAATTGGCGGAGTTTGATATTTGGAACAACCGGAGCTAATTGGTTGTCGACATCTGATCTGGAATGAGCTATTCTGAAATCCACGGCCATCATGGCATTTATTAGTATCTGATGTTCGCGGTTACCAATATAATTTCTCAAACTTATATCGACGACTATGAGTTTCTTTATCAAATCCGGATGATGCAAAGAAAATAACATTGCAACTTTCCCTCCAAGAGAATGACCGATCAGAACGGGTTTCCTGATGTTGCAATCTTCGATCAGTTCCATCAGATCATCTTCCATTGAGGGGAAATCAAAGACAGGACTATGCGGGGATTGGCCATGATTGCGCAAATCGGGAATATATACCTTAAATTGTTCACTGATAGTGCGCCCAAACGAAACCCAATTATCGGAAATACCAAATAATCCGTGCAAAATGATCATTGGATTACCACTTCCGTACTGTCTGTAGAACAACTTCATCCTGAGAATGTTTGTCAAAAATATTCAATGAGTTTATTAACACAATTTTGTTGAAAAAAAGTCGTTCGTTGATGTCAAAAGTACATAAAATTGTTACCTATTTGCAGCTGATTTTTTTGAGTAAAATTCTTCCAAATTCATAAACAGAAAAATGGAAAAAAATCAAACAGAAAAACTGAACAATCCCCATCCAGAATTATCAGAAGAAGAAGAACCTCCAAGTAAGCCCACCTTCATAGACGAAGCATCCCTCTTAGATGAGTTTTTGAAATCCCGAACCGATCGCGATAAATCCATTATCAGCGATCTTTCGCTAAACTTTCTCCAGACTTACTTCCCGGAAGCTACCGTGAAAGATTGGAATAACTGGCATTGGCAGATCAAAAACAGCGCAAGGTCGATTGAACAACTTTCCCGTTACATTCAGCTTTCTGAAAATGAGGTCAGGCCGGAAGCGGAAAACAGCCAGACGCTGCCATTAAGGATCACTCCTTATTATATCAGCTTACTGGAGCGGGACAATCCGGAGCAGTCATTGCGTAAAAGTGTGGTACCGGTTTTTGATGAATTTTTAGTTCATAATGGTGAAGCTTCAGATCCATTATCGGAAGAGCATGACAGTCCGGTACCGAACGTTGTACACCGGTACCCCGATCGTGTTCTGTTCCTGGTCACAGGATTCTGCTCTACTTATTGCCGATACTGCACCCGTACCAGAATGGTGGCAAAAGACAAGTGTCACATTGGGGTTAAAGCATGGGAAGCCGGTCTCGAATATATCGAAAAACACAAGGAAGTGAGGGATGTCCTGATCTCAGGAGGAGACCCTCTGACCATGCCCGATCTGCATGTGGAGTATCTCCTTTCAAGACTTCGCAATATTTCTCATATCGAAATAATCAGGATCGGGACAAAGGTTCCCGTTGTCTTGCCACAGCGTATTACCAGACCCCTGGTGAATATGTTGAAAAAATATCATCCGCTTTTCCTGAGCATCCATTTCACACATGCAGATGAAATCACACCCGAGGTAAAAGAAGCCTGCGAAAAGCTTGCAAATGCCGGCATTCCTTTAGGTAGCCAAACGGTTCTTCTGAAAGGGATCAATGACAGTGTCCCCGTGATGAAGAAACTAATGCATGCTTTGTTGATGATCAGGGTGAAACCATACTACCTGTATCAGTGCGATCCTGTAGTAGGTTCCCATCATTTCCGGACAACCATTGAAAAAGGACTTAGCATCATGCGTGGATTGCGCGGGCATACTTCCGGTTATGCCGTTCCTGCTTATGTTATTGATGCTCCCGGCGGAGGTGGTAAAATACCCCTGCTTCCCGATTATTATCAGGGCCGTGAAGAGGAATATGTGCTTTTGAAGAATTATGAAGACAAGATCTTCCGGTACCCAGATTTTTCACAATAAATTATGATTATAGGTCTCACCTACGATTTACGGTCGGAATATTTAAAAGAAGGTTTCAGTGAAGAGGAAACCGCAGAATTCGACCAGGAGAGTACTGTGGAAGCAATTGATCATGCCTTGCAGGAACTGGATTTCAAGACCGACCGGATTGGTCATGTGCGTCAGATGGTTAACCGCCTTTCATATGGCGACCGGTGGGATATAGTATTCAACATTTGTGAAGGAATGTATGGAATCGGCAGGGAAGCGCAGGTCCCAGCTCTTCTTGACGCGTTCAACATTCCTTATACTTTTTCCGATCCATTGGTTCTTTCGCTTACCCTCCACAAAGGAATGACCAAGCGTGTAATCCGTGACGCCGGAATTCCCACTCCCGATTTTGCCCTGGTGGAACGGGAACCGGATATTTATAAGGTCGATCTTCCCTATCCGTTATTTGTAAAACCTAATGCAGAAGGGACTGGCAAAGGGATTGATTCAAAGTCGAAGGTAAATACTTTTACAGAATTAAAAGGAGTGTGTTTATCGTTACTTCCAAGATTTGCCAGTGGATTGATCGTCGAGACCTATTTACCCGGCAGGGAATTTACTGTAGCCATTGCCGGAACAGGAGATACTGCCCGTTCACTGGGAGTGATGGAGGTTATTCTGAAAGACTCTGCCGAGTCATACGCGTACTCCTATGTAAACAAGGAATTCTGTGAAGAGAACGTGATCTACCAATTAGCAGGAGATTCAGCTGCAAAAGAATGTGAAGATGTTGCCCTTGCCGCCTGGAGATGCCTGAATTGCCGGGATGCCGGCAGAGTGGATATTCGTTTCGATTCCGACGGGAACGCAAGTTTTATGGAAGTCAATCCACTTGCAGGCTTGCATCCTAAGCATTCAGACCTTCCAATTATTTGCAATTTTCAGGGAATTCCTTATATTGCACTGATCAGGATGATAATGGATTCGGCAATGAAAAGAAAAGTAGCGAAGTAGAGCAAATGAAAAACAAACGTGTCGTTTTTCTTTATGAGAAATTATCGGAGAATCCGAAGGAAGATGAGTTGGATGTCATCCGGCAAATGAAACACATCAGAAAAGCTTTGTTAAATCTCGGTTATTCGACCGACGAAATTCCATTTTCCATTGACCTTGACTGGGTCATTAAAGAATTGAAACGATTGAAACCCTGGGTCGTTTTCAATCTTGTTGAAACGACTTTGGGAACAGGGCAGTTACTTCATATTGCTCCATCTATACTAACCTATTTGAAAATTCCATTTACCGGCTCACCTCTGAATGCTTTGTTTATCACTACCAACAAGGTTCTTTCTAAAAAACAATTAAACCTACTCGGCATCCCAACTTCGGAATGGTATATGCTTGATGAGACGGATAAGATAAAACCAAAGGGAAAATATATAGTAAAACCTATCTGTGAAGATGGTTCTCTCGGTCTTGACGAGAATTGTGTTTTCACTGGCAACAACAAGTCGTTCCGGAACAAACTGAAAAAACTTGATAAAAAAATCTATTTCATTGAAGAATTCATCGACGGACGTGAATTTAATCTTTCGGTACTCGGAGGCAAAAAAGGACCACAGGTAATGCCTCCTGCTGAGATACTTTTCACCGATTACCCTGACAACAAGCCTAAGGTAGTGGGTTATAATGCAAAATGGACTGAAGATTCCTTCGAATATACCCATACCCCACGGACTTTCCGTTTTAATAAGAAAGATCAACTCCTTGTTAAAGAATTGCAATCGATAGCCTTGAAATGCTGGAACGATTTTGATCTGAAGGGCTATGTACGTGTTGATTTCCGTCTGAATAACGATAACCAGCCTTTTGTTCTTGAAATTAACGGGAACCCCTGTATTGCTCCCGAAAGCGGATTCGTGGCAGCTACAAAAAGAGCCGGATTAAAATTCCCTGAAGTAGTGAAACGTATCCTTGAAGATGCATTCATATAAGAATTGAATTTATGAGCCTCGAAAATTTAACCTTCCGTCATCAGGTTCAGCCGGGTGATGATGAATTAGTAAGGGAAATGGTCGTTTCGACCAACTTTTTTTATGATTTTGAAGTTCCGGTTGCCGTGGAGCTGGTACAGGAAAAACTTGAACATGGAGAAAACAGTGATTATCTTTTTCTTTTCGCCGAGATCAACGGGAAACCCGTTGCATACACCTGTTATGGACCTATCGCCGGAACAGAAGGGAGTTTCGACCTGTTCTGGATCATAACCCATAACGATTACCGTGGTAAAGGTATTGGAAGAATCATTCTGGAGAAGACCCATTCGTTGGTCAAAGAGTTAGGTGCCCGTCTTATCATCGCCGAAACATCGACCATTGAAAAGTACACTCCAACCCGTCATTTTTACATTCAAATGGGGTATACACTTGAAGCAAAGATCGATGACTTTTACAAGAAAGGTGACGGAAAGGTAATGTTCGTAAAACGGTTTTAAACGTATTGATTTCTAAGCTGTTCGATCAGCTCCGGAGTTAGTTTTTCACGTTTCCTGATATCTTCAAATTTATCGAGTAGATCCTCCACAGTGAGATTCTTTTTTTCGGCAGCCGGGATATCGTCAATGATTCGTCCGTGATGCATCATGATCATACGGGTTCCCAGTTCCAGAGCCTGTTTCATAGAATGTGTCACCATCACCGTAGTCAGGTTAGACTCCGTTACAAATCTATGTGTCAGCTTAAGAACCTGTGAACCGGTCTTTGGATCGAGTGCAGCAGTATGTTCGTCAAGTAGTAACACTTTAGGTTTTTGCATTACGGCCATCAATAGAGTGATAGCCTGCCGCTGTCCTCCGGAAAATGTTCCCATCATGTTATCAAGGCGGTCTTCAATATTTATCTCTAATGAAGCCAACTGTTTCCGGAAAAATTCGCGACCCATCTTGTTCAGGCTGATTTTTGGATAACGGTGTCGTCCGCGTAACCAGGCCATGAGCAGGTTTTCAGCAAGGGTCATTTCCGGCGCCGTTCCCATAAAAGGATTTTGAAACACCCTCGATATATTCTTCGCTCTTTGATATTCCTTATTATTTGTGACATCTTCGCCATCTATTTCAACAGTTCCGCTATCCGGAAGGATATTCCCGGCTACGGCATTAAGCAGCGTAGATTTCCCGGATCCATTGGTTCCGATCACTGTCAGGAATTCATGTTCACGAATTTCCAGCGTGACATTACTCAGGGCTATCACCTCATCCTGTGATCCGGCATGGAATTTTTTATTGAGATCCTTGATTCTTATCATTATCATCCGACAATTATTTAATCTTGTTTTGTTGTGATGATTTGATATCCTCCGGAAGAATGAGGAGTGGCTTGACAAGTTTGCCATTGATCACACTTGCACCTGCTGCTTTCCGGATTGATCCCGGAATAATAATCCCAAATTCTTTTGCAATATCATAATTAACACCGTATGTGATGATCTTATATTTCTCGAAAGGGATCTTCGCCGGGCTCTCACCTTTCAGTATGCGATCGACCAGGTGGGCGGCCTGCATACCGCTGACATAATACTCATAACCATATACCAGCAGAACACCGTCACTCAATCTCTCGGCATCGTTGGAGAAAATTGGAATTTCTTTCTGCCTGGATATCTTTACGACCGACTCGAGTGCATCGAATACCGTGAGGTCATTGATAAGAATGAAGGCCTTTATATCTTTAGAAGCAAGCGACTGCGCCGCTTGAAGGACTTCACTGGTGCCCGAAACAGCAACTTCTTCAAGTTTCAGCTGAGGAAATGATTTCAGAGCGCTGATAAGATCACCAAGGTTGACCTTCGTATTTGGATAGCCCGGATTATAAATTGTACCGATTGTATGTTTTCCGGGATAAAGTGTCGTAAATATTTTCAGCAATTCCATTATTGGACCTATCCCGTGTACTCCTGTAACATTCGAGAGATGGTCTGTGTCGCTTTTCCCCGCACCAATTTTAAAAGGATCGGCAACGGTAGCGAAAACAACCGGTTTCTCTTTCACTTTGTTTATGATCGCCTGTGTGGAGGCACTCGACACTGCCACAAAAACATCAACACCTTCAGAAATCAGATGATCCGCGATAGTGATGTTTGTAGGTATATCGCCTTCGGCATTTAATTCATCTATCTCACAATTTATACCGGGGAGGTAACCAAGTTTCTTCATTTCATCATAAAACCCGTTTCTTGTATTGACCAGCAGAGAACTCTCGTTTGCCAGTATCAGACCTATTTTGATCTTCTTTTTCTCGCCGGAAAAAGGTGAATAAATTTGAAAGAATATCCAGAAAATAACCCCGAGCACTGAAGCAATGGTGGTTAACCTTAATATCCATTTATTCCTTCGCAGGAATTGTATCACTGCTCCTCCTTCCGTTGAACCAAATGCATTGCTCGCGATAATTGTAAACAATACGAATATAGCCGTAATAATCTTCAGGTCGTTGGGATTCAATCCAAGGTGAAGAGCAAAGGCTACGGCGAGGCGAAAAATAATCGATCCCAGGATGACTCCCAGAATTTTTATAAACATTGAGCGATGGCGTAAAACCGCTTCCCCTATTATGACTGAGGCAAGGCTGAAAATTATAGAACCGATACCCATACCGATGTCGGCAAAGCCCTGGTACTGGGCCACCAAAGCCCCTGATATTCCTACGAAACCATTTGAAAGGGAGATTCCAAAAATCTTCATCCGGTCGACAGAGACGCCCTGAGCGGCGATCATAACCGGATTATTCCCGGTTGCCCTCATGGTCAGCCCAAAATCACTGCTCAGAAAGAGCGAGACTATTATCCAGAAAACCACCATGATCATAGCCATGAAAATGCAGGTCCATACCTCCACATTGATCCCTGGATTCATATTATCCATGATGGAAACAAATGTTGTGTTGTTCATCAATGGGATATTTGATTTTCCCATGATGTGCAGATTAACCGAATATAATCCGGTCATGACAAGGATTCCCGACAATAATCCTTCGATCTTAAAACGGGTATGGATTAATCCTGTAACGAAGCCGGCAAGGAATCCCACAGAAAAAGCGACCGGTATAACCAGGAAAGGATTCCACCCATCGACCACCAGGATCGAAGCTACGGCAGCGCCGGTCGTAAATGTACCGTCGATGGTAATATCGGGAAATGAATAAAGTTTATAGGTAATATAGGTTCCGATAGCCATAAAGGCATAAAGTAAACCCAGGTTAACAGCTCCAATCCAAAGTTCCATCAGATATTGTCAATGTTTATTATACCGATAAAACCACTTAGAAGTACCGAGGCCGGTAACAAATGCACCACCTTCTCAACTTCAAACTCTTTGATAATCCGTTCCAGTTCTTGTTCAAATTCAGTTATTTTATTGCTCCACAGCCCATTTTCAAAAATAGCTGCATGGACATGCAGATTGGTCTCTTTCGGGAATTGTCTTTCCCATTTAGAATCAAGTTTCCCGGGCTCCTTAACCACAATCCCTGTTCCTACAATTGTTTTATGAATTCCCTCTTCCTCAAGCGGATAACTCATCCAATCATGGAAAATATCCTGATCAAGGATTTGTTTTTTGCCGGGTTGATTTTCCAGGATTGGAGATTTCTTCAGATGCATGCCGAGAATTCCTCCGCTCAAAGCCATTATCACAATACCAAAAATATTAGACTTGGCAAAATTTCCTGCGGCTTTAGCAAGTTTTGACAAGGTGACACGTTCTTCCGTTGATCCAAAATGAAGAATAGCAGAGAAGTTACCGTTCATCCCAAATCCGTGGAGGAAATTAATATTATGACCGAATTCCTTTGAGAAGTATGAATAATCCACGGTTGATCTCTTAATGGCAGGGTACGAGAAAAAATGATGATGCAACACGACCGCCTCACCAAAAAGATCCCTGAAATCTTCAAAGTCGTCACCCAGTACAGAAATTCCTGCACCGAAGTCAATTTCCGATTGATCTATCCTTATATTGTCTTTGGCAGAATAGGACGAATCAATCAACTTTTCAGGAGAACCATACAGAAAAAGATGACCTCCTTCATCAGGATTGGTCCGACTTTCAAACATTAGTCCCTCAAACTCCACTTTAATACCTGTTTCATCTTCGGCGCCTTCATTCATATGTTTCCTCAATGAAGCAAGATCCGGAAATATATTCAGCATGGAGCCCATTCCGCTTACCCTGAAAATATCTGCAACCGAAGGAGGAATAGAAAGAAGGATCAGTTCACCTCCAATGATATTCAATGATTTATGGGTTTCGAGAATAATCCTCAAACCAGCGCTACTCATGTATGAAACTCCTCTGAAATCGACAATCAGATGACGTTGTCCCTCATTGACAGCCTGATCAAAAGAACGTTTGATTTCGGCAGCCGTCATACCGTCGATGCGTCCCTGAATCTCAAGGATATCAAGTAAGATTTCTTTTCTCCGGACGATATTCATGCCTGTTAATTGTTGAGTTCACGACCTGCCGGCACGCCGGATTGCCAGCAAGGTAATGTCATCCGACTGTGGAACTTCTGCAGAAAAACTATTTACCTCCTCGAACATATTTTTAACGATATCATCTACCGGGTGGTCCAGATGTGAATTAAGATAGGCTTCAAGACGCTCCTCCCCATACGCCTCTTCGCTTTTATTGAAGGCCTCGGTCACGCCATCAGTGTAAAGGAACAACCTTTCACCGGGAAGGAGGTTTATCTTCCCGGATTTATAGGTGAATTTCTCCATACAACCCAGTATGATACCATCAGTCATTTCGACCTTCCTGATCCCGGAACTGGAAATAAGATAGGGTGGATTATGACCTGCATTTACATAGTCGACCTCCCACGTCAAGGTGTTCAGTATCCCATAAAATACGGTTACGAACATGCTGGAAACACTTTCATTACAAAGGAGATTATTCACATAGTTCATGCATTCATCCACTGGTATACCCTTGAGCCCGGTGGCTCTGATCAGGGTCCGGCTGACTGCCATAAAAATGGCGGCAGGAACTCCCTTCCCGGAAACATCGCCGATCACGAATCCCAGGCGATCGTTGTCGATCATAAAGAAATCGTAGAAATCACCGCCTACCTCCTTGGCTGCGATCATGGCAGCAAAAATATCAAAGTCGGTCCTGTGAGGAAAAGGCGGGAAGATCTTAGGCAGGATGGCTTGCTGGATTTCTCTCGCTGTAAGCAGATCCTGCTGGATGGAGACAAGCTGATCATGCTCTTCCAGGGAATGTCGTACCAGCAAAATCTCTTCCATCGTCTTGTTGATGGTGATCTCAAGATCCTCAAAATTAATCGGCTTGGTAATAAAATCATAAGCTCCGCGGTTCATGGCAGTCCTGATATTATCCATATCACCATAGGCGGAAACCACCACCGTTTTCAATCCTGGATTTTTCAACTCCTTTAATTTCATCAGTAAAGTCAGTCCGTCCATCTCCGGCATGTTGATATCTGACAAAATGATGCCGATCTCCGGATACTCTATCAACTTTGTTAATGCTTCCAGTCCGTTATGGGCAAAAACAAAATTATAATGATCATCGCGGATTTGTTTCCGGAATTTTTGCCGGACCAGTGGTTCAAGATCGATCTCATCATCGACCACCATGATTTTGCAGTTCTTAAGTAAATTGTTGGTCATATTAATTTGTCATTAAATCATTTGTCATTAATAATTGGTAATCAGGAATTCGTAATCAGATTTTCACTCGTCTTTCGTCATTCGTCACTCGTCATTCGTTTTTCTACTTCGGCAGTCTAATAATAAACTCCGCAAACTCCCCTTCCACCGAATCAACCATTATCTCACCTTTATGTTCCCTTACTATGATATCATAACTAATGGAAAGCCCCAAACCTGTTCCCAATCCCGCAGGTTTTGTGGTAAAAAAAGCGTTAAATATTTTCTCCAGGATAGGCTTGGGAATTCCCTTTCCATTATCACGGAGTCGAATCTCAACAGTGGTACCCAGATTTTTGGTGACGACCTTCAGAATAGGGGAATAATCATCGTTCAATTCTTTTTTCTTTTCGTTCGTGGAATAAAAAGCATTATTAAGCAGGTTTAGAAAAACACGGCTTAAATCTTGCGGGATTGCCATTAACGATCCGACTGAGGGATCATAATCAGATTCTATTTTTATATTGAATGAATTATCTGTGGCCCTCATTCCATGAAACGCCAGGTTTACATATTCAGAAAGCAAAGCATTAATGTTGGTCGGCATTGGTTCTGCTGAAGTTCCCCTTGAATGGAGTAACATACCCCGTATAATGCTATCCGCACGTTTACCGTGTTCGGAAATCTTATTCAAATTTTCTTTCAGGTCGAGCAGTATCCCATTCAGATAAACGGAGTCTTTATCATCTAACGTGTTTATATAATTTCCAAGTTCTTTTGTCAGTTCGTCAATAAGTTCAAGGGAGAGTTCTGAAAAATTTGTGATAAAATTCAGAGGATTTTTAATTTCATGGGCGATGCCTGCTGTAAGTTGTCCAAGGGTGGCCATTTTTTCGCTCTCGAGCAGCTGCGTTTGAATTTGTTGCAATTTAGTATTTGCTGAATCAAGTTCAGCTTGGAGTTTTTCAGATCTCTGCATCAGTTCTTTGCAGGTCTCATCGAGATTTGTATTCATAGAAGGAGGTTTCCGTCAGGATAAAATTATTAAGAAAAATGGTTCAGAAGTTCTAATTTTGATGTTAGAATATAATTTTCGAAGATAATTGAAAATTTCGTATTAATTTTCGAAGAGTAATTAACTGTCACCAAATATCCATGATTGCATCCAACTTTCACGTTAATCCATTCCCGGGTATCCGGAGTTATGAAATCCATGAAGATGATCTGTTTTTCGGGAGGGAATCCCAAATTAAAGAACTGATCGAAAAACTATCGACTACAAGATTTCTGGCTATTGTAGGATCCTCCGGATGCGGAAAATCTTCACTGGTCAAAGCGGGCTTGGTACCTGCCCTGATAAAGAAAAAAACTCAAAAGTTTTCAGCCGATTGGAACTTATACATTTTCCGTCCGACCGATGATCCTATCGGGAACATGGCGCACTGTATTGCAGCATCACATCTACAGGCAGATAAGATCGCTACCATTCTCAGGTCGGGTAATGACGGACTGCTCAAGGCTTTAAATGAGGACAAGAACAAGAAGGGAAAATCAAACCTGATTATTATTGACCAGTTTGAGGAACTTTTCCGGTTTAAAAAAAGTGGATCCAGCCAACATTCCGTTGCTGAAGCTGCCGCATTCGTTGATCTTCTTCTTACCGCGATCATGCAAAACGAAATGCAGGTTTTCGTGGTTATCTCCATGCGAACTGATTTTTTAGATGATTGCACTGAATTCCGTGGCCTGAGTGAAATAATCAACCAGGGCTACTACCTTGTTCCCCGGATGAATACTGAAGAACGCAGAGTTGTTATTACCAGCCCCGTATATGCGAAAGGCAATAAGATAAGCGAAGACCTCGTGGAGCGGCTGCTCAGGGACGTCGGTGACGATCCGGATCAACTGCCCATCCTTCAACATGCCCTGATGCGTACCTGGGATTATTGGACCCTGAACCGGATCGGGGAACAACCGATTGGTATGGAGCATTATGAAGCAATCGGGACAATGAAAGAAGCGCTTTCGGTTCATCTTGAGGAAATTTTCCAGGAACTGAATGATCAAAAAAGTAAATTCATAACAGAAAAACTGTTCAAAGCCCTCACGGAGGTAAGCAAGGAAAACAGGGGAACGCGCCGTCCTACACAGCTTGGTGAAATATGTACCCTGGCCGAAGCTAAAGAGGAAGATGTTATAAAAGTCATTGATGCCTTTCGCGACACCGGCCGGGCTTTCTTAATGCCTTCACGCATTATTCCATTGGAACAGGCCTCGACAATCGATATTTCACATGAAAGCATTATGCGTGTTTGGTCAAGATTGAGAAAATGGGTTGATGAGGAAAGTCACTCTGCACAGTTATACCTTAGATTGTCGAAATCAGCTGAACTCTATCAGGCAGGTAAAACCGGATTATGGATCAACCCTGAACTCCAACTCGCATTGCAATGGAAAGAGCAGAATAAACCGAACTCTACCTGGGCCATGCGGTATGATCCGGCATTCGACAGGGCTATTACTTTTCTGGAATATAGCCATAAGCAGAATGAACTGGAAATAACCAAAAAAGAAAATCAGCAAAAACGAAATCTTAAAAGAGCGCGGCAATCAGCGATTATTCTAGGCGCAGCTTCAGTTATTTCAATACTTTTCCTGATCATCTCCTTAAACCTGCGTTTCAAGGCAGAAGCAAGCAGGAAAGAGGCCATTGAAAAAGAAAAATTGGCTGTCTTCGAACGGAAGAAAACAGAGGAACAACGCAAGGAGGCAATCCTTCAAAAAAAGATTTCGGAACAGCAGCAACAAATTGCTGAACAGCAGAAAATAATCACCGAAGAGCAACGCCAATATGCCGTAAAGCAACAGTTCATTGCTCAGGAACAGACTTCCGTTGCTATAGACCAGAGGCAGAAGGCAGATGTAGCAAGGCAGGAAGCCGTTCAGGCAAAGGACGAAGCCGACGATCAAAGGAAAGAGGCGGTTGCCCAAAAAATAATTGCCGATAATGAGCGGGAGAAAGCGGAGGTATCGGAAAAGAATACCCAACGTCTGCGGCTATTATCCATAGCCCGTTCAATGGCCATTCAGGCAAGTCAAATCTTTACAACGGTAAAGGATGACCTTCCCGGTTTATTAGCTGTCCAGGCCTACCTTTTCAACAAAGAGAATGGAGGAGTCGCCGACAACCCCGACATATACGCTGCTTTATCGACAATCGTCAATGACCAGGTGATTCTGAGAGGGCATGAAGATGCCGTGAGGAGTATTGCAATGTCAAAAGATGGAAAAATCCTGGTTTCGTGCAGTGATGATGGTAACCTTTTCCGTTGGAACCCGGAAAATCCCGGAGTTCCTCCGGTAATGTTCAAATTGCCAAAATCGGTAAAAGAGAATTTCCGTACCCTCCTCTTTACCAATGATGCAAAATTTATTGTTGCCGGAACATTCTCCGGAAAAATTTATATTTTAAACTTAAATGAGACCACGGGATCCGTTAAGGTTTTATCCGGTCATGTATCAGTAGTCAACAGTCTTGCCCTTGATCCAAAAAGAAAACAGTTTGCCAGCGCAGGTTCTGACTGCAAAGTATTTCTCTGGAACTTTGAGAGTGGTGATTTTCGAAAAAGTTTGATTGACTCAGCCGGTTCCAAGATCAATGCTGTAATCTTCAGTCCCGACGGGCGGTTTTTGTTATATGGCGGTTCCGATGGCAGGTTGAATATGATCGACATAGGACAAAAAGATGCAAAACCCATCACCATTTTTACTGCTGCTGTTCCAATCTTATCACTGGCATTTACTAATGATGGGCATTATCTTTCTGCAGGATTTTTGAATGGTTCTATCCAGGTATGGGATATGACAAATATGGATAGAAAGCCATTGGAAATCATCGGGAGGCATTTTTCAGGTGTTACTTCCATGGCATTTAGTAACGACGGGAGCGACCTCGCCTCTTCAAGTTATGACAGGACAATTAAAATTGGGAATTGGAAGTCGGCAGGAATGAAACCTATTTCAATTGAAAAACATGATCTGTGGGTATATGATATCTTATATACCCCTGATGATAAACATTTGATTTCTTGCAGCGCCGATAAGACCATCCGGATCTTTTCAACCGAATGTTCTATCATGAATGACAAGCTGGTGAAAGAGCTTAAGCGCAACATGACCACGGAAGAATGGAATAAATATGTAGGTGCCGATATTCCATATGAAAAAACCAGGCCGGATCTGCACTAAAAATTAACAATTGATTGCTGATGTTATAAAGATAAAGGTTAACCTATGCATAAAAAGTACTCAAGTCTCTTTCTCATAATCGTACTCAACATCTTTTTTGCCTTGGACATTTTCATTCCATTTCAGATGGTGGCTCAACCATGCAGTGATGTTACCCTGAACGATGCCAGGAAAAACTATGAGAACGGGAAGTTTAACGAAGTTATCCAGATGCTGCATCCCTGTGTTCAAAAAGGATTCAATGAAAAACAGAAGGTAGAAGCCTACCGCTTGCTTGCCATGACATATCTGGCAATAGATTCGACGGTACAGGCGGCATCAGAAACCGGATTCCTTTTGCAAATTAATCCGACTTATGAAGCAAACCTGTTCGACCCACCATCGTTTATAAAGTTGGTGAACAACCTGAAACTTGCCGGGGGAGCCCAGGTCGTTACTTCAGTCTCCAAAAAAGCCGAGTCGATCTATGAAGCGCCCGCCACCATCACCGTGATCACCAGGGAAGAGATCCAAAAACGGGGTTACAACGACCTGGTTGAAATGCTTAAGGATATTCCCGGTTTTGACCTTGCCATGTGGTATGGAGGCGAGTATGCCAATATCTACCAGCGGGGATTCCGGCAAAGCAGTACCGACAAGACCTTACTATTGATCGATGGAATTGAGGAAAACGATCTCTGGTCGAACAAGGCCTCCATCGACCGCCAGTATCCTTTATCGAACATTGAAAGAGTCGAAATCATTTACGGACCGGCATCAACGATGTATGGCCCGCTGGCATTTACCGGGGTTATCAACGTGATCACACGAAATTCTATCGATGCCATTAAGCCAGGAAACAGTATAGGAATCAACGGCAAGGTAAATTACGGTACCTATAATACAGTCACTGCCGACCTGAGTATCTCAGGAAAGAGAAGGAATATCTCCTTTACCCTTTCCGGACGATATTTCCATTCCGACGAGATGAACCTGTCAGGTCAGTCTTTTTTCGATTACGATCCGGTGGTTTATGATGGAGTTGATTATAACAAGCTGATGGACCAAGGCAAGGATGCAAAACAATATCTGATTAAAAACAAGTTACCCTTCACCAGTCCATATTACCAGCTTTCAGTCGATTCCAGTCAATTGACCCTTACCTCCTTTGGAGTGGAAACAGCACGTAATCTTGATAAATCCGGGTATGACCAAATCGTGAATGGACACAAAATCGGATTTACCAACGAAAGCAATGAATGGTTTGTTAACGGAAAAATTAATATCGGGAATTTTTCCTTTGGATTCCAGACCTGGAAATATAACCGGGGATCAACCACCCAATATACCGACACTTATGTCCCTGGATCAGACAACGGATTTACATATGTTCCACAAATGACCCTGTTTTTTGTCAGATATGAGAACCAGCTAAGTGAAAAAGTATTTATTTCAAATCTTACAACCTACAGAATACATGTTCTGACAGACCAGTCACGTTTTGTCACGATTTCGAATTATGCCAGGGGAAACCTGAAATTACCCGATCTGGTTAACAATAAATCACCGGAATGGATTACACAGTACGCCTATGAGATATCAAAGCAGCTCCGGAATGAATGTAAAGTTATTTACCGCCCCGTTTCCAGGTTTGACCTGGTGACCGGATTGGAAGTTCGCAACAGTACCATACAGGGCGCCTACATGATGAGTCTGGTTCCGCCTCCGCAGGATTCGGCAGTAGTTCTTCCATCTCCTAAAGGCGGCAATGATTACAACATTTGGGATGTAGGAATCTATGCCCAGGGAACTTTCCAGGCATTCAGGAAATTCAGGATTACATTGGGTCTCAGGTATGATTATGACCGGGTCCGGGATCAAGGTGGGTTTGGCAGTGAGCTTAGTCCAAGGATTGCTTTGGTTTATTCCCCGGGAAAATTTACTTTCAAAGCCATCTATTCCAAAGGTATTCTCAATGTATCCAACTGGACAAAATATTCTTCGGCTGGGAATCGTATTCCTAATCCAAACCTGGGAACGGAAAATATTTCGAATTATGAGATCAGCGCTGGATTTCGCTTGAGTAAATCCTTTCAGGCAGATGTCAGCGCATATCATGAATTCATAAACAATGTTGTGGGGCTGGTTCCGGTGGAGGGCAATCCCGGAAAAACACAAAATCAAAATATAGGTCAGTTCCGGATAACCGGTATCCAGGCCAATGCTACCTTCCAATATGAGTCTTTTTCCGCCTATTTCAATTATACTTTTTGTGCTCCAAAACAAACCTATTCGGAAACCGGTCCCGTGGATATCCGGGTCGGCGATATTGCAAGTCATCAGTTCAATATCGGAATCGATAAGGTATTTTTTGATCAACTCGATGTTAACTTACGATTGAATTTTTCCGGAAGCAGGAAAGTCGGTGAAGGAACGACTGTTCCACTCAACCCGGAAACCTTTCCTGCGATTGCCATTTTGAACGGGGCTGTCGGCTATTCAAATAATAAGATTGTTCCCGGGCTTTCCCTGCAGGTGGTTTGCAATAATATTCTTAACACTAACTATTATCATCCGGGTCCTAAAACAGCCGATGGGGCGGTAAATCCGACTGAGATTCTGCAACGTGGCAGACATTTTTTAATTCAGTTAGGTTATAATTTTTAACATCAACCAATCGATCAATGATTTGACAGGTATCTTAAAAGCATGAAACTTAGAGCCCGCATCTTTAAAATTCTCAATGTCCGGAGGGAGGAAAGCAAACCTGTGTTTCTCCTCATGCTATTTTCTTTTTTCGTCGGGCTAACGGTTTCATTTTATTTTACAGCATCCAACGCCATTTTCCTTAAGCACTTCCCCTCAAAAATGATCCCGGTTTCCTATATCATTTCCGGAATCGTGGTATATTTTATCTGGTGGATCCTTTCCCGTCTCGATAAAAAGTTGACTATCACACGGCAGGTTATAGTAAAACTCCTTTTTATCCTGGTTACTGTCCTAGCAATAAGCATTGGAGTCTGGATCTACGATACGACCTGGCTTGCATTTGTCATGTTCACCTGGGTCAGGGTTCTGTCCTATGTCATACTGGTTACCTTCTGGGGTCTTGCCGGTAACCTTTTCAATATACGCCAGGGTAAACGAATATTTGGCCTGATCGGAATCGGGGAGGCAGTATCGATCATCATAGGTTATTTTTCCATACCATTATTCCTGCAATTCCTGAAAGCTCCGGATCTGCTGTTCCTGGCATCTTTTTCTTTGGTCCTTTGCCTGGTAACTGTCTTTCTTATTCTGAATAAATTCCGGAATCATTTACAGAAATCCCGTCATCAGGAAAAATCTGAAACCCGTATTGTTAAATCGGAATGGAACTACTGGAACTTGATTAAGAAACCTTATTTCCTGATGATTTCCCTGATGGCGCTTCTCCCAATCTTTGGTTATCTTTTCGTTAACTTTCTTTTTCTTGCCCAGACTAAATTGGAGTTTGCAAACAACCCGGAAATCATTGCAAGGTTCTTTGGGATCTTTCTTGGTTTTGTTTCTATCGTAGAATTGATCTTTAAGTTATTTTCAGGAGGATTTCTTAATAAATACGGGATCAAGATCAGTCTTCTTTCATTGCCGGTCATTTTAATTTTCAGCAGTCTCCTTGCCGGACTTTTCGGCACGATATATGGAACAGTCGGCTTGTTCTTTGCTTTTGTTGCCCTTGCCCGACTTTTTGAACGATCGGTTCGCGGTGCATCCTATGAACCTGCATTTCAATTACTATATCAACCCTTGCCAAGCGAACAGCGGCTTCCATTCCAAAATCAGATCGAAGGTATTCCCAAAGCTCTTGGTACCGTAATTACCGGCGCCATCCTGCTTGCTTTATCCAGCATACCGTTTTTTAACCTTGTCCATTTTGACTACTTTTTCATCTTTATATTGGGTGGCTGGATATGGATTTCCCTGAAGATGTACCAGGAATACCGGAACCAGATAAAATCTAAACTTTCCGATATAAAACAGGAAGCAAAAGCAAATACCGACCCGGTCATTCCATTTATCGAGAAAATGCTCTCTACTTCAACTCCAGAAAAATTTAACAGGTTTTATGAATTGTTTGAAAGGGTAGAACCTGTTAAAATTGAAACTGCCCTGGAAGGTGCTTACCGTGCTTCCCCTTCACCAATAAAAAAAATTATTCTTGAAAAGATCCAGGCACAACAATATGTACCGGCATTGACATTCATCCAGCCACCTCATGACCAGAGTAATGATACAGAGTTGACCAGATTGTTGGGAAAGACATATAATGTGTTAATTGAAGCAGAGGATTTCCCTTTTGAATACCTTGTAAAGTTTGCTAAATCCGAAAAAGCCGAAACAAGAATTAAGGTTGCACGGCTGCTTGGGTATTCGGGAAGGTATAATACTTATAAACTTTTACTAAACCTTTTAAATGATCCTGATCCAAGGGTTAAAAAAGCCGCATTGATCTCCGCCGGAAAGATAAGGCGGTATGAACTCTGGCCTTTCCTGATCGAGAACCTTATCAATCCTGAATATTGTAATGCGGCTAAAGTTGCTATCATCCTGATAGGTGAACCCATCCTTAAAGAAATAGACCATTTCTTTGATAAAATCGTGGAACATAAAGCTGCCCAACTCCGGATCATCCAGGTTTTGGAGGCAATCGGAGGAGAATCGGCAATCAGGGTCCTTCGCAACAGAATTTCCTATCCCGATAAAGATATCCGGTACCAGGTTTTACTAACCCTCAGCAACATGGAATACCGGGCTTCAGTGTCCGAAATTCCATTTATAAAACAAACCATTGAAGAGATGATAGAGACTATGGTTTGGATAATGGCTTCCCTTACCGATATAGGAGGCTCGGCGGAATCGATGAACCTGCAGGATTCCCTGCTCCGGGAAATGGAAGAGAAAAAGGAGAATATCTTTTTGTTACTATCGCTTCTTTATGATGCAAAAACCATTCAGCATATCAGAGAAAATATCGAAAGTCCGGATAAAAATGCTAAAATATATGCCCTTGAAGTCTGTGATATAACTGTCTCCGAGGAGATCAAAGAACTGTTTTTACCCTTATTTGAAGATATCTCCATCTCCGAGAGATTGCACCGGTTAACTGCGCGGTTCCCGCAGGAAAAATTAGCCTTACAGGAAAGGTTAAAAGATATTGTAAACAAAGATTATACAAAGATCAACACCTGGACAAAGGCCTGTGCCATTGAATTATTAGGGCACACTATCAAAATCCCGCTAAGTGATTCAAATGAATTCCTGGCTGCCAATATTGTTAATCCGGAAATTTTGATCAGTGAGATGGCCGGGTGGCAACTCTACAGTTCAGATCAGGAATACTATATAAGTACAGTTGGGAAATTTCAGAAAACAGAACCAAGAAAAATAGCAAAAGTCTCCCGGAAAATTTCTGCCAGGGAAAAAGGGGAAGAAAGTCTCATTTTTGAAAAAGTATTGATACTGAAGAATTCTGAATTATTCGCTCCGGTAAATGATATGGTATTGGTCGACCTGGCAAGGAGCATCGATGAATCAAACAATCAGAACCCTGAAGATATTGTCATTCATAACGAGACACATGAACAAAAAATTTCGTTTGAAAAACTTATCGAGGTTATGGCCGGTGACTTGATTTTGACCGAACGTTTTATTTCCATATACTATAATAATTAATGTGTAAATGAAGGATTATGCATAAACTTTCTATCACTTTCATTTTCCTGGCAAGTTCTGGTTTTCTTTGCAACTTTTCACAGGCAGGAAAAGAGACCGGTTATCCCTTCCTGAAGAATTTCCCGGCCAGTCAATATAAAGCCCATGCCCAGAATTTTGCCATTACGCGTGATAATAATGGTATCCTCTATTTTGGAAATTTCGCAGGAGTACTGCAGTTTGATGGTGAATTCTGGAGGTTGATTCCAACTGCAAACACAACAAAAGTTTCTTCACTGGCTGTCGACAGCCATGGAACGATATTCGTTGGGGCAAGAGGGGAGATCGGTTATCTTTCATCCGGTAATAGCGGCGATCTGACTTTCATAAGCATTCCTGAACTGGCCGGTACGAAAATAGGCGCTTTTTTTGAGGTCAACTATACCTATGCCACCACCCAGGGAATTTATTTTATTACTAAAAATGAAATTTTTATCTGGTTCAAGGGTAAGCTTGATATATGGAAATCAGATCATGAAATTATTTCGGGTTTCATTATTAACGACAGGCTTTATCTTCAGCTTAAAGATAAAGGATTGGTGATCTTTAAGAATAAATCCCTGACTCCCGTCGAAAAGGGTGATATTTTTTCCGGAGCAATTGAAATAAAAGCGTTATTACCTTTTCCCGGAGGACAGATATTGGTTGCAACCGGTACCCAAGGACTCTACATAATTGAAAAAAATGGTGTAACCGATTTTAGGGCAGAAGTCGATACCTACTTTGAAAAGAATACGATTACTTCGGCCATCCTTTTGAAGGATGGAACTTATGCTTTTGGAACAAGCAGGAATGGAATCGTGATCATGAATCCCGACGGAACCATGAAGCAGATCATAGATAAACAGGCACAACTACAAGATAATTATGTTCAGTCGTTGTTTGCAGATGAAAATAATATTCTATGGGTTGCTCTGAATAACGGAATCTCAATGATTGAGCTACCCTCCCCCCTCTCCTATTTTGATGATAAAGCGGGTTTGAACGGAGGGGTTATTAACATTCTCCGGTCAGAAGGACGGTTGTTTGTCGCTACTTACCAGGGTCTCTTTTACTACGACGAAAAAGAATCCGGTTTTTTTTCCTATCCTGATATAATTACGGCATGCTGGTCGATGATCCCGAATGGGAAGGATATTTTGGCAGCCACATCACAGGGCGTATTTCTTGTATCCAACCATCAGGTAAAATTGATCAAAGAGGGATTTTCCTTGTTCCTGCTGCGTTCCAGAATTGATCCGTCAATAATTTATGTTGGTGAACTGAATGGGCTGATAACACTGACCAGAAAGAGCGGTAATTGGATATCAAAACGGATAAAAGGTCCTTCAGGAGAGATAAACGATATGATGATTGATTTTTCCGACCGGCTTTGGGGTTCTACAGTTTCAAAAGAGATATTCAGGTATTCACCGGCCACCGGTACAGTTGATGTTTTTGGTGAATCTTCCGGATTGCCTGAGATTACCGGAAACTCGATTAACCGGCTTGATGACAGAGTGACTGTTGCCAGCCGGAAAGGGGTTTATCTTTTCGATGATGCCAGACAAAAATTTTTCCAGGTCAGGTTAATTAAAGGGGATACCAGTTCCGAAAATGAATGGTTCACAACAATCTGTGAGGATGAAAGTGGAAATCTGTGGGTGACCTATGGCGATGAAACAAATGTATCTTTATTGCAAAAAAAAGGGAGTGGTTATCTTCCATTCCAGTCCCCGTTCCTGCCAATTGCCAATTATGTTATCTGGACCATTTATCCCGAGGAAAACGGCATGGTCTGGTTTGGAGGTCCCGATGGACTGATCAGGTACGATCCATTCGTAAAAAAAGAACTGCTTAGCTTCTTCCCTGCAATCATACGCCAGATTACTCTTAATAATGATTCGGTCATTTATAATGGGAACCGTTCACCGGAAGGAATTATTTCAAGAGAAGCAGTATTCAGTTATACCGATAATACCATCCGTTTTGAATTTGCCGCTCCGTTTTATTCTGCTAAAGGCGACAATCAATATCAATACAAGCTGGAAGGTTTTGAGGAAACCTGGTCCGACTGGACAACTCAGACCCATAAAGAATACACAAATCTTCCAAAAGGAAATTTTATTTTTCATGTTAAAGCAAAGAATATTTTCGGGAAAATAAGTACTGAAGCTTTTTATCGTTTTTCTATCCTGTCGCCCTGGTATGCCAGGTGGTGGGCGTACATCCTGTACGTACTCCTGGCAGGATTTCTGATCTATTTTATCGTGATCCTCAGAAACAGGCAGCTTCTAAAGGAGAAGAGATTTCTCGAACAAAAAATTGAAGAGCGGACAGCGGAAGTGGTACAACAGAAAGAAGAGATTCAAAAACAGTCGCAGGAACTCGCCAACAAAAACGACGAACTGGAAAAGATCAGTACCGTTGTCAAAGCAATCAATTCCGAGATTCATTTTTCGAACCTGCTTCAATCTTTGCTGGAAAAAACAAAAATGATAAAATCTGTTGATAAATCGACGGCGCTTGTTTACGATAAAAATATTAATGCTTTCCGTTTTAAGGCAAGTTTCGGCTGGGATGTCAAAGCGCTTGAACCGGTTACACTTACTCTTGCCCAAACAGAAAAACGGTACCTGAAAGATTCGGAGGAGATATATGAAGATATTTTCCTAAAAACAGATTTCAAGTCGATTGAGAATATTCAAATCCTGAACGAGCTTGAAACTCCAAAGGCAATGCTTGTCCTGGTAATCAAGGTTGAAAATAAAGTGGAAGCATTTCTTATTCTTGAAAATATGATCAGGGAAAATGCTTTTGAAAATAAGGATCTTAGTTTTATCCGTAATTCAAAGGAGCACATCATCTCCGCGTTTATCAAGACCCGGATCCTAGAAGATCTTCAACTAACCCTTCAGAATCTGAAAGAGACCCAAGATCAGCTTATCCAATCGGAAAAGCTGGCATCCCTCGGCCAGCTGACTGCCGGAATCGCTCACGAAATCCAGAATCCATTGAATTTCGTAAATAATTTTTCCACTTTGTCTTCCGATCTGGCTAATGAATTAAAAGAGTTCCTCGAAGAGATCAAAGATCAACTCAAAGAGGATAAATATGCTGACATTTCAGAAGTTATTCAGATGATCAAAGGAAATGTCGAAAAAATCCATGAACATGGAAAACGTGCTGAAAGCATTGTAAAAGGAATGTTGCAGCATTCCCGTGGTAAGACCGGTGAATTTGAAAAAGTGGATATCAACAACCTTGTATCTGAATACATGAACCTGGCATATCACGGTATGAGGGCAAAAGATAAAAGTTTTAATACCAGTCTGAAAACAAACCTGGATCCGAATGTGGGGAAGGCAAGTATTCTTCCCCAGGAATTAAGCAGGGTTATCCTCAATATTGTGAATAATTCCTGTTATGCCGTTGATGAAAAAGCCAGAAAAGGGATTCAAGGTTATTTTCCTGAGGTAGTGACAAGTACCAGGAAATTGGGCGATAAAATTGAGATCAGGATCCGGGATAACGGAACCGGTATCCCACAACAGGTTATTGAAAAGATTTTTAATCCGTTTTTTACTACTAAACCAACAGGGAAAGGTACCGGACTTGGTCTGTCGATGAGTTATGACATAATAACACAGATTCACAAGGGGAAACTGGAGGTCCAGTCGAAAGTAGGGGAATTTACCGAATTCATTATTACCATCCCGGAGAACCTTTAGAAGAAATTGATTTAATCAATGATGCAATTAAACAATTCATAAAAGATAAATCCGTTCATTAAACAGTGTTAAAAAAAACAACGATGAAAGCTCTTTATTTTGACGGATCGTTAAAAGTCCTGAATGTTCCGAAGCCCCGACCACAGGGTAACGAAGTACTTATCAAAATCCTTTGCTCTGCGGTTTGTAACACCGATCTTGAAATTTTAAAAGGATATATGGGATTCAAAGGAATACTCGGTCATGAATTTGTCGGGGAAGTTGTGTCAAAATCAAGTCTTTTGGCCGGGAAAAGAGTTGTGGGTGAAATCAACTGTTCCTGTGGAGAGTGTTTTCTTTGTAAGACAGGCCGAAAGTCGCATTGTCCAAACCGTACTGTCCTTGGTATCTTTGAACGACCCGGGGTTTTCACAGAATTCACAACCTTGCCTGTCGAGAACCTTCATGTTATTCCTGATTATATGTCAATTGAGCGTGCTGTTTTTACGGAACCTCTCGCTGCTGCTATAGAAATTTTTGAACAGGTACAAATAAAACCTTCCCAGAATGTGTTTATTTTCGGCGCCGGTAAACTTGGTCTTCTGATATCGCAGGTTTTCCGTTTGAATGGCTGTGAATATATCACTTTTGATTCAAACAGTATTAAGGTGAAGAAGGCCCATTCCATGGGCATTCATGCCCGGGGTTTAAAAACCTTAAAAAGTCATGAGATGGCGGAAGTATGCGTCGATTGTACTGGGGCTCCGGATGGTATTAAATCGGCTATGTCGCACCTGTATCCACGGGGCAGGCTGGTTTTGAAGACTACTGTTGCTGATCCCGAAAAGATTAACCTTAACCAGATTGTAATCAATGAATTCGAGGTGATCGGTTCCAGGTGCGGGGCATTTGAACCTGCTTTGAGCCTGCTCGAACAGAACTTGGTTGATCCTGAACCTATTGTCTCAAAAGTGTTCGATTTCAAAGATATCCTGGAAGCAATCGATTTTGCCCAACAACCCTCTACCCTTAAGGTACTGATCAGGCATTAAATTATTCTAAACTTTTTTCTTTTCCCCTTGACTTTATTAAATTAATGTTTATCTTTGTATTTATTTAGTCCAAATTAATTTTAATTTAAGTTGCCTGTTTGATGGTATTAAATCCATTCGGTAATTGTTAATAGATATAAATCATTCTTTAACTTAAAATTTTATACAAATGAAAAAGATCATTTTGATAGCAAGTGTTTTGATATTTTATGTAACCCAAAGTTGGGCACAAGAAAAGAGCCACATTAACTTTCCCATGCTAGGGGAAGACGCACCCTCTTTTATAGCTGAATCCACAACAGGAACTTTGAATTTCCCGGAAGATTATAACCTCAAATGGAAGATACTTTTCAGTCATCCTGCCGATTTTACCCCGGTATGCACTTCTGAGATTCTGGAGCTCGCGGCTTCACAAAAAGATTTTGATAAACTAGGAGTGAAACTCGTTGTTGTTTCTGTAGATAGATTGGAAAACCATGTTGAATGGGAGAAAAATATGGAAACGATACGGTATAAAGACAGGGAGCCGGTTAAGATTGATTTTCCTCTGGTTTCAGATCCAAACCTCATAATCGCAAAGGAATATGGCATGATTCATCCCAGTACCAGCTCCACGAAGGATGTCAGGGGAGTTTTTATTGTTGACCCGAAAAACAAGATCCGGGCTATCTTCTACTATCCAATGAATATTGGTAGGAACCTGGGTGAAATTGAAAGAACGGTAGTTGCTTTGCAAACGGCCGACAAGCAACAGGTACTAATCCCTGCCAACTGGCAACCGGGAGACGATGTATTAATGCCATACCTAAAATCATCTGCAGAGGCTGAAAAAGTAGAAAAGCAGGAGAATCCAGATTATTATCAACTTACCTGGTATATGCGATTTAAGAAGGGAAGTAAATAAAATAAGGAATACTCCCAGGTTTGAAATAAACCTGTCTGACAAAGGGGGTTATCCGGTTTTTCGGATAGCCTCCTTTTTTTCATAAAAAATTCGGGGGATTGAAAAAATTCATTTAATTTCGCATAAAACAATAATTACCTGAATAAGTATTCCTTATCTTAAGTACGAACAAATTTTCAAAGAGATTTATGAAGACAATTAAAAAAATTTATTTCTCCTTTGCAGGGATTACCCTGATTCTTGCTATTTCCCTAGCAGGTTGCAACAATGCTCCGACAAATAAGAATGCTAATCAGCAGGCAGCCGATACCATAAAAAAAGAAATAACTCTCAGTCCTGAGGCTCAAAATCTTCTCTATCAATTCCCAACCCCGTTCGAGGTTACAATGATGCTTGAGAAGGCCAAGGCAGGTTTTATTTTTGATATCACAAATCCGCCTGCCAACATTGGGAAATACATGACGGAGAAAAGTAAGGCTCTCAACCTGGGTGTTTACAGTGCCGATCTCAGCTATTCTGCCACCTATAACCGCATAGATGAAACAAATAAATTTTTAGCTTGTACTTCCCGTCTGGCTGATGAACTTGGCATTGCAGGTGTTTACGATAAAACTTTACCTGATAAAATCAAGAAATACAACAATAACAAAGACTCCCTGGTTATATTGATCAGTAAAGTTTTCGGTGCAACCAATGCTTTCCTTTCTGGCAATAACCGTAATGAAGTTGCCGTGCTGATCGCTTGTGGCACCTTTGCAGAAGGCTTGTACCTGGCAGCATCCCTTAATGTAGTTGCAAAAGATAACAAGTTGATTTCTACTGTTATATTTAAACAGAAAGAGAACCTCGATAAACTGCTAACTATCCTTGAAGCCTATCAAACAGAGGACAACATGAAGGAAGTTGGATTAGCAATCGCAAAACTCAGGCCTATTTTTACTGACTATGGTTTGGAAGCCGATAAAAAACTTCCGATCCAGAAAGCAGCCGATATTGCTGATCTTTCAGAAAGTGTCAGAATGTCGTTTGTTAAATAAATAAAGCATAACATAATTCATTAACCGCCTTATTTCAAGGCGGTTTTTTTATTATTGCAAATTGCTTATTTTTACCTTTTACAAAATCTCCAACCATGTCGGAACCCATCCTGATGGCTTTGGTCCAGCTTTTTGCCATTGTCGCAGCTTCGGTTAAAAAGCAGATTTCAGCAAATACCCGGACAATCCTTGAATCCTATCTCAGGCAACATCTCAACAGTCATGAACTGGAGGAATACCTGAAACTTTTTGATGAACTGGTATATTTTCATCAGCCTAATGAAAAGACTGAGGAAAGCGAAGAGCAGAGAATTCCGGAAAAGATCCATACCATATGTCAGAAAATCCATAACCAGCTTAATGCAAAAGACCGGCTGATCGTTTTTATAAAATTCCTTGAATTTTTTGAAGAGCTTGAGCAGGATTCTACTGGAAAGACGGCAATAGAAAGCGCTCTAGCTGAAAACTGCATAATGGTCTTTAAAACTGTCTTCAACCCCCCTGACCAGGAGTACCATAATTCGAAAGCATTTGTTTTTGATCCCTTTGGTGAAGAGATGCACAAAGAGAGCCTTTTAATAATCAGTAATCAGGCAATTCCAATCCAGAAGGGATTTAAAAATATTTTTCGTGAACATCTTGACGGAAAAATTCTGATACTGTATGTTCCCTCCGTACGGACATTCGTATGCCGTTACCTAGGCAAGGATGATCTGTATCTCAACGGTCACAACGTGCCACCTAATCATTCTTTTTTGTTCACCAACGGTTCTATTCTGAAAAACCTTAAAATAAGTCCGGTTTATTATACTGATGTTGTCGGCCAGTTTTTACATTCGAAGGAAAAAGTGAGTATCGCATTTTCGGCAAAGGAGATCGAATACCGGTTCAAGAATAGCTCCAATGGCATCCATCCATTCAGTTTCACTGCCAATTCCGGAGAATTAATCGGAGTGATGGGAGGAAGCGGCGTCGGTAAATCAACTTTGCTTAACCTCCTGAATGGTAATCTAATTTTAAATAAAGGTGAGATTCTGATAAATGGTTATGACCTTGAAAAGGAGAAAGATAAACTCCAGGGAATTATTGGCTTCGTTCCACAGGATGACCTGCTCATTGAAGAGCTGTCGGTGTTCCAGAATCTTTATTACAATGCCAGACTTTGTTTTAAAGATTTCACAGACAAACAACTCATCAGGTCTGTGATGCGGATTCTGGCGGATATTGATCTGATTGGGATAAGAAAGTTGACAGTCGGTGATCCGTTGAATAAATTTATCAGTGGCGGACAACGAAAACGACTAAATATTGCACTCGAGCTTATCCGGGGGCCTTCCGTTCTTTTTGCCGATGAACCAACTTCAGGTTTATCATCGATGGATTCTGAAATGGTTATGCTTCTTCTGAAAGAGCAAACCCTGGAGGGTAGGCTGGTCATAGTTAATATTCATCAACCTTCATCGGATATCTTCAAGTTGTTCGACAAACTTCTGATCATGGATAAAGGCGGATATCCTATTTATTACGGAAATCCGATTGATGCCTTAACCTATTTCAAATCGGTCAGTAGTCATGTCAATCCCGAAGAAAGCGAATGCCTTAGTTGTGGGTATGTTAATCCGGAACAGCTTCTCCAGATCACAGAAACAAAAATCCTCAATGAATATGGAAAACTGACCGGGAACCGGAAAATCACGCCAAAAGAATGGTATGATTATTTCCGGAAGAATATCCAACCGGGGCTTAAGATCATGGAAAAAAAAGAAACACTTCCGCATAATTTTTTCAGTATCCCTGGTAAATTCAGGCAATTCAGGATATTCAGCATCCGGAATATGCTGACAAAGATCACCAACCGCCAATATATGTTCATCAATCTCCTGGAAGCCCCGTTCCTGGCTGCATTACTTGCTTTTCTGACACGATATTCTTTCGGTGATGAGTATATTTTCGGCGATAACCGTAATCTTGTCGCCTATCTTTTCATGAGCGTTGTTGTCTCCCTGTTTCTCGGTATGATGGTAAGCGCTGAAGAGATTTTCAAAGACAGGAAGATCCTGAAGCGTGAGGCCTTCCTTCATCTTAGCCGGTTCAGCTATCTCAATTCGAAAATAATTCTCTTGTTTGTCCTGTCGGCGATTCAAACCATTCTGTATGTCCTTGCTGGTAACTTGATTCTGGGAGTCAAAGGAATGACCCTTAGTTATTTTCTAATTCTCTTTTCCACATCCTGCTTTGCCAATATGGTAGGGTTAAATATTTCGGCAGGATTGAATTCTGTGGTTGCAATTTATATCCTGATTCCCTTTATTCTGGTTCCGCAGTTGTTGTTAAGCGGAACCATAGTTCCTTTCAATTACCTCAATCCCAGCATTGCATCACAGGTCAATGTTCCACTTGTTGGAAATATGATGACTTCACGATGGACCTTTGAGGCTTTGGCAGTTGAACAGTTTAAAAACAACGAATACGAAAAAATCTTTTTCCCCTATGACCAGGAAATTTCAAGGTATTCATACATCACAGCCTATAAGATACCGACTTTGAAATCAGAATTGGATGTTTGTCAGCGAAATATCCAACTGAAAGAGAATCCTGACGAATCACTAAATTATTTCAAAATTCTGAAAAAAGAGATCTCTGATCTGCAGATGGAGGCTGGATTCGAATCTTTTCCATTCCTGGGATTTCTTAATGCCAGCGGTTATACAAGCCAGGTTACTGATCAGGTAAAGGTATATTTGGATTCACTCAGCCGTTTTTACTCCGGAAAGCTTGGTGATATTATGGCAAAACGCGATGTGGTTTATGAAAAGCTGGTCAAACAGATGGGAGATGATGTGGTTTATAAATTCCGGCAGGGTTATTATAACGATAATCTTGCCGATCTTGTCCTGGACAAGGGGGCTGAAAATAAAATAATCGAAGGGAAAGGGAGATTGATCCGGAAGAAGGATCCCATTTTTATGATACCGGAGTCAACGACAGGGAACGGTCATTTTTACACTCCTGTCAAAAACTTTTTCGGTTTGTGGATCGACACTTTTTGGTTCAATTTTATGGTAATATGGCTGATGTCAGTTATCCTGTATTTCACTTTGTTATTTGATGTACTACGCAGGATCATAACTTACTTTGAGCGGATAAAACTAAGGCGAGCCTAAGGTTTCAGTGTATCAGATTACCGCTTAACAAAAGCAGGGCTGTCTCAGTGACTTTGGCGGTATATTCAGCTGTAACAAGTCGGGTACTTGCATTTAACAGATCTTTTTGAATCTCCCGTAATTGAAGTGAGGAAATTGATCCGACAGCATAGCTTTCTTTTGCTATATCCATGTTTTTCATGGCGAGTCGCAGGTTTTCCTGTTCGAAGCCGATCATTTTAAGGTCATTCCGATAATCGTTGTATATCCGGGCAAGATATGTTTCCAGGCGGCTCTCAAGCTTACGGACTTCCAGGTCACTGATATCCAGGGTGACCTTTGCATTTTTATATTCCCTGTTCAGGTTACGGCCATCAAAAAGTTTCATAGTAGCTGTAAGTCCGACAGTTGGACCAAAATACCGGTTATAGCCTATAAAATTAGCTTCCGTTTCCGAACGGTAATATGAGTAAGTTGTTATAAAGTCAAGAGTCGGCCACTGTTGGGCACGGGTTGATTTCATATCCAGCAAACTCACTTCTTTGTTTTTATTGGCCAGGATCAGATTCCGGTTTGCCATTCGCATGTTGCTGCGCAACGAATCGTAATCCAGTACATATGAAATCAGGATAGTATCCCTGACCTCAAAGCCGGTATTTACATCCCGTGATAACAATTCATTAAGGATCGTTTTGGAATTCATATAAACTGTCTGCTGGTTTTGCAGGGCGGCTGAATCGGCGTTCAGTTCTACCTTCGCCTTCAGGAATTCCATTTCTGATCCACTTCCGGTTTCATACTTTAACCGGGCAAGATCCAACCGGAAAAGTGAAATATTGATTTGTTCCTGAATTATGGCTACCTCTTTCCCTTGCCTGTCAATGTCGTAGTAGGCTGCGATGATCTTTGCAATGGTATTCTCGACCTCAATTTTCAAACCTACTTCCCCTATGTCTTCAAGTTTCTTCAGTTTATCATATGTTATAAACATATTGAGACCGTCGAACAAGGTCCAGTTCAGATTTACTCCGGCCGTAATAAGATCGGAATTAGCGTGGGTATTATCAAGCTCAGCGCCGGTAATGACGTTAACCTTTGCATCACTTAATCCTTTCACATAACCGGCATTTACGTCGATCTGCGGCAACATTCCGGCATTGCCAGGTGATGCATTGTTCCTGGAGATCTGGTAATTATTTTTTGCTATGTTAATCCCATAATTGTTAGCAAGACCTATTTCAATGGCTTTTCCAAGCGTTAAAATTTCCTGTGACATCAAAAATCCTGATAATAAAAGCGCCAGCCCGGTGAGTCCCGTTTTCTTCATCAGCTGATATCCTCCGTCATGAATGGTTTTGATTCAACAGTCAGCTCGATATCATCGAGTTTATCTGTTTTTGGATTCCGTGAGAGATAGGAATAAAGAGCCGGTATTATGTAAAGGGTCAGAAATGTAGAAAAGATCAGACCTCCGACTACAGCTATTCCGAGAGATTGACGGCTTTCGGCAGAAGCGCCAAGTTTGAGGGCGATCGGAAGGATTCCAAGCACCATGGCTGAAGAGGTCATCAGGATTGGCCGGAACCGGGAAACTGCAGCCCGCTGAACTGCTTCTGACTTCTCGATACCGGTTTGTTTCCTCTGGTTGGCAAATTCCACTATAAGAATCCCGTTCTTTGTCACCAGTCCGATAAGCATAATCATGCCGATTTCGCTGAAAATATTCAGTGTCTGGTCGAAATACCAGAGAGAAAGCATGGCCCCGGCCAGCGCAAGAGGAACAGTAAACAGGATGATCAAAGGGTCGATAAAACTCTCAAATTGTGCTGCAAGGACTAAAAAGATGAGGATGATAGCCAGGATGAAAACGAAGACAAGGCTGGATGAACTTTCCCTGAAGTCGCGGGATTGCCCAGCAAGAGCTGTGTTGAATGTCTGTGGAAGAATTTTTTTCGAGACTTCATCCAGGGCTTTGATGCCATCACCCAAAGTTGCACCCGGCGTCAATCCGGCTGAAATGGTAGCCGATATATACCGGTTGAAAGAAAATATTGATGCCGGATTGATATTTTCTGCAACATTAACAAGGTTCTCAAGCAGGATGAGTTCTCCTTTGTTGTTTCTGACATACAGGGCGTTCAGGGCTTCCGGTGTGTCCCGGTTATCCCTTGAAACTTGTCCGATTATCTCATATTGTTTTCCATTCATGATAAAGTACCCATATCGCTGGCCACTCAGCATCAATTGTAATGTACGTGCGATCTCCTGGGCTGAGACACCCAATTGTGAGGCTTTTTCCCGGTTGATGGTCACCCTGATTTCCGGTTTGTTTACTTTGAAATTAGCATCAACAAACCGGAGTATTTTAATTTTCTTTGCTTCTTCCATAAACTCCGGAAGGATTTTTACCAGGTCGGGTAGTGAAGGAGCAAGTATTACATATTGGATAGGCTGACCGGAAAAACGGTCACCTATCGTTGGTGGTTCGAAAGGGAAGGTCCTGAGACCGGTGATTCCTTGAAGGTCTCTCGAAATTTTCTGAAAGATCTCGTGCTGATTTCGTTTGCGTTTGTCAGGATCTTTCAGGTAAATGATCTCTTGTGCTTTGTTTGGATTTTCAACGGTTCCCTGGCTGGGAGTTATCCAGGAAAAGAAGACAGCCGCTTCCGGGAAGGAATCGGCAATATACCTGTCGAGTTGGTCCATATATTTTTCCGTGAATTCATAGGTCGAACCTTCCGGGGCGATAGTCGGGATACGAATATTTGACCGGTCTTCGAAAGGCGCCAGTTCCGAGTGTAGCGACCGGTAGAATATTATGATCAAACCGGCAACCACAATGAAAATAGGGAAAACAAGCCATCTGCGGTTTATAAACCCTTTCAGCGAATATCGGTAACCACGGTTCAGCCAAAGGAAGAACGGTTCAGTTTTTTGCATTAACCAGTTCGTATTGAGGGTACGCTGGATCGTCAGGATCCTGGAACACATCATCGGCGAGAGTGTCAATGCCACGAAGGCAGAGATCAGAACCGATCCGGCTACAACGATAGCAAACTCACGGAAGAGCCTCCCAATCAACCCTTGCAGGAACATTATCGGCAGAAATACAGCAGCCAGGGTGACTGTTGTGGAAATGACGGCAAAATATATCTCTTTCATACCGCGCTGTGCTGCTTCAATGGGATGGATCCCCAGATCAATCTTGGTATAGATATTTTCGAGCACAACGATGGCATCATCGCAAACAAGGCCAATCGATAGAACGATAGCCAGCAAAGTGAGTACATTTACGGAAAGTCCAATCATGGCCATAATGGCGAAGGCGCCTACGATGGAGACAGGAATGGCTACGACCGGTATTACAGTAGATCTCCAGTCGCGGAGAAAAAAGAAGATAATCAGGATGACCAGAATCAGCGAGATGAAAATGGTCTGCTGAACTTCTTTAACCGCATCACGTTCGAACTTGGTAAAATCATATCCGATTTGTACCAGATAATCGGTTGGGATCTCTTTTTTTATTCTCTCCATCCGTTTGTAAAATTCGTTGGCGATGGCCACAGTATTTGCACCGGTCTGCGGAACCACGCCGATGATGATAACAGGAAGAAGATCCATTTTTACGGAAGAGCGGTCGTTCTCCGGGTAGAGTTCGGCGAGACCGACATCGGTCATGCGGATGATATTCCCGTTCTCCTCTTTCAGGATGACATTATTAAACTGATCGGGAGTCTGTAATAAACCCAATGTCCGGATGGTAAGTTCGGTCAGGTCGCCTTCGACCCGGCCTGACGGTAATTCCACATTTTCACGGGTAATCGCTTGTTCGATGTCAATAGAAGTAATTCCGTTGGAAGCCATTTTATATGGGTCCAGCCATAATCTCATGGAATATTTTTTTTCGCCAAAGATCCTTATGTCACCAACCCCTGGTATGGTCTGTAGCCGCTCCCTGATTGTGTTTTCCACCACATCGTTAACCTCCATGATGCTCCGGTTATAACTCCTGACGATCATAAAGATAATGGCATTTGCATTGGCGCTGAGTTTTTCGACGATCGGAGGATCGACATCTTTGGGAAGAAATTTAATCGTTTTGGAAACCCGGTCACGCACATCGTTAGCTGCCGATTCCATATCTTTTCCAAGATCAAATTCCACTGTGATCTGGCTGGTATTGTCATTGGAAACAGAAGATAGTACTCTTATCCCTTCAATGCCATTGATGGCATCCTCGAGTGGTTCAGTGATCTGAGCCTGGATGATACCGGCGTTTGCGCCTGTATAGTTGGTGGTCACAGTCACAATGGGTGGATCCATTTCCGGATATTCCCGGATCCCGAGATAGGAAAAACCAACCGCACCAAAAATAAGGATCAGAAGGGTAAAGACTATAGCCAGTACAGGCCTTTTGATGCTTACCGACGAAAGACTCATCTCAATACAGCTTTACGATTTTCAACTGTGCATCTTGTTTTACCCTTAAAAGGTTGGTCGTGACTAGGGTATCTCCAATAGATAAACCGTCGACAATCTGAACGGATTTCCGGTTTCTGAGTCCGGTTTTAACGTTCATTGATTTTGCTTTCCCCGACTTATTGATGAAAACGCTATATCCCTTGATGGAAGGTATTAGAGCAGATGTTGGAACAAAAATATTTTTTCCAAGGTCTTTGATCTGAAGTTCGACTTTTACCGAAGCTCCCGGGACCAGCTTTCCTGCTTTGTTATCGCTGAATGCACGAAGCCCGATAGTCCTGGTCCTTAGATCAACTGCAGGTTCAATGGCTTCAACCGTGGCATAAAATAGATCCGGAGAATAGTCGGTTGTAAATACCACCTGGGCTCCTGGACGAAGATCATTGGCATACCGTTCAGGAACCGCAAAATCAATCTTCACCCTGCATACATCCTGTAAACTTGCAAGAGTTGTACTCGGATGAACCAATGCGCCTTCACTAACAGAACGTAATCCGATTCTTCCTGAAAAGGGAGCCCGGATTTCTGTTTTGGAAAGATCCACTTTCAACACTTCAATCTCAGCATTCAGGGTGTTTAAACGGTTAGCCACTTCATCATATCGCTCCTGGCTTATACCCCCTTTCGATAAGAGAGCCTTTTCCCTGGATTCGTTTGCTGCAGCCAGATTTGCTTCCACTGTCAATTTCCGGATCTTCGCGACAATATCGGCATCATCAAGTTTAAAAAGTAACTGGTTTTTCGTAACATTGGTACCCTCTTTCATAAATATTGAAATAACCTTCCGGTTGATCTCACTGACGATCTCCACACTTTCATTTGCCCGTATGGTACCGACTGTAGTACACTGGAATTGCACCGAAGTATCGCCTACTATCCAGGCTTCAATTGGTATCGCAGGGTTGATGTCCGAAACCATTTCCTGTTTTTTTCTTCCTTTATCGGAAAAGATTTTGATCAGGATCAAACCAACCAGGAAAATGAGAATCCCGGAAAAGATGAGCTTACGTTGCATAGGTTACGGATCGGAGAAGAAATAAAAATACAACAAAAAATTAAGACAGTCCGTTCTTACGGATCAAATCCAATTCTTTGGCGGTAAAAAGTCCGGAATAATATAGGGCCCGGAATTGCTCTGAAACCCCGGCCCCGAAAACCATTACATCATCGGTATTAATTGTTACTTTTATGCCATGATCGAACAGAATGCGAACCGGATGTGTTTTGTAGGACCTGACCCGCTTTAATTTTATATTACTTGCAGGACATACATTTAACTGAATATTATTTCCTGCCAGCCATTGCATCACCGCCGATGAACCGGCGGCGGCAATTCCATGTTGTACTGCATCCAGTTCAAGTTCCTCAACCGCTTCTTTAACCGAATCGGCATTATCAAACTCACCGGCGTGGGCTTTGCACTTCAGTCCTGATTTTTTAGCAAACCTGAATATTTCCCTGAAGTTCCGGATAGGTTGGGCAAATTCATCATCATAGAGATCGATGGATTTAAAAAAATTAAAATCAAGATAGGGTTCCAGGTTTACCAGGAGTTTCCTGATGGACTGGCTCCGGATAAATCCAAGTTCCGGACGGTAATCAATTTCCGGTGCAATGGTTTTATGGGCATTTTGAAGGGTGGAGACAATCTCACGGGGTTCGATGTGAAAAATGGAACCAAATCCGATATCGATACTCATTTCAAGAACCTTTATCCCATCGGATCTGGCCTGAAAAAAGGCCGCTTCAACGGCTTTGCGGAAAGCTTCGGGATATTCAAGCAAGACAGGCCTGTAAACTTTGGCAATCCATTGATTCAACTCCTGAATTGAGCCTGTCCCGGGCTTAAAACGTGCAAGTTTTTTTCCGTAAACCTTTTCGATGCTAGAAAGCCTGCCACCCATAAGGCAATGGTTGTGCAGGTCTGATTTCGGGATTCGCCGGATATCTTTCAATGATCCGGTTTCTAAAGCATTCGTAAAAGTCAAAGGCAAGAGACTATTAATTAAAATTTTGCGGATACGCCGAAATTAAAGACACCCCTGAAACCATAGCCCCATTCCATGAATCCTCCTATATCCTTGCCTATCCGGATACCAAATGCATTGATGTGAAAAGCGGGAGAAACACCAAAATCCGTATCAGTGGTATTTCCTTTTTTATCTGTCCAGAAGATGAATGCTGCTCCAACTTCGATCCCGGAGTACATGGAGAATGCCCCTTTGTTCAGGTAAATGAAATCGACTCTTGGCATAACCGAAAGAACATAGTAAGAATAGGTATATTCATATCCTTTTTTACTTCTGATGTAAGTATTGATGGGGTTAAGGGAAGCCGATACCCCGATGCTTATCCAGGGTTTCAGATGCCGGGCATAATTCATTCCTGCTACTCCGTAAAAGGAAGGAGAATAATCTGCAATGGTATCACGTGCAATAATGGAAATACCTATTGCCGGCCAGATATTGTAAACGGCATTTGCCATTTCCACGCCGGTGAGCATTCCATATCCAACCCTGATCTCATTCTTCCCCAGAGTTTTATCCTGGGCTATGGAAGAGTTACAGAGAATTGCAGCAGTGATCAATACACAAAAAAGTACTTTTGTCTTCATAGGAAATATTTTAAATGATTAATATGTAAAGACATCAAAAATAAAACTATTTGATAAAACTAATGAATAAAACGCAGAAAAAAAAATATGGAAACTTAACAAGAGTGATTTGGGGTCTTAATTAAGTGGCTCAACATGTGGAGAAATACTTAGAATGATAGCGATTACAGTTTCAGCGAGATCATGAATTGATCTTTTGGTCCCATCTGATCGCGATACGCCCGGGCGTAACCAACTGAGAGGGTCGATTTCAGCAAGGAGAAGAGTACAAGCTCAAGATCGGCTTGCAGGCCGCTGGAAAACCAGTTGCGGTTTACCTGGTCGTTGAAAAAGTTGGTGAACAGTCCCTGCCCGAAAACTGTGAAACGAAGGTAAGTGGAATAGAAGCCAAGCAGGCCAAATTTACGGAAACGGATAGGTTTGAAGTTCACCTCCGTGGTGAGCTTGCCATAATTCAGCGCTGAGATGTCATCGATCTCAACACCGGGGAAGCTCGACATATCCCGGTACTGCTGTGCTTGACGGTAATCCACCCAGTTATTCCCAAACCCGCCGAAATAAAAGTAGGAGTTGGTTTTGTCGGAGCCGCCGAATGATTGTCCCATCGAGGTACGGAACCAGAGGGAGGAGTTGCGTAATGGAAGAAGGAACCCGAAATCGAAGTTGTTGATCAGCTGCGGATAAAATATATTTTTTGCGAAACTTGTATATGCAAAAGCGCTCCAGTCATAACCCTGTTCAGGCTCGATGGCCCCGAGCGATTTGCGGAGATAACTCTTATGGAAGTTGATGGTAGCCACGAACAGTTCCTTATAGTCGGAAGCAACATTCTGGTAAAACGGGAGAGTTTCCAGGTCGCCATAGGCGGAAACCTTGACATACATTTCCGTCTTACTGGGTGACATCCGGTTGAAGAGTTTATAATATTTTATGGATAAAGCATATCCTGCCCGGCTGAATTTCGTTGGACCGAATAAATCATAAAAATCAGCATAGTTGTACTGTCCTGTGAGTGTCCAGTTCCAGAGATTATATTCCAGCGAAAAATGTATGGTCTGCTTAAAAGGTAAGGTCGGGTAAGGGGAAAAAGAGAGTTTCAGGATCAAGTTGTTCAGACCCATCGGATCCATGAAGTTAAGCCTGTATCCCGCAGCAATATAATCTTTATAACCCTGGATGATCGGGTAAGCGCCTGCAAGCCTTAACTCTTTTATGGGTGAATATCGCTTCTCTTTAACATTCAGAGAATCGAGGTTGATCTTTGAGGGCGGCGGCAGCATCCAGCTTTCCACTATGGGATGTGCCCGATAGATCTTTTGTCCCAGATATTCAATGGCATTGACATTAGGAACCGTGTCGATTTTCATTATCCCCGGAACCATTCCTTCGTGCGAATATTCAAAAACAAACATGGAATCTTTTGAGAAGGGTAACGGCCGGAAGAACCCGGTCTCGGCATTGGTCATAATTTCCGGTTTCAGGGTTTCGAGTGAAATTCGAAAAACATTGGAAGCTCCAGTGTAGTATGAGGTTCCGTAAAGATATTTTCCATCGGGGGAGAAAACAAAGTTGGCGGCAGGATTATCCTCAAACTCATATATCTCTTTATAATCTGTGATCCCGGCATTAAGATCCGATATTTTGAATAGCACAAGCTTCTGCCTTCCCCGGATATCCGAAAGGGTAGCTGAGATCGAAAGTCCGTCGGGAGAGATATCAAGATCCGAGAGGTCCTTTCCGAAAGGCAGGGTAAAGAGATCCTCCCATTTCTTATATGGTGGAATAAACCGAACCAGGATCGAACGGCCACTCATTGACTGGACGGCGTATATGCATCTGTCTTTCCGGTTGAAGACCAGATTGCCTGCCCGTTCGTATTTAATAAGATCTCTGGTGTGCCCGGTCTCTACATTGACCGAACGTAATCCACGCCAGTCATTATTGTGTGTCGACATGAATAAGGTTTTTGTAGAGTCGTCATAAGCCACACTGGTAACGTAATAGAGCGCCGGACTGGGAACCGGATCAATCTTTTTCATTTCGCCTGTAGCCAGGTCGATGCTGGCAATATGGGCAAGTTTTCCGGGAAAATTAACGGCAAGGTAAATTTTGCCGGCTTGTTTATCAAAACAAGGACGGGATACCGATCCCAGGGTGTGGTTAACCATCCGTCGATAGGTCGTTACAGGATTCTTACGGATCTTTGCCAGGTTCGCATCCTGGAACTCCATCTCCCATCTGACCCAGCTATCCCATTCATTCTGAATTCTCACCCCGTAAACATGTTTAAACTGGGAAGCATAAAAGCGGCGACTGGTATCGTTACGTGAATAAAAGTCCTTTAATTTATCCAGTCTATATTTATAGGCCAGATAGCTCACAAACCTGGTACCATAAAGGTAAGAGTTGACCCCGACCTGGAAATCGATCGCGGTACCTTCTGTCTCGAGACCGATGACATTATAAAAATATGCGCTATCGCGGACCATAGTCCGGAAGACCATTTCATCATATCCCCCCATTACTCGCCCCACACCCCCCGACATCCAGGTCTCCATGAATACGGCAATACCTTCGTGGTACCATCGTGGGGAATACCAACGCGGGGTGGTGAAATAGCTGTAGACCAGGGAAAGCGGATCGCGGTTATCAGGCATCACCTTCCCTCTGAAGATCCCCTGAAGGATCTTATCCGTAGTTGATGTTTTATCGCACATCACCTGATGAGTCAGTTCATGGCTCATCAACCATTGCATACGTTCGTTGGAAGGGACAACGGAAAAAGTATAATCAAAGGGGGAAACACCGATATTTAGAAAATTCCACGGAATGACCATCGTTCCTCCATTTCCGATATCTGAGAAATCGTTGAACAGAATGTTAGTCTCTCCTGTCGGATTATAATCCCAGAAATATTTATGGAACTCCAGCGCATTTTCAAAGGATCTTACTGTATGCGGAACGAGGTAGGAGGTGTTTTTATCAATAAAGACAAGCCTCACATTGGAGGTTTCGAACTTATTGATCTTGAGTTTTT
>Ga0172375_10001183_pt1 | contig 41938 bp, 41 predicted proteins | sample LakKiv1m_FD_114537 | JGI IMG/M metagenome (GOLD analysis project Ga0172375, IMG submission 114537) | Freshwater microbial communities from Kabuno Bay, South-Kivu, Congo - kab_092012_11.1m | ecosystem: Environmental > Aquatic > Freshwater > Lake | place: Democratic Republic of the Congo... | reverse complement strand
CGCCCATTTTGTCTTGATATTTAAAAATGCAAGGGATAATAAACGTAGATTGTTTGCCTATTTTTGTCCGACAAGGTAATGCCCAAATGATTTCTTCTGGAGCATTATTGGATATTTTTTCTTTAGGAGCTTGTAATTCAACAAACATATGGAACGTATCATACTATAAGCAATTTTTGAAGTCAAGAATTCTGATAATTTCATCTTTTACATTTGTACCAGCAGAAGTTAATAATAATTTTATAGGTTTGATAAAACAAATTTCTCAATAGCGTAGGCAACTCCATCATTATTTACATCAGGAACTACGAAATCTGCTATTTGCTTTACTTCTCCTACCGCATTTCCCATTGCTACTTTTAATCCGCTTTCCAAAAGCAAAGCCTTATCATTGTTACCATCCCCAATACCAATAGTTTGCTCTTTTTTAATATTTAGCATTTTTAATAGGTTAATAATTCCATGAGCTTTAGTTCCGAATTTATTAGTAATATAAATTGTGTTACCAGTTCTATCTTGATTAACCATAAAGGCAATATCGTCACATTGGATAAGGTCTTTTTTTATTTCTTCTATTTTTTCTTTAGGTAAGTCATAAAATAAAACTGCTGTGATTTTGTCTAAATTAATATCTGGAACAGTATCTACTATTTCTATAGTATTAATAACAACGGAAAATGATGTGGTTGTTTTTCTCAATATTTCAACAATTTTATTAATTGAAGCTGTACTTATGTATTTTACCCATAATATTTTACCAGTAACGTCAATTATCTTTGCTCCACCTTCGATAATTTGAGGTGATTGTAAAGCTAACGTTTGACAAATTTTTATGACGGTATCTCTATCACGACCAGTACATAAACTTAAATATATTTGTTTCGCCTTTGCTTTATTTAATGCTTTAAGAAGTCTTTGAGATGGGATAAATTCACGAGGAGGCATACCCAAATTTGGAACTAAAGTACCGTCTATATCGGCAATTACTAATTTATACTCCATTTTTTTTGTATTTTGATACGTAAATGTCGGGATGGGCGGACTTGAACCGCCGACCTCACGGTCCCGAACCGTGTATTCTAGCCATCTGAACTACATCCCGTATAATTTGTTTTTCCCGTCGGCTAATTCTAGCCATCCCTGCCTGCCGGCAGACAGGTGAACTACATCCCGTAAAAACCTCTTCGGCGATTACAAGTATAACATTTGTTATAATTTTATATTTATGAAAATCACTTTTCTCGGCACTAACGGATGGTACGATACGCCAACCGGCAATACTATTTGCACACTGGTTGAGACCAAGAAATATAATCTAGTACTCGATGCAGGAAACGGAATTTACAAACTGGAAAATTATTTTAATCCCCAAAAACCCGTCTTGCTTTTTATCAGCCATCCTCACATCGACCATATCGAAGGACTACATATTTTGTGCAAATTCAGAAAAATGATTAGTCTAGATATCTATTGCTATGAAAAATATTATAAAGATATTTTTAATTTTGCCAATCAACCATTTACCGTTCCTTTGGAAAAAATAAAAGTCCAGCCGACAAAGCTCCACGGCTTAACTTTGGGGAAACATCAATTACCTTTTCCTATGACTGTTAAACTTCTTACACACAGTGCTGACAGTATCGGCTACCGTCTGGAAATCGATGGAAAAATTGTCAGTTATTGCGCTGACACAAGTATCTGCACTAATGATCGTTTACTTGCACAAAACAGCGACCTGCTTATCCATGAGTGCAGTTATACCAAGGAAAAAAATGACGGCGGTTGGGGACATGCTTCTCCTGAAGAAACTGCAAAAATGGCTCTTGAGAACAATGTTAGACAACTAATTTTGACCCATTTTGCCGCTGATGAATTCGTAACCAAAAAACAAAAAAAAGCGGCAGGAATTGCTGCCTCCAAAATTTTCAAAAACACCCTTGTTGCTTTCGATGATAAAAGCATAATCCTCTAAAAAGATTTTATTTATCGATTATAATTTCCTGATATGACTATCCAGAATTTACAACAAGCCAAAGAATTTTTTTATCATTATATTCCCACCTCTATCAAAAATAAATTTGCCGGAGAATTTGGATTGGAAAGAACAAAATATCTTTTAAAGATCCTTGACAATCCTCAAGAAAAAATAAAAGTCATTCATATTGCCGGCACTACCGGCAAAGGCTCAACTGCTTATATAACCAGCGCAATTTTGCATCACTTAGGTTTTAAAGTCGGTCTTCAAGCTTCACCTCATATCATTGATTTCCGGGAAAGATTTCAAATTAATAATCAACTAATTTCTGAGGGGAAACTTGTTTTCTATCTTAATGAATTTATTCCTTATGTGAAAAAAGTAAAAAATACCCGATATGCCAGTGTCACTTATTTTGAAGTCATGATTGCTTTTATGTATTATATATTTTTTAAAGAAAAGGTTGATTATGCCGTGATTGAAACCGGAATGGGTGGCATGTGGGATGGTACAAATATTGTTGCCAGTCCCAATAAATTTTCCTTGATCACCAAAATTGGTTTTGACCATACGAAAATTTTAGGAAACACACTATCAAAAATTACTCAACAAAAAGCCGGAATCATTCAAGAAAAAAATACCGTGATTGCTCTTTGGCAAAAACCAGTAGTAAATAAGGTAATTAGCCAAACGGCAAAAAATAAAAAGGCTTTGCTTATCTTTGTGAAAAAAAATTTTGCAGCAAATATAAAAGTTAATATCTCCGGCACTTTTTTTGATTTTTCTTTTGCTAATTTTGTTTTAAAAAATATCCGTTTAAATCTTTTAGGTTTTCATCAGGTCGAAAATGCCAGCATCGCTTTAACCGCCTGCGCTATCTTAGCTAAACGCGATAATTTTGTCTTTAATCAAAAATCAATTTTAAAAGCGCTTGATAGAGTTTATTGTCCGGGAAGAATGGAAGTTCTAAAAATAAAAAATAAAACTTTAATTGTTGACGGAGCGCATAATCCACAAAAAATGTCCGGTTTTACCAAAAGTTTAAAAAAACTTTATCCCAACAAAGAATTTATTTTTTTGATCGCTTTTAAAAAAGACAAGGATATCAGAAATATTTTACCTTATCTTATTCCCTTAAGTAAAAAGTTTATTATCACTGATTTTACAACTAAAGACCAAGATATCCGTCAAATTTCAGAAGATCCGCAAAAAATTAAAAAGCAATTAATCGCTTCAGGATTTAAAAAAAATCAAATAATTGCTGACAACCGTCTGGCTTTAAAAGAATTTTTATCTTTACCGGATGAGTTTTCCGTAATTACCGGCTCTCTCTACTTGCTAAGTAGCGTATTACGGCAAATAAATCGTTAGAGCTTGACAAATAAAAAAACACGTTTATAATTAATCTCATGTTAAAAGTACTATCTGTAACCAAATTGGCCTTGAGGAGAATCTTTGGGGAGGGTAGTATTTTTATGAGGTAAACTCGTAATTTTTATTATCAACCCCCGTCAAAAGCGGGGGATTTTTTTTGGGTTAAAAAATTAAAAATTAAAAAAACATTTATGGAAAAAATAATTTATTTGCCTCAACATAAGGTTTTGAGTGGAGGAGAAATAGCTTGCCTGCCAAATAATGACAGACAGATAATTGCTCAACAAGTATCGCAACTTTTAAGTTTACATCAAGAACATATGTTGCAATTTTCACCCCAAGAACTTCTGGGACAATATATTAACACCGGAAATGCAGTTGCAATTTGGGATACTATTTTAAAACAAGTAGTTGGCTTTGCCAAAAATCATCTCTGGCCAGACACTAACGAAAACGGTCAACTTGTCCGTGAATTTGGAAGTTGGATTGTCGTGCCTGAATTTCTAAAACACGGACTTGGTAGTAAATTGGCTATTGCAGCAAGCAAATCAGCTCAGGAAATTGATCCCAGTGGTCAACTTGTTGCGTTATGCGCAACAGATAATTACAAGGCGATAACACTTTTATATAAACTAGGAGCTCAAGAAATACAAAGACCTAACAATGTTCCCAGCATACTTCCAATAGGAGAAATAACTCTTGATTTAACAAATATTAATCATAAATAAATATTATGAATAAATCCGTGTCTTTATTTTTACAATTGGTAAAAATTTCCAGTCCTTCGGGAAACGAAGATGAGATGATCAAATTCGTCAGAAAATGGTTAGATAAAAATAAATTATCTTATAAAATTGACGCTTTGGGAAATATTTTGGCAAAAAATAATGCAAAAGGTGAACCCCAGCTTTTTTGTGTTCATATGGATACTGTCCAACCGGGAGAAAATATTCAGCCTGTAATCAAAAGTGATTGTATTTCCAGTTCAGGAAATACGATTTTAGGAGCTGATAATAAAGCTGCCTTATCCTGTCTATTAAGAGCGGTTGAAAAACATCTTACTACCGAAAATCAAAAAGCTTTTGAACTGCTTTTTACAGTCAAAGAAGAAACAGGCGGCGGTGTAGAGTATTTTCCTTTTTCTTGGATAAAATCTAAGTCTGCTTATATTTTTGACTGGGCAAAACCTTTAGGTGGAATTGTTTTAAGATCACCTTATATTATAAATTTTTCAGCAGAAATTATTGGCAAGACTGCACACTCATCAACACCGGAAAAAGGCAATAATGCTTTAATTGTTACTACTAATATTTTAAATAAGATTAATTGCGGAAAATTGGATAAGGGTGAAACAACTATCAATATCGGTTTAATTAATGGAGGAACAGGAATTAATATTATTCCCGGAAAAATTACTTTAACTGGAGAAATTAGAAGTTATCAAAAAAAGTTATTCGAAAAACACTTAAAGACTATTGAAAAATTATTTAAACAATCCCAAAAAACCGGAATAAAAATTAGTTTTAAGACTAACGGATATTGTCCTGGATATTCACATAATAAAAATCTTATGCAAATTAAAAAATTGAAAAAAATATTTTCTGAAGTACATCTTAAAACTAAATATCGTTATTTTTCCGGAGTTAGCGATGCTAACATCTTAAATTCTATTGGAATTAAAACAATTAATGTTTGTGACGGAGTAAAAAATCCGCATACGACAAAGGAAAAAATTACCATTACATCTTTAAATCTATTGCAAAATATTATTTTAAATTTAATCACAGATTAATTTGTTTTCCCTTGTCAATTATTGTTTAATAGACTATTATTTAATTGCTTCTTGAACAATTATTAATTAGAAAAAAATATGAAAATCAAATCACTTCATGCTCAGGAAATTTTAGACAGTCGTAGCAATCCAACCATTGAATGCGTTACGACTTTGGAAGACGGTTCTACCGGCTGGGCAGCAATTCCCTCAGGTGCTTCAACCGGAAAATACGAAGCAGTCGAGCTGCGTGACCAGGATCCGAAAAGATACAACGGTACAGGAGTTTTAAAAGCTGTTAATAACGTTAATCAAAAAATTCAGCCGGCAGTTAAAGGCATTGACGCAGTTGATCAGAAAAAACTTGACCAGATAATGATTGAAGTTGATGGAACAGAAAATAAATCCATTTTGGGAGCCAATGCGATTTTATCAGTTTCTTTAAGCGCAGCACGCGCCCAAGCAGCTTCTGAAAAAAAACCGCTTTATCAATATCTGACAAAATTTAATCCGGATTTTAAAGATATTTATACCATGCCAATTCCCGAAATGAACGTAATGAACGGCGGCAAACATGCCAACTGGGCAACTGATATCCAGGAATATATGCTTTTCCCAATCGGTGTACCTTCAGTTGTCGAAGCGGTCAGAATGAATGCAGAAATATATCAAAATCTAAAAAAAATATTAAAAGCCAAAGGCTATGCAATTTCCGTTGGAGATGAGGGCGGATTTGCCCCTAACGTAAAAAGTAATGAAGAACCATTCCAGTTGATGAGCGAAGCAATTTTAAAGGCAGGATATAAACTAGGAACTGATGTTTGTTTTGGTATCGATCCGGCCGCATCGGAATTTTACAAAGATAATCAATACGTTTTGAATAAAGAAGGAAAAACTGTTAGCAGCGACGAACTGGCAAATTTTTTCCATAATTTAGCGGAAAAATATCCCATTATTTCTATGGAAGATATTTTTGCCGAAGACGACTGGGATGGTTTTCAAAAATTCACGGAGAAATACGGCCAAAAAATTCAAGTGGTTGGCGACGATCTTTATGTCACCAATACCAAGCGTCTTGAGCGCGGCATCAAAGAAAAAACCACTAATTCGATTTTGATTAAACTTAATCAGATCGGAACATTGACCGAGACAATCGCTACCATTTTGGAAGCACGTAAAAATAAAATGACCGCAGTAGTCTCACACCGTTCCGGTGAGACTGAAGACGCGTTCATTGCTGATTTTGTTGTTGCAATGGGAATCGGACAGATAAAAACTGGAGCGCCAGCCAGAAGCGAACGCAATGCCAAATATAATCAACTGATGAGAATCGAAAGAGAACTGGGAGAAAAAGCAGTTTACGCCAAATTTCCTTTCCCGAAAAATTAACAGTTAACTAATTATTAAGTTAACAGGTTAAAAAGTTAAAAGGTTTTTTAAACCTGTTAACCTGTTAACCTTTTAACTGAAAAATAAAATAATTATTTTATTAGATATGCAGCAAGTAGTATTAATTATTTGTGACGGTTGGGGTTATCGTGAAGATCCAAAAGATAATGCGATTGCCGCTGCCAAAAAACCCAATTATGATTCTCTTTGGAAAAACTATCCCCACGCAATTTTAAAAGCCAGCGGCGAAGATATTGGGCTGCCTGACAAACAAATGGGAACTTCCGAAGCCAATCATTTAATTATTGGTTCCGGACGCATTCTTTATCAAAACCTTTTAAGAATTAATCATGCAGTTACTGATGGTTCTTTGGAAAAAAATCAGGTTTTACAACAAGTTTTTTCCCATGTCATAAAAAATAAAAGCGCTCTTCATCTTATTGGCATGATTAGTCCCGGAGGAGTTCATAATCATTCCGGCCATCTCAAAGCAATTGTGAAATATGCAAAAACCGCCGGCGTTAATAAAATATATTTTCATCTCTTAACCGATGGTCGCGATACTTTACCCAAAAGTGCTTTAGGTTATCTAAAGGATTTTGATAGTTTTTTAAAACAGGAAAAAATCGGTTGGATTGCGTCAATCGGTGGACGTTATTTTGGTATGGATAGAGATAATAATCTTGATCGCACTAAAAAACATTTTGAAACAATAGTCAAAGGAGAAGGGGAGAGGCTTAAAAATTCTACCGATTTGATTGACAGTTCTTATCAGAATAATTTAACCGATGAATTTATCGTTCCCGCTTTAATTGAGGATGAAAATAATCAGATCCACACTGTCCAACCAAACGACGCAGTAGTTTTTACAAACTTTCGTTCTGACCGTGCCAAACAACTGACAAAAATGTTTTTGCAGGAAAATATTCCGGGATTATTTTTTGTTACCATGACCAAATATGCCAACGACATTGATTGCCCAGTAATTTTTTCTCCTTTATCGACAAAAAATACTTTATCGGAGGTTTTAAGTCGCAATAATATTAAACAATTGCGTGTTACCGAAACGGAAAAATTTACCCATCTGACTTTTTTCTTTAATGCCCAACGTTATGAACCGGATCCTGGGGAAGACAGGATTATGATCCCTAGTAATCGCGATATTAAAACTCATGATCAAAAACCGGAAATGAAAGCGCTGGAAATTGCCGATAAAGTTGTCGAGGCAATTCAAAATAAAAGCCATGATTTTATTTGCTGTAATTTGGTCAATGCCGATATGGTCGGTCATTCGGGAAATTTTCTGGCCATTGTCAAAGCAATCGAAACAGTCGATCAAGCTTTTGGGAAAATTATTGAAGCGGCAAAAAAAACCGGTGCCACTGTAATGATTACGGCCGATCACGGTAATGCTGAAGAAACAATCGATGAGGTAACTGGTATGCCCAAAACTTCACATACACTTAATCCTGTGCCTTTTGTTTTAATTTCACAGGAATATAAAACTCTTACTAAAAAAGAGGGATCGCTATCCGATATTGCCCCCACAATTCTTAAACTTTTCAATCTTCCCATACCTTCCGAAATGACCGGCCAAAGTCTGATATAATTAATTTATGCAGATTTATAACACTCTCACTCGAAAACTTGAAGAATTTAAATCAATTGAACCGGGAAAAATCCGTTTTTACCACTGTGGTCCTACTGTTTACTGGGTGCAGCATATTGGCAATTTAAGAGGCATGACTTGTGCCGATTTAATCAGGCGAAGTCTCCAGTATTTAGGTTATTCAGTCAAATTTGTCCGCAACTATACTGATGTTGGTCATCTTACCAGTGACGCCGACGAAGGAGAGGATAAAATGGAAAAAGGGGTCAAACGTGAAGGACTTTCACCTGAAGCAGTTGCCAATAAATACATTAAAATTTTTGATGATGATTGTGCAGAAATAAATATTCTCCCACCTGATTTTAAACCAAGAGCGACAGAATATATTCCTCAAATGCTTAAATTTATTCAAATCTTAACTGATAAAGGCTATGCTTATCAAACAGAAAAAGCCATTTATTATGATATTTCCAAATTTAAAAACTACAACCAATTAAATCATCAAAAAATTGATTTTAATAAGCAAGGTCTTGGAAAAGGAGAAATATCGGATGATCAAAAAAAACACGCCTCTGATTTTGTTTTATGGTTTTTTAAAACCGGTGTTCATAAAAACGCTTTGCAAACCTGGGACTCTCATTGGGGAAAAGGTTTTCCTGGTTGGCATCTTGAATGTAGTGCTATGTCAAAAGAGTTGCTTGGAGAAACCATCGATATTCATATGGGAGGAATTGAACATATTGCTGTTCATCATACTAATGAAATTGCCCAAACCGAAACGGTTACCGGAAAAAAATTTGTTAACTATTGGCTACATAACGAACATTTAAAAATCGACAGCAAAAAAATGGCCAAGTCAGAAGGAACTGGTTTTACTCTCGCCCAGGTCAAAGAAAAAGGCTTTGATCCGCTGGATTTGCGTTATTTTTTTCTTACCTCCCACTACCGTTCTCAACAAAACTTTACCTGGCAAGCTTTATCTGATGCCCGCCAAGCCCGTCTAAATTTAATTACTAAAATTAAAGAGCTTCGGCAAAATGAAGAAAAAAATAATGTAATTGATCAGAGTTTTAAAAACAAATTTATCCAGGCAATCGAAGCCGATTTTAATATTCCACTGGCACTGGCAATCACTTGGGAAGTATTAAAATCCGATCTTACAGCAAACCAAAAACTGGCAACTATTTTTGATTTTGATCGTGTCCTTGGACTAAATTTGACAGAAGTCAAAGCCGATGTGATTCCTGAAGAAATTATTCAGCTGGCGGAAAAAAGATTAATAGCAAAAAAAAACCGGGATTTTTCCACTGCCGATAATCTAAGAAAACAGATTAAAGAAAAAGGTTACTTTATCGAAGATAGATTAAATACTTATTCTCTTAAAAAAACTGACAACTAAATACCCCTTGACATTTATTTTTTTTGTTTTATTATTTATAAATAAATATGGTTAGCAAAGTCTTGTTACTTATTACACAAATTACTCTCCCAAGGTCTTTGGGGGGTATAATGTTGTAAAAAGAACATCACTTTTTCACAATTACCCTCCAAGAAACGGAGGGTTTTTTTGTATTAGAAAAAAATATGTTATTAAACGTTTTATTATTCATCATCGTTCTCATTCTTATTGCTCAGCCTTTTGAGGCGGAGGGATAGAATAGTGATGAATAATTACACCCCGCCCCACCGGCGGGGTTTTTTAATATATGGCCAGTAGTGAAACTAAAACTAATTTTGCCAGTCAAGGAGAAATAGTTTTTCCCGGAAATATTCGCAAAATAATAGAATCTAATGGGCACCGTTTTCCTCACGTTAATTGTGATAGTATAGATATTTTAGGAACGATCGGCAAAACAGGTGTTGTGGGAATTAACTCTACTAGAGAAATTGCTTTTTCAATAAGGCATCCCCAATGGGTTCCCAAATCTTTAGATATATTTGGCGGTCCACAGACAGTAACCCATCTAGAACGTTCATTTTTAGTATCACGTCCTGACGCTAAAGTACAAAACCATGCAAAAAACATAATTTATGCTTTGCATAATTCGCAAGATATTCGCGAATTTTCTGAAGGATGTGAAGGAGCAGGTGCTGGCGGAAGTGAACCTGAAGCGTGGTTAATAGATCCTAATGGCAAACCATACAATATTGAAGATGGAGGAGAACTGCAGCTTAATTTACTAGAACAGACAATTAAACCTATTGCTGATCCTAAGATTTTTTTAGAAATTCGCTCTGCTCATGTTTTGGAAAGAAAGAAAAAATATCCTGACGCAATTATTAATGATACTTCAGCAATGATAACTGGATCACCAGAAGATCTACAAATTACAAATACAGGGGAAGTCGGACCTTATGTTCAAGCAATTCAAAATAAGCTTTGGTCACAATACATGCATGCTTACGACTCAATTACTCGCCAATTAATGGATAAAATAAGTCAGGAATTCTATTTTCAAAATTGGCAGGAAATGCATCACGAATTAGGAAATATGGCTTATCTTGTTTTTTCCGCTTCTCATTTAAGTATTGGACTACCTCATCTTAGAACCGATATCCAAGCAATGGCAGTGCCTGAACAAGAAGCTATAGCTGTTGCAGATATTTTTAATACTAACCTTGCTAGTTTAGCAGAAATGCTATGTTTATCTACACCAATAGTTTTTGGTTTAACTCCTAAAGTAAATATTAATAATACAGAATATTGGCCGCGTGACATGAGAGCAATTATGCGTTATACATTAGATACAACTTATCCTAGTGATTTTATATTAACTCCGGAAAATTATCGTCGACGGGTTGCCGAGCAAATTATTAACGGCCAAACGCACACGATGGATCGAGCAGCATATGAAGCAATTATTTTTGATCAGGAATCTGGAAGCTATATTAAAAAACCAGTCATGCATGGTAGAGTCAGAGTAAGAGCAACTTCTAATGAACCCTTAAATCAATCGGGAAGAATTGAATTCACTGGTTGTTCTGCAACGCCATCATTAATTGACGAAGCAGCCAGAAATTCTTTTTTACAAATACTTATGCTTGCTGCTTATGAAGCACTTGCTAATGGACAACATCCAATCGATTATTTTAAAGATAAATTTCCAGATTTAGGTAGATGGGAGGAACAAAAAAATTTAGTCTCGGAAGCTAATTTATTCGGATTTAAAACTCAAAACGTTAGAAATTTAATTGACGAAGGAATAAAATTTATTGAGTCAATGAGAAAATATGAAGCTTTAAAACCACAAATCGGTTTATGTAAAGCTCGATTACTCAACCTTTTAAAGCCATCTGCAATGTCACTTGAGGAATACTTTATTAATCCCACCGGTCCTTTTTGTGAAGTTATCCAAAATGAATTTAAAAGTGGAAAATCGGCATTACAGATAGCTCAAAGAGTTGAAAATTACCAATTAGCTTTGGCAAGAAGTATAATAGAAAATAATTAATCAAATATATGATAAATAAAATTATGGATCTTTCCCAACGATTAATTTCTATTCCTTCAACCCGAGAAAATCCTGATCAATTAAAAAAAATCATTAATTTTTGCCAGGATTTTTTAAAGGATTTTTCCCAAGAATATTTTGAAAGTAATAATATTCCCAGTCTTTTAGTTTATAACACTAAGACACGCCCAAAAAAATTTAAAATAATTTTGAACGGCCATTTGGATGTAGTTCCAGCTAAAGCAGAACAATTTAAACCGCATGAAAAAAATGGAAAACTCTATGGTAGGGGAACTAACGATATGAAAACTGCAACTGCAGTTTTGATGCTGATTTTTCAGGAGCTAGCAAAAAAAATCAACTATCCTTTAGCTCTTCAACTAACAACTGATGAAGAAGTGGGAGGATTAAATGGCGTTAAATATCAAATTAAAAAAGAAGTTCGCGCTGATTTTTTTATCACCGGAGAATCAACAGATCTTAATATAAAAAACGAAGCAAAAGGAGTAATCTGGCTAAAATTAACCACTTTTGGAAAAGCTGCTCATGGTGCTTATCCTTGGTTAGGAGATAATGCTCTTTGGAAATTAATCACAGTATTAAACCAGATCCAAAAAAAATTTCCTTTAACTTTAAAAAACCATTGGCAGACAACTGTTAATCTCGCAACCATCACTACTCTCAATACGTCCTTTAATAGAATCCCTGATAGTGCTTCAGCCACAATCGATATTCGTTATATTCCAAAAGAAGCAAAAACAATTCAGGAAAAAATTAAATCCTTAATCCCTAAAGGAGTTAAGTTAGAATTCGCAACAAACGAACCCTATCATTATTCTAATATGAATAATGTTTATTCAAAAACATTAAGTAAAGTAATAAAAAAAATCACTGGTCAACCTCCAAAAATTACCAAAGGACATGGTGCTTCCGACGCTCGCCATTACTCTGAAAAAGGAATCTTAGGAATTGAATTCGGTCCAACTGGAGAAGGATTGCATAGCGATAACGAATGTGTTGAAATAAAAAGTCTGGAAAAATATTATCAGATCTTAAAAGAATTCCTGCTGGAAATAAAATAATAAATTATTTTTTCTCAAAATAAAGCGTTACAACGGACGAAATCGTCTGTGACCCTGGTTCAAATTGAGCATTGTCTGATGCTCCGCCAAGTCCACCGGCTGATGATGACAAAGCTTTTGTAAAACTTTCCGACTGAGTATATCTGGGAGTTGATTCAACAATGTTGACAATTTTCCCTAATTTTATTCCTAAAGTTTTGGCCAGTTTTTGCGCCTGTTCTTTACCATTGGCAATCGCTTCTTCTCGAGCCAACTCCCGATATTTATCAGGATCATCAACTACAAATCTTGTGCCCTGAATATTATTCGCTCCGGCTTTAGTTGCTTCCTCAACCACTTTGGCCGTCTGTTTTAAATCTTTGATTTTAATAGAAAGAGAAACATTGCCGTTATAACCGGTTATTCTATTTTGACTTGCTTCATAAACATAGTTGGGATAAATGGAGTAATTGGAAGTTTTAATATCTTCCGATTTAATGTTTAATTTTTTCATGGCTTCGACTATCTTGTTATTGGTTTCGTTAATGGTTTTTTGAGTAGATTCGACTGTTTGGCTGTTGTTGACGGTAATTCCTACGTCAACATAAGCGGTATCCGGAATGGCTTCTTTTTTACCTTCACCCACCACAGATAATTCAGAGGTTCTTGTCGTTGTTGTCAATGCCAAAGGATAGGAAATATCAAAAGTTTTTACTAAGAAAAGAAAAACAAAGATCACGATCACAGCAAAAGTAAAGGTTATTAAGGATTTTTGATTATTCATATAAATTAACTATAACTACTTAATACTTACCTGTCAATGCTTTTTCACCCCTTGCACTCAGGTATTTTTTATATTATAATAATACTATATATTGGTAGACGGAAAAAGATCTTTATGATCACAAGATCGTTTAAAGTAAACCAGCTGCAAGACAGAAGCTGGTTTTTTTGATTTATTACCAAAAAGATTATGACAAAAGGACAAATTGAGGACGCGATTTCGAAATTGACTACAAAATTCTACTTGGAGAATATCGGAGTCGGTCCCACATCAGTAAAAACTTATATTCTTGACGATATGGTTATTGTCCGTACTCAAGGAAAACTATTTCCTATCGAACAAAAAATTTTGTTAGGAGATAAGGGCATTGAATTGGTGAAAGATATTCGTAAAACTTTTCACGAAGTCGCTGCAAGTAAATTAATTACTCTAATTGAAAAAGTAGTCCATCAGTCAGTCATCAGTACTCATACTGATGTCAGCACAAAAACAGGGGAAAGCGTGGTAATTTTTGTTTTTAAGGAAAATTTGGAAAAAAATATTCTCAATTTTAGATAGACTGTCAAAAAGGCTTTTTCTCTTCATAAGTGAGTCAGTTGGACAGTAAATCTTCATTAAATCTAAAAAAATCTATGAGTGACCGTTTGTGGAAATTTATTGCCTATGGCTATTTTATTAGCAACACTTTGTGCCTGATTGTTTTATTGGAAATACTTATTTTGGGCAAACCCTACATTAGCCTTTTCTTATTAATTCTTGCCGCTACTGCTTATCTGAATTTAAAGAACTTTAAAATCTTAAATTGATTATTTCCATCTTCTTACATCTTGCTTCCTGCTTCCTGTCTCCGATATACCCTCACAACAGGATGGTCAAACACACTCCAAGTTTCCTCAGCCTGTTCATCAGAAAATATTGCGGTTGAAAACTCCGCCACTTGCAGAAAACCCAATTTACCGGAAAAAAGTTGACGGTAATATTTGTTAAGCAAAGGATAGTTTCTTACCAATAAGTTACAACGTTCTACTGAATAGTCCAATTGAATTTTGGAAATTGGAATTTGTTTGGGATTTGGGATTTGGGATTTGGGATTTTGACATGTATAGTTTTTATAGACTCTTCTTGAAGGTATAATAATATAATCTGCATGCTGGATAATTACTTCTAATTCTTGTTGTAATTTTTTATCATTGTCTAAATTGTAAAAATCAAAAACCACATTTTTGAAATTTTTAGTCGATGTTAACGGAAGATCGATAACATTACCACTTTCTTGAAGAATTACCGATTGTTCGGTAATATTTTTATTCATCCATTCAGTCGCTTGTATTCGCACATCTTTTTGAAAATAAATATTTAAATAGAAAACTCCAGGAAGACAACAGAGGATGCATAAAGTAAAACATGTTAACCTGTTAACTTTTAATACGATTTTATTTAAAAATAAAACAGCGAAAATAATTGCTAAAGGATAGAGGGGTGCCATAAATCTTGTCCATTTGGTATAAAGAAATGCTGTCGGCAAAAAATAAATTAAAAATGCCAGTCTTAAAAAAAGCAGTTCTTTTTTCCAAGGTAAAAAAGTAAAACCGGTAAAAAATAATACAAATACCGGCCAACCCAAAGCATAAGGAAAAATATTGACGATCTGAAAAATTATTGGCAGGGAACCAAAGAACTGCTGTGTATAAAAAACCGGTAATTTCCCCAATGCTACTGCCGATTCGTAATTAAAAGAGGTTAAAAAATTTTTAAAATCAATAAAATTGTAAGGAGAAAAAATAATTGCTACTACGAGCGTATTTCCGGCAAATAGAATTAGCTGGAAAAAAAGTTTTAGGAAATTTTTTTCCTGGATCAGTATTATTACCGGTAAAACAATAAATATCATCGATGACACTTTTGTCGCAATCGCCAAACCAATAAATAAAGCTTGGAAAAAAAGAAATCTTTGTTGATCTATTTTCTTTTGCAGTTTTTGTATACAAAAGTAAACAATTAATGTGAAAAAAAACATTAATAAAGACTCTGTTGTGCCAAAATGGTCAAGTTGAATTAACACCGGTGAAAAAACAAAAAGCAGATAGCCTGTTAACTTGTTAACCTTTGAACCCATTAACTGATTAATTATTTTTATACAAACAAAAACAGTTAAGATCGAGATTACTACCGATATTATTCTCAAAACCCAAACTGCTTCCGTAAAAGAGATTGTCGTCAAGCCGCCACCGGTAATTATTTTTTTAAAGATAATTAGCAAATAACCTAAATATAAAGGAAGTTGCCCGTAGGCAAAAAAATGAGGGTTAAAATAATCCTGCCAATTCAAATTCATAATGGCAACTGCCATATTGCGTTCATCGGGATGAAAAGGATAGGGCAACCCCCAACCAAGGTTAATCCAACGGGTTGCAAGTAGCATCATAATCATCCCCAGCCAGAAAATGCTCTTGATTTTTCGCATGTTAGATATTATTATAAAGGATAACAATATCGATACTAATAGCTTAAATTATGACAAAATACGAATTGACCTTCCTTCTTGAGAAAGAAGATGAAGCCAAAAAAATTCAGGAAATCATTTCTTCCTTAGACGGAAAAGTTACCCAAGAAAACAAATGGGGCAAAAAAGACCTTTGTTATCGCATTAAAAAACAAAGCCAAGCCTTTTTTTTCAACTGGATTATAGAACTCGCAACGGAAAAACTAAGTGATCTTAAGAAAAAACTAAATTTTAACGAACAGATTTTACGTTATTTGTTATTAAAAATTGACTAAATCATATGGCAAGCCGATCTTTAAACCGTGTCTTGTTAATCGGAAATTTAACTCGTGATCCCGAACTAAAGTATACTCCTGCCGGTACTGCTGTCTGTACTTTTGGAGTGGCAACCAACAGATCCTGGACTACTGCCGATGGTCAAACTAAAGATGAAGCTCAATATCACCGTATCGTTGCCTGGCAAAAATTAGCCGAACTTTGCGGTAAACTCTTAACTAAAGGGCGCAAAGTCTATCTGGAAGGAAGACTAACTTACCGTTCATTTACCGGTCGAGACGGTCAACCACGCACTATTGCCGAAATTGTTTTAGATGATTTTATTGTTTTTGGTGACGGTAAAAGAACGATGTCAGGAGCAAGTGAAGAAACAAAAGTTGAAGAAGTAAAGATTTCAGAAAGCACAAATTTTACTCCTGAAAAAATAGAGGCAGTTGATCAAAATAAAAGTGAGGATGTTAATCCTGACGATATTCCTTTTTAAATATGAATAAATGTTTTTATTGCCAATATAAAACCGATCCTGATTTCAAGGATGTTGATAATTTACAAAAATTTATTACTCCCAGAAAAAAAATTGTTAGCCGTGATAAAAGCAATATCTGCGCCAAACACCAAAGAAAGCTGACCAAACATATCAAGTATGCCCGTTATTTGGGACTGCTTCCTTATATCTCTTACCAAACAACCTAATACCGCCACTGATAAAACTGCTATAATGTTTATTACTATGAATTTAACGATTCCTTTACCTGATGAAGGTAAATGCTTGCTTAAAAATGGCCAAAAAGTCGACTTTGATACTCCTTTTTTTGAAATTAAAAAAGATCTTGAAAAAGAAATTGGTTTGACAGAAAAATTAAAAGTTCCTCCAAAAAAAATATTTAAATATTTAAAGAAATTTGTTGGTGATCAAGTAGCAAAAGACGAAATTATTGCGGTTAAAAAGACATTTTTTTCCGATATCAAATATGCTTCCGAATATCAAGGAATTATTACCGAAGTTAATCATGAAAAAGGCATTATTATCTTGAAAATTCAAGATGAAAAAGAAATCGTCAAGAAATGTTATTTTAAAGGAGAGGTAAAAGAAGTTAAAAAAAATGCTGTCCTTTTGGAGATAAAAGAAAAAGAAGAATTTTCTTTAAAAAAATGCGCTTTGACTACCGGAGGAGAAATAATTTATCTCAAAGAAATTGGCTCTGAGACAACAAGCGAACTTGAAGGAAAAATCGTTGTCATCAAAGAAATTTCCGATATTAATTTAAGTAAGATCGAGGTCTTGGGAGCAAAAGGAGTGGTTACGTTAATGAAACCGCTGGAAACAAAAAGCGATCTGCCTTTTTTTCAGTTAAAAAATGAGGATAGTTTTGAAATGATCGTCAAACACCAATTTCCCTCTTGCTTAACCGATACTGTTACTAGTAGAATTATCTTTTATCGCTAAAATTTTATGACTAATCATAAACCAACCCACAAAATTACCAATCTGCTTCTCATTTTATCAACCGCTGTTTTAATCTTTGGATCCGGCTATAAACTGGGAGAATATTTTGCCTTAAAAACAAAGTCTGTTGCGGCTTTTGCCCAACAAAAAAACCTTGACTTCAGCCTTTTTTGGGAAACTTGGGAAAAATTGGAAAAAAAATACATCGATAAGAAAAAACTTGATCCTAAAAAAATGTATTACGGAGCAATTAAGGGAATGGTCGCTTCGCTGGAAGATCCTTACACTTTTTTCCTTTCCCCCGACGAAAACAAACAATCAAAAGATGACTTAGGAGGTAAATTTCAAGGGATTGGTGCTCAACTTGGTTTAAAAGACAATCAGGTAGTCATTGTTTCTCCTTTAAGAAATTCTCCTGCAGAAAAAGTCGGTTTAAAATCCGGTGATATCATCACTAAAGTCGATGGACAGGAAATTAAAGGGCTAGTGTTAACGCAAGTCGTGAGTAAAATTCGAGGGGAAAAAAACAGTAAGGTCAAACTAACAATTTATAGAAATAATAAAGAAATGGATTTTGAAGTAATACGTGATGAAATTGTTGTCCACCCGGTTGAATTTAGCATGGAAAAAAATCAGGTGGCCTATCTTAAACTTAATCAATTTGGCGACAACACCAATGAGGAATGGGACACGGCAGTTGATACGATTAAAAAGCAGTGGGATACAAAACAAGTTAAAGGAATGGTACTTGATTTAAGAGACAATCCGGGTGGATATTTGGAAAGCTCCGTTTATCTGGCAGAAGAATTTTTACCTTATGGAAAAGTAGTAGTTAAACAAGAATCAACTGTTCTTGAAAACAAAAATTACGTCGTTAATCGCAATGGCAAATTGAAAGATATTCCTTTGGTTGTTTTGATAAATCAAGGGTCAGCTTCAGCAGCGGAAATTTTATCCGGTGCTTTAAAAGATTATAAACGCGCTCAACTTGTCGGCCAAAAAAGTTTTGGCAAAGGTTCTGTCCAAGAACCTTTGGATTTGCAAAATGGCGCCGGTATGCACGTTACAGTTGCCAAATGGATTTTGCCGAATGGCGATTGGATCAATGGAAAAGGCATCGAACCTAACGTGGCTGTAAAAAACGAAGTAAAAGACGGTAACACTCTGACCCGCGAAACTGATACCCAACTGGAAAAAGCAGTCCAGATGGCGGCTGGAAATTAGTTATAAATTGAAAATTAATTTATGAAAAGATTAATTGGTTTTTTGGCGATTCTAATCATTATTATCGCAGTTCTTAAAACCTATAATTTAATTCCTAATTTTAACCTAGGTAACAAACTCAATTTACCCAAAATTAATTTAGACTTACCCCAATTAAAAACTGTTTCTGAAAAACAAACCCTCGTTTACGAAGAATCAATTATTACAAAAATCATCGAAGATTCGTTACCCTCTGTAGTTACGATCGGAATCAGTAAAACCACTTCTGTTGGCAGCTATTATCAAATTGACCCTTTTGATCCGTTTTCCGGAATCAAACAAGTTCCCGGGCAGAAAAAAAAGATTGAACAGAATATCGGCAGTGGTTTTATTGTCAGTAAAGATGGATTAATTATTACTAATAAACATGTAGTCGCCGACACTACCGCTACTTACCAAGTTTTACTTAATGATAATCGCAAGTTTGAAGTACAAAAAATTTATCGCGACTCACTTAATGATTTGGCAATTTTAAAAATTAATGTTGAAAATTTAAAGCCCCTGGCCTTAGGAAATTCCGGTAATTTGAAGCTTGGACAGTTAACAGTGGCCATTGGCACTCCTTTAGGAGAATTTAAAAATACCGTCACTTCGGGAATTATCTCGGGTTTAGGCCGAGGAATTACTGCCGGATCACCGTTTGAAGGTTATATTGAAAAATTGGACAATGTTATTCAAACTGACGCGGCAATTTCCGCTGGAAATTCCGGTGGGCCTTTGCTAAATTCCAAAGGAGAGGTGATCGGTATTAATACTGCCATTGCCCAAGAAGGACAAAATATCGGATTTGCCATTCCGGTAAATGTCGTCAAGGATCTTTTGGAAACTTTTAATAAACAAGGCGGCAAATTCGAAAAACCTTATATAGGTATCCGTTACAAAATGGTCGACCAACAAACAGCGGTCGTTAATGAAATCGCCGAAGGCGCTTATGTTACCGAAGTTATGGAAGGATCGCCTGCTCAAAAAGCCGGTATTCAACAGGAAGATATTATTACCCAGTTTGACGGCCAAAAACTTAAAGGTGAAGACGATCAGGCAATTGCTAAAATGATTTTAAAGAAAAAAATTGGCGACAAGGTCGAAGTCAAAATCTGGAGAAATAAAGAAATAAAAACTCTAGTCATAACCTTAGAAGAAAGTAAACAATAAAAATACGTGTTATAATTCTTCTTATGACAAACGTAATTAATCCTCAAACTTTAAAGGGTTTCCGTGATTTTTTACCTGAAGAAAAAAGAAAGCGTGATTATTTATTGGCCAAAATCAAACAAACATTTGAGCTTTTTGGTTTTGAACCTTTAGAAACCCCAACTTTAGAATATGCTTCGTTACTTCTTGGTAAAAATGGAAAAGAAGCGGATAAACTTGTTTACACTTTTAAAGATCGGGGTGGTAGAGAAATTGGCTTACGCTATGATCAGACTGTTCCAACGGCCCGAATTTTAACACAATATAAAAATATATTGCCGAAATTTTTTAGAAGATACCAAATTCAAAGTGTTTTCCGGGCTGACAAACCCCAACAAGGACGCTACCGTGAATTTACCCAATGTGACATTGACATTTTTGGCAGCACCGATCCTGTTTCCGATGCCGAAATCGTCGCTACGACTTATTTTGCTTTTAAAAATATTAATTATCCGGAAATAAAAATTTTAATTAACGATCGACAAATTCTTTTCCAGTCGCTCAATTCCTATGCAAACGATCTGGTAAATATTTTTTCGCTTATTCAGTCAATTGATAAACTTGGTAAAAACTCTGAAAAAGAAGTGATTGATGAATTAACCAAAAAAGGATTAGCACAAAGTCAAGCGGAAAAAGCCATTGAGACGATGAAAAAATCTAAAATTACAAATAGTCTTCAACAAATTATTGATCATTCTATCAAACTTGGGGTACCAAAGGAAAGTCTTGTTTTTACACCCACACTTGCCCGCGGTCTTGATTATTATACGGGAATGATTTTTGAAATCGTATTACCTGGTTATCGAGCAGGATCTTGTGGTGGAGGAGGACGTTATGACAAATTGATAGAACAATTGGGAAGTGTTAATGTTCCTGCTGTAGGAATTGCTTTTGGTTTTGATCGGATGATAGAAGCGGCTGAGTATTTTAAAATCATTCCCGATAAAAATCTTGCCAGCCAAGTTTTGGTAACTGTTTTCGATAATAAATCTTTAGATAATTCTTTAAAAGTTACTTGCCAGCTTCGTGAAAAAAATATTAAAACAGAAATTTTTCCGGCAGCGGAAAAAATTGAAAAACAGTTAAAATATGCTCATCGTCAAAAAATTCCCTATGTAATTATTATCGGTCCCGAGGAAGCAGAAAAAAACTCTTTTAAATTAAAAAATATGGCAACCAGAGAACAAAAAGACGTTAAAAATATTGAAGAATTAATTAATGCTCTTAAATCCTAATATTGCGATTATTGAATGTTTACCAGGAGTTGGGGGAGACGAATCCAAACTTTGGGGAAAAGAATTGCTTTTATCATATATTAAATTTGCGACACGCAAAAACTTTAAATTTGCTTATTTGGAAGACAGTATCCTTCGCATCACAGGAGAAAATGCTTATTCTTATTTTAAAAATGAAACTGGGGTTCATCGTGTTCAACGCATCCCTACAACCGAACGCAAAGGACGCATCCATACCTCAACGGCGATCATTGTCGTCCTACCGCAAATTATCCAATCAGATTTAAAAATCAATCCTTCGGATTTGGAATGGCAGTTTTATAGAAGTGGCGGGCACGGCGGTCAGAATGTCAACAAAGTTTCTACTGCAGTTCGTCTAACACACAAGCCTACCGGAATTGTTACTACTGCCAGCCGCGAACGTTACCAGGAAGCCAATCGTAAAATCGCTATGGATTTGCTTTTAGCAAAGCTTTACCAGCTGGAAGAAGAAAAGAAAAAAGGGATTGTCAATTCTTTCGTAAAAAATGTTGGCACAGGAGAAAGATCAGATAAAATTCGCACTTATAACTTTCCTCAAAACCGTTTAACCGATCATCGCATCAACAAGAGTTTCCATAATCTGGAACAGATCATTGAAGAGGGCAAATGGGAGAAAGTATTGACTTAAAAAGTATGCTATACTTTTTTATATGAGAAAAAAAATCTGCTTGTTTTTTTTAATGTTTTTTCTTTTCTTCAATAATAAAACTATTTTAGCCGCAGACGTTACTAATGAATCAAAAGTTGTTAATGGCCAAACCTGGACCTGTTTAACAGCAGAAACCCAACTCGGAGAACCATTATCTTGGTCAAAACAAAGAGTCGGTAACGTAAATAAACTTACTGGTACAGGCTTTCCCAACAATGAAGATGTTTACATTGTCGCTGTGACTGAAACTAACACTGAGGGTACTCAGGCAACCACCGGAGACACGGAGGTCGATAAAATACTTAATTTAGGGAGTTTAGGAACAACTCGTAAAGGAATCGTTACAGTTGAAGGAGGTCCTATAAAAAAAGCCGCTTATGGAAAAATTGAAGCGACTATTCAATGGAATATTGAGCAACTTTTAACCGACCCATCTGGCTATTTGGCTTACCTTCATGCTCCTGTAAGATTTTTTGGTGTGACGCTTGAGGCGGCAACCGGACGCGGCGTTGATGATGCGAATAAAACTGTTCAGATCGGATCTGTGGAAACTTTTTCCGAAAGCGATTTGCAGGAATGTGTTAAAACCGAGTGGGATCCGGAAGGAAGGGTTTTTGATGCCAAGACTCTTGAACCCATGCCCGGAGTATCGGTTGGCATTCTTGACAAACAAAAACAAAAAGTAAAAACCTTTGGATCTAATCCACAACTAACAGATATCGCTGGAAAATATACTTACTATGTACCGGAAGGAGATTATTATCTGGAAACAGCACCTCCTACTGATTATCGTTATGTTAAAAACTTGGCGGAAATTCATCCTAATTATCAAAGTGCCTATTACAACATTTACTTTCCCCAAGATATTGTGGTTGAAAAGATCGATACTCCAAAAGAAGTAAAACAAGGTTACCCTGATGTTGAACATCGTGACATAGCTCTTATTTCTGATAAAAAGAAAACAAACAACCCGTTAAAAATCATTACTAAAGCCCAATATAATATAAAAAATAAGACGATTTTTTCCGGTCAACTATCTCACCCGCTTAGCAAAGTTACAATTAAACAAGGTAACAAAACACTTAAAACGCTAACCACCAATAAATACGGAAGTTATGAAGTAGGTATTAATAATACTGAAATTGATCCAACAATTTCCTTTACCGTTGAATGCACCAAAGTCGATTTAACTCAGAATAACGCCTTGTCTTTTATTGATAAATTTATCGACTGGTTAAATCCATTAGTGGAAGCGGCTGATTCCATCACTATTAAATCAGAACCAATTCTTAAATATATTAATGGCTATGCTTATGATGAAAATAAAAAAATAATTCCTTATGCCCAAATTCAAGTTAAGGCAAATGGTTCGCAAAACGTTTATTATAAAACTCAAGCTGATGCCACTGGTTTTTTTACGATCGAGAGTAGATTTTTACCAATCTTTCCCTACCAATTGGAAATTATCAAACAAAACCAAACTTTAAAAAAACCTCTGTCAGCCTTTGCCAAAGAAAATCAACAATATCTCACTTCAAAAAAGATTAGCCTTTTGACAGTTAATAATTCCAGCATTAATAAACAAACTAAAATAATCAACAAAAACACAACTCCCGGAGCCAAAAATACTAACCAAAATGACTTTGCCCAGCCTTTATCCCAAACAGGAGGCAGTACTAATCCAACCACCCAAACCAATACTCAAACCAACAAGAGTTTATTCGTAATTGTATTAGTGATTTTCCTATTAGTTATTCTAGTCGGAGCGATTATTATCCTGGTTATCAGAAAAAAGTAGTTGAATCTGGTTTTTTTCTGCTATAATTATCTTTTATGAAAAAGCAAATTCATCCCCAAGTTTATACTGATGTTAAAGTCACCTGTTCTGCCTGTGGTAATACTTTTATTACCGAGTCAACCAAAGAACAACTTTATGTTGAGGTTTGTAGCAAATGTCATCCTTTTTATACAGGTGAGCACCGTTTTCTTGATGTTAAAGGCCGTGTCGATACTTTCACCAAAAAACAAGCCTTTGCTAAACAATATCGAGCTTCCAATCAAACCAAGAAAAATAAAAAACAAGTTAAAGAAGAAAAGAAAATTAAATCCTTAAGAGAGCTGTTAAGCGAAAGCTGATTGATTAAAGTAAAAAATTTGTTATAATTTTAATATTCACCAAGACTTTGGATTAGTCGATTCAGGATCGACTGTAAAAACATTTTCCAAAGGAGATCCCGCTCAAGCGGGACAAGTGAAATATCTATGACTAATCTAAAAAAAATTTCTCAAATTGAAGAATTAATTACAATTCTTAAATCCAACGGCAATTTTCTTCTTATCAGTTTTGACAAAACTACCCATCAGAACTTGGAAAAACTCCGTAAAGAATTAAAAGCATCCGGAACTGTAATTAAAGTTCTTAAAAATACGCTTTTTGAAAAAACTATTAATAAATTAGCCATTGAGAACAAGAATATTTTGGAATTTAAAAAAAGTTTTTTACCTCTTAAAAATACGACCGCTCTCGTTACTTTTTCTCAAGATTGGTCAACCGGACTGAATGTTTTGGCAAAATTCATGAAAGCAGAAAAAACCCTTGGTTTTAAAGCTGCAATTTTAGATAATGAAAAATACGATCAAGTAGCTGTCAAAAGAATCGCTGAATTACCGGGAAAAAATCAATTAACAGCTCAAATTATCGCTTCTTTAAAAAATCCGTCGCAAAGATTTGTCGGAGCGTTAAGGTTTAACATGAACAAATTTGTTTATGTTCTAACTCAAAAAACAAAATTATAATTTTTACAAATTAAAAGGAGGTGAAACAATCATGTCAGATATTAAATTAAATGAAAAACTTGCAAAAATTGCCCAGGAAGTTGAAGGATTAACAGTAATTGAAATGGCGGATTTAGCCAAATATTTAGAAGAAAAATTTGGAGTCTCGGCGATGCCGATGATGGCTGCGCCTGCTGCTGGTTCTCCAGCCGCTGCGCCTGCTGAAGAAAAAACTGCTTTCACTGTTACCTTAACCGATGCCGGAGCCAATAAATTGTCCGTCATCAAAGCTGTAAGAGAAATCCTACCTAATTTAGGTTTAATGGAAGCTAAAAAACTAGTGGAATCAGCTCCAAAAGACTTGTTAACCGATGTCAAAAAAGAACCAGCTGAAGAAGCTAAAAAAAAGATCGAAGCTGCCGGCGGAAAAGTTGAATTAAAATAATATGGATAATAAAAAATCTAGTTATAACGCGGAGTCAATTGTTGTTCTTGAAGGATTGGAACCGGTAAGAAAAAGACCGGCGATGTATATTGGAACAACATCTCAAACAGGTGTTAATCATTGTCTACATGAAATTGTTGATAATGCCATTGATGAGGCTTTAGCCGGATTTTGTAAAAATGTCCAAATTGTCATTCATAAAAACGGTTATTTTTCCGTTTATGATGATGGTCGGGGAATTCCAGTTGATGTCATTCCTAAGTACAAAAAATCAGCTTTGGAAATTGTCATGACCAAGCTTCACGCCGGTGGAAAATTTCAAGGCAGCGCCTATAAAGTATCCGGAGGCCTTCACGGAGTAGGCGCTTCAGTCGTCAACGCACTTTCCGAACATTATATCGTTGAAGTAAAACGAGAAAGAGGAATTTACCGTCAGGAATACAAAAAAGGGATTCCACTTTATCCAGTTAAAAAAGTTACCAACTCGCTTACCAACTTTCCTTTTGCGCATGGAACAGGGGTTTCTTATATTCCTGATAAAGAAATATTTAAAGAAACCATTGAGATTAATTTCACAAATTTTAAAAAACAGGTTAAAGAAAGAGCTTACTTAATTAACGATGTTTATTTTAGAATTTTTAACGAAATCACCGGAGAAAAACTCGGATTTTATTTTGATGGAGGAATTTTATCGCTACTGCGTGATTTAAACCGTGGTAAAAAAACTTTACATGATTCCATCTATATTAAAAAGCAAGTCGAAGACAAAGAAATTCAAGTTGCCATTCAATATAATGACTCAATCAATGAATCCGTGTCTTCATTTGTTAATGTCATTAATACTCATGAAGGAGGTGCTCATCTTACCGGCTTTCGCACTGCGCTCACTAAAGCCATTAATAATTATGCTAAAAAAGAATTTGGTGTCAAAAGTAATGAAGATTCATTTACCGGTGACGATGTAAAAGAAGGATTAGCAGCTGTTGTTTTTGTAAAAATGCCTTCAATGAATCTCCAGTTTGAGGGTCAAACTAAAACAAAACTTGGCAATTCGGAAGTCCAAACTATTGTCCAACAGGCGGTTTTTGAATATTTGGAAGTATATTTTGAGGAAAATCCTAAAGTCGGTAAAGAAATTTTGGGGAAAATCTTTTTAGCTCAAAAAGCGCGTCTGGCAGCTAAAGCCGCCAAAGAAGCAGTTTTGCGCAAAGGAGCTCTTGAAGGCGCCAGCCTACCAGGAAAACTGGCTGACTGCCAGGAAAAGGAAGCGTCTCTTTCGGAACTGTTTATTGTCGAAGGCGACTCGGCCGGTGGCTCTGCTAAACAAGGACGCAATCGTAAATTTCAAGCAATTTTACCTTTAAGAGGAAAAATTTTAAATACAGAAAGGGCCTATTTGGATAAAGTTTTATCTTTTAAAGAAATCCGTGACTTGGTGATTGCGCTAGGGATGGGAATTGGTGAAAATATCGATTACACCAGGCTTCGTTATCATAAAATTGTGATTATGACTGATGCTGATGTTGATGGCGAACATATTAGGGCTTTAATTTTGACGTTTTTTTTCCGCCATCTGCCAGATATAATTAATAAAGGCCATTTGTATATTGCTAAACCGCCGCTTTACAAAGTTCAATCAGGGAAAACCATTCATTACGCTTATAGCGATGAGGAAAAACAAAAAATAGTGGATGAATTAAGTAAAAAGGCGCAAAACGCTAGCATTCAGCGTTATAAAGGTTTAGGAGAAATGGATCCGGAACAGTTATGGCAAACCACAATGGATCCGGAAAAACGAGTTTTAAAACAAGTAACTGTTGCTGACGAACAAGAGGCCAGTTATATTTTTTCGATGTTGATGGGTGACGAAGTACCGCCAAGAAAGAAATTTATTGTCACTCATGCAAAAACGGCGAATTTGGATATTTAAATTATAAATTAATTTATAATTATGGATCTTAAAAAACTGAGTATCGGCAAAAACCCGCCTGAGGAAGTAAACGTAGTAATTGAAATTCCTCAAGGTTCAGCAATTAAATATGAAATGGATAAGGATTCAGGATTTATCATGGTGGATCGTTTTAATTTTACTGCCATGAATTATCCTTTTAATTACGGATTTATTCCTCATACAAAAGCCCAAGATGGTGACCCGATTGACGTATTGGTAATCTCCAGCTATTCAGTTGCTTCAGGTACGGTTTTACCGGCAAGAGTAATCGGGATGCTGGAAATGGAAGATGAGGCAGGAATAGATACAAAAATTATCGCAGTTCCTCCTAAAAAAGTCGATCCATTTTTTTCCCATATTGAAGATATTAAAGATTTAGACGAAGCCACAAAAAAGAAAATTCAGCATTTTTTTAACCACTACAAAGAACTTGAACCGGGAAAATGGGTTAAAACAAAAAACTTTTTAAATAAAGAGAAAGCTTTAGAAGATATTAAAAAATGTCTTAATCAATAAATTAATAAAGTCTATGCCTAATATTGTCGACACCGAAATTACTAACGAGATGAAACAGTCTTTTTTGGACTATGCCATGTCGGTGATTGTCAGCCGCGCCTTGCCTGATGTCCGTGATGGTTTAAAACCAGTTCATCGCCGTATCCTTTATGCGATGCATAAAATGGGCCTGTCAGCAGGAGGTCGTTTTTCTAAATCTGCTAAAGTTGTCGGAGAAGTTTTAGGAAAATACCATCCTCACGGTGACTCGGCTGTTTATGAAGCGGCAGTAAGAATGGCGCAGGATTTTTCTATGCGTTACCAACTTATTAAAGGTCAAGGTAATTTTGGTTCGGTAGATGGTGATCCGGCAGCTGCTATGCGTTACACAGAAATAAAACTCACAAAAATTGCCGAAGAAATGATGACCGATATTGATAAAGATACGATTGGTTGGGCAGATAATTTTGACGGTACTTTAAAAGAGCCACTTTATCTTCCTGCAAAACTTCCCAATTTACTTTTGATGGGAGCTGAAGGAATTGCGGTTGGTATGGCCACAAAAATTCCTCCTCATAACCTAACAGAAATTGTTGATGCAGTTTGTTTAATGATTGATAAGGCAAAAAATAGTAGTCAAAAATCGACGATCGACGATCACCAACTATCTTACGATGTTACCCTTGATGAATTAATGGAGTTTGTTAAAGGACCAGATTTCCCCACCGCTGGCATTATTTACGGAGTCAACGATATTAAACAGATGTATGCCACAGGCCGTGGACGCGTTCTTATTCGTGCTCGAGTAGAGGACGAAGATATGGGCAAAGGCAAAATGGCAATTATCGTCAAAGAACTACCTTATCAGGTTAACAAAGCAAACTTAGTCCAAAAAATTGCCCAACTAGTAATTGATAAAAAAATTGTTGGTATTTCAGATTTACGTGATGAGTCAGATCGTGACGGTATCCGAGTTGTTATTGAATTAAAACGCGATGCTTCTTATAAAAAAGTTTTAAATAATCTTTATAAATTTACCGAGCTACAAACTACTTTTCCGGTAAATGTTGTCGCACTTGTCAACGGTATTCCTCAGACATTGTCTTTAAAAACTATTTTAGAAGAATATGTCAATCACCGTGTTGATGTCGTCACACGCCGCTCCAAATTTGAGCTTGCCCAAGCTAAAGCACGTGCTCATATTTTAGAGGGCTATTTAATTGCTTTGGATAATATTGATAAAGTCATTGAAATAATAAAAAAATCCTCGAACGAACAAGTTGCCAAAGCCAGCTTAATGAAAAAGTTTGGCCTTTCCGATCTTCAATCTCAAGCAATTCTTGACATGCAACTGAAAAGATTAACTGGTCTGGAACGCGCTAAAATTGAAGACGAACTGGCGATTTTAAAAGAAACAATTGCTTATTTGGAAAGTTTATTAAAAGACGTCTTTAAAATCCTTAAGGTAATTAAAGACGAACTGAAATACATTAAAGAAAAATACGGCGATGCCCGCAAAACTCAGGTGAATAAAAATAAACCGGGAGAAATCACCGATGAACAACTGATTGAAAACAAAGAAGTAATTGTGGTTTTAACTAAAGAAGGTTATATTAAACAAGTTGCCAGAGAAACATTTAGAGTCCAGAACCGTGGCGGTAAAGGTGTCTCCGGTATTGAAACCAAAGATACAGATAATGTTTATTACATCACCACCGCTATGACCCATGATTATATGCTTTTTTTCACTAATCAGGGTCGAGTTTTCCTAACACGCGTCTGGGATATTCCTGTTGGATCCCGCACTTCTAAAGGTAAAGCAATTATTAATTTGATTGCACTACGACCTGAAGAAAAAATTACTTCTATCCTTAACTATGCCAAAGATTTGGAAAACACAAAAACCATGAATATTTTGATGTCCACAAAAAAAGGCACGATCAAAAAAACTCCTTTTGAAGATTTTGCCAATATCCGCAACAATGGTATTATTGCCATTAAATTGGAAAAAAATGATGAGCTTTTGTGGGCAAAACTTACCGACAGCAAAAAAAATGTGATTTTAATTTCCGAAAACGGAAAAGCCATTGTTTTCAAAGAACAAGAAATCCGCCCAACCGGCAGAGCATCGATCGGAGTAAAAGGCATTGAAATTGGTGCGGACGACGCGGTCACTGCCGCAGATGTTTTCAGTGATAGTGAGTTCAAAAAAAATATCTTAGTCATTGGCGATAAAGGAGTAGGTAAAAAAACCAGTTTGTCGTTTTTTAAAGGACAACATAGAGGCGGAAAAGGAGTAAAAGTTGCATCAGTTGATGATAAAATGGGAAAAATCGCTCTTGTCCAAATCATCAATCCCGAAGACGAAACAATTATTATCACTAGTAATTTAGGCCAAGTCGTAAAGATTCCCGTGAGTTCAATTCCTTCAAGATCGCGTACTGCTAAAGGGGTAATCTTGATGCGCTTTTCCCAGAAGAACGATCGGGTTGCTGGCGCCACTTTTGTCTGATATAATTAAGCATTCAATATGCTGATTCCAACAAAAAAAATTATTCAGGAGTTGGAGAATTTTCTTAAAAAAGAATTTCTTAAATTTAAGAAAAAGAGAGTTGCCTTAGTAGATACATTGGTTGGCACTTCCGCAGATCAAGTATCCTTTGTTAAAATCAAGGAAAAAACTGCTCATAAATTAGGTATCAAATTTGATTTTTATCATCTAAAAAAAACTCCTTCCTTCCAAGAATTTATGAATGACATTAAAGAAAAAACTGCCGATCCTAAAATTACCGGAATTATCATTCAACAACCTTTACCGAGCCAATTAAATACCAATAGTCTTTATGACTATATTCCTTTGGAAAAGGAAATAGAGGGACACCGAAAAAAAACTCCTTTTCTTCCTCCTATCGGTTTGGCAGTATTAACTATATTAAAAAATATTTTTATCGGTACTACTGATATTAAAAAACTTTTAATTGATACTAAAAAAGACCGGGTATTTTTCAAGAAAGTACTCAGGAATAAAAAAATTGTTATCATCGGACGTGGTGTCACGGGCGGTATTCCAATTGGAAAAACTTTTACGGAAATGAAAATCAATTATATTAGTCTTAACTCGACGACTCCGGAGCCAAGTTTATATCTAAAAGAAGCAGATATTATTATTGCCGCAGTCGGAAAAAAAGTAATTTTTCCGGAAAACCTTAAGCCGGGAGTAATTTTAATCAACGTAGGTTTAAGAAAAGAAAATGGTGTTCTTAGAGGCGATTATGAAGAAAAAGACATTAAAAATATCGCCAGTTACTATACATCGACTCCCGGAGGTATTGGCCCAATTGACGTTTTATACCTTTACTACAATCTGCTACTCGCGGCAAAGATGCAAAAATGATTATAATTACCGGTCAAACCGCCACTGGAAAAACTCAGCTCGCCCTGAAATATGCAAAAAAACTTAACGGTGAATTGGTCAACTTTGACTCCCGCCAAATCTATCAATACTTGGACATTATTACAGGAAAAGATACGTTGAAAGTCTGGCTTTACGATATTGTTAAACCCAACCTATATTTTTCATCGTTTGATTATCGAAATTTAGCATACAAAGTAATTGAAGATATTTTGAAACGTGGTAAAACTCCCATTTTAGTAGGTGGAACTTACCTTTACCTTTATCATTTGCTTTACCAAATCGAAACCGAAAATATTCCTCCTGATTTTAAATTAAGAAAAAAACTGGCCGGTTATAATATTGAACAACTTCAAAAAAAACTGGCAACAATTAATGTTCAATCGATTAATCGATTGAACAAAAGTGATGTTAATAATCCTCAAAGACTCATCCGAAAAATAGAAATTGCCCAACATTATAAAAAACTAAAAAAAGATATTCCTTTACATTTAGAATTTAAGCTAAATAATTTTTTTAAGGATAAACCTTTTGAAATCATTGGCTTAAAACATCAAAACAAAGACATGTTAACTGAAAAAATTACCCGAAGAGTTAATAAAAGATTGGAAGCAGGTGCGATCGAAGAAGTAAAAAAAATTTTAACGATGGGTTTTGCAGCAGATGACCCCGGATTAAAAGCCATTGGCTACCAACAGGTAATTAAATATTTAAATAAAGAAATTGATAAAGAAACAATGGTTAAAGAGTGGATTAACAAAGAAATTCAATATGCAAAAAGGCAGCTAACTTTTATGAGGCGGGATAAAAATATTTGTTGGAAGAAATAATTATTTTTTATTAAACAGCTTTAAAAACGCTTCTTTGGGAATTTCCACTTTACCGATCATTTTCATTTTCTTTTTACCTTCTTTTTGTTTTTCGAGCAGCTTTCGTTTTCGACCAACATCGCCCGCACCGACAACTTTTCCAGATTTAATTAAAACGTTTTTACGAAAAGGCGAAATTCTTTCCGAGGCAATAATTTTTCCTTTATATCTTGCCTGGATTTTTACTTCATACTGTTGCCGTGGAATAATATCACGCAGTTTTTTAGTTAGCGCATAAGCTTTTTCCTGGCTCCGTTCTTGAACCACAATTTCCGAAAATTCTTCTACCGGATCATTATTTAAAAGTATTTCCATCTTATCGGCTTTAACCGGAACATATTTTAAAAATTCCCAGTCCAAAGAGGCATAACCTGAGGAAACGCTTTTCAAATTATCAAAAAAGTCGGAAATCATTTCACTCATCGGCATTTCGTAAACAATCGAAGTTTGATTTTTATTATCCATAGTGATAAAAGTGGCCCGATAATTTTCGCAAAGCTGCATCACCGGTCCCACATATGCATCCGGAGTTACTATTAATATTTTTACATAGGGTTCCAAAAAATAATCTTTGTCTTTTTTATACTCCACCTGAGGAGGAGTTAAAACAAGATCCAAATCAAACTCCCTTTCCAGTCTTTCCCGAATTACATCAGCATGCAATAACCCTAAAAAGCCGACCCTAAATCCTGCGCCCAAAGCCTGGCTGTAAATTGCCGAAAATTCCATTGAAGAATCATTAAGATAAAGTTTGTCTAAAGCTTTTTTTAGATTTAAATAATCAGCGGTATCGGTTGTAAACATGGATGCAAAAACCATAGGCTTAACTTTTTTGTAACCGGGTAGGGGAGGCGCCGTACTTTTTTCAGTTACTAAAGTATCACCAACGCGCACTTGATGAATATCCTTAAGATTAGTGACAACGTAACCGATTTCACCTGACTGCAAACTTTCTTTTTCTTTTAAATCGGGAGTAAAAATTCCCACTTCTTCAATTTTAAAATCAGTTCTCATTTGTGACAGTTTTACTTTTAAACTTTTTTTTAGTTCGCCATCAAAATCTCTCACAAAGGCAATTACTCCTCGATGCGAGTCGTAATAAGAATCAAAAATTAAAGCCCGGGGATTATTTTCTAAAGTCGATCTTGCATCGGGACCAGGAATTTTTTCAATTACCGCTTTTAATAAACTTTCGACATTTTCTCCGGTTTTTGCCGAGACGCAAAAAATTTCCTCTGTTTTTATTCCTAAAAAATCTACCAACTGTTGTTTGGTTTTCTCCACTTGGGCAGCAGGCATGTCGATTTTATTGACTACAGGGATAATTACCAAATTTTTTTCCAGTGCTTTATAGGCATTGGCAATTGTCTGAGCTTGAATTCCTTGAGTCGCATCAACTAGTAAAATTACGCCTTCAACGCAAGCTAAGGTTCGATCCACTTCGTAGGAAAAATCCACATGGCCTGGAGTATCAATTAAGTTGAGAATAAAAGATTTGTATTGCATTCTTACCGGAGCCAATTTTATCGTAATGCCTCTTTCCCGGGAAATTGGATTACGGTCAAGTAACTGTTCATCGTGATTGCCCGGGTTAACAACACCGGTTATTTCCAAAAAACGATCAGCAAGTGTTGATTTACCATGATCAATATGTGCAATAATGGCAAAATTTCGAATATCCATATTTTAAACCGCAGTGATTCTGACTGTAGAAGTACTTCCTTCAATCATTGGCAAATCTGCTTGAACAACAATTAATAGTTGACCTTTTTTTACAAGATCTTTTTTAAGTAAAAAATCAATTGAGCCGTGTACATTCTTACTATCTTTTAGATAAGGCGAAACGGCAAAATTAATACTTAAACTATCGCAGGTTTTTTTATCACCAGTAATCGCGTAGATGGGTAAAATCGGACGATAGTTGGAAAGCAAACGCGCGGTTTTTCCGGTTTTCGTAAATACAATAAAACCCACCAATTTTTCCTTATTTTTACTCATTGCCAAATAAAGATTATAAGCCGATTCGCAAATAAGACTTGTATTACCGTCTTTTTTAAAGGAATATTTTATTCTGGTATCGGTACTAAATTTTACTTCATTGAAGATAGCGGTTTTACGCATCATATCAACTGCTTCCAATGGATGTTTTCCTGATGCGGTTTCACCGGAAAGCATTACTGCATCAGTTAAATCGTAAGTCGCATTGGCAACGTCGGAAACTTCAGCCCGTGTTGGGTAAGGATTATCCACCATTGATTGCAACATTTGCGTTGCTGTAATCACAGGAATTCCCTGTTCAAGACTTTTTTTGATAATAATTTTTTGATAATAAGGCACTTCTTCAATTGGTAGCTCTACTCCCAAATCACCACGCGCTACCATGATTCCATCACAATTGACAATAATATTGTCTAAATCATTAAGGGCTTTTCTGGTTTCTATCTTGGCGATCAACTTTGCTTTTATTTTGTTTTTTTGCATTTCTTTTTTCACAGTTTTTAAATCTTGAGCTGATCTTACAAAAGACAGTGCAATAAAATCAATTTCATTCTTCTGTACTAGTTTTAATCCGTCAAAATCCCGATCCACTAATACAGGAAAAGGGAAATCGGCTCCGGGGATAACCAATGATTTACGGTTTTTCAAAACTCCGTTAGTACCACATTTAAGATAGGTTTTTGATCCCACCTTTTCGACAAAAAAAGGCAATGTTCCATCGTCAGCTAATAATTTCTGTCCGGTTTTCAAATGCTGGATAATCTGGGGATGGGTAATGGAAATTCCTTTTTCTTTGCTTGAAAAAGCCTCTTCTCCAAAAATTAAAAGGTCGTCTTTTTTTAGCTCAATTTGTTCTTGCGGCATCAAAATTCTGATCTCTGGACCTTGAAGATCAATTAATGTCCCTACTGTTACTCCCATTTTTTTCGCCACTTGATTCACGCGCGCAATGCGATCGTTGTGCCACTCAACTGTATTATGTTTGAAATTAAAACGAAAGATATTGACTCCGGCGTTAATTAATTTTTCAATCATTTCTTCCGAGTCAGAAGATGGTCCAATCGTCGCCACGATTTTTGTCAACTTTGTCATATGGCTAATTATATAATATTTTTTCCCAGGGGAATACTTCTTGTCCAAAATGCCCATAACTGGCAGTCTTAAAATAAATCGGTCTGCGCAAATCTAATTCATTTAATATTCCTGACACGGAGGTGTCGAGAATTTTTTTCATAAAGCTCTTAATTATTTTTTCTGATTTTTTTGCCGTCCCGAAAGTTTCCGCTTCTTGCATGACTGGATATTTTTGACCAATGCAATAAGCCAATCTTACTTCGCATCTTTCCGCAAGTTTTGTGGCCACAATATTTTTTGCCAAAAATCTCGCCGCATAAGCACCTGATCTATCAACTTTGGTTGGGTCTTTTCCAGAAAAACAACCACCGCCAATTCGTGCATAACTTCCATAAGTATCAACAATTATTTTTCTACCAGTAACACCGGTATCAGATGCCGGACCGCCTATATACCAAGCGCCTGTACCGTTAACAATTAGATTTTTTGCGGAAATTTTGTATCCGTATATTTCTAGCAACGGTTTTATTACCTGAAGATATAAATCATTTTTTACTTGATTTAATTTTATTTTTTTATCATGAGGTACAGCTAAAATTACGGTTTCAATTTTTTTAGGAAGTAATTTTTCGTAAAGTATAGTTATCTGCGTTTTTCCATCAGGCCGCAAATATGGAAGAATTTTTTGTTTCCGTAAAAAATCAATTCTTCTGGCCATTGCGTGTGTCAATACAATGGTTAGTGGCATCAGTTGTTTTGTTTCACTACAGGCAAAACCAAACATCATTCCCTGGTCGCCCGCACCTTGTTCGTCAACTCCTTGTGCGATTTCCGGTGATTGAGTGTGAATTTTTATCTTACAAGGAGACTTATAAGTAAAACCAAATCTATAATTGACATAACCTAAATCTTTAATTACTTTGCGGGCGATTTTCTCGTAATTAAGTTTTCCTTTTAGGGTAACTTCTCCAGCAAGAGTAAAGTAATTTTTAGTAACTAAAGTTTCCACTGCCACGCGCGCATATTTGTCTTGCGTTAAAGCCGCATCAACAATGGCATCGGAAATTTGGTCGCATATTTTATCTGGGTGTCCGTTGCAGACCGACTCGGACGTGAAAGTGGATTTAGACATATTTTTTCCATTAATTTATAAATGGCCTATCGTCTTGGCACCGTGATCCTAAACAAAGTCAAAAGACTCGGTTGCCGGGCAGAAATTTAATTAATGTCTGCCGCTCTTGATAGAAAGGCGCTATTCAACAATTTCTTCACCTTCATCTACAATATCTCCTCCGCCAGTATCCTCAGTAAAACTGGAAGATGAAGAAACGCTGGTTTTTTCAAAAGTAAAAGTGGAAGTAATTTTTTCAAAAGCCGATGCCCAAAATTGGGCTTGGTTTTTTAAATCGGCGTTAAAAAAATAAATTACACCTTGGTCTAATACTAAAGTCCAGATTTTATCCTTAAATAAATATTTTTTTGCCGGTAAATCGGCAATTTTCGTATCCAGTATTTGCGCTCCTTCTGTCGCCAATTTGTTTTTAAGTAAATAATCAGCGACTGTTTTAACAGTTGTATCTTCGGCTTTAAAAGTTATTTCCCCTGAGACATTACCGGTAATTTTTAAATTGGCATATTCGTTATCTTTTAAGGTTCCACTTCTTGTCACTTCTAAATTGTCCGGATAGTCAAAACTAAAACCTGCTTCTTTATCCAAATATTTTTTTGTATTTTGTGATATTGCGGGTTGAGCAGGAGAAAGTTGGGTACTATTTTGGGAAATTGGAGGAAGATTTTTATTTGTTTTTTTATTATTAATAACCAAATAAATAGCAACGCCGATAACAACTAAAATTACTAAAATACTTCCTATTTTTTTCATAAAGATTTTAAACTTTAATTCTGAATCTTTTAATCAAGGTTTTTCCTGCTGTTGTCGTGATTGTTACTTCCAGTCTGGCATTGGAAATACCCGTGTGGTATCGACAAACGCCTGACGAACAAGTACCAAAAAGCAACTCCCTTTGAGTAGAGTTTTCCCCACCAAGTGACAGACTTCCTCCGACTCCTTGTTCTACGCCATTTGATTGGTAACTTAACATATATTGAACATTACTCGCCTTACCAAGATTGGAAAAATAAACAACTAACGTGTTGGGATTTCTTCTCAGTTTAGCCGTAACGTCTACGCAGCTTGAAACAGGAGTAGATTTAACGGTTGAAGTTGTTTTTGAGCGAGGTAAAGCTTTTGCACTAATAAAAGAAGGATTAGAAAAAAAATAAATCAAAAGCGGTAAAAATAGCATTAATTTCTTCATTATTAAGATAATAATAAAAAAATAGAGTAATTGCAATATAGAGACGCAATGCATTGCGTCTCTATAATTACCAATCAACCAACAACCGAACAACTGAAAACTGATTTTATGTTCCTTCTTTCCACGAATTTAAATATTTTTTCTGGACGGCAGTTAATTGGTCGATTTTGACATTTTCACTTTTAAGTTTTAAACGGGCGATTTCTTGATCAAGCTCATTGGGTAATGTATGGACTTGCTGGGCTAACTTTCCTCGATTTTCCCACATATGTTTTGCCGCTAATGCCTGTCCGGCAAAACTCATATCCATTACTGAGGCCGGATGACCTTCAGCTGCTGCTAAATTAATTAAGCGTCCTTCTCCCAAAAGATAAAGTGTTTTTCTGCCGGTAAAGAATTCTTCCACAAAAGGGCGAACTTTTTTAATAGTTTTAGACATTTTTTTAAGTGCTTGTTTATTAATTTCTACATCAAAATGCCCGGACTGCGCCAAAATCACTCCGTCTTTTGCCGCTTTTAAATGTTGTTCATCTACTACGTATTTGTCGCCGGTTGTCGACAGGACAATATCAGCTTTTTTAATTGCCTCAATCAGCGGCATTACCTGATAACCGTCCATTTTTGCTTCCAGCGCCTTAATCGGATCCACTTCACAGACAATAACATTGGCGCCCATACCATGAGCTCTTTGTGCAACACCACGGCCACACCAACCATAGCCACAGACTACAAATTTTCTACCGGCAATTAAAATATTTGTTGCCCGTAAAATTCCATCAATTGTTGATTGACCTGTTCCATAACGATTATCAAATAAATGCTTAGTTAAATTATCATTCACCGCCAACACCGGTATTTTCAAAGCCTTATCTTTCGCCATTGCTCGTAATCGAATTACGCCGGTAGTTGTTTCTTCTGTCGAGCCAACAACTTCCGACAACTGTTTTTGACGATCATTATGTAAAGCACTTACCAAATCCGCCCCATCGTCCATTGTCAAATTTGGATGTAAATCCAATACGGCATTCAAATGTTTATAGTAGGTTTTATTATCTTCTCCTTTAATCGCAAACGTTGGAATTTTGAAATCCTTAACTAAAGATGCAGCTACCGCATCATTGGTGGAAAGAGGATTAGAAGCACATAAACCAACATCAGCTCCGGCCGCTTTTAAAGTAATCATCAAATTGGCTGTTTCTGAAGTAACGTGTAAACAAGCAGCCAATTTAACTCCTTTAAGTACTTTTTCTTTAGAAAATTTTTCTTTAATTAATTTTAAAACCGGCATATCCCGACTAGCCCATTCTATTAATTTTTTTCCTTCTCCTGCCGAAGCAAGATTTTTTACATCAGCCATATTGAATAATAATTTGTAATTTTTTAATCTGTTAATTTTTTAATTCGCTAATCACATTAATTCTATGATCAATTTGTTTTTTTGTCGGCCGGTGATTGACCGTGCCATAAGTTTCAATTACAAAACTAGCCAGTGCATTTCCCTGTCTTAAGCAAGTTGCGATTGATTTATTTTCTGCTAATCCCGCAATAAAACCACTACGCCAAGCATCTCCGGCGCCGGTTGGATCAACAATTTTTCCTTTTGGATAGCTGGGGAAATAATGTCTTTCTTGTATTGAATCGAACTTTACCCCCCTATTTCCTAACGTCGTAATTATCGCGATGTTTTTGTTTTTCACAATTTCCTTTACTTTTTTACCAACTCTTTTTTCTATCATAGCAATCTCGTAATCATTCCCTGCTAGAAACCTAGCATGATTAATCCCTTCGAATAAATCCTGATCTTTGATCCATGTCAAAGACATTCCAGGATCATACAAATAGGGCATCTTGTACTTAATTGCTTCTTTTTGAAAGTGAAGAAAAGCAGAAGGGTGATTCGCGGAAATAATTGCAAAACTGTTTGTAGTAATATATTTTTTTAAACTAATCTCTTTTCCTCTTGTGCAAGCACCATAATAAAAACCCCAGATCTGATTATCATTTTTATCGGTAATTACTTTCCCTGTTGCACAATAGAGCTTTTTATCAAATAAAATTCCCTGAGTATCGATTTGATTTTTTTTAAAAAAATCAAGAAAATCTTGCCCATCCTTTCCTACCCCTGCCAATAAGAATATTTTTTTCTTTGTTATTAAGGAAAGATTGTATGCGATATTTGTACCAGTACCTCCAAGTTGTTTTTCCAAACGATCAACCACAAATGAGACATTTATCTGATGTAGTTTCTCTGGATGAAAAAAGTCGACGAATTTCTGAGGAAAATCCATAATCTCATCATAAGCTACGGATCCTGTTACTAATATTCTGTCGATCTTTAAATCCTTCATAAAAAAACTTTTTAATTATAACACAAAAATGATTTAACAACCAAAAACTAGCAACCGAACATCCGACAACCAATTATGCTACAATATTTTCATGCCTATTAAAGATAAAGCCAAGAAGTTCGCTAAAAATTTGAATATGTCATGGAGCTATCGTGAGCTGCTTTGGAACTTAGCTAATCGGGAAATTACCCAGCGCTATAAACAATCAATCCTCGGTTATGCGTGGGTAATCTTAAATCCCTTGTTCCAACTTATAGTAATGAGCTTTGTTTTCTCAACTATCATGAATGTACCTTCATTGGGTGTACCTTTTATCATTTTTCTTTCCGTCGCTCTGCTGCCTTGGAATCTTTTTAGCAGTAGTTTAACATCTTCGTCGGGAGTTTTAGTTAGCAACAGTAACTTGATTACGAAAATTTATTTCCCACGGGAAATCCTCGTTTACGCAACTATAATTGCCAAAATTGTCGATTTCCTTTATTCCTGTATTGTTTTGGTTTTTTTTCTAATTATTTTTAAAACACCAATTCATTTATCAATTCTTTGGGTACCGGCAATTTTTTTTATTCAATTAATTCTCATGACAGGACTTTCTCTTTTAGTAGCAGCTTTTAATCTTTTTTACCGTGATATTCAATATCTTTTGAATTTGGTTATCTTGATTTGGATGTATCTGACACCGGTTATGTACCCGGTGGAAATTATCCCTCAACAATACCGCTTTGTTTTTTCACTAAATCCCATGTCTGTAATTATTAACGCCTACCGAGAGGTGATTATCGGACAAGGTAAACCCAATTTAAACAGTTTAGGTTTAGCTTTCTTAGTTTCTTCAATTATTTTTGGATTTAGTTTTTATATTTTTAAAAAGTTAGAAGGTAAATTTGCCGACTATGTCTGATCAACTACCAATTACCATCAAAGCCGAAAATATTTTCAAAAGTTACTCTTTGCAAAAACAAAAAACTTTTAAGGAGTTTTTGCCGGCACTTTTTTCCGGAAAACAAACTAAGGTACAATTTAATGCTTTAAGCGGAATTAATTTTGAACTGTTTAAGGGAGAATCTTTAGGAATTTTAGGACGTAATGGTTCAGGAAAATCAACACTGCTAAAATTGATTGCCGGCGTCACTAAGCCTTCTGACGGCCTAATTACTGTTAATGGACGCGTTGCCCCCCTTATCGAACTAGGCGCTGGTTTTCATCCGGAATTATCTGGACGGGAAAATGTTTATTTAAACGGTTCAATTTTAGGAATTAAAAAGAAGGAAATGGATTTGCTTTATCCGGAAATTGTCGCATTTTCCGAACTCGAAGATTTTATGGATGAACCGATTAAATTTTATTCTTCGGGAATGTATATGCGATTGGCTTTTTCTGTCGCTGTTGCCGAAACTCCGGATATTTTACTGGTGGATGAAATTTTAGCAGTCGGCGATCAACGTTTTCAAAAAAAATGTTTAAACAGAATGGGCGAGTTTATTAAAAAAGGCAGTACTTTGGTAATGGTCAGCCATAACCCCGACCAACTGGAAAAATACTGCACTAAAGGACTTTTAATTAATCAGGGAAAGCAAATATTTTTTGGCGATATTCAAACAGCTCTAAAAGAATACGGAAAAATTACGAATAGCTGATTAGTTTCTATTCTTTTTTAAAGCGATATACATTAAGAGCAAGATTATTGCTAGTATTCCTCCCATTATTTGAAACCTAACGTTAGCGGCGAATATAAAATCACCAATATTATTATTCATATTTTTATTTCGTTGAAAAATATTGCCAACCTAAAATAAATTATACCAAGAATTATATTTAATAAAATATCTACAAAGTTCTTTGGTAACGCAATAACCCCTAACAAATATGTTGCAGATATATTGACTAATAAAGACGCAAATAATTGCAACCTTCTTTGACTAAATATAATTCTCATATATAGAGTATTAAAAACAGAATAAAGTAATAACTTAAGTAACTCTATGTACTATAAGCGACAAAAATTTATTTCAGATTATTAGAATAATCTAAAAAATACGAAGTAGCCATATGCTTTTTATTATTCCATTAAGATTACGCAGTCTTTCGATAAATAAAGGAAAAAAATTCTTGATAATAAAGCTCAAAGGATAGTTTTTAATAATTATCCTTATCCAGTTTTTAAAATCCTGTTTTTGTTTATAATTTCCCATTTTTGAAGAGGTTGACATATGCTCGTGGAAACAACTGGCT
>Ga0172375_10001181_pt1 | contig 41972 bp, 59 predicted proteins | sample LakKiv1m_FD_114537 | JGI IMG/M metagenome (GOLD analysis project Ga0172375, IMG submission 114537) | Freshwater microbial communities from Kabuno Bay, South-Kivu, Congo - kab_092012_11.1m | ecosystem: Environmental > Aquatic > Freshwater > Lake | place: Democratic Republic of the Congo... | reverse complement strand
GCTTCACCTGTACTCCTGAAATATAAGAATAGCTTATCTTTTCTTAAAGAAAAATCAATCTTGTCGAAATCAAATCCATCGCTCCAAACTTTAATGCATCTTCCTTTCTTACTAACTTTCCATTTAAGAGGTCTATCAATAGTAGGTAAAGTTATACTCCCTTCTTTTGCATGGATGACAAGCTCTCCATTTTTATTATACCATTTGCCATAGACTTTTTCTTCAGTAGCGAAAAAATCAGTAATAAATTGCCTAATCACCCATCCTATTCCCATAAATTCCCTACCTCTATTATAGTTTATATTTAGCACTTTTAATGGCTTGATAAAGAAGCCTAGAGAATGCACTTACAAATTTTTCTTCATCTTTATTATTTCTAAATATATAATCCATTTCATTTAGTATAAAGTGAGTTAGCTCATGATAATAGCATTGCATCTGCCTATCTCTTGATATTGGATAGCCTTCAGTGCTTTTCTGTAATCTTATTTCATCATATCTTAATTTTGCTTCTCCAATATCGTCTGTATCCATAGCAAGATCAGGGATTATATTAACTTGTATTTCCCTTCCAAATAGCTCAAATGATTCAGGTATTTCAATTCTATTCATTGCATAATCTCCTATTACAATAATTCTCTTTATTTTTTTTGATTTTCAAGTTCCTTTTTAATCTTAGCTTCCCAAACAAGAGATTGAAATTCAAGTTCTTCACAGATAACTTTATTTAGTTTGCTAACTTTGTAATAAAGGTCAGTAAGTGGAGAAATATCACCGAAAGTTTCTTTTATCGCTTTGCTGACTATTTTTGATGTATCAAGCCTTCTTTCTTCAAAACTATATAATGCCATTTCCTTTCTCCTTAGTATTTTTTTTGTCTACCAAGGCTTTTATTCTATTTAGGTTTTTTTCTTTATTAACAGCCCCTTCTTTTATTAGTCCTTTGTTCCCACATTTTAAGCAATTGCTTTCACTATAGTCAACATCATCACTAGAAGACATTGAATTTTTGCATTTAGGGCATAGCCATCTTCTATTAAGATTATCAATAAAATTAGATACTTCTTCTATAGGGTTAACTGATTCAAGAAATAATTTCCCTTTGTTATCACCTTCTATTACATAGCAATCAACTTTAGAAAGGTACTCATCAGTAGCTTTAATAATCATATTTTCAGATTGCTTAGGGTAATTTAGACCTTGTTTTTTCACCATCTTTTCTATAGATGTATAAGGGATTTCTGTAATGGCACCTTTATCAGTAGTATAAATTTCTTTATTTGACAATCTCCAAGCACTTATAAAATTTTTCTTATAGTAAAGATGAACCCTTTCAGATTTTATGCCATTTGAACTCATCATTGCTGTATCAGTATCTTTATAATCAGGATGATTATTTTGTTTCCAATACTTCTCCCATTGTGGGTCATTATCTTTGCAATTAGGATCAAGGCCGTTAGGGTATCTAAAATTAGCAATATCACGTGTTTCAGGATTTAGTATCCACTCATCAAATCTTTCTTTATTACCAGGGAAACCAAAATCGCAGCCACAAAGAAATGCTCTTCCATAGCCTACCATATCGCCTGCAAATAATTGCAAAGGAGGTGAACAAGCAAAAATTGATAATTCAGTTTTTATATAATATCTAAAAATAGGATTTCTTATTCCTTTCCCTTGATCCTCTCTTTTTGTATACATTTTCTTTTGTATATCGTGATAGAAAGAACTATTTTTACCACTATTTTGAATATAGAGAAGCATTTCATTAGGCCAATTCTGTATCATATCAGGATATATACCAGGATGGCATATTAGTTTAGTTCTTGTTTTACTCCAGTCAACTCCTTTTATTTCATCCCAAGTACAAAATGGATCAAGGACTACAATATGTGTTGGCTGGATACCATAATGAATAAGAGAAAGGGCATGAGAAGTTGTGGCTATTATTCCACCTTTCCAATTTCTAAGGAATTTTATAGAATGATTTAGAGAAGGGCCAGAGCCTAATACTATATAAGGTGTTTTCTCACCATTGATTAAAGGGGCTTTCTTTTCATCAGCAATATCTCTTGCTCTTCCTTCTTCAAAAGCATCAGTTATTATTTTCCAATTAGCAGCAGTATTAAGCTGTTCATGGACAAGCTGCTTACCGTAAGTTGCTGCATTATATTGATCAACAGTTACCCTTAAACTATTAGCATTAGGTATTTCAGTGTCCAATATATTATTCATTTTTTTCCTCTATCATTTCTTTATTTTCCTCATACTGGTCACAATTGATGCATATATCGCACATAAGATTTGGTTCATCATCATTATTATTCAAGCAAGTTGAACAAGTCTTATCCATAAGTGTTCCCTCTTATTTTTTAGGTTTGAATTGTAAAGGTCTTACTAAAGGCTTTCCTTTAGGCTTTTCTTTTTTAGGAAGAAAAGAATTTATTCTTTCCATATTGCTTTGAATATCAACCTTACCATTGTGAAGAAGTCCAGGGTTTTTGCTATGGCATATTGGGCATTCTTCTTTTTCATGTTCATTATCATCTGATATCCTTATGAGTTTTTTGCAAGAAGGGCAGTAATAATTCTGATTTATAAGTTTCATTTGATTAGGTAGTTCTTTAGAGGGGTCTGCAGATTCTACAAACATCTTCCCTGAATCCCCTTCTATTACATAGCATCCTACTGTAGAAAGATATTTATCAGTAGTTTTTCTTATGAACCATTCCTGCTGAGGATTAAATTTAAGGCCTTGTTTTTTTATTACTTTGCTTATATCAGCAAATGGCATCTCAAACATAGCCCCGTGATCAGTTGTATAGATGGTTTTATTTGAAAGCCTCCAAGCAGACATAAAATTCTTTTTATAATAAATATGTAACTTTTCTGAAGGGATATTATTGCTTGTCATTATTATCCTTTCATGGTTCAAGTCTTTAAGAGGGAATTCATTCTTTGCCCAAATTGAGTTCCAATTTTCATCATTTTCATAAAGCGTAGGGTCAAGAGGAAGCATGTCTCCTTCTCTTATTTTTTTTAATATTTCAGGCTTTAGGGTATATTCTGTAAATCTTTCTTTATTATCAGGATAAGAAAAATCGCATCCACAAAGGAATATAGTTCCATACCCTAATTTTTCAGCAGCAAATAATTGCAAAGGAGGTGAACAAGCAAAAAGAGCAAAACTTGTTCTTATGACATATCTAAATACTGGATCACGTATTCCTTTCCCTTGATCCTCTCTAACTGTATACATTCTTTTCTGTGTATTGCTATAAAAGGAATTTGGATCACCCATGTTTTCAAGATAAAGAATGAATTCATTAGGCCAATTTTCTATAAGGGTAGGCCAGACACCAGGATGGCATATTAGTTTAGTTCTTGTCTTGCTCCAATCTATACCATCAATTTCTTCCCAAGTACAGAAAGGGTCAAGAGCTATAATGTGAGTTGGCTGAATACCGTAATGTATTAGTGACCTAGCATGAGAGGTTGTACATAGTATTCCTCCATTCCAATTTCTAAGAAACTGAATAGATTTATCAAGAGAAGGGCCAGAACCTATTATTATAGCAGGGAGTTTTTCACCTTCTATAATAGGGGCTTGTGGCTCTTCTGAAATATCTCTTGCTCTTTTATCCTTATAAGCCTTAATGATAATATGATGATTATAAGCAGAATTTACTTGTTCATGTATAAGCTGGCGAGCCATTGTTCCTTCATTATATGACTTTGAATTAGTTTGTATTTCAGTTTCAGTTTGTATTCTATTCTCTTGCATAAATATGACTCCTATTTCTCAAGATGAATAAAAATTTCAATCATTTTTTCATTCTCTTTAGAATCAATATGCACAATACCTTCTTTTTTATCGCTTTCAATTATATCAACAAGAACATCAGAAATAGTGTGTGCAATCATTTTATTATCAGCGCTAGGCAAAGACCACTTAGTGAATTTAAGAGGGTTTTTCATTTCATTACCTTCTTTGGTTTTACAAAGTTAATTAAGTATATCTTTTCTCCACACTTCTTACATAAAGCTTTCCTACCATATTTCTTATCATATTCAATTGTAGTAGGGTCAGCTTCGTGATTGCATATTCTTGACAAGTACCTGCTAATTTTCATTCAACTATCCTTGCTGAGCAGAATTTCCTGAATACTTACTTGCTATTGCTTTCTCGACAAAAAATTTAGGGATATTAGGCCCATACACTTCTGGCCCTTTCCCTTTAAGGATAAATGATTCCATAAGAGCTTCGCAAAGGATAAAATCTTCAGGGTAGTCTATCTCAAAGCATTGCCAATCTCCTATAGGGAAAAAATTCCATATAGTTTTTTTATCAGGGGTTTTGCTTGCCGCCAAATCTATTTCAAGGTCAGTAGGAGGCTGTGCTTCGGCAGTTTCTATGTATTTATCTCTTGTAGTAATCCCCCACCCTCCACATAATCTTGAATATTTCCAGAATTTATCAGATACTACTGTTGTAGCTTGATAAGAATTTCCTAAACTATGTTCCTTAAATCTATCCCAATATGAACCTTTTTTATTTTTGAAGACAAAAGTTTCTTTTATAGGTGCAGCAGTAGTCATAGTATCATAGCCTTTCTTATGAAACTCTTGTATCATCTTATCCATTTGCCCAGGCAACTTCAAAGGTGAAGTAGGAAGAAGGGTTACAATATCATCAAACTTTAGCTTTACTTCATTTTCTATAACATTTATAGCATGCTTAAAAACTACAGAAGCTGTGATACCATTGTCAAGCACAGGACGCATTATTATTTTAGCACCGTATTTTTCTCCAATTTCTGCATATCTTTCTGAATCTGTTGTAAGAAACACTTCATCAATTTCTTTACTATTTTTAGCTTGTATGATAGACCATGCTAAAAGTGGTACTCCACAGAACAATCTGCCATTTTTATTAGGAGTTCTTGTTGAACCTCCACGCGCCGTAATGACCGCTATTGTCATGTTATTCTCCTTTCTTATTATATTACTCCAGCAATCGGAGGCTTTATCTGATTGTTTCTTATGTAAAGAGCGCATTTTTCCATATCATCATGGTCTATGATTTCTCGTATAAAATCTGCTTGATAATCTAATCCTTTTCTAAGATCACCTGAAGAAAGGGCCATCTCCCAAGAAACATATTTGGCTACAAGTATAGAATCCATGCTTATATCAGATACAAAAGGAACAAATAATTCAAAATGATATTTACTAGGGTTAGATGCTAAGGCTATGATTGAACTATTTTTTAGATCATCTTTACTGCATCTCCCTTCAAGATATTGTTCTGTACAGATAACAGTATTTTTTATATCTTGGTTTTCAATAATGCTCCAAGATTTCTTATTTCCATAAGGGGTTCTACGCACACATTCACAGGCAAATTTTCTTAATTTATCAGGTTTATCATATAGGCCTTTTTCAAGCACCCAGAGAAACCAATCTGACCTAACGCAAGTTTTCCACAATATTTCAAGATCAAGAGTTGAAAACCAGAATGATCCTCCATTTTTGCAAGGATTTACATCAAACTCTTCCATCTTGGCCTCTATACTTATTATAGGCTTCAATTGCTTCTTCTTCTGTATTATAAGGTTCTGATAAGTTAATTTTACTATCTTTAGCAAATCTCCATTTGTTATCATCTTCATCGTGTATAATAAAAGGTAATGAATAGCGATAATAGGAATGGCTCTCTTTGCCAAAAAGAGTATCTTCAATTGCCTTATACATTGACCAAAGTTTTCCTTTAATAATCAATTTTTGAGTACCCCCTATTATTTTGTTTGCAAAGATTATGAGGTGATATTGATGACATTCTTTTTGAGTATTCACTATAAACCAAAAACTTTCCTGAATTCAATTTTGATATTACTCTTACTCTTCTTCCATTTTCTCTTGGATCAAGTGATTGAAAAATATCTCCAATTTCAATTTCTGATGGTTTCATTCTTTAACTGCCCCTCCAAGGCTTTCAGTAAAATACTTATTTGCTATGATGAAAATAATAAGCAAAGGGAGAAGTAGAATAATTCCTGCTGCAAAACTTCTTCCTACAGGATTGATATTAAATTCAGTAGTTCCTCTTGCCATAGTTTTTTTCATTAGCCCTACAAGAAGAGTTTGGTTAAAAGGTTTTTGTAAAACTAACATTTGCCATATATAATCCTGTAAAGCTCCTATTGCTGAAAATAAAGAAAGAGCAGAAATTATAGGCTTACTTACAGGAATAACAATAGATTTTAGTATTTTCAATTCACTTGCTCCATCAATTCTTGCAGATTCTAATATTGATTTAGGTATTGATTGAAAATAATTTCTAGCAAGATAAATTCCTAAAGGGGAGAACACATTAGGTAGAACTACTGCCATCAAAGTCCCAGGTATCTTTAGATTTTTTACAATAACAAATAAAGGTATTATTAGAGATATTCTAGGAATCATCATAGGGATAAGGAACAAAGTAAAGATAATTTTCTTAAACTTAAAATCAAAAATAGCGAATGAATAACCTGTTGTTGCTGAAATAAAAACTGAAAGTAGAACAGTACTAATAGTAACAATAAGAGTATTTTTTAACCATATTCCAATATCATCTTTTAATAAGTAAGCATAGTTATCTAAATTTGGTGATAAAGGGAATATCCTTGGAGGCATCACAATAAAGCCTCTAGAATCTTGTAAGCTACCTGTAGCCATCCAGTATAGAGGAATGAATAGAACTATGAATATTATTATTAGTAAAAACTTGAATAGCTTATTCATTTCTTTTCTTTCCAAGTTCCTTTTACTTCAAATTCAAACCAGCCATTAGGTATATCTTCAGTTATCCCTAATTCTTCATTTCTAATGCTATCAAATTTCGTTTCCATTTTAGCATTAAAAATACCGCTATTAGGTTCAGCTTCTCTAAGACTTTTTATTACAGCAGCAAATAGTTTTTCTAATCTACTTACCTCATCAGGTTTAATATGTATTTTCACCATCTCCTCCATGTCCCTTTTAATTCATTTTCAGTTTTCCAAAGAATATATCTCATCATTTTTATTGAAATTGGAATATGGACTTCAGTAGTTGAATATTTTATCTCATTTGTTTTTGAATTTTCAAAAGTCATTATAACTCTTGTATTCATTTCATCAAGAGTAATCATCTTTATTTCTCTTATTACTATCATTTAGGGTTTCTCTACTTTTTTATTTTTATCATTCTCTTTCTTTTTCCCATTATCTTTAGCTATTTTCATAAGAGATTCTCTTGCTTCATCTAATGAAACTTCTTTCAAATCTTTTTCATCAAGAGGCTTTAGGAAAAAATCATTCATTGTTGTTTTTCCACCTTTCGTTTAAGTATAGACAGTCCAACCGTTATGAGCAAGAGTATAACTGACTGTGCAGAAGCCATACCCCATTTAGAGTTCTTAAACCCTAATGTGTAAATACTAAAGGTAGGAGTATAGGCATATTCTTGAGGGACTAAAGCATAGATAGTCTCAAAAATTTGCATGCTTGCTATCATCGATAAGAGGCCCACTAGAGCGATAGTAGGAGCTAATAGGGGCAAAGTTATCTTATTCCTTATCTGCCTAGCGTTAGCCCCATCTATCATTGCTGCTTCAAATATTCCTTTATCAATACTCGTCAAAGAAGAAAGTATTATTATAACATAAGAGCCAAAAGATGAAACAATAACCACCATAACAACTATAGGGATAGAAGTTAGTCCTTGTGCAAACCAGTTTATGGCAGGTAGATTAAATAAAGAAAGAAACCAGTTAATGATACCATCACTAGAGAATATCCATCTCCAGACTTGAGCAATTATTATTCCGCCTGATAATACAGGGATATAAAGAAGTATTCTTGAAATATCATGCCATTTCTTTGTAAGTTTGAATATCATCAGAGAAATTGATAGAGATACAACTAATGTCCCTATTACAAGAAGTATAATATAAAATATTGAATTCCTAAATGAACTTATAAACATACTATTAGAAAATGAATCAATATAATTCTGAAATCCTACAAATTTAGTTGTTATAAAATTAGTCTGGTAAAAACTTAATTCTATTACTTTATATATAGGCCAAGCTACAAATAGAATAAAGAAAATTAAAGAAGGTATCAAAAAAAGATAAGGTATCATTGGATAAACCTATTCCTTATAATAATCAAGATCACGGAGATTAAGAACCAGTAGCCTTCCTACTTCACCAAGAATATATGCAAATTTTTCTTCTTTTGAATCAACATCTTTCCCAAACTTTAAGCCTAATTTATGTATTTTACAAATCCAGAAAGCTATATGAGTAGATTCATGTGAAATAACCTTCATAGTAAGCCAATTCTCACACAAAAACAAGATAGCCTTATCTTCAGTTATTTTATCATGTTCTACATAATAAGGAGAGAATTGTGCTTTTGTTCCAGGTACGAATTTCCATCCTGCTCTTTCGATACCAACTTTTAATGATTGCCCACTACTATACACTCGTACTTCAAGATCAATACTATAGCCTAAAACTTTCTTTATAGTAAAGATGTTCAAGGCCAAACCTCACCTTCACAATCACCATCACTAAAGGCCTGTGCCCTTATTTTCATGGCTGAAAGGAAATCCCTTTGATCTTTAAGTTTGGTTAATTCGTGATCCAGTTCTTCAATTTTCATATCAATATATTTAATGAACTTGTCAAACTTATCCATTCTAATACCCTCCAAAAAGATGCTATGGCAGGAAATTTTCTTGCCATAGCATTATTACCAAATAGATTACTTCACACCATTCAATGCTTTCTCAAATTTCTCAATCCCCTCTTGAGGAGTCAACTTGAAATTAAGAATCTGTTGAAGAATAGGGAACTGCAACGCCCTCCTTTCAGTGAACCTTCTGTCAGACAATCCAAAATCATGTATTCCATTACTAGCCATAATACCAGCAGTCTGAGCAATAAACTTATCATTAGGAAGTTTTGCTCCTTGTACATTGGCTACAACATTTTTTTCAATAGCCACCAAACTAGCAATCTCTACAGTATTCATACATTGAACAAGTTTAGCAACCATAGCCTCTTTGCTGGCAGTACCTTTATGAATAATAGCCACAGAACCATTTACATAAGTTCCAGGAACAATTTTAGGATTAGCTTTAGGGAATGGTACAAAGGCATACTCAAAAGGTTTATCAATCAGTTTCTGCTGAAGGACTGTATTAAAATAGGGCTTAGTCCAGCCAGGGAAGAAAGCAGTAGCGGCATAGTTCCCTAGCGACCACTGAAGGGCATAATCATCATCATTGAGCATAGCAGCGTTCGGTGGGATATAACCATTTTTAGCTAACAATTGATAGAACTCATACACCTTAGCCCCACCATTCTTAGCTACAAGGGCTTTATCATAGTTACCATTCTCATACCACTTCACACCAAAGCTAGCATACCAGTTATTGATAAGATAATCACCAGACTGATTGGCAGCAAACATACCTGTTGCCCATTTCTTTCCATTATACCTCTGCTTCACAAGTTCAGCCATTTTCAGGAAATCATCAATAGTCCAATCAGGTTTCACAGTAAAACCAATATCCTTCATAATATCCAGATTGATACACATACCCTGTGCAGCACCATTGATAAGCACCCCAAGTGGCTTTCCACCAACATTAAATATAGATGAAGGTGTAAATACATTTACTAGAGTTTTAGGCATCACAGCAGCAAACTCAGGAATCATGTATTTGGAAGCCCTAACAGGTGAATCAATATACAAATCAGGTGCTTCACCAGCAGCAAGCATAGCATCCATAGTCAATGTAGAGCCATCAGACAAATCAATCTTTATCCAATTTATCTTAGCTTTAGGGTAAGCCTTAAAAAATTCCTTCTCAGCCCTTGAAAAGATAGTAGTGCCATCATTAAATGTAGTAACACCCTCATACAACACGGTGATGGTCTGTGCTGATACTCCTAGAACCATCATAAAAGCAAGCAATGCAATAAACAGTTTCTTCATCTAAAAACTCCTTTTAGAAACTCTGAGATATATACGCATTAAGTGTATGCGTTTTAGTAGTCCAATCTGAATCTACTTGGGCACGAAGGGCTGTAGTAGCAGAAGGCTTGAAAACAAGACCTTCCCTAGTTTTGATTGTCCCTGTTCCTGTATAAATAATCCTACCGAGCACTCTGAACTCAGGCTTAAACCAATAGTTGAGCCATAGGGCAGTTTCAGAATTCTTTACCAAATCAGCAGTATCAGTCCACACATCTACAGTCGCATTGAAGTTCCCTGCTTTATTAGTGTAATCAACATAAGGTGAAATAGTAGTAAGACCAGCAGTATTCTGAATATCAGTACCAATCCAGAACTGACCCACTGTAGCAGATACTGCTCCAGAAATAACAGGACTAGCGGCATTATAATAGGAAGCTACAAAATTTATAGACTTCAAACTAAATGATGCTCCAGCCTTAAATGCACTCAGTGAATTAAATGGTTGTGCTACATTATTAAGAGGAACAGAAGCACCTACAGCTAAATCACCAAAAGTACCTACAGCCATGATGCCTTGAGTGCCTACTCCACCAAATCCCTGATACGGGGTTCCAAATGGGCTACCATCAATCTTTCCAATACTGATAGCTAGTTTCCCTTCAAAGTAGCTCTGAGTGAGCCACAGGGCAGGAACTGATACAGTAAGGGAATCTGAGGTAAGGAAATGGACATTAAGGGAAGTAGTATCCTTTACTGCTGACAGCTTCACCTTTCCCCATCCTGTACCGCCATTACCCCAACTAAAATGCTGGACTGTGGTTCCTGTGGAAGTGTTCACCACCTTTAGTCCAGACTCAATTGACCCACTTAGGGTCTGTGCTGATACTCCTAGAACCATCATAAAAGCAAGCAAAATAATAAACAGTTTCTTCATTTTCTATGTTCTCCTTTGAAAATTTCTTCAAACTTTTTCCAAGACATACAAACTACAATCTCAGGAATTGATTTTGTTTTGATAACGAGTAACCAATCTCCTCCTTTTGAATTAGCTTTTGCTTGATTAACAAAGTCCCTAAAAGAAATTTGTTCTACACTTTTACATTCTATAGAGAATGGGAATTTCTTTCTGGCTTCCCCTCTGAGAATTACATCAACTCCTGATTGCCCCATTTCACGCGAATGTATAGCGCATTCATCATCAGCATTATCAAAAGCTATCCCTATAATATTTGATATTCTTCTACATACCTCCTGCTGTAATCCTCTTCCTTTCCCTTTGCAGCTTGATACTTTAATCCTCTTTTCAGATGAATTGAGTCTTTTGATTATTCTTTGAGATATTTTTGCATCTACTTTTGAAGAGATTAAGGCTTTACGAATCACTTCCCTTTCTTTTGCATCAAAGGGAATCCATTTACTTGCCAAATTCTAGCTCCTTCTGTAACTTATTTTCTTCTTTTACTTCTTCAACAAATTCTTTAGAAAAAAGTTCAAGACCTAGAGTAGCAAAATAATCACTAGCCTCTTGATTATAAACTCTGTTTTGTTTTCTTAAAAGAGGTATTATTTCCTTTTCTCCTTTTATTTTCAAAGACATGTATCCTTTCCAGAAGCTATAGAGAGTATCAGTACTCACTTTTAATTCTTCTCTCAAGGAGTGCTGTATTTTGGCTTTCTCTTTGTCGCTATTGCTGATTCTATTGCTTCCCATTTCTCTTCTACCCTCTTGTTTAATTCTTCTACTAAATTGTTATCCTCAATATATTCTATTAGAGTTTCCCTACTAAGAGAATCAGAAAACTCATCTTTGAATTTATTCCTTATCTCTTCATCAGCTTCCTCTTCAATCCACGTTACAACTTCACTTTTCTTTAACTTAGGGTGAATATTTTCTCGATATTGCTGTTCTATACCATTAGTAGCAAGAAATTCTTTTAGATTTGCTATATTCATTTCCTTGTTTTCTTTCCAAGGAGCTTTGGCATCTTTTATTAGTTCACCCTTTCCAGTCCTGAAATCAAAAAGGAAATCTACACAAGTGGCAGTATTGTCAAGACCGTAATCAAATTTTAATTCAAAATAACCTTCCCTATAAGGCCTTGGGGTTTTTGATTTAGTAGTTCTAGCCTTTACTACAATACCTGTAGCTCTTCCTTTATTTTTTATCTTGCTTATATTAGCAAGCCAAAGGACTGTGTGACAATAGAAATCCATTGCCTTCCCGCCATTTCTAACATATTTCTCAAAAGACATTGGATCAATATTTTGCCTTACTTGAGATATGATAATAAGAAGGCAGTTTGTATTTCCTATTATTTCAGAAAGTTTAGGGAAAAACTCTTGTGAAAGATATTTAGGTTTCTCTACATTCATCGACCCTGGCATTTTGCTTTTAAGAATTTTTCCTTTTCTTTCATTGATAGCCCTTACATACCGTTCATCAGCCCTAGCATTAGATTCTCTAGATTTAAGGCCATCAAGAGAATCTATTACATAAATTCCTAACTGATTTTTTCTCAATCCTTCTGCAAATTCTCTTATATTTACATAAGCATCTTCTACTGTTGATGATCTTCTGCGTTCCTCAAGAAGAGAAGGAATTATTGGAAATCCATAAAGATGTTCAGTATTAAAAGAGAATCCTGATTCACAATCATCATAAATCCATTTTAGATTTTTTTCACCAAACTTATGATAGGCAGAAGCAATAACTTCAATAGCAAGGAAAGTTTTGCCTGAACTTTTATCACCTACGAAATTTATTATTTTACCAAATGGATACCCTTTCCCTACTCCACCACCAACAACAAGGTCAAGAAGTTCACACCCTGTTCCTGCATAGTATATTTTTTTCTCTTCTTTCATAGGGTTCTTTATAGTATTTTCAATTTCTTCAATATCTTCATTTGCCAAAAGAGTATCCTCCAAAAGAGGAAGGGAATAAATATTCTCTTCCCCTCTTGATTAAATTATTTTTTAGCCCTCAAAACTTTTGAAGCTTTACCGCAATTGCCCCATATATCACAGTCTTCACATTCCTTAAACTGATCCCAATCTTTTCCATAAGTATGCTTATGTGGGCATTTAATAGCTTTCTTTGCTGACTCTAGTGTGCTATCCTCATCATCTTTTTCGTCTTTCTCATCTTCTTTCTCATCTTCTTTCTCATCATCATCATCTTCTTTCTCATCTCTGTACTTATTCTTAGACTTTTTAGGCATGTCATCCTCTTCATTTTCCTCCTCTTCATTCTTTTTATTTCTACTCTTTGGAGGATAATCTTCAATTTCATCTTTTAATTCATCTTCAATTTCATCTTTTGATTCATCTTCAATTTCATCTTTTGATTCATCTTCTGAATCATCTCCATAGAAGAGGGAACGTATTTTATCATAAGAATGAATAACCATGTATTCATCAAGGCTAAGAATCTGTTCTTTTAGAGATTTGCTAAGAGGTTCTGACCTATCTTCAAACTTGAATGATTTGAATTCAAAATACTTATTCTTATTGAATGATTCCTCTTCTGCTCTAAATTTTACAACTTTCCCCTCTTTGAAATCAGGGAAATCTATGATACCTTCTTCATCGCCAGTATCACCTGCTTCATCCATCATCTCCTGCTGGAAATTCTTATGGGAAAGGATAGCTACCTGAACACCTTTGTCCCTATCCATTTCATCAACTACATTATAGACAGCTTTATGAGTAGGCCGGCACTTCCCTGCTTCATCATCTTTCCCTTCATCTCTATACTTCTGACCTGCTTCACAAATAGGGCAAGCCTTATTAAAGGTTTTCTTAGGGCAAATAATATCACAGCTATAAGGGCCAACATATTGATGAACCCAAAAGTCAAGTATGAAATCTTCATCCCCAACATTTGCATCCTTACTTTTTACAAGAGGGTGATTTTCAGTAGCTATTTTATAATAAAGAAAGTTGAGATAGTTTTTACCTGCTTTCGGTTTCCAGAATGTGATTTCCTTCCCCTTAAAATCAAGAGCCTGAATCCTAGAACTTCCTTTGTTTCGATCATCATACCTTTTCTGAAGAATCTTCTTGTTTGACATGTCTACTCCTTTAATCATCTCTATATTTGCGGTATTTAACCGTTTCTTTATCCAAAGCTTTAATAATATCTTGTGGATTCTGATCAGGACCAATTGTAGCAGTCAATTCAATATCAAGGGTTTCATAATTGCCAAGATTAAATTTTCTTCTAAATGAAACCTGTATAATATTTAATTCATTCATTGCTCATCTCTCTCCTCTGTTCCCTTAACCTTCTTTCTTTATCAGTTGATCTTGTTTCTTGCCTACCTCCTTCAGGAGCAGCATAAAAGCTACCAATAAGAAGAGAAGTAAGATTATTAAGCATAGATTTCCTATGCTCAAAAGCTTTCTCTGCTGCACCATATACATTTACATTTCTTTGCAATTCAGAAATTTTCTTCTTTTGATCTTGGACTTCTTCATCGGATTCAACTTTCGCCTTAACTGCTGATTCTGAAAGTTTCCCCCATTTATCATCTTTCCAATTTATACGATAGGACTGCTCTCTTTCAGACATCACAAGTTTAAGTTTATCCTCAGCATCACTAAGATCACTTTTAGTATTTGCCAAAAGTTCAGCTATATTGTGATATCTGCTAGCATGTTCTGAACATTCTTTAGGCAGATTGAATCTATTTATTTTTATATCATCAGAGTAGCTCATTATTCATCATCCTCCTCATCATTATCGTAATCATCGTCCTCCTCATCATCATCATCGTAATCATCGTCATCGTAATCATCTTCGTCATCAAGTTCTTCTTCATAATTTTCATCAAAATCTTCTTCTTCTTTTTCCTCTTTAGCCACATTCTTCTCCTTCAATTCTTTAGCTCTTGCTATTTCTTTAAGATCAAGATGCTTTTCAAGTTCAGCATCCTCTATCTCTTCTTTGGAAAGAGGCACTTTAATAGGTTCAATTACTTTTGGTTCTTCAATTACTTTGGGTTCTTCAATTACTTTTGGTTCTTCAATTACTTTGGGTTCTTCAATAGGTTCAGGCTTCTTTTCTTCTATTATTTCTAGTTTAGCTTTCTTTTCAGGCTTAGGTTTAGGCTCTCTCTTTATAGGAGTGACAGGAGGAGGTGCATCCAATATTACATTTATATCTCCACTTATTACTGTTCCATTCCTTGATACAATTATTCCATGTTCTTTAAGATATTTAACTCTTTCAAACTCTTTAATTAGCATAGTAAGCTCTTCAGGGGTGAAAGCAGTCCCATTCCTTCCCCTTTTTAGCTCTAGGCCTAGTCTATTTGCTATATAAATAGTTTCATAAGAGGTTAGGCCATAAGGAAGGCCAATATCACTACACCTCATTATCTTTCTCCTATTACTATTATAGTTACATACTTACGAAATTGCTGCTAAGCAAGCGATAGTAATTCCGAATTTTCCTGTATTATAAGTAGGTTCAGAGAAAGCAGCTATAGTGCTAACTGCTCTAGGAAGTTTAGAGCCATTGGTCAATACAGCATTCATATACCCTAATACAGCATACCTAACCCCTTCTGAATCATCAAGCTTACCTGAAATAGATAGTCCTTTTAGGATGCGAGCAATTTCTTTCCATGATGATTTTTCATTAAGCAATGTTCTACATAGTTCAATTACCTCCTTATCTTCTTCACTAGTTGCTCCTGATTTTATGAACTCAAGTTGCTTATCCTCATCAAGTCCTATTATTTGACCAAGTATTACTAAGGCTTTTCTAGGGCATCCTTCAGATAACCCTGATATACCTTCTGCTACATCAGGGGAAAGGCTAAACTCCTCTTTCTTGCTAACTCTTTTAAGTAATTTTATTATTTGCTGTTCAGTTAGAAGGCTAAATTTTATTTCTGTACATCTACTCCTAAGAGGCTTTATAAGTTTATGAGGATCGGTTGTACATAGAAAGAAATATACATGCTCTGGAGTATCTTCAAGAATTTTTAACATAGCATTTTGATAATCATTAGTAGTCTTATGGACTTCATCAATTATATATGCTATAATATCTCCAGACATAGGAAGATGACGTGACTGATCAATTATTTCTCTAGCTGTATCAATACCCCTATTATTTGAAGAGTTAATTTCTCTTATATCAAGTTCATTAGCTCCTAAATAATAAGAAACAATTCTTGCTACAGTTGTCTTCCCTGTTCCTTGTGGGCCAGCGAAAAGGAATACATGAGAGTGATTCTCTTTCTTTAGTTCATTTTGTAAAGATTCAAGTTCTACTGAGTTACCAATCATCTCTTCAAAAGTTTGTGGCCTATGCTTATTATAAAGATTCATTTATACCTTCTTATTATGTTTATAAGGTCTTTCTCTATTATAAGCCATCTTGAGATTTATATGTTCATCAATATCAATACCAAGATAGCCGCACAGATCAAGAATCCTAATAATAGTATCAGCAAGCTCATCCTCAAAAGTATCTTTGACATATTCCGTCAACTACCCCTTCCTGAAGGGAGGGGCTTGCAGTTTCTAAACTGCAACTTTACCTGCATCACTGGAACCAGCCTGTACTAAAACGCAGTGCGTCTTCTTACAGGTCTTACAGCATCCTCCGCAGGCGCTCTTTATAGGTGTGAGTACTTCCGAAGCAGAAGCTATTTCACCATACATCTTTATGTTCATTGATGCGTTCACATCACGGTTGTGATGAGTGCCGCATTCAGGACATATATAATCATAAACGGACAGGTCTTTTGTCACAGTGTTTCGGTATCCGCATATGTGGCATATCTGTGAAGACGGGAACCATTTATCAGCCTTAACGAACGTTCCCAGATGTTCCTTTGTCTTGCGTTCGAGCATTGTTCTGAACGCACCGAACCCGTTATTCAGCACCTTCTTCCCGTGGTTCATGCGTGCCATATTCTGCATATTTATATCCTCTACGGATACAATATCAAAATTGGATGCTATGCGAAGACTCTCTTTTTCCTGCCAGTCCTTCATCTGGTTTGGGCACTTCTCATATACACGGGCAATCCTCATATGAAGTTTCCTGTGGCTGCATGAATCTTTCTTTGTCTTTGCAAACTTACGGTTAAGATATGCAAGATTATCAAGTGACTTCAGGTACCAGTTCGGGAAGTTGGTTTTCGTTCCGTCACTGTATACCGCAAAATCTCCATGAAAACTCATATCTATGCCTATATCTGCATTGTGCATTTTTGATTCAGTTATTGCAGGCTTGTCATATTCGGTTAGTATTGATACAAAATATTTTCCTGTCTTGGTTCGTGATATATTTGCAGACTTTATGGTACCACGGCAGAACCTGTGGAATACGGTCTTGACATATCCGAGCTTAGGTAGTTTAAGACCATTGTGTTCAATTCTTATCGAATTTTTTATGCAATTGGTTGTGTATGACTGTGATGAACTTTTCTTTGTATGGAACTTCGGGAACTTATTCTGTTTGCTGAAAAATTTTCTGTAGGCTGAATTAAGGCTCATCTGTGCATTACACAGCGCAAGCGAGTCAACTTCTTTCAGCCATTCAAAGTCCTTCTTGAGATAAGCAGGTGATTTTATACTGGATCTACCGTTTTCCTTATACTGCTTCATACAGTCTGCTAAAAGCATATTATATACAAAGCGTGCGGAACCTATCGTCTTGTTGATTAAGACGGACTGTTCCATTGTTGGATATATCCTGTATTTATACGTCCTGTATCCCATTATTACAGCCCTTTCCTCTGGTTCTCTACATATTTTATGAGTGTATCAAGTGATACATTTCCTGAAGTGGCAAGATAATAACTTGGAGACCAGAATGAATCACCCCACAGTTTGTTTTTAAGCTCCTCACTGAATTCTTTCCGTAACAGCCTTGAAGAACAACCCTTTATAACATTTACAAGTTTTGGCAGACTGGTAGACGGGTTTGCCTTAAACAGAATATGAACATGATCTGTACCGCATTCAATGCTCGCGACCTCTTCTCCGTCTTCCTGTACCAGACGGGTTATTATATCCTTGCATTTGCCTGCCATTGCATCAGATACGAAGACATCCTTCCTGTACTTCACCACTATGATAAGATGATACATAAGTGAGAATACTGCATTTCCAGACGACTCAAGCTCTTTGTTCATTTTGGTTTCCTTATAACTAATATAACCGATTATATCATTATAGTCTATACCTGTTATGATATTTTATTCATTTTTTATACCCCCACCTGAAGGAGGGGATTTCTTTTATCCATGTTAAATATTATATTAGGGTTGAGATTTGAATCTTTAGCCAAAGTTTTTTGCCTATGAAAAAGAGGGAGATCAGAAGTCCTTCCTTCTCTATAAGCTTCACAAGCCTCACCTAATTCAGATACAATAAGCATAAGTTTAACAAGAATTTGCCTATCTTCATCAGTATCATAGAATCCATGGTCAATAGCATTTTGATGTATTTCATCTCTTAATTTATTAAGCATATTCTACTCCTTATCAATTGTTCCTAAGAGATGCACTCCTTCATCATCTCCAAATACGATCCTTGTTTTAATAATCCCCCCTTTGCTCCTAATACTTTTTAGATAAAACTCTTTAGAATAGAAAAGACCATTTTCAATCATAGAACTATCTACATAGACTTTTACTGGATCAAATTCTTCTTCAAAAGGCTTCTCCCAAGGAATCTTTTCAGAATATGACCCTGAAGTTCTTTCTGAAGAAACTTCAATTTCATCTTTACTAAAAATAAGTTCAACAGCATTATAGATGCTAAGGCTAATAGAAAGTGATGCAGCCCTATTAAGTGCTTCTATAAATCCTTCAGGCAGTTTATTACTTAAATCCTTTTCATTCTTACTATGACTAAGAACAATATTAGCAAAAGAACTTTCAGGATATTTTTCATCAGGAAGCTTCCTACAACTAAGAATTGTATTGCTGCTATCCTTAAAATATACCCAATTTTTTGATAAACAGTATTCCTTAAATTCCCCTATTTTAAGAATATTATCTGCAGCATAATCACTTATCCAAAATTTCTTCATAGGAGATTTCAAATGAAAAGAGTTTATTCTCATTCCATCAGTAGAATACATAATGTCAGAAGACACATATACTCCTGCTATTGAATAGTGATTTCCTTTTATAATGCATTTAATAAGATTATTCTTAAAATTATCAGGCAAAGGTTCCCAATTATTTTGCTCTTCACTTAATGCCATTACAGAAGTAGCAATAGTATCTTTCATAAGAACAAAAGAAGCCTTAGCCTTTCCACATTTAAGAATAACAGAATTATCATTTAGTTCAAGGCTTATAGTATCTTCTTTCATCTTACTAATAAGTGAATAAAAATCTTTTGCTTTTACTACAAATTCAACCCCTTCTCCCATATCAAAAGGAGTAGTGACACTTATGCTATCATTATAACTATGTATAAAACCTTTTCTAAATATAAAAGTGTCTGCACCTTCAATAAGACTAACTGAATCAATACCAGGAAGTGCATTTTTCATAGCTGATATAATCTTAGATTTAGAAATAATCATTATAGCCCCCTCTCGTTACCATAATCATCATAATAGCTGTTTTTAAGACTTCTTGCCATCTTGTCCATCCTTTCTTTTACAAGCATTTTCTTTCTAAGAGGTTTCCACCATTTTAGAACTATTATACCATTTGAGCACTCCTTTTTCTCACTTGAAATATCTATTAAATTAAAATATTTAAGAATAATCAAGCTTTTTCTCACTCTATCTACTGCCATGTATTCTAACTCATTTTTTCTTTTTGCAAGCCTTCCTAAAAAGCGATAATCATGATACCCGCAATATCTTCGATTATCTTCCTGCCATATAAGACAATGATATACCCTAATTGAATCTGATAAAGAGGTTCCATTGTGTGCATATCCTGTATCAGCTTCATCCCCTAACATTGAATCAAATTTTCCTGCCTCAATCATTTCTTCAAACATTCTCATTCTTCTAATCCTCCAAGTGTTCTGATTTTATTAGCAAAGTTTTTAATACCTTCATCAAACATAGTTCTATTCTCCTCGTGATATAATACTGAAGCAGGATGCATACACCAGCATATCCAAGCATTAGCTTTCTCATTCCACTCAGTAGTCCCATTTTTAGACATTATTCCACTATCTTCATCTGTAAAATATTTAAGACTTGTATTGCCAAATGCTAAAATAATAAAAGGTTTTATTATTTCAATCTCTTTATCAAGGTATTTAGAGCATGATTTTATATGCCTTTTTGTAGGGGTTTTAGTAGAAGAAGGGAAACATTTAACCACATTTGTTATATGGAACATATTTCTTCTATATCCTTTTTCTTTCAAAGAATCCCACAATAGCCTTCCTGATTTCCCTATAAATCCTTCCCCTAAAGCATCTTCATCTTTTCCAGGGGCTTCCCCTACAATCATCATATTGTACTTACCAAGAGAAGGCTGAACAGGGTTTGTACATTCTTCTTTAAGAGGGCAAAGGCTACAAGTATCAAGAGGGAGTTCAATTATAGGTTCTACCTTTCTAGCGAGTTTAAGATTAAGCCCTTCAAGATTCCCTGACATCATATCCTTACCAAACCATATATCTCTACACTCAATATGAGTAGCCTTCTTAGGATGATTGCAACTTACTATAGAAAATTCCCCTGAACAATGTTCAACTTCTTCCTTTCTTCTATTATAGAGGTCAGGCTCAAAAATTATCATAGAATAGCCTTCTTTATCTTTTAGGTTGCCATAAACCCCTCCATAAACCCCTCCTGTATTGTTTGAATCAAGATTTGACTTATATGAATATTTTATCTGAGTTATCTCTCCAAAATAATAGTTATACCTATAATCTCTTTCAGACCAATTAACATCTTTTATTCTTGATATTTTTATTCCTTTCTTTATAACATCCATTATTGAGTCATATCGAGAAAGAGGATTTTTGCATAGGCTGAAGTTAAAATATTTTTTTATTTTTACAGCTTCCTCATCACTAATTGATTCATCACATCCTGCCTTTATATCATCAAGTATGTTACCAAATCTACCAAAATTTTCATCATGGCATGCCTCTTCTAATTCAAAGAATCCTCCTGAATGTGCTCTCTTGCCTTCCCCTGCTAGTTTTATAGCTGTAGCCTCCCCTATACCTTTTATTTCTATAAAGGGGGCATATAGAATATTATCCTTTGCTATCCACAAAGAGGAATGTGATTTACCTAGCTTAGGGGGCCTAACATCTAGGCCTAATCGTATTGCTTCTTCTACAAGGCTTGACTTCTTGTTATCATTCCCAAATGTTAAACTTGCACAGATAAACTCATTTGGGTAATGTACTTTTAGCCACATCTCCCAAAATGAAATAACAGAATATGCAACACTATGAGAAAGATTGAATGCAAATGTTCCAAACGTTGATAGGTCATCCCAAAGTTTTTCAGCTTCTTCTCTAGGCAAAGTTTTTTTATTCAAACAGCCGTTGACAAATATTTCTTTGAACTTTTTGAATTGTTCTTCACCTTGTGATTTACTTACTACTTTCCTAACTGAATCAGCAGTTTTCCAACCAAGGCCAGCAAGATCATACATGAATAACATAACTTGCTCTTGATATAAAATAATACCAAATGTATCCTTTGTCAACTTTTCAATTATTGGATGAGCACTTTTATATTTCTCAAGGCCTCTTTTCCTAGCAACAAAAACATCAACCATTCCTGATTTTAATGTTCCAGGTCTGTAAAGAGCATTTGCATGTGATAGCATTTTGAAATCATCTATTCCAAGTTCATAACATAACTTTTTTAATCCTAATGAATTAAATTGGAAAATTCCTGTTGTATTCCCTTTTGAAAATTCTTGGAGAACATCTTTATCATCAAGTTTTATCGATTCATAATCAACATCAACTCCATGATTTTTTTTTATTAGATTTTTTGATTCACTAAGTACTGTCAATGCATTTAATCCAAGGATATCAAGTTTCATAAGCCCAAAAGATTCAATGTCATGTTTGTCCCAATTTACAAGCAAATCTTTTTGACCATTGCTTTGGATTTTAGAGCCATAGAGCAAGTTGCAACGTGTACCATTTCTTAGGTCATTAGAGGAGATGCAAACCGCTGCTGCATGCTGCCCTTTACCTCTTGTTTGCCCTTCTATTTTAATTGCAATATCTGTTACTTTTGGGTATTTTTCCTTGAACTTTTTCCCATCCTCAAAAGTATCAAAAGCATCTTCTATAGTAAATGATGAACGAAAATCCCCCCATGACCTAGTAACAATTGATGCGCAAGCAGAATTAACATCACTTAATGGGACATCAAATACTCTTGCAACATCTCTTAATGCACCTTTCCCTTTCATTGTCAAAAATGTACTAACTCCTGCAACGAAATATTCACCATATATTTTTTGGAAATGTTCTACAACAAGATGCCTTTTATTATCTTGGAAATCATTGTCAATATCCGGCAAGTCAATACGAGCAGGCGATATAAACCTAGCAAAAAGTAAATTAAATTTAATAGGGTCAACTTTAGTAATATTAAGCAAATAACAAACAAGACTTCCTGCAGCACTGCCTCTGCCTGGCCCTGTCATGATGTCATTTAATTTGCACCAATTTATCACTTCCCAAACTATTAAAAAATATTCAATAAATCCTTGCTTTTCAATTGTTTCCAATTCTTCATTCATTCTATCAATATATTTGTCAATATCTTTTGCTTTATCAGGATCTGACATTATCTTATTTTTTATTCCAATCCTGCATAATTTTTTAATAAATTGTGCAGAAGTAATGTTGCCACAAGAAAGTTCAGGTATAGTTGGTAGTTCAACCTTTACTTTTGGAATCCTAAAGTCTTTGCATTTGTCAAAAATCTCAATTGTATTGTCAAGGGTATTTTCTATAAATTTTCTTTTATAACATCCTTGGTTAGCAAAAGCTAATAGCATTTCTTCTCTTGTTTTCAAATAAAGTTCATGAGCTTCAAATCTCCATCGGTTAGGGTCTTTCCATTTTTTCTTTGATTGAATAGCAAGTAGAACTTCTTGTACTTTCTCATCATCTTTCCCAATATAATGGCAATCATTTGTTGCTATTATTTTTCTATTGAATTTTTCAGCAAATGAGATTGCAAGTTTATTTGTATCTTCTTGTCCTTCAATATTGTGAGGCATTATTTCAGCATATAAGTCATTACCTATTGCATCATTCAAGTCTTTGAATAGCTTCTTCCCCCACTCATCATGCAAGAATGATGATGCACATGCTGTTGTAATAATTAACCCTTCACAATTTTCAAGGAGTATTTTCGGAGATATTCTAGGCCTATAGTAGAACCCTTCAAGATTAGCAATAGTAAGCATTTTAAGAAGATTTTTCCATCCTATTTCATTTTTAACAAGAGTAACAATATGCCTTCTTACATCACCTTTCTCTTTATTGTTTATATCTTTAACTATATAAAGTTCAGCACCATGTATTGGAATAAGACCTGCTGCTTGAAAGGCATTCTGAAACTTCATTGCTCCATCTACGTTGCCATGATTAGTCAAAGCCATTCCTAATTGGCTATTCCCTTTAATTTTATCAGCAAATTTTTCAGCAGAACCAAAACCATCAAGAAGTGAAAACTCATTGTGGCAATGCAAATGTATAAAATCATTGTTTATCATTAGGATTATTCCTTAGTGATAATACTTCACCTGTGTTTTTTTCAACCCTTACACATCTATCATCCCAGAGTTCAATCATTCCATAATCTTTTTCTGAAGATACTGGCAAAATAGTGCCTATATTTTCTAAGCACCATCTTTCAATTGCTTCTTTGGCACCATCTTTTTGAGGATTACTTGTTGAAACTCTTGCGGTGATTATTCTTACTTCATATCCATTATTCAACCATTCTTTTACCCTCTTGGCCATCTTTAAGATAGGTGAACCTATTTTTGTTGGCCCTTCCCATTCATCAAATTTAGCAAGTGTACCATCAAGATCAACTCCAATCCAACCCATTATTATTCCTCCATCAGCAATTCAAACAAAATCACATTTTGAATCAATAATATCTTCTATTGCCTTGTTGATAGTTGATAATCTTGATGTACAATCATCTCTACAGCATACTGGCATTTTCTTAAAACCTATTTTTGCTATCTCTTCAATTTTAGAATTAAAATCTGTGATGTCAAAATTTTTGATGTTGCCTAATATGATACCAAAATCATGGTCTTTTGAATCACCTGCAATCATGCAACATGGGTAAATATCTCCGTTTGCACCTATGAATACATGCAGTTTACCTATCATGCAACGATTGAAATTTGGCTTTATTTCTCCATTCAATAGATGATCAGGTAAATCTTTTATATTAGTATCAATCCCTTTTCCTATAAAAATGTTATTGTATTTATCAATCATTTTTATGAAATCACTATCAGCAATTGCTTTTGCAAAATCACCACGGACTGGCCATGTTCTTACTTCTACAACATTGTTTAGTGTGATGATAAATTTGAAAATATTTTCAATATCATTGAAATTCAAACTATGAACTGTAATGCCAAAACCAATTTTAATGTTGTTGCCATCAAGTCTTTTTATTGATTTTAGTACATTATCAATGTCTATCCCGCCTCTGCATTTGCTATAATTTGTGATTGAATCAAGGCTTATTCTTATAAAATTAGAATTCCTTAAGCAATCCAAATCAACATGATCAGGGACATAACCTGCTGTGATAAAACCATATTCTAATCCTAAATTTTCACAAAATTTCATAATTTCATTGATATCTGCAAATGCAAATGGGTCACCTCCGCTAAAACATATTGTTTCAAGTCCATTAACCTTGCCAAATTTTATGAAATTCTTCAAAATTTTGATATCAATTATATCTTTTTTCTCTCTTTTCCAATGACCACACATATAGCATTTGTTAAAACAATAATCTGTAAGTGCAACCTGTATACTTGCAGGGAAATTCCTAAGCCCATTTTTTATAGAATCAGAATATTTCAGAATTTTATTGTATTTAGAGCTATTATAAATGTTCATTTATTTCAATTCCTTTATAATTGTTCTCTTCAACACATATTTGTGCAAGAACTGTAAAATTGCGCATATCTTCAAGAGCATTGTTAACTTGGTCTTTCCATCCATCAATATCTTCATTTGGCCATCCTTTGAGATAAATAAGATTACGCAACCTGAAATACATGCTATGAATTTCTATAAATTGAGCAAGAAGTCCAGAATTTCTCCAGCAGTCACCCCTATCTTTATTTTTCTTAACCATTGTCTTAATAGAATCATCAAAGAATTTTCTAATCTTTACTTCTGTATCTCTTGTCCTAATTTCAAGTTCTTCGATTTCACCCATTATATGCCTCCATTATTTTCTTTGCACTGTCAATAAATTTACCTTTTACAGTAGAAACTGAATACAAACTAACTATTCCTACTTTTGGTATAGAAAGTTCATCACATATAGAGCCAAGAATATCCATTGGTGAAAAAATATCTTCATAAAGATGGTCAAGATTATTGTGCCTCATTATGAATGAAATCATAGGGATATTTTCTTTTACCAACCATCTAAATGAAATTGCCATACAACATGCAAATGCTGTTCTAATTGTTTTAGGCTGATCTTTGTTCCTCATAAAATCATTAAGAACCCATGATGAATCAAATATTGAGAAGTAGTAAATAGGCTGACTTTTTCTTATATTCCCTCTCCATGATTCAAGTAGATAATCAAGATAAGAATCAAGTCCAACAATTGGTGTACATAAATGGTAGAAGAATGAGTGATTATCGTTTTTCCCCATTAGTCTTACTGTTGTTGTCTTTAGATGCTCAGACAATTCCACCAGATTATTTTTATAAAATTTGTATTTTATAATTGGGAAACCTGATTCAGTGAGCCACTCTCTCCATGTAAGTTCTTTACCATACTTAAAACATTTTTTTAATGTTCTTTCATAGAAAGCTTTATCATAAATAGAGTCAAATTTAAGCCTTTCTTCTCCACAGAAATCATTTGGCCCAAATTTGAATTTTGAAGATTCTCCATATATTGGGCCATCATTTATAACTTTTGAATTTATTGAAAGATATGTTTCAATTGGCCCTATCATTTTTCATTCCTTTAGGCTGCACCTCAAGTGTAGTTTTCTCCCATTCTTTTTCTATTGCTTTACTATCAAAATCTTTCACTAAACCCTTTACTCTTAAAGGGCAATCTTTGAAATTAGGGAATTTACAGACACCATATTGCACACAATTAACTTGTAATACAGGTGCTGCCCAAGGATGAATTCTCATGACTTCATCTCTTATTTCTCTTGCTACTTCTTGGAATTCACCTTGAGCCTTAAAACAAAGCCTTTCATTGAGTAGCCCTGAAAGTGCTCTAAGATTTATTTTAACAAGAATATTTGTTGAAATATTTGTTGGCAATATCCCTCTAGCATCTTGTATGTCAACTCCTTGATCAACTAACCTTTTATACTGATCTTTAATAATACCCATTGTGCCATCATATACTTTATTATTTTTACATTTACCTGTAGATATATAATCAAAACCATCTGATACATCTACTACCCTCATAGCTTGCTGGGCAAAAGAAACTCCTACCCTGTGTCTAACAATTTGATGAGTAAAAGCCCTGCTTACACCTTCTATAAGAAAAACATAGTCAACAAATTCCCAGCTACTTCCTATAGTACCAAATACATATCTAAGTTCTTCCTCTTTGGCCTTTTTAGGAAGAATTTTAATATCTTCATATCCTTCAGGTGACATAGACAATCTTGTTTTTTTGCTGAAAATCAAAAGGCTTTCAGCATCTTTTGTATAGTTAATCAATGTTACTTTCATCTATTCCCTCCATTGGTGATTTTCCCATAATATTTTCTTCCATACTTTCCCATCTCCATAAGCTGAGATATTTTTTCAAGATCAGGTAGTATGTCTTCAGAAGTAATATTCCTCCAAGTGGCATATCTGCCTAAAGAGTAAATACCAAATCGTTCAGTAAGTTCAAGAATAAGATATTTCCTATATTCATTATTTATAGGCATTATTTTACCATTAGTCTGATAATAAGTAGTTATATTGTTTTTATCATATAACTTACTATAATAAAGCCCAAATACCTTAAACAAATCTTTGGAAAATGAAGGCCAATGATCGCCTAATCCTATTTCATCAGGTATTATTTCAGCAATTATCTTATTACCTTGCAAAGTTGCCCTATAAAGACCATAAGATAAAGAAGGAAAATAAACAGTTTGGTTAACATCAGATTCTATAAGCAAAGGAATTATTTTAATAATTATTATTTTGCTTTTCTTTTCAAAAATGCCTTCTGTTTTAATCCCACATGCTTTTGCTATATCAGGTAGAGGCATTGTATTTATTATTTCATCATAATGGTATTCAGAATTGTCATCACATATTACTTTGTTATCTTTTATTGATATTACTTTCTTATTGAAACTTATCCCTTCTGAACTCATTTCTCCTTCCATAAGGTATCGCTCTTCCCATCCAAGATTATCTATTGATCTATTTGTAATAGAACCTGAGACTTTCATCGAATACATATTAGAAAGATTATGCTGATAAGTATCATAAATTTTCCCTTCATAGTAGATACATTTATATGCTTTAATCTTTCTTAATTTACAGCCTAAATAATTTCCTAATGATGGGTCTCTTATTCTCATCAGAGCTTTATGTGACCAACCTGATTCACTATTTCTAGAATCAAGGGTTGTAACCCCCCTATTTGAAAAATAGTTCTTGGCAGCAGTTCCTGCCAATCCTGCTCCTATTATTACCATCTATTTCCTCCTTTCTTCTCTTGCCGGTTCTTCTGATTGTATCATATCTTTATGGAACTTGCTATCAATACAAGGCCTTCCTATATCAAGACATTGAAGAACTACTGCTTGGTCAGTTACAGGTCTATCTTCACGAACTACTAATTGGCTTATTCTTATTATCCCTTTGTCAATTTCACTATGCTTTTGATTTATCCCTACAGCAGCAGTAACATGAGCTATCTTCCTAATATCTTCAGCGGCATCTCCTCTTCGTATATCCCTATCAAAGGTTTCTTTAGCGGTTTGAGAAGCTGTTACTAATAGTATATTTCTACTTTGGCTTATCCTCCTTAAACCTTTCCAAATATTATCTAACTGATGCCTATGCTCATTGCCAGCCCTTTTATCTGCCATTAGAAGATCAGCATAGTCTATTATTACTACATCAGCAAGATAATTATCATAATGTTCCATATTATCAAGATGAGCTTCAATATCCTTTACAGTTGTTTCATAGCCAGGAATTTGTATTATCCTAATATCTCCACTACGAATCATTCTCTTCATTTTTATCTGCTGTTTTTTGATTTTGCTTACATCTATACCTTCTCTATCTTCTTCTCTCACTTTTATTTCAAACTTCCCTTTTGATTTAAGAGATTCTTCAAAGTAAGGTATTTTTATGGTTCTTGCTGTCTTAGGCTGGCCTACTATTGATCTCCAAGCTCTACGGATAAGCTGTCTTTTAGTCATTTCCCCTGTAAAGAAGGCAACTTTTAATCCTTTCTTCATAGCTATTTCGCTTGTATACCAAAGATACCAGGTATTGTGTGCACAGATATCATTTGCTATAAAATTATGATATTTAGGAATACTTAAATCATAAGTATGTTCTTCACCTACATATTTAATGGATATTATCTTGTCCCAAAGTATATCAGAATTAAGCATTATGCTTATTTCCTCATCACAAAACAATGAATTAAATTTTCTTAAATAGTCACAAGTTATATTTCCATTATTTTTAGGTGCCCACATAAAGAAATCTTTTATTTCTAAATCCACTCCCAATCTTGATCTTATCTTCTCCTTTATCACTTCTCTATAAGAACCTGGTATTATATCAAGATAACTTCTGCTCTTTTTAACTTTAATTTCCTCAATAATCTCTTTAGTCCTTTCTTCTTTTTTACCAAAAAAGCCTATTTCATCTATATACTTCAAAATATGTTTAGAATCTCTGATACACAAATTACTACAGAATTTGCCATTACAATAATCTATTTTTGAGACTATACCAAATCTTATAAGAAGATGTTGCACTTGTTTAATAAAAACAGGGCTACTTGATGCATACTCAATTCCAAATTTATAAATTGTGCCATCTCCAGAAAATAAAATTCTAAGAAATTCCCTTACAAGTTCCTTCTTTAATCTGAAAATTATAGGTGGAATTTCCTTATAAATGGATTTGCAACGCTTAAAATTATATAAATCTAATATTTTGCTTATATTTGATTTACCTGGGCCATGGCATCCATGACCTTTTGATAAACTTATTGAAAGTTCATCTATCTCAAAAACTTTATCACCAAATGATTCTGTAATTCTTATAACCTCATTCTTCATTTTTTTATCTAATTTTGTATAAGTTGGTGTGCTTCCACCTAAACAGCCATCAGCTAATAAATATGCCATGATCCTAACATGGTCAATAGGTATTTCTTCATTACCAAAGAAATCTATTTTTCTAGGAACTGCTATAAAATCACCTTTACAAAGGCCTTCATTTATTGAAATCCATTTTTTGTCAAAAGAATATAAAGGATGATTTGAGGTAACTTTTAACATCCTTCCTGTTCGAGTTACAACTTCATATATTTTTTTGATACCATTATCATAGACTTCCCCTACCTTAGAAATTTCAAATTTGCCTTCATCATTAAGAGAAATTGCCTCAATATTTTCCCTACCAACTAAATTCTCTATTGTAACCACTTCTCCTGATGATAAAAGTATCTCACTATCTTTACTTAAGCATTTTCCTCGTTTCATTGGCGCCATAAATGAAAAGAAATCACCTCTATGCAAATCCCCTATTACTTCACCTACTGCTCCAGGGAACCTGAATAAAAGTTCTTCTTCTTCATCAAAAGCATCAATAATCTCTTGAGTATCATTCTTTAAGGAAACTCCTTCTCCAGTCGCTCTTTCTACCCTATTATATTTAGTTATTCTCTGCTCACCAGTTAGAGGGTCATTCTTCTGTACAGAATCTTGCAAATCTTCTATAAGAACTTCTATTGACCTTGTTTTAAGATAACGTTCAGCTTGCCTAGCAGAATATTCAGTATTAGAAGGAATAGAATTTTCATAATCTATAGAGAGTTTGAGAAGAAAATCAGCTATAAGATCGCTGTCCTCTTCATCTCTTACAGCCCCTCTTTTATCCCTATAAATATCTTGTATAGTCTTGCCAGGAGCGCATTTGAAATTATTATAATATTCTAGAATCCAATCACCTACAATTCTACAGAAACTAGACTTCATATAATTAGGAATAAATATTGGCATTATCTGTCTAGCAAAATCATCTGATACAATCAGATTAGTTAATATTTTCTTTTCAGGGTTCAAGTCTATCTTTTTAATTTTCACATATCAACCTTTGTCATTGGATATATTACTCCACTAAAAGATAAAGCTGCTCTTTTAGCAGTTTCCAAAGATGAATATCTAAACGCCTTCTCTACTATTATAGTAACAGAAAACTGTTTTTTCATTTCCTACTCCTATACTGACTTGCAATACTTCTAATCAAATCAGTAGATTCTTTATCAAAGAATTTTACTTCCTCTCCATCAAGTATTTTCCCTAAATTTTTGCTTTTTGAAGTAAGCATCCTAACAATGCGATCTTCTATTGTTCCTACAGCAATAAGATAGTAAGCAGTAACTTGATTTTCATACTTACCATCTTTCTTCATTCTATGCAGTCTATCTTCAGCTTGGCTATGATCTGATGGAGTCCACATTAACTCTGTGAAAACTACATTAGAGCACACATTCTGCAATCCATCAATTCCTATTCCTGCTGCAGTTATCTGTCCAATAAATAGATTTATAGAAGGATCAGATTGGAATTTATCAATAGCTACTTGCCTTTCTTTTTGTGGTGTCCCTCCATCAATTCTTACGCAATTGTTCCTAAACTTAGAAACTAAATCCTCAATAGCAATGTGATGGAAAGCAAAAATTACAAGTTTCTCCCCTGATGAAAGGAAATCTTCTATCCATTGCATCATTGAATTACGCTTAGAAAGATAAGCAAGTTGTTTTAGTTTCTCCATCTGATCTTGTTGAGCCTTTAGGTTATTCAAATTTTTATCAAGCCATTCTTGAAATTCACCCTCAGCATCTTCATAATTCTTTCTTGCTACTTCTTCTAACTCAAGAGGCACTATTGATTTTATCTTAGGAGGAAGCTGAGAAAGAACTTCTGATTTTAGTCTACGGATCATGTAAGGTTGTATTAGTTCATGAAGTTCCTCTATATTAGAAGCCCCATCAAAAGACCAGCCAAATCCATTAAATCGAGGTGCACAGTATCTATTAAGAAATCTCCATCTATTAGGGAATACCTCAGGTGAAATAAGATTGAGTATAGTAAAAAACTCACTAGGCCTATTCCTAATAGGCGTCCCTGATAATCCTATGAAACTACAATTTTTAAGATGTTTATTTAGATACTTTACAGCTTTAGTGCGAAGAGCCTTCTCATTAGAAATAAATTGGCATTCATCTACTATTACAACTTTTATCCCTATTTTTTCAAATTCTTTTGCCCAACCTTCTATTACAGTTTTTCCTTTATTATCTTTTGCCCCTCTTTTTACAAGAATATCATAGTTAGCTATATACCAATCACTCTTCTGTAAAGGATAAGGATTAGAACCATAGATTACATTTATATCAGTTTCCCCTGACCAAGTAACTATTTCCCTTGCCCAATTAAGTTTAATTGAAGCAGGGCATATCACTAATACAGGCCTTTTCTTAGGGTTTATCTTACAATATCCAATAGCCTGTACTGTCTTTCCGCAGTTGTGAACAACAAAACTATTTGCTATAAAATTATGGTATTCCCCTTCAACTGAAACATCATAAGTGTCCTCGAAACCAATTTTATTTATTAAAACTATTTTTTCATATTTAGGTATAGTTATAACTATAGAACCTGACTTGTGAATGAAATCACCAAATTTTTCTGCTGACTTATGTATCTTCCTGTGTTCACTTCGAGTAACAAGTTGTAAATTCTCTATCCTATTATCACTTCTGATACCATTAATGTGATGCACTTCTTCATCTTTCTTTAGTTCTCTTCCTAAATGCTCTTCCATTATTATTAAGTGTAATAAAGAGCCAGTTGTGGATTTCCTATGAAAATTATGATATTTCTTTCCAATTACATAAATATATCCATCATCCCCTATTATTCTTTTTTCATCATAATCCCACTGATCCCTAAGATGCTTGTACATACATTTTTTGCAATACCCTTTGAATTTAGCAAATTCATATGTTATTATGTTTTTATCTGTTCCACACATTTTGCATGTTTCTTTGCCATTAACTGTTACATAATCATTAATTTTTATGGATGAAAGTTCAGACCAGATACCTGATTGCAATAAAAATTTATGGTCAGAAGTTGCTTTAATAGTCTTTCCTGATTCAGTTACAAGTTCAAATACTTCTTTGATTCCACTATAGTAAATGCCTTTCAAGTCAATAAGGCCAAATCTATCCCCTTTAAGACCTCTTATTTTTAGAGGAATTTCTTTGTGATTCTCATAAAATTTATATGCATCAGCTAAGGTTAATTTTTTGCTTGCACCCCCTCTATTTATTGTTACAATAGCATCTTTTGAGATACAGCCCATTTCGTCGCCTACAATACCTATACCATTATATTTCTGTAACCATTTTATCCCTTCTATCTGATAAGGGAATAAGCCTTTAAGTTTGTTTTCATCAATAGTTACTTCTATGTTTTCTTTTTTAGTAAGCAAAGCTTTAGCAGTAGGAGTAAATGACCATCCTGATTTAATTAACTTATCTATTGTTTCAGTCAAAGCAGGGGCTGTCCAGTATCTTCCTGACATGACATAGCTAGAACCTTTTATCATTCTAACGAAATCAAGATTCTCTTTGAAATTATCCCCTGAAAATCTAATAATAAGTATAGGCTTATTGTAATCAACCTCTTTCATCACTTACCCTTTTTTATAGAGTCAGTTAATTCTTTCAATATTTTTATATTTGAATCAATTATACTTATTGCATAATTTATACCATTATTAAATGATGTCTGCTGCACAGAAGGATTCAAGAAAATGCCTTTAATGATACTTGATTTAAGCTGTTCAAAAGTTAAAATTATTTGTTCACTATAAACTGATATTATTTCTGAACTAAGTTTAGTAATCATATCATCATCTGCCATAATAGGCTCCTTCTCCTTTTATGATAATTTTAATTCTTTCCTAACATATATTACTTCATCTTCAGTTAAATCACCAGGATCATGATCAAGCTCAAGATCTGCTATATCTACTTCTAGCCCTAATGCTGCAAGGTCTGAGCCTTGCTTCTCTGCCCTATGCTGAGCTTTTGTTTCAGGGTCAAATAGGAATATTGCCTTAGAAAAACGATATGCTATAAGTTCTATTTGCTGAGTAGTCATTTCAGTTCCCAATGTACAAGCTACTCCATCACCTAATCTCATAGCATCAAATGGGCCTTCAGTTATCACTATCTTATTTGAAATACAAGAATCAATATTAAATAATACATCTTTTGCTGATATTACACTATCTTCAACTTCAAGGGTCTTATACCTACTTATTGAATTATTATCAAGTATTGATCTCCCTTGAAAGGAAACTAAATTACCTTTGTAGAATATTGGTATTATTATTCTAAATTTCCAATCACCTACAGGGCCAGTGCCTTGCAATTTGTATTTCTTTTCCAGATAGAAAGGGTCAAATCCTCGATTGAAAAGGTATCGTTGATGTACCTTTTCTAGTCTTCCCCCTGGAAGTTTTATTGATTCTTTACTTGCTTTTCTTCTATTTTGAGTATTAAGCAAAGATGATCTTGTTTGGTATCGTTCTATAATATCTTGTAAACTATCACTTGATACATCAAGGATTCTTCTTAAAGTATATTCAATATTATGCCGACCACATTTCCAGCAATTGAATACACTACCTGATACAGTAAAGCCACCATGATTACTTCTATCTCCACAATAAGGGCATCGAGTATTTACCCAGCCTCTTACTATTGGAGTGTGATCTATTCCATATTCATCAAGTATTCTAACTATATCAATCAAGATTCATCCTTCTATCAAGAATAAGGATAGTGTCTACAGTAAGGGCAAATAGTTGCTTCAGGGTCAACTTCCTTTCTACAATGTACACATATTTTGGGTTTCCCTTGGCTTATCAATAAATCTTTTTCTTTATTATCCTTTGCTTCACTAATGCAAGCAAAAGGTATTGAAAGGGTGAATATAAGGCCTATGATAAATAAAATAGAAAAACCAATTATAATTATCATTTATTCATCTCCTTAATCACAGTTTATTTCTCTTATTTCCTCTAGGGACACTCTAATAATATCAGGTTTCCCTAAAGATTCAAGCTGATAATTTATTTCCTTAACTATATAATCAATATTTCTTATAGTTACTATTTCATCTTTTCTTGGTAAGTTCCCTGATGTCATAAGAAGTAAATAAGTATAGTTATTATCATCAAAATAATACATAATTTTATTTGAAGGCTTATTCAGTTTAGGTAGTTTAGGCTTTTTATTTCTTAGTACATTACTAACCTTTTTTCTTGAAAAATTTATTCCTCTTGTATCACAGCAATCTGCTATAAAATCATAATGCTCTTTACACAGTCTAGTTCCTTTCTTTATTCCATATTTTCTCCCATTAGGAAGATACCTTACAATTGTTTTATAGTTATCTCCTGAGCAATAAATAGGTTTTCCCTTATTATCCTGCCCAACTACATAATCACAGCTTCTTTTATCCATAATACTATTTTTTCTCCTCTGAATCATTTGTTTGATCTTTCTTTAACTTATTTGTAGCAGAATAAAATATATAAAATATGAAAAAAATACTAAATAATAACCAATAAGGCGATAAAACCCAAATAAAAGAAATTTTATATTCGCAAATACATTTTAGTATAATTAGAATACTTGTAGGGATCATAAGAACTACTAATATTAAAAGTAAAGAGCCTTCAGATAAATTTCTCAATTCTCTACCTCCTTTACTTATTATAGTTAGGAATTTGCTTTTATAGGCCTCTCTTTAGATTCTTTGATATTTTCTATCAGTTTATCAGGGCTTGAAGTATAGAATCTCCAATATCTCCTTTTATTTATCCTATTGAACTCATTTCTCCAAATTCCATTTATAGAAGAATTTGGAGAAAGGTTCCATTCACAGCTGTATTTCTCTTTGCCTCTATGATCACCAATACGCAGAGAATGTCCATCAGGAGTTTTACAATATATTGAAGTAGTTGTAACTGACCTATTCACCAATTCTATTTCAGGCATCATGCTTTTCATCAAAAAATACATTCTATTGCACCAAGAAGAATGACTCATTTAGTAACCTACCTAGATGTATTATTTATACTATATCAGCTAAAGTGTAGCCTCTTTCCCTATAGGTTCGTAATGACTACAAGGTTCTTTTTCATTCACATCATAAAAGGTGCTATAGGCCTGCCAATGTGGAGTCGGTTCTGCTTTGTACCTATAGCACAGTTCTCTACGTGGACATATAAATTCATGCCCATCAATAACAATATAGCCAATACACATAGTTATATCAGGCATAATTATTCCTTTGGCCAATCTTTCCTTGGAACACCAACAAGTTCAGGATCATATTTTCTGTATCTTCTATAATAAGCCCCTCTACCTCCATAAGTCATCGTATCAAAAGCCCAAACTCCAGCTCCAGCAGAAGGATCAAAGGAATGAACATATCTAATGATAGCTGGTACTTTATCTGAACATGGGTCATCCCATACAAATATAGGTTCACCACGCTTGAAAACTTCTTTCTTCTTTTTGTCAGGATTATAATGTTTCATTTCATACCAATCGGAAGCGTCATCATAATCAAATAGTACAGACTGCCCATTAATAGATATATAAATAGCAAGAAAATCAGAACTTATTCCTTCACATTTAATCATTGCACCTGTTTTTTTATTCTTATACCATTTCCCTGCCTTAAATTTTGCCGCTTTATGTTTCTTTTGTTTCTTCCCTTCAATGAGAATAAGCCTACCATCAGGAGCTATAAGTGACTTGTCATAGTCTACATCAGGAAATCCCCACTGAAGCCCTTTAATTGAAGTTTTGCTTTTTTCTTTCCAATCTCCATTGTGGCAAAATGGTTTGCCATAGAAGAGATGCCATCCCCCTTGCTCATCCATTGCTGCCCAGCATCTATTAGACTTACAAAAATCTTGCACAGATTGAAGTTTTTTAATATTCCCTATAAATTTTCCATCTTTGTACACTTTGCCATCTTTTGTATCAACTTTTTTTATATCAAATTCTTCTTTAGGAATACTTGTCAATGCTTCATGTGCCATATTCCTAACTTTCTCTGCTTCAGCAGCAATAGTTCCCAAGATTTTGATAAGTTCATTCATTTAGTACCATCCTTATTAAACCTAAAATAGTATGTATAAATAGAATCACCACCACTTACATTTTCCCTGACATATTCTAAAGCCTCTTCTTTTGTATCAAATTCCTGATCACTTTCACCATAATGGTAAACATAGTACATATTTCACTCTTTTACTTTTGGAATTTCCATATAATATACTACATCAAAAGGTATATCCATAGTAAAACCATCTAGCAATTCCCAATATCCTGTATACCCATGATCAGTAATACCCATGTCAATCAAATCCTGTTCTGGTTCTGCTGGAAAGTGATATTGTGCTTTATGAACTGATTGAAAATAACCTTCAGGGAGTACCCCACCTTTTGTTCTGCATACAACAAGATATTCCTTGAAATAATCCTCCTTATCACCAGTTTCAGCAGGTAGCCTTTCATCAGCACTAATCCATTCATTCATATAATCCCCTTTATAACCATATCAAATATAAATAAAGTAAGAAGACCTCCAATAAGGAAACCAAGAATAAAGAAATCCCCTCTATCAAATTTCTTCCATTCCTTTTTATGCTTTCCTTGAACTCCCCCACAGATAGGACAAGTTATTTTTAAATCATCATCTATCTTTAAGGAATCAATATCATATTCTTCACCACATTTTTTACATTTATAAAAAACCACTTGTTCATAGGGAGTATCAGCACTCATATTTTCTTCCTTAATGTAAAATCAAAAGCATCAAGAAATTCTTCCCAATCTTCCTTGCTCACGCTTTTAGGTTTTGTTAGATAGCAAAGAGGTCACATTGCATTTCCTTTAATCCCCCAAATTATAGGACTTTTCACATGGGGCAGAAAACCTTCACGAGAAAATGAGCATGATTCAATTTCTGATTTAGTCATTTTTCTTCTCCCATAATAAACGCTCTAAGTGAAGCATACTCCGATTCAAGTATTGTAATAGGCCAATTATGAAACCAATGTGCTGCCCTATCAGCACATTCTGATTTAATCGTGGCTAAACTAGATTCAAGTTTGGTAATATGCCCTTCATGGCTAAAAACAAGAGCTTCTGTTTCTGCAAGTGCTAGTTCATACTTCTTTAACTGATCCTCCAGCTCAATCACCCTGCGCGCAAGGGCGGGGGCGGCAGCGAATAGGAGCGCATCATCTAGCCCACAATAGGCAAGCTGTTTGTGTACACTGCCTTCTGTTTTCTCTACCAAGTATTTGCCCATAGTTCCAGTAAATATCACATCAAGCGGCCCAGGAGTTGCCTTGTCCATCGCCGCTTTTGCGGCCTCAATCTGCTGCTGCTCTTTCGTCATGTTAGGCATTTGGGCGCCAGTGTACTCTTTGTGCATTAAGGATTCTGGATTTCCGCCTGGCGTTTTTTCAAATACAACTTTGTCAGGCCTTCTTTTATCAGCTTTTCGTTCCTTGTTTTGTGCATCAACAAATTCTCGGCAAAGCCTATTCGCTGCGTCGTCCATTCCGCTCATCTCTTCACCTCCTCCACTGGCGCTAAATTGCACTGACTAATGTCTTTCTCACCTGTCACCTTTAAGATGTTGTCAATGCTTGTTGAGCTGTCAAAAAGATATGTTTTGAGAATATTTTGGTACTCATACTCTCCGACTTGCACGCATCCTTTTATTGCTGCTGATATCTTCATCCCTTCACCTCCTTGTAGCAGATCACGGCGCGGAGTGTCTCCATGGGCATCTTCAGAAAGTCATTCCTCGGCAAACCCTTCTGTAAGCCACCTATCAGCATCCTCCCCTGCTGGTATAAGCAATTCAGCGACTTTGTTCATAGTCATTTTCCCCCTCCCATTATTTCTCTTCCGTGAATATCAACCACGGCTATTGGATGTACCTTTCTGCACCTGACTTTTTCGATTGAGCCGCTATAGATAACGACATCTTTCGGGTCAACCAGGCACTTGAGAATCTTGCCCCTGTTGAAATCTTGAGTCTTCGCAGCCGTGTGGCTGAGGTGGAGTCCTCCGCCACAGTCTCTGTTGGGGTCTGGATCCCAGTCAGGACACTCGACATCGGTGCCGATGGCGTATTTGATTTTACCTGTGTGGAAGTCACAGAGCGTTTCTGGATTCACGCTCTTATAGAGCACTATCTTTCCTTTCTGATGTTCAGTGATGGCGCCGAAGATTTTGGCGTCATAGACACGCTCTTTGTACTTTTTGACGGTCGCGTTCATTAACTTTTTCGCACTCGCCTGATCGTACAAAAGAGCGAAGGCATTATCGAGCGCCACGGCGCTGGCGTTCCCCCTGAGTACAGCGTGGGCGTTCTCCCTGAGTACAGCGCGGGTATTCTCCCTGAGTTCAGCGTGGGCGTTCTCCCTGAGTTCGACGCTGGCGTTCTCACAGAGTACAGCGTGGGCGTTCCCCCAGAGTTCAGCTCGGGCGTTATCCCTGAGTATAGCGCTGGCGTTCTCACAGAGTTCAGCGTGGGTATTCTCCTTGAGTTCAGCCCAGGCGTTCTCCCTGAGTACAGCGTGGGCGTTCCCCCCGAGTTCAGCTCGGGCGTTATCCCTGAGTATAGCGCTGGCGTTCTCACAGAGTTCAGCGCTGGCGTTCCCCCAGAGTTCAGCTCGGGCATTATCCCTGAGTATAGCGCTGGCGTTCTCACAGAGTACAGCGTGGGCGTTCCCCCAGAGTTCAGTGCTGGCGTTCTCACAGAGTTCAGCGCTGGCGTTCCCCCTGAGTATGATTCCCTGACACTTGATGACGAGGATTCCGCCAAAATCCTTGTTAGCCTCGTATTCCTCTTGCGAGTGAATTTCTTTACAGATCATTTTTCCACCTCCTTGTGGCAGATCACGGCGCGAATAGTGTCTTTAAGCTCTTCTAGCGTGATGTGCTGTAACACGTTAGCATCAAAACTATTCTGCAAAAAGATATGCAGACCCATCGCTCCATCCTCTGCCGCTTCAGCGCGGATGGCTGCATCGCGGGATTCAATAAGGTCTGTGGCAGATTCCACACTGTAGGCATCAAGTATTTGTACTGATCCATCACTAAAGGATTTTCGCGTCTTTGCTAGCAAAATACTAGCAAATAGTCGAGCCTCAATTTCCATCGTGGTCTCCTTGTTTCTCCTGGTATGCCTTAATCGCAGTTTCAACTTCGCCCCATGATATATACTGGCGTAAAATGTCCGCTTGAGCATCCAAGGCTACATCCCAGCCGACAGTCCAGGCGGCGGCCCAGGTGGTATCACTAACTGCGGCCCAAGCTGCGGTGCAGGCCCAGGCGGCCCAGGCTGCATCCCAGGCTGCGGTGCAGGCCCAGGCGGCCCAGGCTGCATCCCAGGCTGCGGCGCAGGCGGCGGCCCTTGCTGCGGCCGTTGCTTTTCCTTCGGCGTAAATTTCGGCTACCTCGATAGCCTTTCAACTTCGCTCATCGGTAAGCAAATCCCCATGCCGTGTGGCCGTCGGCAAGAGGAGTTTTCCTGATACAGGCGCAGGCATAAAGACGCATTTTCCTATCATCCTGAAATCCGATCTGCCGAAGCGCCCAAAGCATCCAGTCGGAGCGCTTGCAGGTATTCCACACGGTTTCAAGACTAGTTGCCTGTTCGGCCCACGCCTGACCATCATTACAAGCCCCTAAAACCCTAAAAAATTCTTTGGTTTCTTTCTTGCTCATTTCTCCCCCCTTACTCAGCGTGGTAGCCGTACTTTTCAATAGCCGCGTCAATGCCTTTATCAAGCGTAAAATAATCCTTTGGCCATAAACTGTAGATGTCATGGAGCATCACCCTCAGCACCGTCCGCGAGTGGGCAGTGATCAGCGCGGCGGCGGCGGTGTCAGAAAGATATGGGTTTCCATCGCTAGAAAACGGTGAGCCTGATCGAATCATTTTGACCAGCTCCACCGCATCGCTCGGCACCTCGATGGGATGTAGGCAGTTAAGAACAGCAAGTTTCACGTTGACGAGCGGATTCTTGATGTATTCCTGATGTATCTGCTCCGCCAGCGCTTCTGCGCTATCGATGATGATGATCTGGCTCATTCCGTCACTTCCATTACTTTCACGTCGTCGCGCATCTTCCACGCGATCAGATCGCTCTTAAACTCAAGCGGCGTCACGTAGTACGCCATACGCGTTCTCTGCAATGGCCCGACGCGCAGGCAGACGAAAAGCCCGATCTCGGAAAGCGTGCTATGCGGGTAATCCACGGTGATCTGGTAGGGTTGCGTCGCCCGGTACGCGGCGGCACCGCAGAGGGCAAGGAAGATCACGGTGAAGGCGATCAGGTATGGCCTGCGCATTAGAATGAGACTTCCGGCTCTTTGCGGAGGGCTTCGACATACGCGACCAGGTTCTTTCCCGACTCCCCCCAAAGCTGGCCTTGCCGTTCCTTCGTCACCATCTTGAGCGCCACGATCTCGTACAGGGTTTCACTCATCCATGAGCCTCCTCATATCTCTCTATTTCGTCCGCTTCTTTGCGCGCTTCTCCGTCGCCCATGACTGCGCGGAGCGCAATCTGTTCGATCTCGTCCATCGTTGCCTTACTTGTATGCACCGTGAGCCAGTCGAAAATGCCCACGCTCGGCGCGTCGCTCTTGCACGACGATGGCACGCGGATGGTCTTACATTCCCATTTGCTCCCGCCTTCTGGTTTACGCATCGTTACATCGAGCGGCTGGCCGTCATGCTCGATCTTGACCGTGCAGTCGATCCAAGGGTAATTGCTCATGCTATGGCCTCCTCCTCTCTTACTGTCTGATTATAATAGTCGCGCCCCACGCGGGCGCGTGGATTGAAACCTCTGCTTGCTTGAGCATGGCAACTATCTCATCATCTGTCGGACAAGAAAAGTCGCCGCTATCTGTATTGCAGTATATCTCGTCAAGGATGATATCTGCTGAGGTATAGCCACCCCCAAAGTCGTCGGGCATACCAGCATCGTGCCACGCTTCCGTCTCTTTCAAGACATAAGTGCCAGTTTCAAACCATACGCCGGGGAGGATCTTCACCGATCCGTCTGCCCTAGTTTTTTTCTTTGCTTCTTGTAGTGTCATTTCCATTCCCCCTTACTCGACGCGGTAGCCGAATTGCTCAGTGATCCTGGCAATTTCCCTGTCTCGGTTGCTTATAAACGGTTGGATACCTCCTTCGTCATAGGCCGCTTTCCAAAGTGCTTTTAGCATTGCCCTCGGTATTGTCCGCGAATAGGCGGTAATCAGCGCGGCGGCTCTTGGTGCGTCGAACGACCCTTCGTAATGGCCCTTTTCTTTGTTCATTTCCCACGGGTCGAAGCATTCGTCTTCGATCGACTGCGCCAATTCTCGCGCCTC
>Ga0172375_10001180_pt1 | contig 41978 bp, 42 predicted proteins | sample LakKiv1m_FD_114537 | JGI IMG/M metagenome (GOLD analysis project Ga0172375, IMG submission 114537) | Freshwater microbial communities from Kabuno Bay, South-Kivu, Congo - kab_092012_11.1m | ecosystem: Environmental > Aquatic > Freshwater > Lake | place: Democratic Republic of the Congo... | reverse complement strand
TCGCGCGTGCAAAAAATAACGGAAGCGCGGCGGGTGGGGGCGCCGCGCTGGAGTAGCGAGCCGCGAAGCGGCGAGCTAACAACTCGACTTGAAATGCGTTCGAATTTTGTTAAAAACGTTCACCAACCGGTTTTTACACATATAAAGAACGCCATCCAAAGGCTATTATATTCACCCGGTCATACTGCAAAAACTCGATCCTGACAAACTGTACCTGGCAATGTAACGCCCTAAAAGTACGCTAATTGGCGCATTTGTTGTTGATATTTACTTGTGACTGTACTATATTTCAGATTATGAAACTCGCGATTTTTAATCCCAAGGACAGTTTTACCTCCGAGCAACAAAATCAACTTTCGTCTCTTGGCCAAGTTACGTACACGAAAACTCGCGAAGCCCTTCCAATAGAAAAGCTTTTAGAAATGGCCAAAGGAGCCGACATTATCGGTTGTGACCCAGACCCATTGGGTGGTTTCGAAAAAGCCAAAGAGAAACTTTCCAAAATTATCGAGTCATTGCCGAAATTGAAAGGAATATGTCTATCGACCACTTCGTTCGGTTGGGTAGATTTAGACCTTTGTAAAAAGAGAAAAATTCCTGTAAGTAATGTCCCCGGTTACTCAAAAGAGTCCGTAGCAGAGCAGGCAATCGCCTTTTTATTAGGTGCTTCTAAACGAATTTTTGCTTCCGATAGACGAACAAACCAGGGGAAGTATTTCTTGGACCAAGGGCATGAATTAAAGGGTAAAACGCTTGGAATTATTGGTTTGGGTAACATCGGTAGTCGAACTGCAGAGCTTGCAAAAGGGTTAGGAATGAATGTAATTGCCTATAATCGAAGCAAAAGAACACTAAAAGGAGTTGAAATGGTATCGCTTAGCGAATTGTTTAACCGAGCGGATGCCATTTCCTTACATACGACCCACGAGGTGGCTAACAATAATATGATTGGGCAAAACGAAATAGCCAAGATGAAAAAGGGCGTTTTTATCATTAACACAGTTGATAGAGAGCTTGTTGATGAGGAGGCAATGGCAGCCGCCCTAAAAATTGGCAAGGTGGACACCTATGTGTACGAAGGGGAGGACCTCGTTCATACACCGCTGGCAAAATTGGAAAATGCACTTGGATTCAAAGGATTTGCATGGTACACCAAAGAGGCTTTGCGAAATCTGTACCAAATCTGGATAAGTAACTTGGTTGCTTTGGCAAAAGGTAAACCCCAAAATCGAGTAGCCTGACTTCTAACCCTGGAAGTATTTCTTGGCTTTTTAGTTCGAAGTCAGAAATGCTATCCCACTTATTCAAAATAAGTCGGATAAACACTCTCTTTTAGTCTCCTGCTAACATATTCGCCTTCTCCTACATTTACCGGAGTTAAAAAGTTTGGATCGGGCGATTTGACTACTTTACCAACCTCTCCCTCATAGAAGTTAGAAACTATCTGGGGTAACTCAACGTCAAGCTTGTGTCTAGCCATTTCTCCCTCACCATTTTTTCCAAAGACCGCGATCTCCCCAATTGGTGCTACTCTCGCAGCGTTCCCCACATATGCCATGCCCACTATTGATCCGCTCCGAATGTCTTCTATACAAAATGGCCTTTCGATAACCTTGATATGCAAAGTTGGAGCAATATATCGAGCAACGTGTATCATCGTTGTTGATGGTAGTTGATTAACACTCATCGGTGGGATTACCATCTGGCCGTCCGCGTCAAAACCAATTAATCCTTCTCCCGGTCCGTCGGCTAAGACCGTTCGTTCATAGTTTCGTTCAAAAGTCCCTTGATCTCCAAAAATAATCCGCTCTCCTTCTCCCCGACTATTCCAATCACTTTTAACTGTATAAGGGCCAAAATAGATTGCCTCGTCTACTCCGTGGTTAGCGGCTTGTCGACCGACTTTTCCGGCTGCACCGTAGTTACTGGCGTGTTTCCCGTCAATTGGCTCGAGTCTTTGCACCGGCATGGCCGCAACCGTCAAACCCGCTCCCCGATAAACCCTTTCCGGATTGGCAAAATAACAAGGCCAGTTCGTGATATAGGTCGACGCCTGAATAGGGTGTTCCGGTTTCAAGTTTAATCCCAAGGCTCCGCTTCCTGGTCTAAATGCTGGTCGGATGTATGCTCTAGACGGAACCTCGTTAGCGTCCCGAAGCACGTCACTCGCCAAAATCGCCGCCAAATCCCTCATTGCCAAATCAAATCGCTCCATATCAACAGGTGAAGAGTAAAAACGACTCTTCATCGACCAAGCAATTCTCGCTAACCTGGGCCCGTTAAGAATAATGTTTGCACCGATAATCTCCTCGTTGTTGACAACCGGCTCTAAACTTCCGCCTTCAAAAACTCCCGAACCGTAGTCCCCCGCGTGATGAGGAGTAATTGGGTCAAAGTTTAGCCCGTGCCAAGGAGGAACTAGATAAATTCGCTTATCTGCTTGATTATAAGTCATGACAAAATTCGCGCCGGTGATAGAAGGCTTCACTTCATTCTCTCTTACATATAGCTGGTCAATCGTCGGAAAACCATAGTCTTCACTAAATCTCTCCTTTGACGGAATATATGACCCCACTCTTTCGCTTAAAGTTTCCGGCAATCCAAGTTTTCCTGCTAGTTCTTCAGTCGTTGTCCTCGGACCTTCCTTAAAGGGCACCTCACTAATCAAAGGAATCGTCTCAATATGCTCAAACTCTGCTCTCATAGTATTCTTCTCTCACCTAATTTTGAAACAATACAAATACCATTATAGTTAACCTGTCAATCATCCCAGATAAGTTATTATTTGGTCTTTAATATTAAACCTTTGATATACTTTCCTCATGCGTAATGTGATCCTTAGGACGCCAACTAAACGACAGTCTTCTCAATCGGCCTCCTTTACCCATCCCCAACTCGGGCGTTTGGTGATTAAACCCGGTCTTACTCCCAAACAAATTACCGAGCTCATCTCCTTCTCCAAGCTCGATCAAGCCATTAATCGCTTTACACTAGATTCTCAACGGTTCCGCAACCGCCAGACCTATGCCAAATGGCTAAAAAAAGGCCGTTTTCCCTATACATTGAGTAATCAGGCTGGGAATCTTCTAGGACTAATATGGTTTCGGCAAGCCGACTTTCCCCCCACTTCTCTGCTTCCCCAGTATCAAACCCTAGATCCCAAAAAATATCAAATAACTTTTGCCGTTCGCACTTACGGCTTAGCGCGGGGTAGGGGAATCGCCAAAGACTTTATCCAAAAAACTATCTCTCTTTTTCAACAATCTCCTCAATGTCTGCTTATCCCCGGTCAAGGTCTATGGCTAACCACTTCTCTTCACAACCTTGCCGCCGTAAATACTTATCGAACCATCTTCACCCAGGTTTCTCAGCCAAGTAAGGAGGGTAAAATTGTGATGGTACAAATTATCCACCAATCTATCGATAAAAATACTGAGTTGCAATTATCTCAAGAATGCTTAATAATAAACTAAGGTTCTGCCCTTGACGAATAAGAGCTCTACCTGATACTATATATACCCGTATGTCATCACTACACATCTCTATTGTGGCTGAATCGGTTTTCCACCTTTTTGGAATCCCCATTAGCAACTCAATTATCACCTCTTGGGCTGTCTCTCTTCTTCTCGTTTTTCTCTGTGTCAAAGTTGGTTCTTCTCTTAAGATCAAGGGTAAAATTTCTCGCCTCCAATTACTCTTTGAGCTCATGATTGAAGGCTTGTACGGCTTAATTGAAAGCATTGCCGGCTCGCAAAAAACCCGGCAATTTTTTCCTCTCGTCATGACTTTCTTTATCTTTATCGTCCCCGCCAACTGGTCGGGTCTCTTGCCCGGTGCCGGTTCGGTCGGCTTTAATACGACTCACAACGGTGAGGCTGTTTTTATCCCTTTCCTCCGTGGTCCGACCGCCGACATTAACACCACTCTTGCCCTTTCTTTGATCGCCATGGTCATGGTTCAAGTATATGGTTTCAAGTACCATGGTTTTAAGTACTTGAAAAAATTCTTTGATTTTTCTAACCCGATTAACGCGTTTGTTGGCATTCTCGAACTTGTCTCCGAGTTCTCCAAAATCATCTCTTTTACTTTTCGTTTATTCGGCAACATCTTCGCCGGCGAAGTCCTAATTTCGGTTATGACTTTCCTTATTCCTCTTGGCTTGCCAATTCCGTTCTACGGCCTCGAAGTCTTTGTTGGCATCATTCAAGGTCTTGTTTTCATGATGCTTACAACGGTCTTTATGAACGTCGCCACTCTCGGTCACGGCGGAGAGGAACATTAATTAGTTAATTAGTAATATAACTTTAAAAAAGGAGTTATTATGGCAGCAGAAGCAGTCGCTACCGCGACCCAAATGATATTCGATTCCAACATTGCCGTTGGTTTAGCCATGGGACTAGGCGCCATCGGCCCTGGAATAGGGATTGGCCTCGTCGGGTTAGGCGCCATGCAGGCCATCGGTCGTAACCCGGAAGCCACCAGCAAAATTCAAACCAACATGATTCTTGGCTTCGCCTTTGCTGAAGCTGTCGCTATCTACGCCCTCGTTATTGCGCTTATTCTTAACTTCGTTTAAAGGAGGACTTCATGGAAATTAATTTCTCACAAGTTCTCTTTCAGGTTGTTAACTTCGGCGTGATCTTCTGGGTTCTCACTAAGTATCTCTACAAACCAGTTCTCAAACTTCTTGCCGATCGTCAAGAGAAAATTAACGCCGGCTTAGCTGCGGCCGAGAAAAATCTCAAAACCGAACAAGCTAGCGAAGACGAAAAGAAAGCTATCTTAGCCAAAACTCGCAAAGAAGCTGCCGCTATTATCAAAGACGCCACCGTTGAATCCAAAAAACAAGCTGACGCCATGATTAAAGAAGCCAAAGAAAAAGCTGCTCTCGAAGCCAATCGGATTCTCACTAAAGCTGAAAACGCGGCCGCCCAAAAACAAAAAGAGGCGTCACTCGCGCTTAAAGACTTAGTTATCGCGACCACCTCCAAAGTCTTGTCCGAGACTCTTTCTGCAAAAGATCTAAGCGGCATCAATAAAGCAATCGCCAAAAAACTTAAATAAAGGGAACTATGGCTAACTCTATTACTGTCTACTCTAGTGCTCGTCTTGATGCACCGTCCCTCGCTCGCATCAAAGACTTTGCTAAAGCTAACTACCACCTTACCTGTTCGGTCGAGCAGGTCGTCGATCCTTTACTCATTGCCGGCTTTAAAGTAAACATTAATGGGATCGAGCACGACTTCTCGGTTGCGGGAAAACTTGCCCGCCTTGGTCAAGCTCTCTAAAGAAGGAATTATTATGGCTAAAAAAATCGATAATCTCTCACTCCTGAAAAAGATCGAAAACTATCAGGACATCAACAAGCCTCGTAGTGTTGGCGAGATTATCTCGGTTGGAGACGGGGTCGCTTACGTCTCAGGCCTCACTGACGTCATGATGAGTGAGCTGGTTGAGTTTCCTGGCAATACCTTCGGTCTCGCTTTGAACCTTTTGCCCGATTCCGTCGGAATCGTTCTTTTGGACGACTACGAACACTTGAATGAAGGTGACACGGTCTCAACTACGGGTCGTGTTCTTTCCGTTCCAGTCGGGGACGAGTTTATGGGGAGAGTTGTTAACGCTCTCGCCGTCCCAATCGATGGTTTACCTGCTCCCACCCCCGCCGATCACTTCCCGGTTGAAAACATTGCCCCGGGTGTTATTACCCGCGAAAAAGTAAATAAACCCGTGCAAACCGGTATTGTCGCAATTGACGCCATGATCCCCCTTGGTCGTGGTCAACGTGAACTTATTATTGGTGACCGCGGAATCGGCAAGTCGAGTATCGCGATTACGACAATCATCAACCAACGCCAAGAGAATCTAAAATGTATTTATGTCGCGATTGGCCAAAAACGTTCCTTCGTTGCTCAACTGGTCAACACCTTAACCAAGTTTGGTGCCATGGAATACACCACCATTTTTGCCGCGACCGCCTCCGACCCGGCTTCCATGCAGTTTCTGGCACCCTACGCCGCGACCGCCCTTGGTGAATACTATGCCTCTAAAGGTGAAGATGCCCTCATTATCTATGACGACTTAAGTAAACACGCCTGGGCCTACCGCGAACTCTCTCTACTTCTCAAGCGTCCTTCCGGCCGGGAAGCTTATCCAGGTGACGTCTTCTACCTTCACTCACGTCTCCTTGAGCGCTCCATTCGCCTCAATAAGAAATATGGTGGCGGCTCACTAACCGGTCTTCCCATCATTGAAACTCAGGCTGGCGACGTCTCCGCCTACATTCCAACTAACGTCATCTCGATTACCGACGGTCAAATTTATTTGGAAGCTGATCTCTTTCACTCCGGCTTCAAACCCCCGGTTAACGCCGGTCTTTCCGTCTCCCGTGTCGGTGGGGATGCTCAAATCAAACTCATGAAAAAAGTGGCTGGTAAGATGCGGCTTGACCTCGCCCAATATCGTGAACTGGCCGCCTTTGCCCAGTTCTCTTCCGACTTAGACGAAAAAACTAAAGCTCAACTTGATCGCGGCGCCAGAGTCTCCGAAATCTTAAAACAAGGTTGGGACGAGCCAATTGAAGTCTATCGCCAAATCATCCTTGTCTGGCTAGTTACTTCCGGTTACGCCGACAAGATCGAACTTAAAAACATGGCTGAGTGGAAAAAATCTGCGCTCATCTTTACCGATTCCGAAGAAGGTCAAAAATTAATCGGGTCCTTAAAGGAAGAAGGAGAACTAACCGACTCTCTTACGAAAAAACTCGCGACCTTTGCCTCCCATTTACAAGATTTAACCAATCACTTAACCATTACTAGCGAGTCTTAAGTTATGCCAAGTCTTACGGGAATTCGCCGTCGCATCAAATCCGCGAAAAATATCGCCCAAATTACCAAAGCCATGGAAATGGTCTCGGCCAGTAAAATGCGCAAAAGCCAGGAACAGGCGCTCGCAACTCGTCCTTTCTCCGAAAAACTAGTGGGGATTATCGACAACATTACTTCTTCCTCGACTCAAACCATCCATCCGCTGATGCGCCCTTGTGCCTCTCCCCGCCACGCTATGTTGATTATCGTGAGTACCGATAAGGGACTCTGTGGGGGTCTGAACGTCAATTTATTCCGGACAATTGCTAACTGGGGCTTAGAGTCGAACCATGAAAAGCTTCACGTCGTCCACGTTCGCAAAAAAGCTCGCACGCTTATTCCCAACAAACAAACAGAACTCACGGCGGTCTTTCACGAGATTTCGGAAACCCCCACCTTTGAAGAAGCCCGCTCCATTGCCCGCCTTTCAATTGATACTTTCCTCGCAGGTGACGTTGACGAAGTCTTTATCGCCTATCCCAAATTTATCTCCACCCTCGTTAACGAGCCCACCATTACTCGTCTTCTTCCTCTGACAGGCACCCATCCCACCCAAACCACTTCCGCGACTTATACCTTTGAACCGACTTCTGCCGAGCTAATTACCGAGCTCTTTCCCTACATGGTCGAGATGAGTATTTATCAAATCTTAATCGACGCTTCAGCCAGCGAACACTCTGCTAGAATGGTCGCGATGAAAAACGCCTCCGACAACGCGACCGATTTGATCAGCAACCTTACTCTTGACTATAATCAGGCCAGACAATCACAAGTGACGACCGAACTACTGGACGCCACCACCGCACGGATGGCGTTAACATAAATACTCGCTCTGAGGAGGCATAGATGGCAACTAAAGAAATAACAGAAAAAGCTCTCGCTAAAAAGAATCTTGGCAAGATTACTAAAATCGTCTCGGTCGTAGTCGAAGTCGAGTTTCCTAAAGTCGTTCCTCACATTTTCTCCGCTCTTGAAGTCAAGAAAAAAGACGGTTCTAAACTAGTCCTTGAAGTTCAACAAATTCTTGGTGATAACCAAGTCCGCGCTGTCGCAATGGGCACCACCGACGGCATCAAACGCGGCATGGAAGTTCTGGATACCGGCTTTCCCATAAAAGTCCCGGTCGGTCCAGGAACCCTCGGACGCATCTTTAACGTGCTCGGCCAGCCAATCGACATGAAAGGCGAAGTTAAAGCCGAGAAATATGAGCCTATCCACAAACCCGCACCTTCTTTGGTTGATCAAGAAAATACTCCCTCAATCCTTGAAACCGGTATTAAAGTTATTGATCTCATTGCGCCTTTTGCCAGAGGTGGTAAAATTGCCGCTTTTGGTGGGGCCGGCACCGGCAAAACCGTCATCATGCAGGAGCTTATTCGTAACATCGCCGAAGAGCACTCCGGTCACTCCGTCTTTGCTGGCGTTGGCGAACGTACTCGTGAAGGCAACGACCTTTATCACGAAATGACCGATTCAGGCGTTATCAAAAATACCGTCATGGTCTTTGGCCAAATGAACGAGCCTCCTGGAAGTCGCTTGCGCGTTGCTCTTTCCGGCCTGACTTTCGCCGAGTATTTTCGTGACGACAAAGGTGAAGACGTGTTGCTCTTTATTGACAACATCTTTCGCTTCTCCCAAGCGGGCAGTGAAGTCTCGGCTCTTCTTGGTCGCATTCCCTCGGCCGTTGGCTACCAACCAACCCTCGCTTCCGAAATGGCTGCTCTGCAAGAACGTATTACCTCTACCAAAAAAGGCAGTATTACCTCCTTCCAAGCCGTTTACGTCCCGGCTGATGATTATACCGACCCGGCTCCGGCAACGACCTTCGCTCACCTCGACTCGACAATCGCCCTTGAGCGCGCGCTTGTTGAGCAAGGGCTCTACCCCGCCGTTGACCCCCTTACCTCAAGCTCCAAGATGCTCTCTCCTGACATTGTCGGCGCTGAACACTACCAAGTAGCTCGCAGTGTCCAACAAGTCTTGCAACGCTATAAGGATCTGCAGGATATTATTGCGATTCTTGGTATCGACGAACTCTCTGACGACGACAAAACTACCGTTGCCCGGGCTCGGAAAATCCAACGCTTCTTGACTCAACCTTTCTTCGTTGCCGAACAGTTTACCGGCACCCCCGGCGAATACGTCAAAATTCAAGACACGATTAAAGGCTTCTCCCAAATTCTCTCCGGAGAACTCGATCACATCCCCGAACAAAACTTCTATCTTAAAGGTACGATTGAACAAGTTTTGGCGGCCTACGAACAAGAGCAAAAAAAATCGAACTGAAAAACTACTATGGCTTCAACACTTAAACTTGATATCGTCACTCAAGAAAAACGTCTTCTGACCGCCGAAGCCAAACAGATTACGGCTGAAACGGCGATCGGAGAAATTACCATTCTACCCGGCCACGTGCCGCTTGTTACTCGCCTGACTGAAGGTTTATTGCGTTTTCTCTCTCCTTCTGGAGAAGAAGAAATAGTCGCCATCTTTGGTGGTTTTCTCGAGCTCAATGGGGAAGGGGAGTGCTCGGTTCTGGCCGACTCCGCCGTTCGGGCTGACGACATCGACATTGCTAAAGTCGCAGAAGCCAAAAAAGATGCCGAAGCTGCTCTTCAAGACAAAACTAGAGAACAAGAATTTGTTCTTGCCGAAGCTGCTCTCCGCCGCACGGCTCTTGAACTTAAAGCCGCCGATCGCAAAACTCGTCACAGCCAATCCTGATACACTCTAAGTAGATTTGCCTTTTTTTCGGGATCTCGTTATCATTAATTTATGGTTAAAGTCTTAGGCATTGATCCAGGCACTCACCGAGTGGGTTGGGGTTTAATTGAAGGTACTGTTACCAAACAACGCCACCTGGCTTCCGGTTGCATTGAAGTTCCTCCGCATACAGAACTTGGTTCCTATCTCCAAAACCTTTATTCCGAAATAACTCTTCTTCTCAAGACCCATCAACCAGAACTCGTTGCTATTGAAAAACTATTCTTTCAAAAAAATGCCAAAACGGCCATTTCTGTTGCCCAAGCTCGGGGAGTTATTCTTCTTGCCATTGTTGAAAATAATCTGCCCTTTGTAGAGTACTCCCCCAATACCATCAAATCCGTAGTTGCTGGCAACGGCCAGAGTGATAAAAAAACCATTGAACGTATGATACGATTACTTCTAGGAGTTGACACCGCGAACGTCGACGATACTTCTGACGCACTGGCGATTGCGATCACGGGCCTCATATATACCCAGAAGTCACAAAACTAAAATATGATTGCACAGCTATCCGGCAAAATCCTCGAACCCACCGAACAAGGAGTTATTCTAGACGTTAACGGCGTCGGTTACGAAGTCTTGGGTAGAAAACTTCAAGCCCTCAAACCAGGTCAACCCCTAACTATCTATACCCTCTATCACGTCGGTAGTGACAACAATCCCTCTCTCTATGGCTTTAGTTCCCAATCTGCCAAAGCGCTTTTCCTGAAACTTCTAACTATCTCCGGCATTGGTCCGAAGTCAGCTATGCGAATACTTGACTCAGATGATTTAGAAAACATTATTTCTGCGATTGAGAATAGCGACACTGGTTACTTTTCACGCGTTAAAGGTCTTGGAACCAAAGCCGCCCAGAAAATTATTCTTGAGCTCAAAAATAAGCTTGTTCTTACCTCCTCCCCTCGCGATACCTTGCTATACGATGCGCTGATGTCACTCAAATTTACGCGCGCCGAGATTAACTCTGCCATTCAAGCCTTAGACCTCAAAAACTTGACCGATCAACAAGCCCTGGAAGAAGTCCTCAAATATTTAGGCAAGAAATGAAAAACACTATTCTTCAACCTACCGAGCTGGCTAGTGACGAACAAATCGAAATTACTCTGCGACCTAGTACCCTCCCGGAATTTGTTGGGCAACCCGAGACCAAAGAAATGTTACTTTTAGCGCTCCGCGCTGCCAATCAAAGAAAAGAACCCCTTGACCACGTCTTGCTTTACGGTCCTCCTGGACTCGGGAAAACCACCCTTGCCCACATCATTGCTCATGAACTTAAAGGTAATCTGCATCTTACCGCCGGCCCCGCGATTACCCGCGCCGGTGACCTAGCCTCTCTTCTCATGAACTTAGAGTCAAACGACGTTATCTTTATTGACGAAATCCACCGTATTAACCGCGCCGTTGAGGAGACTCTCTACAGCGCCATGGAAGAAGGGAGACTTGACATTATTCTCGGCAAAGGCCCCGCCGCTCGTTCTGTGCGCATCGACCTCAAACCCTTTACACTTGTTGGCGCCACAACCAAGTATGGTGCCCTTACCTCTCCTTTAAGAAGCCGTTTCGGCTTTGTCCAAAAACTCAATTTTTACTCACCCCCGGAAATTCAACAAATTCTGGAGCGCTCAGCCAAAATTCTGAAAGTTGAGATCTCGCAAGACGCGATTATCTCTCTCGCCACTCGCTCACGCGGTATCCCCCGAATAGCCAATCGTCTTTTGAGAAGAGCCCGCGATATGGCCGAAGTTAAGTTTAACAATAGGATTACCAGCGAATCACTCCTTGCCATCTATAAACTTCTCAAAATTGACGAACTTGGACTGGATCAAGCCGACCGGGAAGTTCTTCGCCTCATTATTACTCACCACCACGGCGGGCCAGTCGGACTTTCGACAATTGCCAACACCCTCTCAGAAGACGAAGAAACTATCCTTGATGTCTATGAGCCATTTCTGATGGCGTCAGGCCTCCTTGCCCGCACTAAACAGGGTAGGGTAGTAACCGATAAAGCCTATACCCACCTCGGCCTATCGAAGAAATGAAACGCTTCTTTGCTCTCATTTTAACTACTCTTTCTTTCCTATTCTTAAATGTCTTTTCCGCAATTGCTTTCTACGATCCTCGCACTGTCCCAAACAATAAATATGGCCTTCACATTCTCGACCCTAACGAAATCTCCTCCGTTCCCGCGATAGTAAATAGTCACGGCGGTGACTGGGGATATCTCACCGTCCCAATTCAACCTAGTGATCGAGATAAAACCAAGTGGCAAACATTTCTAGACTCGTGTCTCCGTTTACACTTAATTCCCATTATCCGTATCACCACCCTTCCTCTCGGAGGAACTTGGGGGGAAGCCAAAGCTACCGATCTTGTTGACTTCGCCAACTTCTTAAACGAACTATCTTGGCCAATTTCCAATCGCTATATTATTCTCTTTAATGAGGTTAACCGTAGTACCGAGTGGGGAGACAAAGTTGATCCCGCAGCCTACTCTCTGATTGTGAAAAATGCTTACACCATTTTTAAAGAGCGAAGTCCCGATTTTTTTCTCCTTGGCCCTGCCTTAGACACTGCGCTTTCTAATACCACAAGTTCTCTCTCCGCCGCTACCTACCTCAAAGCCATGGAGCAAGCCGATCCTCACGTTTGGAACTATTTTGACGGCTGGGCTTCCCACAGTTACCCAAATCCCAATTTTTTGGCTTCTCCCGCCAAAACTGGTTGGCAAAGTATTGTTTCTTACCGCTCGGAATTGACCGATCGAAACACTCCTCTCGATAAGCCCATCTTAATTACCGAAACCGGTTGGGATCAAAATAAGCTATCTTTCCAGTTGCTCAATTCATACTGGACCCAGGCTTTTCGTCTTTGGAATCAAGACGTCAACGTTGTTGCCGTCACTCCCTTTGTCCTTCAAGGGGGCGAACAATACGCCTCGCTTTCCCTCACGCTTAAGAGCGGTGAACTCAGTTCTTCAGGAAAAATTCTGACCGAGTTACTAAAAACCCCCGGCACCCCCTTGTTATCCTCCCCCTCTACCCCAGCACAAGCCTCAACCTCAAAAGCCGCATTAGTTACAAGTTCTGCCTCACCCTTCTTGCGCTACACGCTCTTGCTCAGAATCGAGAACCTTCTCCGTCGACTCTTTGGCTTTCAACAAAAAGCCTACATTCGTTTGGGCTCTACCAACCTGACGGTCGAACTGGCGACCACTCCGAAATATTGGGAACGTGGGCTTTCTGGTCGCACGACTTTAGCTGATAATGAGGGGATGCTCTTTCTTTTTCCCTCTTCCCATATTCCCACTTTTTGGATGAAAGACATGAACTTCCCCATCGACATTATTTGGCTGAAAGACAATCAAATTCTCTCCGTTGAAAGCAATGTCCCTGTTTCAGAAAATGTTCCCCTCCCAACCTACTCTCCTCCCGAGCCGGTTGATATGGTTCTTGAGGTTCCGGCTGGCTACGCCGCCAAACACGAGCTCAAACCTGGTACAATACTAACGCGTTATGACTAAGTATCTTTTCCACGGTGACAACCAAAAAGAATCACGACTAGCTTTCCAAAAAGTCTTAGCTAAAGAAAAAAGCTCTCGTCAAGAAATCCGCTCTATAGACGGTCTTAGAATTGTCCCGAGTGAGCTTGCCACCATCTTAGCTACCACCAATCTCTTCGCCAACGAAACCTTGCTAATTGAGAATCTTGGCTCGCGTCCCGTCTCCAAAGACAAAAAACTTCTTCTCACACTCATTAAAGATTATTCAGGCAATAAAAACCTTCTCCTTTGGGAAAAAAAAGAGCTAACTAAAACAATTATCAACGCCCTCGGTTCCAAGGTTGTTATTAGTCTTCACAAAACCCCTGCGATTATTTTCAAGTTTCTCGACTCCCTAACCCCGGGCTCAACCACTTTAAGTCTTAAACTCCTTCACGAAACCGCCAACTCTGTCGAAGACGGCTTCATCTTCATTATGCTTACTCGCCAGGTGACTGATCTCCTCATCGCCAAATCCGGTGACCTCACCTCACTTAACCCCTGGAAACGTTCGCGCCTCGTTGAACAAGCACGCCTTTGGTCAGAACCTTCGTTGCTCAAATTCCATCACTCTCTCCTAGAGATAGACTTCAAGCTTAAAACCGGTGCCACCAAACTCAGTTATCTCGACCAGCTTGACATTCTCCTCATCTCTTTACTAGGATAAAGCTCTGTAATACTAAAAGGAGGTATATGAAGTTTGACCCCACCGTTTTCAAAGCCTACGATATCCGTGGAAAATATCCTGAGCAAATTACCGCAGACTTTGCCTACACCCTTGGGTTAGCCTACGCCCATCTCCGTCAAACAGAAGAGCATCGCCTCGAACTGACGATTATCGTCGGCCGTGACATGCGTCTTTCTAGTCCCCAACTGACAGAATCCCTCATCAAAGGCCTTCTAGAAGCTGGCGTCAACGTTCTTGACATTGGTCTTGCCTCGACTCCGACCATGTATTTTGCTGTTGGCTACTACCGGACTGACGGGGGAATCCAAGTTTCCGCCTCCCACAACCCTAAGGAAGATAATGGTTTCAAATTAGTTCGCAGTCGATCCATTCCGGTTAGTGAAAACACCGGCATGTATACCCTTCGCGACTTAGTTCTAGCCAACAAATTCTCTAAAGCTAAAAAATCGGGCTCTCTCCAAAAAAAATCCTCCGTTCTTCAGGAGGAACTGAAGTCCCAAATCAAAGAATTAAATATCAACCCTTCCAATATTAAGCCTTTCAAGATTGTGATTGACGCCGGCAATTCTATGGGAGCTCTTGACATGGAGCAAATGTTCTCAATTTTGCCTTGTGAGCTAATTAAGCTTAATTTTAAGCTTGACGGCAACTTTCCGGCTCACCAACCCGATCCCCTCGTTGACGAAAATCTCCTCCCCACTATTGAAGCCGTGGAACTTCACCACGCTGACCTCGGCATCGTCCCGGATGGAGATGGTGATCGGTATTTTTTTATTGATAATGAAGGCAACGTCATTCGCCAAGAAATCCTCCGTGGTATTATGGCTCAAATTGCCCTACATGAACACCCGGGTGCGACCGTTGGTTATGACATTCGACCCGGCAAAATTACGCTCGACATGATTCTTGAAGCCGGTGGCAAGCCGCTCGTGACGAAAGTCGGGCACTCCCTGATCAAAGAAGCCATGCTCAAACACGACGCAGTCTTTGGTGGTGAATCTTCTGGCCATTACTTTTACAAGTTTAGTTATGGCACCTTTGAAGCTCCCTTTGCTTTTGTCTTAAAATTCTTGGAATTTATTTCTTCCAAGAATCAGCCTGTTGCCGACATCGTTCGCCCGCTTAAAAAATATTTTCACTCCGGCGAAATCAACTCTCTTGTGAAAGATAAGGAAGGAAAAATTAAAGTGCTAGCAACTACTTATAAAGATGCCAAAAATATTTCCTTTCTCGATGGTATCACCGTTGAGTATGAGAATTTCTGGTTTAACGTCCGGCCAAGTAACACCGAAAATAAGCTTCGCCTTAACTTAGAAGCTATTGACAAGAAAACTATGGAACAAAAACGTGAGGAAGTATTAACAATCATAAGGAGCTAGCTATGAAAGACTCAATTATTGACAATAGGAACCGGCTCGGTAAATTTGATAAATCAAATGTCCTTGGTAGTATCGAAGCCTTCCCTAAGCAAATTCAAGATGCCTGGGAAAGTGTCAAGTCTCTCGAGCTTCCCTCTTCCTATAAATCATTCAAAAATATTGTTGTTTCTGGCATGGGTGGCTCAGCCCTCGGAAGTCATGTTATTCAAAATTTATTTAAAGACCAACTGCAGACCCCTTTTGAAGTTGTTTCCCACTACTCATTGCCTGCTTATGTTAATTCAGACTCCCTCGTTCTTCTCTCCAGCTATTCCGGCACCACTGAAGAAACCCTTTCCTGTGCCAAACAGGCTCAAGAAAAACATGCCAAAATTATGGTCATTACTTCCGGTGGGAAACTGGCTGAATTCGCAAAAGATAACAACTGGCCCCACTATTTAATTAACCCGAAATTTAATCCATCCGGCCAACCTAGAATGGCAATTGGCTATGCTCTGTTTGGTCAGCTGGCTTTTTTTTCAAAACTCGGCGTCCTTGACCTTACCGACAAACTCGTTATCGCTTTAGTCGAAAATCTCGTAAGCTTAAACTCCAAGCTCTCAGTTGAAAACACTACTCATAACACTGCCAAGTTACTCGCTTATGCAGCCTACGATAAACTAATTGTTTTGTCTGGAGCTGAACATCTAATCGGCGCAATTCACGTTACCAATAACCAGCTTAATGAAAATGCTAAACTTATGACTGCCGAGTGGCACCTACCAGAGTTTGATCACCATTATCTTGAAGCCTTACCCCACCCAAAATCACTTAACGGAAATACTTTTTTTCTTCTTTACAACTCCCACCTCTATAACCCCGCCCTCACCAAAATAGTCGATATTACCCAAAAAGTAATTAAAAAAATGGGACATCAAGTCGAGGTTGTTCAAGCTACCGCTCCCACTCAACTTGAACAAGTCTGTGAAATCATTATGCTTGGAGCATATTTCTCGTTCTATCTTGCCATGCTTTACCAGATTGATCCGGCTCCCATCCCCAACGTCGAGTGGTTTAAAGCCCAAATGGCCAAGTGATTTAGGGTTTACTTTCCTCTCGTATATCTATATCATGTAGCTATGTCTGCCCAATCAAAGTACGTTCTCTGGTTCAAGGAAATTGATAAAGAAGATGGAGCGATGGTCGGTGGAAAAGGCGCTAACCTTGGTGAGATGACTGGCGCCGGTTTCCCGGTCCCGGGAGGCTTTGTGATTACCTCCTCCGCCTATCAAACTCATCTCGCGGAAAATCAACTCTCACCTAAAATTACTGCTGTTTTGAAAGATTTAAACGTTGAAGATCCTACCGCCCTTAACCGGGCAAGCAAACAAGTACAAGACATCATTGTTAAAGCTCCTTTCCCCTCCGCGATCGAAAAGGACATTCTCAAGGCCTATGATCAACTCGGGAATGATCCTTGGGTAGCCGTTCGCTCCTCCGCGACCGCTGAAGACCTTCCAGAAGCTTCTTTTGCCGGTCAGCAGGAAACCTATCTCAATATTAAAGGAGATGCTTCTCTGCTCGTTCACGTCCGCAAAGCTTGGGCGTCACTTTTTGAACCTCGTGCAATTTACTATCGTGTCCAAAAGGGTTTTGATCACCTTAAAGTCTATCTCGCCGTGCCAGTTCAAAAAATGGCTCAAAGCGATATCTCCGGCATTATGTTCACTCTCAACCCGGTTACCAACGATAAAAATACCCTCGTCATCGAAGCCATTTGGGGTCTCGGAGAAAACATCGTCCAGGGCGCAATCACTCCAGACCATTATGAAGTAGATAAAACCGAAATGACAATTACCTCTAAAAAAACGGTTAAGCAAATGGTCGAAATGGTAAAAAAAGGCGATCGTACCTATAACGCCAAAGTTCCTAAGTCTCGCCAAAATCAACGTAAGCTGACTGATGCACAAGTTCTCGAACTGGCAAAGATGGGCAAGAAACTGCAACAACATTATTTCTTTCCTCAAGACATTGAGTGGGCGATCGAGAACGGCAAACTGCTCTGCGTCCAAACCAGGCCTATTACCACGATCAAAGCCACCCAGACTAAAATCGACGTTAAAACCGCGACCCCCAAAGGCAAACTACTCCTTGAAGGTGAGTCGGCGAGCCCCGGCATTGCAACCGGCATTGTTAACATTCTAAAATCGGCCCGCGACATCAAAAAAATCAAGCATGGTGACATCCTTGTCACCGACATGACGACTCCCGACTTCGTTCCAGCCATGAAAAAAGCGGTAGCGATTGTCACCAACAAAGGTGGGCAAACCAGTCACGCCGCGATCGTCAGTCGCGAACTGGGCGTTCCCGCGATTGTCGGTACTAAAACCGCGACCAAAACCCTTAAACCGGGTAGGGTAATCACGGTTGACGCCACCGATGGCAAAATCTATGCAACCGACCTTAAACCCTCTTCTGTTAACTTTGCCCCCAAAGCCGAGGCCTTCTTTGATCCGAAAGCACCTGTCTTAAAAACAGCGACCAAAGTCTATGTTAATCTCGGTGAACCGGATCTTGCCGAAACCATTGCTAAGAAAAACGTTGATGGAGTAGGCTTACTTCGCGCCGAGTTTATGATCGCGAATATTGGCACTCACCCCCGCAAACTTATCCACGATAAAAAAAGCAACATCTTTGTCGATAAACTCTCCGAAGACATCGGCAAAATCTGCAAAGCCTTCGATCCGAAGCCCGTTGTCTACCGCGCGACCGACTTTAAAACCAACGAATATAAGCACCTGAAAGGGGGCGAAGCCTACGAACCTGACGAACCTAACCCCATGCTAGGTTTTAGGGGAGCATATCGCTATATCCATGACGCTGACGTTTTTGACCTCGAACTTGAAGCAATTAAGCGGGTGCGCAATAAAATGGGCTTGAAAAACCTTTCCCTCATGATCCCGTTTGTCCGCAACGTCAATGAAATGAAAGAGGTGAAAAAAATCGTGATCGCTAGTGGCCTCTCCCGCACCGCCTCCTTTAAACTCTGGATGATGGTTGAGATTCCCGTTAACGTCGTCCTTCTTGACGACTTTATCGACATTGGGATCGATGGGATTTCGGTTGGGACCAACGATTTAACGATGTTAATGCTCGGAACCGATCGCGACAACGAGGTCGTTGCCTCCGATTACGACGAGCGCAATCCCGCAGTGCTCTGGGCACTCCAACACATCATCCGCACCGCTCATAAACGTGGTATTACCGTTTCGGTTTGTGGTCAAGCCCCCTCAACCTACCCTGAGTTTGCCGAGTTCCTTTGCCGTGAGGGTGTTACCAGCGTTTCCGTTACTCCTGACGTTATCGATAAAACCCGCCAAGTTCTCTATGACACCGAACTCAAACTAATCAAAAAATAAGCTGACTTGCAAACTTCGCTGCTATCGGTAAGAATAAATCCGTATGTCAAACATTACTCAAATTGTCGCTAGAGAAATTCTAGACTCCCGCGCCAATCCCACAATCGAGGTCTCGGTTCTGACCGACAATGGAGCCTTTGGCACCGCCTCTATCCCGTCAGGTGCATCAACCGGCAAAAACGAAGACGTCGAGTTGCGCGACGAAGACCCCAACCGTTACCTCGGCAAAGGAGTACTAAAAGCGGTAAATAATGTCTCAACCGTGATCGCCAAAGCTCTTATCGGACACGACGTCTCCAAACAAACCGAAATTGATTCCCTCATGATTGATCTCGACGGTACCAAAAACGAAAGCCGACTTGGCGCAAACGCTATTCTTGCCGTCTCGATCGCTTGCCTTAAGGCTGCCGCTAACTCTCTCCAAAAACCCCTCTTTCTTCACGTTCGCGACCTCTTTTCGGGACCCACCTCTCTTTCCGTACCTTCCCCTATGTTTAACCTGATCAACGGTGGCAAACACGGTGCGGGCAATTTAGACTTTCAGGAGTTTCACGTCATCCCCTCCACCCGCTTTCCCTTTTCTCAGGCCCTTCAAATAGGTGCCGAACTATTCCAATACTTGAAACTCGAACTTATTAGAAGAAACGCCATTCACTCGGTCGGGGACGAAGGAGGCTTTGCCCCTAATTTGTTCACCAACACCGACGCTCTTGACCTGCTGGAACTCGTGATCAAAAACTCTCCCTACCGCCTGAATCAAGACGTTTTATTGGGACTTGATGTTGCCGCTGGCTCCTTCTTCAAAGACGGAAAATACTCAATAAAAGACTCCCCCAAACCCTTGGACTCTAACGAAATAATCAATTTTTACCTTCAACTCCTAAAAACACATAACCTTTTTTCTCTCGAAGATCCTCTACAGGAACAAGATTGGGCCGGTTGGAGCAAATTACAACAAGCACTCCCCAAAAGCACCATGGTGGTTGGGGATGACCTGATTACTACCAATGCTTCACAGCTCCAAAAAGCCATTGATAATCACGCCTGTAACAGCGTGATCGTTAAACCAAATCAAATCGGCACAATTACCGAAACGGTCGAACTCGTCAAACTTGCCCAGTCCAACAATATCGATACGGTTTTCTCCCATCGATCTGGCGAAACTAATGATCACTTCATTGCCGATTTCGCCGTTGGTTTAGGCGCTAACTATGTCAAATTTGGCGCTCCTGACCGCGGTGAACGCGTTGCTAAATATAACCGGTTACTTGAAATTGAAGCCTTTTTAACTAGGCAATCTTAACTGTCGCTCGTTAATTCACCAATTATTTGCTAAATTGAATGTAATGGCCATCGTTCGATTATAAAACGTCCTTATGAACAAAAATAAAGTTATTCTCGTAATTCTTGATGGCTGGGGACTTGGGCCGGATTATAAGGGCAACGCGATTAAACTTGCCAAAACTCCGACCATGGATTCGCTTGCCCATACCTACCCCTTCACTCAACTTGAAGCGTCCGGTGAGGCCGTGGGTCTACCCAAGGGGGAAGATGGTAATACAGAAACTGGACACTTAAACATTGGTGCTGGTCGGATTGTCTATCAAGACCTTCCCCGGATTAATCTGAGCATTGCCAATGGAAGTTTTTTTACCAATCCAGCCCTCCTCAAAACCGTAGCTCACGTTCAGAAGAATAATGCCCGGCTTCACCTCCTTGGGTTGATCGGCAAGGGTGGGGTTCACTCCTCTAACGACCACCTCTATGCTCTTCTTCGCTTCTGCCAACAACAAAAACTCGCCGCTGTTTCTTTACATCTTATTACCGATGGGCGCGACTCACCCCCTACCTCTTCCCAAAATTACCTTCAAGAAGTTAACCGTGAAATTGAAGAGATTGGCGTAGGGGAAATATCTACCATCATGGGCAGATATTTCGCCATGGACCGTGATCATCGCTGGGAACGAACCAAGGTAGCCTACGACGCGATCGTTAATGGAGTTGGCGAGCTCTCAACTGACTACCTCTCCACTATCTCAATCCGCCACTCAGCCGGCGAAACTGATGAATTTATTAAACCCATCATCGTCTCTCATACCTCTCAACCCACTCCTCGGATTAAAGATAACGACGCGGTGATCTTTTTTAATTACCGGATTGATCGTCCTCGTCAACTCACCAAAGCTTTAGTTCTCGCTGATAATGACTTCTCTACTCATACAGAATCCTTCGATCCTTATGCCGTTAAATACCACAAATCTCATCTCGTCAAAATCCAAAAAGGCCAAATCTTTCCTCGCCCCAATCGACCACAAAACCTCCTCTTCACCTCCATGACAGAATATGAAAAAAACTTGCCTTGTGAAATCGCCTTCCCCCCGGAATTTGTTGACATGCCTCTCTCTCGCGTGGTTGCCCTTGCTGGCAAACGCCAATTAAAGATGGCCGAAAGTGAAAAAGAACGCTTTGTCACCTACTATTTCAATGGTCAACGAGATCTTCCTTTTCCTGGAGAAACTGTCGATATCACCCCCAGCCCTAAAATCCCCACCTATGATCTTCAACCGGAGATGTCTGGAGAAGAACAAACTGAGAAACTTCTTAAAGCTATCGCTTCCGATCTTTATGACCTGATCGTCATCAACTACGCGAATCCCGATATGGTTGCCCACACTGGCAATCTTGCCTCCTCAATATTAGCCTGTCAATTCGTTGATGGTTGGGTCAAACGAATCTATCAGCTAGTTATCCAAAAAGAAAATCGTATTCTCCTGATTACCGGTGACCACGGCAACGTTGAAGAATTAATTAATCTTGAAACTGGTGATGTCGACACCGAACACTCTCAATTTCCCGTCCCTCTCTATCTCATCAGCAAGCAATTCCAAAATAAAATTCTCCATCTATCTCGTGGCATTCTCGGTGACATCGCCCCAACTATTCTGAAACTCCTTGCCATTCAAAAACCCGCCTCAATGTCAGGCCGGTCACTGCTCTGACGCTTACCCTTTCTGCAAGATTAAAACCATTTCTCCACGCAACTTAGCCTCTGAGTATTTGAGTTTTAACTCCTCAATTTTCATCTCAATTCTTTCTTCAAACTTTTTGGTCATTTCTCTTAGTAACACTGCCTTCACTCCACCAAGCGCCTCTTCAATTTCCTTCAACTCTTGACTTAATCGGTGCGGACTCACAAATATCACTAGTTTTAAACTCTCGACTCGCTCCATCATCTGCTTCCCAGCATCAAGTAACTGTTTCCGTTTCCCGGCTTTCTTCGGGAGAAATCCTAAAAACAAAAACTTATCTCCCCCCAATCCTGACATGGCTAACCCCGTGGTGATCGATGATACTCCCGGGACTACTTCAATCTTAATTCCCTCTTCCAAACAACCCTTTATCACCCTAAATCCTGGGTCAGAAATAGTCGGCATCCCCGCATCGGAAACAAATCCGACCGTTTCGCCTGTTTTGATGATTTCAATGATGCTAGGCGCAACTCTTGCCTCGTTGAAATCATTCACCACCACATATCTCGGTCGTTGCTGGATCAAACCTTTGTCTAAGTAGTGATTAATCAGCCGTGACGTCACTCGACTATCTTCACAGACTAAAACGTCCAGCGTATTAATGATCTCCAAAGCTCGTAAAGTAATGTCTTCAAGATTACCGATCGGTGTGCCAATTAGATATAACTTTCCCTTGCTAATTGCGTCATTACTCATACTGTATAGATCATACCCTATGTTGTATACTCGTCTACATGGACTTTTCCTTATATGCGTCAACCGCAACCTCTCTCCCATCGCTTGCAATGCTGTCTTTGCTTTCTTTTACGGAAAGTTCATGCTTTATCATTCCTCCCGAAGTTCTCCTGATTCCGGCCGCCCTCTCAGCTCCCCACGCAGCCATTTGGCTTGGGGTCCTAACAACTGTTACCTCAGTAATTGGGGCCCAATTTGGCTACTTTATTGGCTTCAAGGGTGGGAAACCTCTTCTCCACAAATTTTTCAAAGAAGAGAAAGTCGAAAAAGTTAAAATAATGTATCACAAATACGACGCCTGGACGATTCTGGTAGCCGCTTTTACTCCCATCCCCTTCAAACTCGCGACTATCAGTGCCGGAGTATTTGATATTAATTACAAGCGTTTTCTGCTTGCAAGTTCAATTGGACGTGGATCTCGCTACATGCTTATTTCCGTCTTACTCTATCTATTCGGAAAACCTGTCCAATACTTTATTGAACACGACCTCAATCGCTTTCTCGCCATTGGAACTCTTGGAGTTGTCTTAGTTTACCTTTCCCTTAAATTCGTAAAACCCTTAATATTTAACTACCTCGCAAAAGACAAAATAACCACCAGAATATCTCGACTATTCAGCCGTTTCCATTAATCTCAAAACGTCTAACAAGCCCCACAACCTTGCCCTGAATTTTTACATTCCTTGCATATATCGGTCTCATCGCCGAGTTAGCCGGCTCAAGACGAATTCGGGTAGCCTCTTTAAAGAACTTTTTCAAAGTAGCCAGTCCGTTGTCAAGCAGAGCAACCACTATCTCCCCATCACTTGCTCCCGATTCTTCCTCGCAAACGACAAAATCGCCATCTAGAATTCCTTCTTCGATCATCGAGTCACCCTTTACTTGCAGGACAAACGACCGCTTTTTCCCGCTAACCATTGTTGTTGGCACTCTCATTGAAGCATTCGGATCGGTGATTGGCTCGATTGGTTGCCCGGCGGCGATAAATCCTAAGATTGGCAATTCGATACCTGCTGAAATCTTCCCTAATTTTTCGTCAATTAACTCAATTCCTCGCACAGCTCCGGAAAATCTTTTGATCACTCCCTTTTTTTCCAGTGTCTCGAGGTGTTCATGAACGGTTGCGAGTGACGACACTCCCAGGGAATCAGCAATTTCTTGTAGAGTAGGGGAGGTCCCAAACTTCTGAATATACTGAGAGATAAAATCAATTATTTGCTTCTGACGTTTATATAAAGTTATTGGCATATTCCCAATTTACCCAAAGATACACCGAATGTCAATAGCCTGTTAGTCGTGGTACGATATCTAGAGTATGAATACCCGTCTTTTCACAAAACCTTTGCTTAAACTACTCCTGACCGGCTTGCTTCTGTTACATTTTTCTCACCCGGTTTTAGCCTCTATCGAATTTACCACTACTTTTGACTCAACCTACCAAGTCCTTGAATCAGGTTTAACTAACGTTGAGCATCAAATTCAAATTAAAAATAACCTTTCTCATATCTATACTACCCAGTACTCCATTGCGATTGGTGAAAATAACTTGACCAACATCCGTGTAAAGAGTAATGATCATAATGCCCCCACTAAGATAGTTGCTTCTGACACCACCACCACCTTAACAATCACAATTCCAAACCCGGTGGTAGGGAAAGACCAAATTACTAAGCTCAATATTTCCTATACCTCTCAAAATATTGCCGAGCATACCGGTAAAATCTGGGAACTAAATATTCCCAAATTGGCTAAAGCCAATGAAGCCGAGTCATACTCGCGTACAATCTCATATCCCCAGTCACTTGGCCTTCCTTCCGTTGCCTTTCCCCTAGCTAAACAAATCCTAAACCCGGACAATAACGGTGGAATCTCTCTCATCTATCAAGGCTTCCCTACCGATAGCATCACCCTGCTCTTTGGCTCTTCCCAACTCTATGATCTTTCACTCAAGTACCTGATTAATAATCCGACTCACAACCTAGTCAAGACCGAGATCGCGCTCCCCCCTGACACCGCCTACCAACTCGTTACCCTCGATTCCCTCTCTCCCCCACCTGAAAAAATCAAGCTTGATGCCGATCAAAATTGGTTAGCAATTTACCCGCTTGAAGGCGGTGAAAGTCTCTCAATCGAGGCTCACGTCTATATAGAGCTCTATCCTCAACCTCACTTTCAATTTTCTACTTCCGTTCCCGACGAGCTAACCGATCCTCAAACTTACTGGGAAACCAATAACGAAACGATTCGGTCTCTCGCCGGTAAGCTTAAGACTCCCGAAAACATCTATAACTATCTACTTGATAATTACTCCTATAATTATGGACGGGTTGGTGTAGGATCCGAGCGTCTAGGTGCATTGCAAGCCCTTTCTTCTCCAAATTTAGCGCTCTGCACCGAGTTTACCGACACCTTTATCGCTCTTGCTCGGGCTATGGGCATCCCCGCTCGCGAAATCAACGGCTATGCCAATACCACCAATGACTCCCTGCGTCCTCTTGAACTAGCAACCGACGTCTTACACGCCTGGCCAGAATACTATGACGCTCCTACCTCGCACTGGCTTCAAATTGATCCAACCTGGGGGAAAACTACTGGTGGAATTGATTACTTTTCCAAAATGGACTTTAATCACTTGACGTTTGTTCGCCACGGCCAAGAATCAGTCTATCCCTATCCAGCCGGAGCTTACAAGCCCGACTCACGAGAAAAAACCGTCTCTGTTACTTTTACCGACCAACTTCCTAATCCGGTTGAAAGCTATAAGCTCACAACTATCGAGAATATAACGACAATTACTAACACCGGCAACGTCGCCTTACACGACTATTCCATTACGTTGAAAGATGGTTCATCCTATCTCGTTGCCTATCTTCCTCCATTCGGCCGCGAAATTATTCCGCCGCCGACTCCCTCAAAACTGTCTCTTTTTTCACGCTTTCTCAATTGGCTGACTAACCTATTTGCTCGTTAGTCAAAAATTGTTTATACTAAGTCTATATGAGAAAACTGCTTTTCCGGATACTGGGAACCGCTCTATCTTTCTATCTGACCAGCTACTTGGTTGCGGGCTTTGAGCTTTCTCAATCATGGCAAACTTATCTTCTTGCTTCTTTCATCTTTGTCATCTTTAATTGGATCGCCTCTCCGATTATCAAACTCCTTCTCCTGCCGATCAACTTACTAACCCTCGGATTATTCCGTTGGATTGCAAACGTCATCGTCCTTTACATCTTTGATCTTCTCTACGCCGGTCTCACTATCTCTGCGTATACCTTCTCTGGCTTCTCTTCCTCGCTGATCTCCCTCCCTCCAATGCATCTTTCGTTGTTCTGGGTATTGGTCCTCTCCTCTTTCCTCATCTCTCTTAGCTTTTCTGTCTTCTCCTCTCTTTTCTCCTCTGAATAAGCTATAATCTTTTGGTATGTTAGAAATTATTCAAATCATTCTTGGCATTATCCTCATTTCTTTCGTTTTACTTCAAGCAAAAGGGACCGGTCTTGGTTCAGCTTTTGGGGGAGGGGACAGCTATCACACAAAACGTGGGGCTGAGCGTTTTCTTTTCGCTGGAACCGTTATTGTTGCTACCTTGTTCGTGATCGTTGCTCTCTTTAACACGATCCTTTAATCTCAAGTTTCATGCTTAAAACAATCCGTCGTTACTATTGGCTAACCAAAATCTTCTTTCAACGCCATTCTCGGCTAATTTTAAAAACCACTGTTTTAGCTCTCATCTTTTCTTTTCTAGCCATTTTTTTTGTCCGCTATTTACCGGCTCCTCGTCACACCACTCGAGTCGGCCTGGTTGGTAAATTCACTTTTGAAACTCTTCCCGTGGCAATTCAGCGCCTGGTTAGCACCGGCTTAGTTACCATCGATGATCAAGGCAACCCTCAACCTTCTCTCGCTAAATCTTGGCAAATAAAAAATGACGGCAAAGAATACATTTTTTTTCTCAATGACAAAATCAAGTGGCACGATCACTCCTCCGTCAAGCCAACTGACATCACCTACAATTTTCGCGAGGTTAGCGTCACGTACGGCGACAACACCGTTATCTTTGACTTAAAAGAACCCTTTTCCCCCTTTTTTAATGCCGTTACCAAACCCATCTTGAAAGATGGCAAACTGGGAACGGGCGAGTTCCAAATCATCAAGTCTAATTCATCCTCTAACGTCCTGCAGTCACTCTCACTTGCCTCCGTTACCCAAAAACTTATCTATAAGTTTTATCCTACCGAATCTAGTGCCTTGACCGCCTATAAACTTGGGGAGGTTGATCGTTTAGAAAACATTTCCTATCTCCCCCCCGATGTTCTGAGCGAAAAAAGAAATCTGGTCGAACCCAACCTCGATACTTCTCGAATTGCCGTGGTCTTTTTCAACAACAACGACGTACTCCTATCTAGTAAATCTACCAGACAGGGTTTGGCTTACGCGATTGAAGACAAAAGTTTCGGCTTTACTCGTGCCCTCTCTCCGGTTCAGAAGGATTCCTGGGCTTACAATTCCCTCGTCAAAACTTACGACTTTGATCCGGAAAAAGCTAGAACGCTCTTTACTACCGATGTTCAAGACCTAACTGGTACCAAACTCGAACTCAAAACCACCTTGCAGTACCTTGATCAAGCTGAAAGTATTGCCTCCAGCTGGCGTGCTGTTCTCGGAATTCAAGTGTCAGTCAAAGTTGTCACCAACATCGACAATAACTACCAAGCTTTGCTCGCCGATTATGCCCCTCCCACCGATCCCGATCAATACACCATCTGGCACTCGACTCAGTCCACCAACTTTACTCACTACGCCAATTTAAAGGTTGATAAACTACTCGAAGATGGAAGGCGCACTCTGGACAAAAAACTCCGCCTCGAACTTTATCAAGACTTTCAACGTTTTCTCCTGGAAGACTGCCCCGCCGTTTTTCTCTACAACACCTCTGGTTTTAATCTCTCCAGACAACCTCTATTCAAATAGTTGTTTCCCAAAAAAACTGAGCGGGCGACGGGACTTAAACCCGCGACCTCCTCCTTGGCAAGGAGGCGCTCTATCAACTGAGCTACGCCCGCAAACTTCAACATTTTAACACGGATCTTGTCGGGGTGGAGGGAATTGAACCCACTACCTCTCGGTCCCAAACCGAGCGTTCCACCGATGAACTACACCCCGGACGTACTGTGCCGAGGGCGGGGATCGAACCCGCACAGTATCGCTACCGTCAGATTTTAAGTCTGATGCGTCTACCATTCCGCCACCTCGGCGCGGCTTTAATTATACATGCATGTCCTGATATAATCGACTCTTAGCTACCCATCAATACCACGCTCCAGTAGCTCAGTTGGATAGAGCAACTGCCTTCTAAGCAGTAGGTCGGAGGTTCAAGTCCTCCCTGGGGCACCCTATGCAAAAACTACTTAATATTATTCTTATTATCGTTGTCATCATATTTGTTGGCTCGCTGGTTTTTAAACGCAACCCCACCAAGTCTGACAACGACTCGCTAGATCTTAATCAAGTTACTGGAGCTTCAAACGCTCCGAAAGAAGAGAACCCTATGACAAGCCCGAAGCCAACTAAAACCCTACCCGAACCCTCAATGCTGATCAACGTCAACAAAACCTATCTCGTGACTCTCCACACCAGCGCGGGAGACCTGACAATTGAACTAGACACTAAAAATACCCCCATTACTGCCAACAACTTCTATTATCTGGCTAATTCCGGCTTTTACGACAACACCATCTTCCATCGCACCATTCCCGGCTTCATGATCCAAGGTGGAGACCCTCAAGGAACCGGCATGGGTGGCCCTGGGTATAAATTTGCCGACGAACCTGTCTCAGGCACCTATACTAGAGGCACTGTCGCCATGGCCAACTCCGGGCCCAATACCAATGGTAGTCAATTTTTTATCATGCACGCGGACTATGCCTTGCCTCCCAATTATGTTATTTTTGGACATCTTAACTCTGGTCTAGAAACCCTCGATAAAATCGCGACTGCCCCCACTATTCAAGATGGGGCTGAAAACTCTAAACCAGTTGAACCTGTTGTTATTAACTCGGTCACAGTTACGGAAAAATAAATGCCAAATACTAAAGCCTCACTCCTAGAAAAACAACAAAAATTAATTGCCAAACTCAAAAAAGAGAATGCTCCTGTTTACAATTGGTTAGTTGAGAGGGGAGTCGATTTTGCCAATCTTTCAAAGAATGCTTCTCAATTCTTTTCTGCTTTTGCCCTCCTTGTCGCAACCACTCATACTCCCACCACTGCTTCTCAATCCCTTTTTTCGCGTCCCGAGGAATCTTCTTCTATTGTCGAAGAGAACCTGACAAAAAAACCTGCGCTAAATCAAGGCCAACAAGTTTGGGCTAAATATGGACAGTTAATTCGTGAAGCAGCTGCTAACTATGACCTTGATCCCAACCTCATCTTCGCAACAATCATGATTGAGTCAGGAGGCAACCCTCATGCGATTCGCTATGAACCCCGCCTCAACGATGCCTCCTATGGCCTTGGACAACTGCTCTTCAGTACCGCGAGGGGTTTAGGCTTCTCAGGTTCTCCGTCAGAATTATTTGACCCAGCCGTCAACATCGATCTTATTGGTAAATACCACCGTCGTAACCTCGATCACTACGGCCATCTCACCGCCGAACAACTAACGACCGCCTACAACACTGGTTCTCCCTTCAAAAAACCACTCGCTGGCCACCTCGCTAAATTCAACAAATGGTACAATCGAGTTGAAAACTTGGAGGTAGATCTCTCATGAACCCGCTTACGCAATCAGAACAAACAATCCCTGAAGAACAGCTTCCAAATAAAGAGGAAACTCAATCTCTTGAAAACGTCAATGCCGTTTTAGAAGAACTAATCAAAGCCAAACTTCCCCCTTCTCTGGAATCTGAGTGACTACAATAAGGCTTTAATACTTTCAAGTTGAGCTTCATTAACGAGTACTACATTAATCCAATCTGGTCTCCACCCTTTTGGCGAAGCTACTCCTGGTACTTTATAGAATTCAGGACATATTAAATTATAAATCTTTGGATAAATCCCTCCATCGTTTACATGTTTAACCGCAAACCTCATTGATTCGGTACTAATTGTTTCGTTTAAACTTGAACCAGAACTAATTACAACCTCATCAAATAATGTTTGATTAGTCTGCTCATGCTTAGATATCTTCCTCTCGACCTGAAATTTACTCTCCTCAACATCCGTTAAATCAACTCTAAAAAAATTATTCGTATCCCTGTCCATCATTACCATTTCCCGAACTCCCTCTGGTGACTCAAGTACATCAAATCTCTTTAAATAAGCCTGAAATACCGCCGTATTAAATGCATATCGTGTCGCCTGTTTATCGCGTATTTTATTAAGTTCATCTTCTCTCAAAGCGCTATACTCTTCCCCAAACTGCTGACTATAAATATCATCTTCTATTTGATTAGGCATTATCTTCTCCCCATAAATAATTAATATTGCTTACGACAAATCAATGCTCTCCTTATAGAATTCTGAATATCGATGTGCAAACTCATTCTTTGTAAAACTATGTGCTTGGCAACCTGATTTCTCAACAACAAATGAGGCCGCACAACTTCCCATCTGTCCACAGGTCGTGAGCTCCCATCCTCGCCTGTATCCATACAAAAAACCCGCTCGGTAAGCATCTCCCGCACCGGTCGGGTCAACAACTTGCTTAACTTTTACGGCCGGTATTCTGATCGGTTCACTCAGATTCTTTCCACTGATTATCGAGCCTTTTTCTCCCAGCGTTGTTAAGATAATAGGCACTTGCCTCTCAATACTTGCTCGGTTTCTCCCGATTCTCTCAAGCAGAATCCTCATTTCATCTTCATTCAACATCAATATCTCTGCGTAATCTAGTCCTTTTTCAAGATCCTCTTTCCTCACGTTACTGACTTGCTGACCTACGTCATAAATTATAGTTAATCCCAACCTATTAGCTTCCTGTACGTGTTTTACCATAGCATCTGGATTATGGGCCGACTGAACTACTAGCGCCTGTTTATCTTTCCAAGGCTCTAAGGATATCTTCACCGCTTCTTTCATCGCTCCAGGATAAAAGAAACCAATCTGGCGATTGTTCTTGTCTGTCGCACATGTGAAAGAAGCTGTGGGAAATTCACTAACTAGAATCTTGCTGGTGTTTACTCCCATTTCCTGTAACGATTCGATATATGAATCGGCATCACTCCCTACCGCTGTCAAAATTGTCGAAGAATCCTTTAACAAAGCTAAGGAATAGGCAATATTGGCCGCAATCCCTCCACAGGTTTCAGTCAGGTTCTCGACCAGCAATGAAAGACTTAAAGAAGATAAATTCCCTTGAAAATGTTCTGGAAAATCTCCCCCATATCTCATTATTCGATCACGACTAATTGAACCAAGAAGTAATATTTCTGGCAATTGTCCCATAACAAGATTATAGGAAAATATTATGATCAAACAAGAGATCACTATATATCAATTTAACCCGTATTGTTATGAAATCTTTGACAAAATATTCAAAGACTTACGGATCTACTGGTGACTACGATAGTATTGTAAAATATATTTGGCTTCTTTTGTGCTTTAGTCTGTGTTGTGACCTTCACTCGTTAATCACAAAATGGCTAAGAAAATTAACTCCTTGTTGCCATGTAACCATGTCTCGATATCCAAAGTTGTTTAGCAATCTTACTAGTTCGAACACATTTGAACCAAACTGTTTTAAATATTTTGAGTGAATTTCAATAAATATATGTGGGGGCTTATTAGAAGAAGATAACAACATATGCATTCCTCGTAACACCATCATTTCTGCTCCCTCAACATCAATTTTAACTACGTCAGGCAGCGGTATCAGACCACTATCGATTAAATCATCTAGTTTGTATACCTTAATCTGAACAACATCTAAAAAACCTTTATTTGTATATTTCATTGATGGAGCATTTATGCCTCGTTTATCAGTAAAAAGTGAGAAAGTATTTTCTTGGTCTCCTAAGCCTATTGGTAATAATCTTACTTTTTTACTCATCTCCGGATTAAGGCTTAAATTGGCATCGAACATCGTATAGCTCAAAGGGTCTGGATCAAATGCTACAACTTCTCCAGCTCCAGCCGATACAGCTGCCAAAGAATATTTTCCTTGGGCAGCTCCAATATCAAAAAATACAGCTTTATTAATCTTGCCTAAAGTACGCATCATTTCACTTGCATATTCAACTTCGCTTTTCTGATCCACCAATCTATACCAATCACTGCTAGATTTTATCCAATAATTTGCCTCATACCCTCCAACTGATATTCGTTGAGGATTATCTAGAGGATATTTTGGATCAACTCCATTTAATCTTTTTCTCGCGAAATCTTTAATGGGTTCAGGTAAAATATTTCGACCAATATCAAAAATACTGTCAAACCTATACTTAATTGTTCTATCAGGAATACAATTATTAAATCCACAAATTTCTTGCTTCATAATTCAATCAGAATACATAATTAATCAAGTCTGGAGTTTATCAAATTTATTAATAGTAATCAATGTCAAAAGTTTGCGTATTTTGTAACACACAAATTAATAATAATGAAACTTTTAGCAAGTTGTTCAAGTTAACTAACAAATGTAAGGTATTCAAGGGTCCCAGCACTATACTGCTTTTTAGTTAGATGGATTGGATACTTTCTAACCAGCTTCTTATTCAGAGGCCCAACGAATACAAGTTCGGTACTAATATTCTTGGAATATAAATAGTCTGACATCTCAACATCCGAAAGACTATCTCCAAAACATACAAAGGTATGTTGCTTAAATCTAATACCACGGGCCATACACAGACTTATTATTCTCTTTGCCCCCAAACTCTTGCTTGATTCAATTGGCTTAACGTCAATCGCAATGTTTGTAGAAGAAGGTCTGACCTGCAGATGAGAATAATAATTAACCATAATTTTAGATATCTCTAGATGAAGCACAGCTTGTCTTTCTTGGTATTGTTTGAGCGAATATCCATCTCTCATTTCAATGGTTAGAATCACTTCTTTTGTCTCGTCAACAAACATAGAATCGCTATAACCCTTAGCTACTAAGTCTCGAATCGTTTTCTTGAGTCCCTCAGGTATTGCAAAACTATTTAGAACTTTTTTAAAGATTTGTCCCTTCTTGTCGTACTCGACTATAACGTTTCCCATCTCACAGACACATATAAGATTACTTAGACATGAATAGTCTCCTAGTTGTCTCCTTATAAGCGCTCGTAAAGGCTTAACTACTTCTTGCCCTAACCATTTAGCCGATCTACCAGTATTAAAGACGACAAGTCCATTATCTCTCAATTTACCCACAATCAAATCCAGTATCCTTGGTTGTGCAATCTTTTTCGTAATTGGGTCGGTTATAACTCCGTCAATATCAAAAACCCAGATATTCATCGCTTCTCTATCCATATTGGAATTGTAACAGAAACTATATTTCTGGGTGGTTGAGCGGGATCGAACCGCCGACCTCATCCTTCACAGGGACGTGCTCTAACCAGCTGAGCTACAACCACCATCAACATGTATTATAACCTGGATCTATCTATTTCGCCTAGCTCTAGCGTACTACTCTCGACACACCAGATATAATAATGATCATGACCCCGGATAACAAACCCTTATCATATTTGCAGGGAATACCGGAGCCTGCCTCCACTTCCCCAAGAGACTTTTCCTTAGGCTTTTCTGACCTAGAACACGATCCATCAGCTCCCGATTATGCTGATACTCAGTACCAATTAGAAGATAACTTTTTCCGTTGGACTCAACAATTCTGCGTTGAAGGACCGATGCGAAATTATCTTAGGTACTTAATTAGTAGTCAGGTTCTGACGCTCGAACTAACTCAATCCAGACAATCTCGCGGTTCCGTCCTTATTTCCATTGAACTTGACAAGTATCGAGTTGTTGCCTTCGATCCTAAAAAGCACGAACCACAGGTTCCCACTATCTCAACTAGCGAAGCCGACCTACTTCTCGACAAAGCTAACGCCTATCGTTCGCTTTCCACTTATCAACACGACAAGCGAACCAAGCCATACTATAGTGATCTCCATGAACGCCTCACAGAAAGAGAACTTAAGCTCTTAGCCCTTCTGCAACTTACTCCCCAAAGTCTCTCTTCCCAAATTCTCGCCGAAGAGCTCCAAGCCGAAATTACTAAACTCCAATCAACCATCAATTCAGCCGGCGCTCCTTCGTCTCAATTCTCCGAGGATGGTATTGAGTTCTAACTTCCCACTTTCTGAACATAACCCGAAACCGTGTTATACTTAATGGTTATGCAATTTACTCTTCAGTCCAGCTTTACACCTACCGGAGATCAACCGGAAGCTATTACTAAACTCGTAACAGGTTTGTCTCAGAACCTCAAAGATCAAGTTCTCTTGGGGGTCACTGGGAGTGGCAAAACCTTCACCATGGCTAATGTCATCGAAAAAACCCAAAAACCTACGTTAATTATTACTCACAACAAAACGCTTGCCGGCCAACTCTATCAAGAAATGCGCGATTTCTTCCCCAAAAATGCCGTCTCTTACTTTGTTTCCTACTATGACTTCTATCAGCCGGAAGCCTACGTCCCGTCGAGCGACACCTACATCGAAAAAGAAGCCCAAATCAACGAGCTGATCGACAAGCTACGCCTCCAGGCAACTACCAACATCATGACTCGAAAAGACACGATTGTGGTTGCCAGCGTCTCCTGTATTTACAACATTGGTGACCCGCGGGAATACGGCAAGTTTGAACTGCCGATCTATAACTCCCTCCGCGCGACTTGGCAAAATCTTGCCAGTCGGCTGATCGACATGCAATACACTCGTTCAGAGTTTGAATTTGAGCGTGGAACCTTCCGCGTTAGAGGCTCCACACTCGATATCTATCCCGCTTACCAGGAAATTGCCTACCGTGTCGAGATTATTGCCGGAGTTGTCAAACAAATCACCGCCTTTGATCCGGTCTCCGGCAAAGAGCTGGTTATCGAAACGAGAGCCCTCCAAAAAATCGGCGTAGTCATCTATCCTGCCAAACACTATCTCATCGGCTCCGGTCGGTTTGCAAAGGTCGAGTCTCAAATTAGGGAGGACCTCAAACGAGAACATCAAGCTTTTCTTGACGCGGGAAAACTCCTCGAATCGCAACGCCTTCTCCAACGCACTAACTATGATCTCGAAATCATTAACGAACTCGGTTACGTCAACGGCATCGAGAACTACTCACGATATTTTGATGGACGTCAACCCGGTGAACGCCCCTACGCTCTCCAAGACTACTTTACCCACGCCTATGGCCAGAATTGGCTGACTATCATTGACGAATCCCACATGACTATCCCCCAACTTCGCGGCATGTATAACGGCGACCACGCTCGCAAGCGAACCCTCATTGATTTTGGCTTTCGTCTCGAAGCCGCAATCGACAACCGACCGCTCAAGTTTGACGAGTTTTACTCGATCTCCCCCAATCTAATCTACGTCTCCGCGACTCCCGATGAGTGGGAACTTACTCAAGCCGGCTCTGCCATCGTTGAACAGTTAGTTCGTCCCACCGGGGTAGTCGACCCGATAATCGAGATTCGACCCGTCAAAAACCAAGTCAAAGACGTGGTGGCTGAAGTTAAAAAACGAGCCAAGAAGGGAGAACGCACCCTGATTACCACCCTCACCAAAAAAACTGCCGAAGACCTCTCTGAGTACATGTCCGGTCTTGGTCTCCGTGCCAACTACCTCCACTCCGATATTAAGACTCTTGAACGGAGTGACATTCTGGATAATCTCCGCCAAAACAAGTTTGATTGTCTAATCGGAGTCAACCTTCTTCGCGAAGGCTTGGATCTACCAGAAGTGACCCTGGTCGCGATCCTCGACGCCGATAAAGAAGGCTTCCTTCGCTCCCGCGTTTCTCTCATCCAAACCATGGGGAGAGCCGCGCGTAACATCAACGGACAAGCCATCCTCTACGCTGATCACGTCACGGGCTCCATGCGGCAAGCCATCAGTGAAATCAAGCGTCGTCGCGCTTACCAGGTCAAATATAATGCTGCTCATCAAATTACAGCTACCACCATTCAGAAGCCTTTCCGCGAACAGATCGTCGAGGGGAGGGAAGAGAATCTTGTCACCACCTTTATCAAACGTGATCTTAATATCCTCCAGCTTACCAAGCTAAAAAGTGATACGCTCACCGCCTACGATCTAACCAAATTAATTAAGAAACTCGAAAAAGACATGCGCCACTTCGCCGAAAACCTCAACTTCGAGGCCGCGATCGCCGTTCGCGACAAGGTTCGTGAACTGAAAGGTAAAAATGCCGCCCCATAAATCTCTCTCCCCACCGACTAGCTATCTCTCAATTCGCGGGGCTCGCCAGCATAACCTCAAAAACCTGAGCGTTGAAATTCCTAAAAACCAATTTGTCGTCATTACCGGCGTCTCCGGCTCCGGCAAATCATCGCTCGCCTTTGACACCATCTACGCCGAAGGACAACGTCGCTATGTTGAGTCTCTCTCCTCCTACGCTCGCCAGTTCCTCGGGATTATGGACAAACCCGACGTTGACGAAATTACGGGACTTTCTCCCAGTATCTCGATCGATCAAAAAGCCACTTCCCACAATCCTCGCTCCACGGTTGGCACCATTACCGAAATCTATGATTACCTGAGGGTACTTTACGCCCGCATTGGCCATCCCCACTGTCCGCAGTGTGGCCAGGAAATTTCCCGTCTTTCTCCCGACGAAATCACTGATAAAATTCTTACCCTCATTAGCGAACATGCCCAGCTCACCAAACCTGTCTCGTCTCTCCTCAACCTTCTCTCTCCCATTGTCCAAAACAAAAAGGGTGAGTATTTAGGACTATTTGATAATCTCCAAAGCAAGGGTTTTCAAAAAGTCAGGCTCGATGGCAAATTGGTCTCTCTCTCTGACGACTTAACTTTGCTTAAAACCAATAAACACACGATCGAAGTCTTGCTCGACACTCTCTCCGTCTCGTCAAAAGACTTAAAAGATCCAGTCTTCTTCTCAAACCTTCGCTCCCGCGTCTCGACTGCAGTTGAACAAGCTCTCACTCTCTCTGACGGACTGGTTCTTCTTAATACTGGCACTTCCGACCAATTATTTTCCGAAAAATTCTCCTGTCCGACCTGCAACATCTCTCTCCCCGAGCTTGAACCACGTCTCTTCTCCTTCAACTCTCCTCTTGGAGCATGCAAAACTTGTAAGGGTCTTGGTACCATCCAACAAATCGATCCCCCGCGGATTCTTAATCCCAAGCTCTCGATCAAAGAAGGCGGCATTCTCCCTTTTAACTGGCTTTTTTTTCATGACACCTGGTATACCCGCTTACTGGAAGTTGTAGCCAACGCCGAAAATATCGATCTGACTATTCCAATCGGGGAGATGAAAAAGGCTGATCTCGACAAGATTCTCTATGGCACCGGCCGAACCTATCGCGTCGAAGGCACCAATCTCCAAGGACGCAAAACCGTCATTAAGGAGCTCTTTGACGGGGTGATTGCTCGTTTGCTGAACAAATACTACTCATCTTCAAGCGACAACTCCCACCATCGCCTCGAAAGTTACCTTAAAGAAGAAGTTTGTGGAGCCTGTCATGGCCTCAAACTCCAGCCCACCATTCTTGCCGTCACGATCGACAACCTCAACATTGCCGAACTGACCGATCTTTCGATCCTAGACCTCCTAAAATACCTCAACACCGACTTGCCAAGTAAACTGAGTCCCTACGAGCAAACAGTCGGGCAGGGCATCTTGAAAGAAATTAAGGTTCGCCTGACCTTCCTTGAAAACGTCGGTCTGGGTTACTTAAATCTAGCCCGTCGAGCCAAAACCTTGTCTGGTGGCGAACAACAAAGGATTCGGCTTGCGAGTCAAATTGGCACCGGTTTAACCGGCGTTCTCTACGTTCTTGACGAACCTTCGATCGGTCTGCACCCTCGCGACGTTTCGGCCTTAATTAAATCGCTTGAAGACCTGGTTCGGCTTGGCAACACGCTCCTCGTTGTTGAACACGATGAAGAAACCCTGCGTTCTGCCTCTCACCTCGTCGAACTTGGTCCTCGCGCCGGCGTTCATGGTGGCCATATTGTTGCCGAAGGCTCTCTTGATAACCTTATCAAGAACCCCAAATCACTCACCGGTCAATATCTGTCTGGAAAACGCTCAATTCCTCTCAATACTCCACCACTCATTAATAAAAAATCACTCAAACTCTTTAACGTCCGTGAAAACAACCTGAAAAATATTACCGTTGAGTTTCCGCTCCAAAACCTGATCGGGATTACCGGCGTCTCTGGTTCCGGCAAGTCCTCCCTCATCACCGAGACTCTTTTCCCCCTCCTCAAGTACTACTGCCATGGCCAGTATCAAGATCATCTGGGAGCCCACGATCGCTTTGATGGCTACCAAAACGTTGACCGCGTTTACCTAGTCGACCAGTCGCCAATTGGTCGCACTCCTCGCTCGAACCCTGCTACCTACGTCGGCTTTTTTGACGACATCCGCGAACTCTTTGCTATGACTCCCGAAGCCAAGCTTCGTGGTTTTAAAAAAGGTCGTTTTTCCTTTAACTTAAAAGGTGGCCGCTGCGAAAAATGCCAAGGTGGGGGGATGATCAAAATCGAGATGCAATTTCTGCCCGACGTCTATGTCAAATGTGACGTCTGTGAGGGACAACGCTACAACCTGGAAACTCTGGAAGTCAAGTACAAAAGTTTGACGATCTTTGACATTCTCAACCTCACCATCGAAGACGCCGTCTCCTTCTTCCGCAACCATCCCCGAATTTATCATAAACTCAAGCTGCTTGAAGACATTGGTTTAGGTTATCTTACCCTTGGCCAACCGGCCCCAACGCTGTCAGGTGGAGAAGCACAGCGCCTTAAACTGGCGCTCGAGCTGACCCGCAAAACCAATAGCTCCACTGTCTATCTCCTGGACGAACCGACCACCGGTCTGCACTTCTTCGATATTGAAAAACTCCTTAAAACCCTTTATCGCCTCGTTGATCAAGGCAATACCGTCATCGTCATTGAACACAATCTCGACGTCATCAAGAACTGTCAGTGGTTGATCGATCTTGGCCCAGAAGGAGGGGACTTAGGTGGCAAACTCATCTTTGAGGGACCTACCGCTGAAATTCTTGACGTCAAAGACAGCTACACGGCCAAATACCTAAAGAAATACCTCTAACCTCTCTTTTTAACAACTCTCATCTTCTCCAGCTCGATCTCATCGATATATCCACCGACCGACAAACCATTAACAGAAATTTCCTGATCTCCCTCTGCCACCATACTCAAATATAAATCCGTGTTTGGATTGGGAATGAGCTGCGCAAGTATTGCCGAAAATATTGCAATAGCAGGTGCGGGCATGCTGACAACTTGTTCACGTCCCCTGCTTCGATATCTCATTCCTCCAGGAAATACAAAACTATCCAACGAAGTCGCAGGTCCCAGCTGATCTCTCTTAACACCCAATATCTCAATTCTAGTCATCGTAATCTATAAGTATGTAAGAAAAACACACATGATCAATGATACACCTGGCGTCAACTCTACTTATTAGCCGTTCGAATATTCAGCTGATTGAGCGTACTTACCGGCTCTGCGGACTCAAAACCTTCCGGCAATTCTTTATTCGTCTCTAAATCGATTACTTTTCCCTTTGAATCGGGGTATATTTTCACCAAAACCTGATCTGGAGTTAACTCATAAACCTTGCGCGCAACTTCCTCGGTAACAGTACTTCTTGGTGTGACTATCGTTAAAACCTTCGGCTTAACTGATTCTTTTCCAGAACTAGCAAACCCTACCTCTACATCCCCCCGAAACGATACCGCCTCAACCGGCCATCTTTTATCAGTACTTATAAACTCAACCATTGGTGTCATTTCATTTCTCCTCAATCTCAAGAAAATAACTTATAATATTATATGTTATGAGTCAACTAACCTGGACTACCATTCACCTTACATCAACCTTTCCTGACGTTCCCTCCACTCCCGGAGTCTATCAGTTTGTGGGCAAACACAAGCCTATCTATATCGGTAAATCCGTCAATCTTCGCGCTCGGCTCCGATCCCACTACCAAAACACCAAGCTTGATCAAAAAGAAAGGAAGATCTGGGAAAACGCTGTGGCCCTTCGCTATACCGTCGTTGACAACGACTTTATGGCAATCCTTCTCGAGTCAGAGCTTATCAAAAAATATCAACCAATCTACAACCTCATCACCAAAGACGACACCAGCCTCCTCTACATCGTTATTAACCTGCATCACAAATTTCCCAAACCCTTACTAATCCGAGCTCGAGATTTAGTCTCCCACGATAAAGCAATAATCTTTGGGCCGTTCCCATCTCGCCAAGTCGCCGAAGAACTACTCAAAGTCATCCGTCATCTCATTCCGTTTTGTACCAGTAAAGGGCTTGGCAAACGAGCCTGTTTTTACTCTCACCTCGGTCTTTGTGATCCTTGCCCAAACTCAATTAACTCGATCTCTATCCCTGCCGATCAAAAAAGCCTGACGCTTCGCTACCGTCACCAACTCCGGCAGGTGGTGAAAATTCTCTCGGGTAATACCACTCCTGTCATCTCCGAACTTACCTCTCAGATGAAACGCTTGAGTCAAACAGAAAACTATGATGAGGCACTTCGTCTGCGAGATAAAATTGACAACTTTCAATACTGGATTGACAATCACTCATTTTCTGACACCCGACCTTTTCAATATAATCAGTCTCAAGAGCGCTTCATTTCTCTTAAAAAACTCCTTCAGTCTTATCTTCAACACCCTTCACTCCATCGCATTGAGTGCTACGACGCCTCTAACCTGGTTTCCGGCACCGATACCGTCTCATTAGTAGTACTCATCGATGGCAAAATCGACAAATCAGCCTATCGCCGCTTCAAAATTAAAAACCCCAGGGCAAACTCCGACTTTGCTCGTCTGGAGGAAGCTCTGACTCGCCGTTTTCATAACACCTGGCCTCTCCCGGATTTAATTGTCCTAGATGGCGGCAAGCCTCAAGTTAGAATGGCCCGCCGAGTGCTTGATCAGCTGCCCTATCCTCCTGACCTAATTGGGCTCGCTAAAAATCCTGATCGCCTGATCATTTCTCACGCTAACGACTACCTCACACTTTCTCCCCCCCTTAATCATCCAGGTTTTAGTCTTCTTAAACTATTAAGGGATGAGTCTCATCGTTTTGCTAACTCCTATCGCAAGGTCCTTGAAAAGCAATCCATGTATAATTAGTCCTGGTCGCTCCAATAGCTCAACTGGATAGAGCGCTTGTCTTCGGAACAAGAGGTTGCAGGTTCAAATCCTGCTTGGAGCACTGTTTGGTGAACATGCGCTATAATACCCGCAAGATGCTCGCACTTACCAACCAACTGGTCGAGAAATCATTTCAACAGTTTTCTCTCCGGGCCAAACTGGCCAAAATCCGGATTAAATCATCTCCCAAGTGGTCTCCAGACATCACAATCTCCCGTGACCCTGGCTCAGGGGGGAGCATTATCGCTCAAAAAATTGCCCGCAAACTTGGCTGGAGGTTACTTGATAAAGAGTTTCTTTGCAAACTCAGTCAAGATCTCAATATTCCCCCCAAAGAATTTGCCCGGATCGATGAAAGTCCCCGCAGCTGGCTAGCCGACACTTTCAACTCACTCTTTAACCCGGAATATGTCTCCGACGTCCGCTACCTCACCCATCTTAAACGCCTGATTATTTACACCGCTAAAAAGGGTGACGCGGTCATTGTTGGTCGTGGTGCCAATCACATTATCCCGGCCGATAAATGTCTCCGGGTCAGAATCACCGCCTCTCTCGAAAAACGCATCAAAAATACCATGCGCTTTGAAAAAAAGACCCGACTAGAAGCAACCAACTGGGTCGCCAAAGTCGAAAAAAAACGTAATAACTTTATCTGCCAATACTTTAACTGTGAACCCTCTGATCCCAAATATTTTGATCTGGTTGTCAACACCGATCACTTAACCTTACTCCAAGCAAGAAACCTTATCATCGACGCTTTCTTTGCTAAATTCCCCGAAACAAAATAGCCTCTTTACAACCCCAATTGCTTCGTGCTCAGGGTGGGACTTGAACCCACACGCTTTTTGAGGGCACTAGCTCCTGAAGCTAGCGTGTCTACCATTCCACCACCTGAGCAAGCTCGCCCTCTTATTATATCTTAATTTTGCGTTAAGCCTCTTGACCCATTCTTTTATTGAAAATTCCAGTTAGATTCGTTTTTCTCAGTCTCAGGTTCACTGGGGTAATCTCAAGTAGTTCGTCTCCCTCCAGAAAATCTAAGCACTGCTCAAGAGACAACTCGGTTGGGGGAGCAAGTTGGATCACCCCGTCCGAAGATTTTGAGCGCATATTAGTTAGTTGCTTTCCCTTGGTGACGTTAATCCTAATATCTTCTTCTCGGTTTGTTTGTCCGATAATCATTCCTTCGTAGACCTCTACTCCCGGGCCGATTAAGGTACTCCCACGT
>Ga0172375_10001178_pt1 | contig 42053 bp, 47 predicted proteins | sample LakKiv1m_FD_114537 | JGI IMG/M metagenome (GOLD analysis project Ga0172375, IMG submission 114537) | Freshwater microbial communities from Kabuno Bay, South-Kivu, Congo - kab_092012_11.1m | ecosystem: Environmental > Aquatic > Freshwater > Lake | place: Democratic Republic of the Congo... | reverse complement strand
GTTTTACACCTAACTGTTCCGCTATGATAGATTTTACTTTCTCTTGTACTGCCATTCTTTTTTCCTCCTTGTGTAGAGACACACACCCGCGCAAATTGCGCTACATAGCGCACACCAACGCAATTCCTTATTGGCGTTGGGTGCCATTAGCCCGGGGTGTCATATAAACTTACGCCATAACCATTCCGCCGTCAATTGTTATTACCTGCCCGGTTATGTAACTTGACTCATCGGAAGCCAGGAATAAGCAGGTATTCGCTACATCCTGAGGTGTTCCAAGCTTAGCTAGAGGTATTGCCTCGAGCATCTTCTTTTTTATATCCTCAGGAAGTTTGGCGGTCATATCTGTTTGGATAAATCCGGGAGCTACAGCATTAGCATTAATATTGCGGCTGGCTAATTCTTTAGCTACTGTTTTTGTGAGAGCGATTATGCCCGCTTTTGAAGCGGCGTAATTTGCCTGGCCGGGGTTCCCCATTAATCCGATGATTGAAGCTATGCTGATAATCCTTCCGCTTCTTTGTTTTACCATCGGCCGGGTTACGGCCTTGATGCAGTTAAATGTGCCTTTAAGGTTAACATTAATAACCGCATCCCAATCCGCTTGGGACATTCTAAGCAAAAGATTGTCCTTAGTAATTCCAGCGTTGTTAACTAATATATCAACCTTTCCCATTTTGTCAAGAATTTTATTTATTCCTTCTTCAACCTTATCATAGCTGGTCACATCCATCTCCAGGGCCATTGCCTTGCGGCCTAAACCTTCAATCTCAAGGGCTGTTTTCTGCGCGATTTCCAGGTTAACATCAGCTACAACAATATCCGCGCCTTCCCTGGCGAATGTCATCGCGATTGCCTGGCCTATTCCTCTTGCCCCACCCGTTATCAATGCTACCTTGCCTTCCAATCTCATGTTATCCTCCCTGATAAACCTATTTTCTAGCTACCCTCTATGTCAGATTTCTTTTCTATATTTATAACCTGAGCACTGCTGTCAATGCGCCGCATCAAACCCTTTAAAACTTTACCCGGGCCGAATTCATAAAATTTAGTTACCCCTTCGGATAATATATAACGCATTGAATCTTCCCATCTTACCGATCCCTTTATCTGGTTGACTAAGTTTTCCCTGATTTGACCAGCCTGATTCTGCAGCTGGGCAGTATAATTGCTAATCACCGGGAACCTTGGCTCGGAAATCTGTATATTATCAAGAACCAGCTTTAACTCTAAAGCAGCTTCAGACATTAAGGAAGAATGGAATCCTCCGCTGACTTCAAGAGGAATCACCCTTTTGGCGCCAGCCTGATTACAAAGCTCCATAGCCTGGCTAACCGCTTCCGCTTTTCCGGTAATAACAGTCTGGCCCGGACAATTCAAGTTAGCAATTTCAGCTCCGGATTTAAGGCAAATCTCCTTTAGCTTTTCCACGGCTAGCTCTAAAACCGCAGCCATTTTCCCGGGATGTTTCCGCGAGGCCTCTTCCATTAACCGGCCTCTCTTGCTTATCAGGCGGATACCATCATCAAAAGTAATTGCGCCGGAAGCGATTAAAGCGGAGTATTCGCCTAAACTTAAACCGGCGGAAAAAGAAGGAGTGAAATTTGATTTGGCTTTAAAAACCTCAAAAGCCGCGATACTTGCGGTTACTATCGCCGGCTGAGAAATATTAGTTGATTTGAGCGCATCTTCGGGGCCGTTAAAACAGAGTTTTTTTAATTCAATACCTAATAACTCCTCCGCCCTGTCAAATACTTTAGCTGCTTCAGGAAAAGATTCATACAAATCTTTTCCCATACCCACATACTGGCTGCCCTGGCCGGCGAATAAAAAAGCGGGTTTATCCATATTATAAATTTATCACGCAAGCGCCCCAGACAAGGCCGCCGCCAAAACAATCCAAAAGTACAGTATCCCCCTTTTTTACCCTTCCCTCTTTTATCGCCTCAACCAACCCGGTAACCGTGGAAGCGCTGGACATATTCCCATACTTCTCTATATTAAGGTAAATCTTGTCTTCAGATATTCCCAACCTCTTGGCCACCGCCATAATGATCCGGGAATTCGCCTGGTGCGGAACTATAAGATCAACATCTTTAAATGCAATCCCTGCCTGTTTTAATGCTGTTTCGGCCGCCTCGGTCATTGTCCTTACGGCGATTTTAAAAAGCTCATTTCCCTGCATCTTGATATAATGCATGCGGTTCCTTACGGTCTCTTCGCTGGCCGGCATTCTTGAGCCTCCGGCAGGAAGGTTCAACAAATCCAGACTTGAACCATCGCACCCTAAATATATGGAAGCGATTCCACCGGTTTTAACCTCGGATAAGATACATGCACCGGCGCCATCACCGAAAAGAACGCAGGTGTTCCTGTCTTTCCAGTCGGTAAACGCGGAAAGCTTCTCCGCCCCAATGATCAAAACATTCTTATAAGTCCCGTTGCCAACAAACTGATAACCTATGGAAAGTCCGTAAACGAACCCGGCGCAAGCGGCGGAAATATCGAATGCCGCGGCTTTTTTCGCGCCCAAAGTATTCTGGACGATTGAAGCTGTCGAAGGCATAGGCATATCCCCGGTGACTGTGGCTACAATAATCAAATCCAGGTCTTCGGCGGAAAGCTTGGCATCCTTAAGCGCCTCTTTCGCTGCTTTAACCGCCAGATCCGAAGTAGATTCAGCGGATGAGGCCAGCCTTCGTTCTTTTATCCCGGTGCGCGTAGTAATCCACTCATCAGAGGTATCAACCATCTTCTCAAGGTCGGCGTTAGTTAATATTTTCTCAGGCAGGTATTCGCCTACCCCGATAATCCCAACTTTTTTCAAAACAACTCCTTATTTCAGCGCCTCAAGGATTTTGGCGTTAACCTGGCGCTCAATCTCCTCTTTGGCAACCCTGATAGCATTCTTAATCGCCCTTTTGTTTGAACGGCCGTGCCCGATAATCACTACGCCGTTGACTCCCAACAAAAGCGCTCCGCCATACTCGGCGTAATCAATTTCTTTCTTAAAATGCTTGAGGCTGGGCATCATAAAAATCAAGCCGATCTTTCCCCAGATACTGCTCAAGAGATGGCGCTTCAGGAATTTCTGCATCGCCTCAGCAGCGCTCTCTGAAACTTTCAAAGCCACATTGCCCACAAAGCCATCACAGATAATAATATCGCATTTGCCGGTGAAAAGATCCTTGCCTTCAACATTTCCCACAAAATTAATCTTGCTCTTTTCTAAAAGCTCATAAGCCTCGCGGATAAACTCCGTGCCCTTTTTCTCTTCTTCTCCGATATTCAACAGACCCACGGTAGGATTTGGCTTATTCAAGATATTTTTGCAATAGGCATCCGCCATAATCCCATATTGCTGTAGTTGGGTAGGCTTAGGGTCAATGTTAGCGCCGACATCAATAATCAGGGAATTTCCTTTTAAAGTGGGAGTAACAATGCCGATACCCGGGCGCTCTATACCCGGCAGAAGCCCTAAACCTAAAGTCCCTGCGCAGACTACTGCCCCGGTATTTCCGGCGCTAAAAAATGCGTCAGCCTTGCCTTCTTTGACCAGGTTAATCCCCACTACGATAGAAGAATTTCTCTTCCTCCTAATACTGGTAGCGGGAGATTCGCACATCTCGATTACTTCGGAAGTATGCTGAATACTTATCTTATTTCCGGTATATTTAAATTTTTTTAGAAGGGCCTCTATTTTTGGCTGGTCTCCTACAAGGATTACTTCCACATCGTATTCCTTTACCGCCAAAAGACTGCCTTCAATAACTACATCGGGCGCATGATCGCCGCCCATCGCGTCAACAACGATTTTCATACTTTAATCTCCTAAACACTGTGAGGTTTTTCTTTCCCCCTGCGCTAAAGCTTCGGGGGATTTCGCTAGATCAAACCTCTAAGGTGCTCACTTTTTTTTCTTCTTCTCTTTAACCTTGATTTCCACGACCTGGCGGCCATCATAATATCCGCAGACCAGGCAAACACGATGGGAAAGCTTTAACTGCTTGCATTGCGGGCAAGGGGTTAAATTGGTTTTCTTGATTTTCCAGTGCGTACGGCGTTTTCTGCCGCGCTGAGCTGAATGATTTCTCTTAGGTAGAGCCACAGTTACATCCTCCTTGGTTTTTGTTTTTACCGCATTTTAGGCAAAGCCCCTTACAGTTTTGGTTACATAAGGGCTTCATGGGGTAATCTAACATTACTTCTTCCCTGATATCAGGGTTTAAATCTATAAAAGTAGCGCCGCTATCAAGAGCAAAACTTAGCTGCGCATCCTTACTAAACTGCCATTCAAATTCTTCCAGGCAGCGCGAACAAGGCGCATAAAGAACCGCGCTCATATTCAATTCTACGATAAGCGCGTTAATCACCCGCGAAACTCGCGCCCTTACCAGCAAGTTAGAACGAAACTTTATCAGTTCCGTCTCAAGATCAAGCTCTGCAGGCTTAATCTCTTCTTCTAAAAACAGGCCCTCTACAGGAACCTGATTAATGGAAATCTTCACTTTTTCCCGCGCAATTTCTTCCGCAAGGCCTCTGCCACAAAATCCGGCACAAGGTTTGAAAGATCCGCGCCTAAACAGGAAACCTCTTTAATTAACCGGGCCGAAAGATAACTATACGACTCATGCGGCATAAGAAAGATCGTCTCAATATCGCTGGCCAGCTTGCGGTTAGTCAAAGCCATCTGAAATTCATATTCAAAATCCGAGAGCATGCGCACGCCGCGCACTAAAACTTTTGCCTTCATCTTACGGGCGAAATCCACAACCAGCCCGTCAAAATGCGTAACGCTTACCCCATCCATGCCCGCGGTGGCTTTTTTAAGCATCGCCACCCTTTCGGCAACGCTGAAAACCGGCTTTTTATGCGGGTTATGCGCCACTGCCACGATTACATCGTGAAAAATTTCATGAGCCCGGCAGATTAAATCAATATGCCCGTTAGTTACCGGGTCAAATGTCCCTGGATATATGGCAACCTGGCACATCTTTTACTCTTTCTTCCTGAAAATAGAAAGCCAGGTATCTCCGTACTTGGCTTCTTTAATCAAATCAAATTTTAGACTGGGTTCGGACAGAGATTCAGCCTTAGGATGCTGCGCGATTATCAAACCATTGGGCGCTAATATATCATAACCCTCCAGAGTATGCAAGATTTTTTTTGCCATCCCCTCATGGTATGGGGGATCCAGAAATATAATATCAAAACTCTTTTTATCCCGGGACAAAAGTTTAATCGCCTTTTCCGCATCCAGGTAATAAAGGTTGCAGGCGACAGCCTTGAGCAGGGATATATTCTTCTTAATCGCCAAAACCGAATTATGATTACATTCAACCATAGTCAGTTCGCTGACTCCGCGGGAAAGAGCTTCAAACCCCACTGCCCCGGAACCGGCATAAAGCTCTAAAAATGACAATCCTTCTATATCCCCCAGTATATCAAATATCGCCTTGCGCACCTTATCCTGGGTTGGACGGATGCCCCTGGGCATAAATAACTTTCGATTATGGTATTTTCCTGTAGTTATACGCATATTAACCTATTAACATCAGTTTTTCGTATTCCGGAAATCTCTGTAAAAGTTTTTCCTTTAATAACTGATGCGGCCGTTCTTCCAGGCGCGCGTCCAGGCTAAGTAATTTAATTGCCTCTTCCCTGGCTGCCTTAAGCAGCTGCATCTGAGTAAGCGGATTGGCGATCTTTAGCTCCGCCAGGCCATGCTGCCTGCTTCCGAAAAACTCACCCGGGCCCCGAATCTTTAAATCTTCTTCAGAAATACGGAACCCGTCGCTTGAGGAAACCATTGCCCTTAACCTTGCTTTTGATTCTTCAGTCTGCGCATCAGAAATAAGCACGCAAAATGACTGCAGGCTTCCCCTGCCGATTCTCCCGCGCAGCTGATGCAACTGGCTCAGCCCAAAGCGTTCGGCATGAGCAATAATCATACAAGTTGCCTTAGGAATGTCAATACCTACTTCCAAAATAGTGGTAGATACCAAAAGGTCCAGCTCCCCATTCCTGAACTTAAACATAACCTCCTGCTGTTCCTTTGCCTTTAATTTTCCGTGAACCAGGCCAAGCCTGAAATCCCTGAATTCCCCGTCTTTTAATTCAGCAAACATTTTTTTCGCCCCGGCAATATCTAAAGCGTATGACTCCTCAATGACCGGATATATTATATAAGCCTGGCGGCCATAACTCAGCTCCTCCTTGGCTAGCCTAAACCCCTTTTCTTTATCTTGCTGGCTGAAATGCAATGTCTTTACAGGCAGCCTGCCGGCAGGCAGCTGATTAATTACTGAAATATCCAAATCTCCGTAAAGAGTAATCGCCAGGGTGCGCGGTATCGGAGTAGCGGTCATAATTAATACATCAGGGTCTTTGCCTTTCTTCGGTAAAAGCGCGCGTTGGCCCACGCCGAATTTGTGCTGTTCGTCAATTACGATAAAACCCAAAGATTTAAACTTCAGATCCTCCTGCAAAAGGGCGTGCGTGCCGATAAGCAAATCAATCTTGCCCTCTTTAACTTCCTTATATACCTTCTCTTTTTCTTTATCCTGCCCGGTTAATAAACCCACGCGCAGTTTACGGCCGTTAAGAATTATCCCGGCTAATTGAGAGGTGATCTTGGCGTAATGCTGACGGCTGAGTATTTCCGTAGGCGCCATAAAAGCCGCCTGGTAACCGCTCTGAATGGCAATCAAACAAGCCAGGGTAGCCACTACTGTCTTGCCTGAACCTACATCACCCTGCAGCAGCCGCTGCATGGCCTGGCCGGAAGACATATCCCTTTTTATTTCATCTAATACCTTCTGCTGCGCTGAAGTCAGCTTAAAAGACAGCTGTAAAATAAAATCCTCAATCAGCTTTCCATTAACAGTATGGCTTATCCCCTTTTTTTCTTTACGCCTCAACTTCCTTAAAACCAGGGGCAGCTGAAAAATAAAAAACTCTTCAAAACTCAAACGCATAAGAGCCTGTTTCTGTAAAACAGGATCCTGCGGAAAATGTATATTCAGAAGGCTCTGTGCAAGATTAAGCAGGTTATTGCGGGTACGCAGGTCAAAAGGAAGATAATCTTTAATCTTGGGCATAAAATCATCAAGGGCATTCTTAACCAGACTGCGCATTCCACGCTGAGAAAAACCCTTAGGAAGGGTATAGATGGGGACAATCCGGCCTATATTTAATGAATCCACCTCCTCACTATCAAGGAACTCAAACTCCGGGTTACTCATCTGAAGCCTGCCGTTATAAACTTCAGCTTTTCCGTAAAGGATCATAGAAAGCCCAGGCTTAAGATACTCCTTTAAATATGGCTGGTTAAACCAAACACAGTTAATCTTGCCTGTTTTATCTACAAGTACCGCCTCGGTTATACTAAACGAGCGCCTGCGCCAGGAGTTGCGTTGGCCGCCGGCCAGTACCTGGGCCTTTATTGTATAAACCTGGCCCTCAATAAGATCAGAGATATTTGAAAAGTTTGTGCGGTCCTCATAACGCCGGGGGAAATAATACAGCAGGTCTTCAATAGTATTTATATTCCTGTCGGAAAAACTTTTCTTCCGCTTCGGCCCGATTCCCTTAAGGTATTGAATGGACGTGCTTTGCATAGTTTTATTATACTATAAAAAACCGAAAACCCCGCTCAAAAATATTTTTTGGGGGTACTTGAAAACCCTGGAAATATGTGGCATACTTACAATGTATCAGGAAACAGAACAGCAACAAGGAGGATAGTAACGATAGCGGAAGCTATTAGGCCTATCACCTACAAAGAAACCCCGGGAAAAGACGGGGCTTTTTTGTTGATATAAGGATATTTTAGGCAACGATATCAATCTTTTGAGCGTTAAACTCCACAAGATCACGTGAACGCAGTTTCCGGCGAACGCGTAACTCAACCTCTCCATTCACCTTAACCGAACCCGCCTGAATCTGCTGCTTGGCTTCAGCGCCGCTTGCAACAAGCTCCAAAACCTTTAGCATATTATCCAACTCAACAAATTCAGTCTTTAATTTAAATTCCATAATTAAAATTCAATAACCATCACATAACTTTAAACAGATTCGACTAAAGAGCTTAACAAGAGACTAATGATACTAAAAAGTATGTACCCCCAGAAAGCCGGCCAAAAGCCCGTAATCACAAAACCTTTGACAATCTTAGAAACAAGAAGAAAAAGCGCTCCGTTAATAAAAAGGGTAAATAACCCCAAGGTAACGATATTGATTGGCAGTGTAATTAGGATGATTAGAGGCCTCAAGAAAGCATTGATAATCCCCAACACCAAAGCAATCATTAGAACAGTGGCGGTGCTTGAAACTTCTATGCCTTTTACAATGTGCGCGACAATAAAAATCGACAACGCGTTAATCCCCCACCTTACCAAAAAATACATCATTTGAAATCCTCCTAATTTTAACTACTCTACCTATTCTGGCCGCTGAGATTTCATAAAGGCTTTTCCTTCTGCAGCATCCAAAACACCATCTCCATTTTTATCAAACGCAGCCTCAGCTTTTGTATCTACAACTGCGCGCGCCTGAATTTTTTCCTGCTTATCAACTACTCCGTCATTATTCGTATCTATCTCAGCTTTCCTTTGTTCCTTAAATTGATTTGCCTCTACCTGGTCAACCACGCCGTCATTATTGGCATCCATCTTTGCTTCTTTGGGGGTATTTACCTTTCTCTCATTAAACTGCTGCGCCTCTACCTTCTCCACCCTGCCATCATTATTTACATCCATTTTTGCTTCTTTAGGAGTATTCACCTCTGAGCGTCCGTATGCAACTTCCCGCCTATCAACAGAACCGTCTTTATTGGCATCCATCTTTGCTTCTTTGGGGGTATTCACCTCTGAGCGTTGTTTGATTTCCCAATTCTTTTCCATATGCTTTTCTTTATTACCCACCACCCCATCATTATTTCTATCAGCATGCTGAGTTTTCTGCTGTTTTGTGGGTTTAGGATTTTCAGCATATACAACAGTACCTAAAGCTATCACAAAGAAAACCACTCCCAAACTCTTGAACATATTTCCTCCTTTTTTAAAAACCACGGTAATCTACCTTAACTTATATCTTTAGCCAGATAATCTTTTGTCTGCGCGCTAACAACACCGCTTAAAACAAGTAATGAAATAAGATTCGGTAAGGCCATCAAAGCATTAGCAATATCCGAAAATGACCAGACAATAGGAATTGTCGCTACAGAACCAAACATCACCACAAATACCCATAACCAGCGATACGGTTTTATCGCCCGATGTCCAAAAAGATACTCCGCCGCTTTCTCGCCATAATATGACCATCCCAGGATTGTACTAAAAACAAATGTCAATAGCCCGATAGTTAAAACCACCGGCCCTACTATGGGAATAGCGGTAAAAGCGGTTTTAGTTAACAAGGCCCCATCCAACCCCTTGGTCCAAACATTGGAATTAACTAAAACAAGCCCTGATATAGCGCAAATCACAACTGTATCCCAGAATGTCCCGGTAGAGGAAACTAACGCCTGCCTGGCAGGGTGTCTTGTCTGGGCGGCAGCAGCTACAATCGGCGCGCTTCCTAAACCGGATTCGTTTGAAAAAAGCCCACGGGCCACACCGAAACGAACAGCTTCTTTCATTCCCGCACCAAGGAATCCGCCTATCGCCGCCTGGCCAGTGAAGGCGCTTTTCAGAATTAACATTATGGTCGCTGGTATCGTATCAAATTTAAGCGCAAGTATAACAAGACAACCCAAAACATAAAACACTGCCATGAATGGGACGAACTTTTCACAAACCTTAGCAATAGAATGTATCCCCCCAATTATCACCACTGCCGTGAAAATAGTAATAACTATCCCGGTAATCCAGGGAGAAATGTGAAATGTGTCTTTTACAAGCACGGCTATGGAGTTAGCCTGCACCATATTGCCGATACCGAATGCCGCGATAGCCGCGAAGAAAGCAAACATTGCCCCCAGCCAACGGGATTTCATCCCCAGAGCCAAGACATACATCGGTCCTCCGGAGATTGTGCCATTTTTTGAAGTAATGCGGTATTTAACCGCAAGCAGGGCTTCCGCGTATTTTGTGGCGATTCCAAAAACACCGGTCAGCCACATCCAAAGAACAGCGCCCGGGCCGCCGGCGGCAACAGCCGTGCCAACGCCGATAATATTACCGGCGCCGATGGTCGAGGCAAGAGCAGTGGTAAGGGCTCCAAAATGGCTTATATCTCCCCGGCCTTCTTTACCTCTTTGAAAAGAAATCTTGATCGCCTTAAAAATATACTTCTGCACAAACCCGAGCCGGAAGGTAAGAAAAATATGAGTCCCCATCAACAACACAAGCATGGGAACACCCCAGACATAGCCGTCTACAGTAGTAAGAAACTTTTCAAGTATTTCCATGCTCTTATTTCAACTCACCAGTTACGTCAATAAAATTTTGATGCTTATCATCTATTGCAAGAGACTTTACAGAAGTCCCCGGCTCAAAATTAAATGCTTTTAGTTCCACTTTTTTCCAAGCGGTATTTTCATAAGTTTTATAATAAAGGGTGAGGTTTGTCAAATCTTTGATAACTACCCATTGAGCGTATCCCTCCATATGGACAAGCGGAGCGGGATTTTCTTTAATCGCGCCTTTGGGGATATCGACAACGTTTAAGAGATGCTCTGCCAGATTTATTGCCCCGGAAATATCTTTCACAGGTAAAGCCGCATCCAGGGAATAGGCAACACGCACAAATCTTGACGGAGGAGTCCAATCGCCAGGCAGGCCAAGCAGCCCGCTGCCAACTCCGGTAGGCTCTAATTTCACGCCGTTAATCATCCTGTCTTTTCTATCGTGCGCATCCAAATTTATATAATTTCTCAAATTATTAATCTGCCACTGGAAATCCGGCCGGTTAGTCATGACCCCAAGCGGATTATCATAAACCTTCACTTCTCCATCAATAAACTCAATAACCAGATTCTTTCCACTGGCATCATGCACAGCAATATGCATATATAGCTGGCCGCCGGCTTCTTTTAAGATGTTGCCTGCAACGTTTATCTTAGGCAAAGCTTCTTTTACCTCTTCCACTGTCGCGAAATTTCCCATGATCCAGGAGCCAAAATCGCTGATAGTTACAAATTTACCCGGCTCTGCCGGCTGATACTTTGCGCCAGTAAACATCAACGCGTCAAAAGCCAAGCCCTTTTCATTAAAACCCTCTACATAGCAATTTTTAAGATTGTAAGCATCTATTCCCAAAAAACCATATTTATTCGTCCAGGTTATACCTTTAATATCTTTATCGTCTATGCTGGTAAACTTTTCTCCACGAGGGACGATGACAACGTTAGAATGAAGATCAACAGGAAATTCCATAGAGCGGCCAATAACCACGGTGCCATCTTCAGCCTTAACCTGAAAATCAGTGCAGGCAAAAGACAAATTAACGCCTAAAGCCAAAAAGAAAATTACCGCGATTAAAATTACCCCACTCTGTTTCCTGGACATTTTCTCATCCCTCCTTTTTTTAGTTTTCTCACTCAAGACAGGCTCTTTTTTTACTAAACTAATTAGAGGTCCCGCTAAAAATTATAAAAATAGCTGTTGTCGCGATAATAACCAGGATTACTAAAATATGGAAAAAGTATTTATGCTTTAATATTCTCTCGATCATATTCCCCCCTATTGTCTATCGCGCACACCTTCTTGCGGATATCGATTAACTTACCGAAACACACAAGGCTGTCCCCCAGGATAATTTTAGTATCCAAAGGAGGATTCGGAGTTATCTCGCCTGCCCTCTCGACTGCTAAAACCAGGATATTGGATTCAGGCAGGTCTATTTCTTTCAGGCTTTTATTCAGGGCCGGGCTATTTTTGCAAACTTCAATCCGTGAAACTCCATAGCCTCCGGTTGCCACAACCAATTCTTCAAAAGAAACCGGGGCGATAATCTGATTTTTGATTATATGCGCCCTCATAATATCAGTCAACCTGGCGGCGAACCTCGAACTAATAACGGCCCTGTATATTATATAAACTCCCAGGACAATAATCCCCAAATTTACCCAAGGCACCAGGTTGGAAGGAACAATTGAATTCACAAAGGGAACTTTGTATATAGTTACCAAATCCGTCCTGATGGAATTAGCAAAAGTGGCAATCAATGTCACAAAACCGGCATGCCCGAGAATAATCAGAGTGGAAGCAATCTTCCTTCTCTGGAGATTACCGGTAACCAGCTCAGACTCCCGGGTAGTAAATCCTGTGCCCGTAAAACACGACAATGCCTGAAACTTAGCCAAGGGCCAGGGAAGGCCGGTTAAATGAAACGCAATAGCTCCGATTCTTACAGTAATAAAAGATATCCCGATAACAATAAGAAATAATAATAAGTTCATTGTTGTCTCCTTTTAAAATACTAAACTAGGCTGGCGAACCGCTCGTTGAATTCATAGATGCGTTCATCAAATATTATATCACTATGCACCACCGGACGCTTAAGTTTTATGCCATCTAAACAAGTGCAGCGGCTAAGCGCGACATATAACTGGCCGTGGGTAAAGGCGCCATGCCCAAGGTCGATGATCACTTTATCAAAAGTCTGGCCCTGGCTCTTATGGATGGTTATCGCCCAGGCCAACTTTAGGGGGTATTGCGCAAATTCCCCCACGATCTCATCCTCTATCTTATCTTCCTCTTCATTGTAACTATATTCGATCTTCTCCCACTTCGTAATCGGGACATCATACTCAAAACCGTTAATATCCACAACAATGGACTCTGGCGATAAAGCCGCCACCTTGGCCAGCGTGCCATTCACCCATCGCTTATCCGGATCATTTCTTATCAAGATTACCTGCGCGCCCTTCTTAAGCCTTAATGATGCTTCGGTAGGATATGCCGGCTCTTCAAATTTACCGGTAGCATAAGCTTTATATGCAATCTCTTTACCGGGAAGTTTTAATAAACGCTCCTGGTTTATCGCGTTGGCCAGGCTGTTGGTCGTAGTCAAGATTACGGTTGAGTCTTTCCGGGAGGCCGTCACATCTTTTTGCACCTTCTTATTTAATATCTTAAGGTCCTCATCGGTATGCTCTTTATTCCTCACCCGGTTTAAAAGCTCCATAAACGAGCTGTCTTTCTGCCGATAGATAGTCGACAACTCAATTGTCCTGAGATGGCAATCGTCAAATACTTTAGCACTGAAGAAATATGGGCTTAAATACCGCTCTCCCAAAAGCTGCCTGGCTTCATTTTCCACCACCGGAGACAGCTGAAAAAGATCCCCAAAAAATACCATTTGGACTCCGCCAAACGGCTTCTTCATCCTTCCGCGGTTAAGGCGTAACGCGTAATCAATACCATCCATAAGGTCTGAGCGAACCATAGAGACCTCATCAATAATTATCATATCAAGATTTTCAAACACACTCCTATCCCTGAGGCGCTTTATCATATCCTTTTGAATGATCTTGGGAGGAAGCCTGAAGAAAGAATGGATAGTCTGGCCGCCGACATTAACCGCGGCAACGCCTGTCGGAGCCAACACGATAATATTTTTGCCGGTATTAGCCTTAAAATATTTTAAAAGAGTAGATTTGCCGGTGCCTGCCTTGCCGGTGATAAAAAGGCACTCCTTGGTGCGCTCCATAAGATCAAACGCCGACTTGAATTCATCATTTATATCAAGGTTCTCCGGAAATTGATCTTTGACTATTGTTTGGTTAGTGAAAAATTTCATATTTTCTTTCTTAATCACTTCCAGGTAATTTTGGCAGGATTGCGCATCGGTATTCGGCGATAACGGTATTTCGGATGGCCGATCATCATTACCGCCCCGGCTGTCGCGTGAGAAGATAAACCGGTAAATTTTCTTATTTTTTCCGACATATTGATTGCCATATTCACATAACCTGCCCAGCAAGCACCCAAACCCAAGCCATACGCCGCCAGCTCCAGATAGGTTGCCGCTATCGTGCATGACTGCGGGACCATCGGGTCATCCTTAACACCCTGGGCAATCACGATACAAGGCGCATCACGGCAAATTAGATCCTCTCCCTTTTTCCAAGCTGTGGCCTGACGGTCAAAACGGAAAGATATCGCCATTTGATTCTTGGCAGCCAGAAGCTCTTTGATCCATTCCACGATCAAGGCGCCTAATGCATGCACCTTATCTTTACCCATGATCGCAATCCAACTCACCGGCTGGCGATTAATCCCGGTAGGAGCATAACGGGCAATATCCAAAAGCTTCTCAATTGTTTCTTTAGTTACCGGCTCGTCTTTATAATTACGGATCGAGCGCCGGCCTTTAAGTAAAAGCTCTGTTTGTCCGGCGTTCGGCAGTTTTGCATAATCCAGGCGCATGGCATCTTTAACATCCATTGTCGAGAGCTTAATCGATCCCTTTGGGCAGAACGCAAAACAATGCCCGCAGTTAATACAAGCCTCCCCACCTCCCAGAATAAACTCTGGCACTCGATCTGCATTCATTTTTAATATATGCACCGGGCAAATCTCAACACACTTCCCATCACCGGCGCAAGTTTTCTTATCAACTTCAATGGTAATCATTAAGACCCCCCCCATATTTCCTTACCGCCTTGTTGAACTATAATCTACTACTATATCCTCCTTAAACATTACATTTAACTCTTGGTATTTTGTATCTACATTCATCTTGGTATTAAAGGGGATTGGCGTTACCTTAGATTTTGTTTCCATAAAAACATATTTGTATCCTTCTTGACCTGTTGCTGTTGTTGATATACTATGGGGATTTCCAAACCATTCTATAATTTCTGATTTATTGGTTTTATTAAGCTGTATTTTAGCTATTAATTGAGGATCGATTTCTTTTTCTCCTATTTTACTGCTAAGAGTCATACATCCACTTAAAAATAAACCAATTACCACTGATAAAATTAATCTTTTCATTTCCCCTCCCGTAATATTTTTAAAACAAACCTAGAGACACTTCGATAATTTTTGTTTCATCGGGTAACATGGGTAGGTGCAGGTCCGACCTGCACCTACCCATGGCTTTTTCCCAACCGTCCCCTTTATTTCCTCATAATAGACTACGCTTTAACTATCACTCCAAATAAAGTATAAATTTTATACCTTAATTCGTCATCACATGCATTGTACTCATCTACCAACTTAATAATCCTATCAACTTGAACTTTCGATTGTTTTGGCAATAAAGAAATCTCGACCAATTCATTTTTATTGAGATACTGATGCAGATACTTATAAGGGTCTATTTTTTGAGGAATTGCTTGAGAAAGAATAAGATTCCAGCAACATTGAGCATCAATACCATTTAAAAACCGTTCAAACTCTCTGTATTCCTTAAGAGGAGCTTTACCTGCTAGTTCAATTTTCTGCTGAAACCACTTTTGAAAGCGCGCCACCTGTTCCCTATAAGACGTGAAGACTTTCTCAATATCAATAGATTCAGAATCAGAGATGAACTTTCTGCTGAGAGCGTTCCAGTTTTTCCAAGCCAGTAAATCTCTGGAATATACGATGAAGCGAATGGTCTTCCCACCCCCCGACGGATATGAAACTTGCCAATTGGCTCTTACCATTTCATTGTGACAAATATAATTCCTCAATTCTTGAACAAAATGATGTTCTGGATTATCAAGAAACACTTCCTTGATTTTTTCTTGGTAGTCATCTATTGGGATTTTCTTAATAGCATTTCTCGACATATCTACTAACGCCATTGCACTAGTAGTAGCTGAAAACATGCCTCTTCTAATCGTTAATTCAAGTTGAGCAATCCGTGCACGATTAACAGGAAACCAAAACCCTTCAGTATTTTCTTCAGACTTAAAGGTATCAATTGAATCAAATAGATTTACTACAGCATCAGAAAATATATCGAAAGAAAGCCTTAAATTTGCCAATTCTGTGTGATGCATATAACCAGGATGTTCTTTTATTTCCTCTCTAGTCCGAATAAAATCTCGAAAATAGGCTTTCTTCAGAAATTCTTTTGTCCAAGGTTGCTGGCCTAACAAAAATGTAGAAAGTCTATTTAAATTCTCCATATTTCTCAAACTAACTTTTGTATACCACCAGTCAACGCCTTCTTCATTTCTTTCTCATTACAAAGAACATCTCGATACTCCAAAGATATTTTATTAATAGCCATAAGCATATGATTAACACTTTGCTTTGAGAAGAATATAAACTGTGGCTCGCTAATATACTTCTTAATTTCAGGAACCATTGAATACAGCACGTGGAAAATAATACGGTCTTCCTCATGCTCGAGTTTGCTTAAGTAATCCCAATAAGTGTTTAGAATATCGGTTTGTTCTTCTGAACTCTTTTGAGTAAATGTAAGATGGCTTTTCAGGTTCTTTATCACAAAGTTATTAAAACACTTTTGAGTTCCGACATTTTTACTGGAATAGAATAGAAATTCATACATTTGAACTAAATTCATGTTATCGATTCCAATCAAGACATTAAAATCTCCCGATAGATTATGAGGTTGAAATGGTTCATCTGTTAAAACATCAAACTCATCCGCCAAGAACATTGTCTTAAGCAATTCTCTGTCTCCTGCAAGTATCTTTTTAGTAGCTGTAATGTGCGGAATAATTGTGTGCTTCTTCATAGTTAAGGAAGAAAATAACATTCTAAAAGCTACATCTATAAAATATGATACAGCATACAACTTTCTTCTCCTGTCAGAGACAAACTGTCCGATAAACTGAAGAAGAATAATCGTTGCTGAAGCGGCTACTGTCGATGAGAATAAAATAAGAAACTCATGGTTAGTTATAAGCTTGATAAACAATTGCATCTGCCCCCTTAAATTATATAGTTTTAGTTTCCATGCCCATAACCACTTTAACCACAGAAGCGTCCATTAGTTTTAATCTTTATCTATTATAATATATTTCCATAAACTTAAAGACTTATGCCATTCCCTGTTCTATTGATATAAACAATGATTACAACACGGATTTCCGCATCAAGCATTAAATAACATGACGTCACAGAAGCGTCATGAATCGCTCGTCAACAAAGAGCCGGTTCTAACTTGAACCCCCCCCTGACTAATGGGAAACACTACAAAAATCACGGTTCTTTTATTTCGGGAATTTCAAAGATAAGTGGAATATTCGATTTAAATGCTTTTCCTACAGCTATAGCTTGTCTAAACTTTAAGTTCGGTAAAGCCTCAACCATTTCTTTGCCTAAGTAGTTAGATAGAAAATCATTGCTAGTCTTATCAAAACATTGAAATGCGATGATAGAATTACATTGCGTAAGCACCGTCTTAGAAACATTAGCTGTTCTTTGCGCAATTACAACAAAACCTATGTTATATTTTCTGCCCTGTAGAGCAATCTGACCAATGCTATTAACCAATGATTGAGATATTTTTTCGCTAATCCCAAGAAAATTTAATTCGGGAACTACAGTATGAGCCTCTTCCAATACTACACAAATTCTGTTCCCGAAACTCTTTTCTTCTCTCGCAATCTTAAACAAGATTCGAAAAAACCACTTGGTATATTCAAGAATTCCTGTAGTATTCGTAACGTCAGGTAGCTCGAAAATCGCTAAAGAATCGTTCAATAGAAAGTTCTTAATTGATTCATAGAATTTATTTTGAATTATCTGTTCTGCTCTTGAAATTACACCTTGAATTCTTTGATTAGGGAATTTATCCATTTCGCTTGAAATTGCATCTATTGCTTTAAAAATCTCCTGCGCATTCCCACCCTCAACTATTGGTTTAATTTTTAAATCGGAAAATTTACCTAAGTATTCATTCGTAAAATCGACACATATTACTTTTGAGCCATCTTTCACTATTTCACGGATTAAATTTCTTGCAAAAACAGACTTGCCACAACCAGTTACTCCTAATATAGTTAAATGGTATGTTATCGCTTGTTCCTTATTAATAACAACGGGATAATTAGTTTTAGGGGGAATTGTTCCCACTATGAATTCATTTTTTTGTAACTCTATACTTCCACCTTCCGAACTTTCATCAGAAGCCACATAAACAGGGGTATTTATATCCGGGACCCATCCAAACTTTTCAAAAGAAAGATCTTTGAAATGCCAAATTCCTAGCTGAATCGCCTCTCCAACTATATAGCCAGTTTCATTCTTTGATTCTAGTAGTTCTGTCTCGGTAACTCCCTGAACGACCTGATAAAGAATTTTCTGAGATCCAACGTATAATTCCAACAATTGGCCTTCTGAAATATCAATCCTAGATGAATATTGAAACCGCACTTTAGCAATGTTAGACTTATCGATAACAAAACCAACAAGCCGCTTTAATATCTCTTCTTTCTTTTTTGACTCAATTTTGTACACCACGTTTTCGCCTTTAATGGGCGGATCTACATCTTCATGCAGAATTTGTTGGATATCTTTAGTCGCAAGCACCTTTATCCATTGCTCTTGATTTAAAAGATAGTTATCAACTACAACTCCTTTCTGGATCCCATTTGCCTTTTCCATCGAATACTTAAATTCAACTATATCAAAGAGATTAATTCTAGGACTATTTTCATATAACTTAACTAAAAAAGTATTTTTGGATTGTACACCAAAAATAACACCTACATCTGCACCAGATTGTTGTTTCTTTGATAAACTAAAAACCATTTTTTTAGGATCAATAACCAAATTAATAAAACAAAACAAGAAAAGAGCTAAGAAATATGGTGAGTTTGAATCTACATAGAAAAAGAGAGTCGAAAGAAAAACCGAGGCAAATAAGAATTTCCCCCTTCCACAGAAAGTAACTACATTTTTAAGCCATCTTGAGAGTTTATTGCTAAAAGCGGTTGCAGTTTTATCTGAATTCAACAAATATAATGAAAAAAATGCAAATAAAAACATCACAAAAGAATAATATAAAATTACATCATACCAGATGCCTAATTTTGTTAATTTATTCTTAAGAGGTACAAGTAGCAACAATAAAGATAACGTATTCGCTAAAACATCCGCTGGTTCAGTAAAAAAATGTTCTATAAACAACGTAACAAAAGCGAGCATCATTAGCAATGTAAATAGAATTAGCCCAATGTCATCCTTAATAAAATCTCGCCCTTGGAAATAATAAAAAACCACGAAGAGAACTACGGTTAGTGCAAGAAATACTAAAAGCCTTTTTCCTTTATCCATCTAATTACCCCTTTTGAAGAATATCATCTTTAATTCTTCAGCGTTTCTTAACACTGTAAATTGTACAACTAGTCCGTAACAAAACCCATTAAAGGAACACCCCAGCTTAAACATAGGTATGCATCTGAAGTAAATAAAGGCGATGGTTCTATTTTCTTGTTTTGACTGTTTCCTCAGCCGCATCTATTTAAACCCCGGAAGTGTTATTTAGTTTTAGAATTCCCCTTTCTCCATAAAATCATCTATTTGCCTTAAACAAAGACAACACATTTATCTTTATTCGCTAAACGAAAAATATTAGCTACTTCTATGTTTCCTTGTAGGGTGTCCTACTGTTCCTACACATATACTACGGTTGAAGCCAATCACGATCTGGCCTTGCAAGTTGCCGCGCATTATTGTACGCCATATCTAGAGTTAAACAAGTTGACGCCCGATAAAAAGTTTCGCCATCATCTAAGACTATTGCTAAATCAGCTATTTGAGGATTTGAAATACAAAGAGGAAGTAGCAATTGAATACCTCCTCTATAATACTGAGGTATTGCAGTCTTATAGCTCCTTTTCACTCTTTGCTTTGCATTTTCAATAGCCCCTCTAATGAAAGTCTGCAACATGTAGTTATCCATACTTTTATACGGCTCAGGAAACCTTTCTTTATTATCTGTAATAATATGCTCTATATTAACTCTTATTTCTTTTCGCGGATCAAAAACTAAACGCGATGGATCATCAAAATAATGTGCCATGTCTGGTAAGCTAGAAAATCCGCTTAAATCATATTCTCCTTTGCGACAAAATTTACAGAAATGCCACGGAGCCTTTACTTCCTTCAATTTATTAACCTCAAAAACAAGAAAAATTTCTTCTTGGTTAGGAGTTACTAGCCCTGAATTAAAACATGCTCGCTGAGAATCGATCGAAACAACTAATTTTTGTTCCTCAGCCAACCGCGCATAGGTATGTTGAATATAATTATACAAAATTGGATTCTCGTATTCTGTACTGGTACGTTTATATGTCCAGTCTTCCTTTTCTGACATACAAGCAAGCATCCTAAGATTCTCATTGATTTTCGGCATAAAAGCAAAATCGGGAAAACGATAAGGCCACGAAACCATACTAGCTACCCCCTTTTTCTTTATTTTACAACTTTAAGAATAAATGGGATGTTTCTATTTCCCTTATTTTAGAACCTTTCTCTATCTTTCATTTAGTTGCTTATCTGATAATAAATATCCTTAAAATTTACAAAATAAACAGCTCTATATAACCGTCCGAGAAATTTAAAAATAGAACCATCCCTTTTATTGCACATAAATCGCCCCTACTATAGTCATGAACACTATTCTATGCAACGTTACTTTATTTAATTAAATGCAATATTATATTTCCCTCAACCTAACCCTTAATTCAGTTATACCCTTCATCGACATATCGCGTCCTTGTAATGGAGGAGGATAATTACAATCCTCCTGCCCCCATATCCATTTGTAAGCTTTCAGCAAAGTTTCTGGCTCCTCCCCGCACGGATTATTTAATTTAATTTGACGAAGGGTCTCTTCAGGCTCTTCTCCATGGAATACTCGTTCCAAAGCATTTATAATCTGAACTGTATCTTTAGCAGAAACCCTACCTTTCTCCTCTAAATCCTCTAGAATATTTTTATGTGATATTAACCATAGAGAATTATCTTTTGGTTGGTAGATCCACACCATAAGGTCATCACGTTTCACTGTTCCAAAAACAAATTTACCTCCAGGCTTAGTAATAACTATTTTCCTGCCATCGCTGACTTGTTCAACTTCATACCCGCGATATTTTATTCGCTCCAGCTCCATCCGGAATTTTTCGCGCTCCTGATTTCTAATTCTTAATGGTGTTAAATCGATTTCATGAGCATATACATTTTTCTTTTGTTTTCTCTTATTAGCCATTTTTCCTCAATTCATTATTCAACATACTATCTTTAAAAATAGGCGCTTGCTCTTTTTCCCCTATTTTCCGAAACACAAACAAATGCTCATGCATAATAAGCAAAAAATCTTTTTCCTGCGCGTTCCAATATCGAGTTGTAGAACAATTGTGCTGGAGTTTTATAATATCTTCTTTGAGAATAAACCCGGCTTTAAGAAAACACTGCATAACATTAAAAGCAAGCGGAACGTAATGTCTCCTACGACGCGTGTCTCCTATTAGTATCGCACAATATTTACCCGGTTTAAGGACACGATAGCATTCCAGGGCAACTTTTTCTATTTCATCACAAAATTTCGAAAGACTATTAATTGCAGAAAGGTCACCATTAACATCTTTAACGCCATATTTAATAATATTCAAGTACGGGGGATGGGTAACAATTAAATCAATACTTTCATCTTTTACGGACTTTAGCTCCCGGGCATCACCTTCCTTAATAACAGGCTCAATACATTTATCACAATCAAATTTACAAGACTCCTGGGCTAATTTTACAACTTCAGGATGGATATCGAAACCGATACCACGACGACCCAATGATTTTACTTCAATCATCGTAGTACCACTGCCAACCATTGGATCCAAAATAGTATCACTTTCTTTAGAATAAAGTCGGATGAGATTGTTGGGGATTTGGGGAGCCCAATTACCACGGTATTTTGCGTTATGGGTTAACCATTTACCGCGATTGGGAAATGACCATACTGTTGTAGTCTGAAGCTCTAAGTCATTGCAAGCAGACTTATCTTCCATAAGGTATCTTTCTTAATAAACCATTTCTGTTTAAGCTTTTTTAACCGGCAATCCTAACCATGCCATGGGAAGCTCATTAAATCTATAATGACAGTTAACACTATGTATATAGTCCAACACGTCTTTATATTCTGGTTTTCTGAACCAATCATTTAAAACATAGACATATTCTACTTTCAACCCAAGTGAAGCAACCAGCTTCAAATACTGCTTACGCTTATAATCACAAGTTTGTAGTTTTTCATCAACAGAGCCTCCAACTTGCTGATATTTAACCTCAATAATAAATAAGGTCTCGCGGACAATTACCAATAAGGCATCATCAGGTAAAAGTTTCTTCGAAATCAAACTTTCCCAGTCAACCTTAGATTCAGTTAGAAATTTATAAAAATCATATTTTCGGAAACACCGTGCAACTAGCTTACTTTCAAAAAAAACTCCCATTCCAGCCTTACCTAAAACCTTCTTAAGCTCATAACCTGGAATAGCGCCGAGAAGCTTCTGAAAATCAACTTTTTTCTCAAAATTTAAACCCGTTAATGTATTAGCGCCTCCCAAACCACCAGTTTTCATACACGACTCCTTCTAAATAGCCTAATGTTTTTGTTTTAATAATTCATAACCAAAATCTCGTTAATATCACCACGTTTTGAAGCCTGGCAGTTTATCATTCTCCGAGCTCTTAAACGCTCAATACGAAAATCCTTATACAACTTATCAAAAAAATTATCGTTTTTATCTTCATTCTTAGGATCAGAATTACTAAGCATAAGTTTTACACCATTAATGTTATTTAGCTTCTTAAACACCATAGAAAGACGTTGTTGCTCATTATCATTAAATTCACTGGCGGAATATGAAGTAAAATTTGATGTTTTATTCAAAGGCCTGTACGGAGGGTCAAAATAGACAAAAGATGATGCTTTAATTTGCCTCTCGACTACGCCGAAATCATCATTAGTTATTACTACTCCCTGTAGAAGCTCACTAACCGTCCTAAGATTATCTTCATTACAAATAGTTGGATTTTCATACCTGCCAAAAGGAACATTAAAATCCCCCTTAGAATTAACCCTATACAATCCATTAAAACAAGTACGGTTTAAGAAAATAGTTAACGCGACTCGATTGAGATAATTCTTAACCTGTGAATGCTTAAAATCTACATTCTTTCTCGTCGCATTGTACTTATGCCTAATCTCATAATATAATTCTTCTTGAGCAACACTATCAAAAGAATAATATTTCTTCTCTAATGCTCGTAATGACTTAATCACTTCTCCAACACTGTTTTGGATTGCCGCATAACACAAATATATCTCTGGGTTGAATTCATTAATAAATGCATCTTTTAGCTTACAGTTTTGCTTTATCCAGAAAAAAACAGCTCCACTACCCAAAAATGGCTCGTAATAATGCTTAATAATACCTTTCCCATTTAACTCCTTAGGGAAATATGCCTGGAATTGATTCAAAAGCTGACCTTTTCCTCCAGCCCATTTTAAAAAAGGTTTTGCAGAATTAATTTTTGTATTCATAGTTTACCAAAAATAAACCCAGCTTGCGCGGCTGGGTTAAATATAACTATAAAAGAATAATGATAGTAAGCTTAAATAAAAACATTCTTTCTCCTAAATTGTATTGATTATAGCACTTTTTAGAGGGTTTTGAAAAGAAATTATGCGGCGACGATTCTGGAAACAGGCAGGTTAAAAGAAGCAGCGATCCGCTCCAAAGTCTCCAGGGATGGAGAATGACGGCCGGATTCAATACGGGCAATATTAGCGCGCTGGATACCGGATTGGCTGGCCAAAGCTTGCTGGGTAAGTTTCTTAGACTTGCGTAACCAAGTGATCCTCTTTCCTATCTCCGGAGCAGACATTTTCCCGTACTTTTTACCAAAAAATTCATATTTTTCATCGCAAATATAGCGGATAAAATCCCAGGGTACCTCATATTTCTTACCCGTTTCAAGTAAGACTGAAAAATAATATTTATTTTTATCAATACTAACTTCTTTTATTAAGCTACCATCATCTTCCGGAATATTTTTTCTTAATAGGAACAGATCTTCCTTATTTCTAAAAGTACAGGAAAAAACTTTCTCTTTCTCCAAATAATCAACTTTATCTAATTTTTTCTCCATATCTAGTTCAAAAATATTATTTAAGTCTCCCAGGATTTCTAGGAATTCTTCCCGGGTTGAAGGCTTGCGTAGGCAAGCATAAACTGAAAGATTTCTAATTGCTTCTCTCTCCTTATTCAGAGAGCGATCGACAGTAAATAGAATCACAGGAACTTCTTGCTTAAATTGTCTAATATAAAATATAAACCTATTTAAATCCCTTTCCGGCATAGTCAAATCCAGAATAACCACTTCCAGTACCTTGCCTTTTTTACGAAAAACGCTATTAAATTTATCAGCGCTATCAACAATGTTAAATTTTGCGCCTTTTCTATCGATTGGCTGGCGGAAAGCTCGCGGTAATTGAGTATTTGTCGTGGCTAATAAGTATTCCATAATCTTACTTTTTTATTACTCATTCTATATAACCACACTTTCTTAATGCGTTACGCAAATCTTGCGTAATCTTCAGGCGCTTATCCAATGAACGCTGATTCTCGATATCAAACCTGCCTAAAAATAGGTTCTTCTGGAAAATGTGCACATGAAGCGGCAGATGATCATTCGAGTAAGTCTCAAAAACAAAACCTCCGCATTTTTTTCTGCCCATATTAACCTTCTCGGGCTTCCATTACAAATGTATCACATTTGATACATTTGTCAAGCACACTTTCATACTTTAGATCAACCTTTTTCCTTAGGGTTATGTAAAGAAGTTTTTCTCTCGGACGCTCGATTCTGGGGAGATCACGGATAGTTAGATTTTGTCCTTTCATGTTTTCCTCCTGCAACAATTGACGCAGAAAGTGGCAAAATCTAACAACAAAAAACCCTGACAAAACGTCAGGGCGAATTTATCATAATGGTCGCTGCCCTATTTTCAGAAAACCCAGACAAAATTCAAGGACTCAAAAAGCCCCTCAAGCCGGTCTTTCCCGGCATACTCCTGGCTTACCTTTGCGGTAAGAGAACATTTGTCTTTAATCGCCCAGTAAACAATCTGCGCACCAACACCGCTAATAGTATTCTTAGTCTTATTCGTAGCCACACTTCCGGAATCATCAGTAATCTGCCACTGATTATACCCAGTGAGCCCAATTTCAACACGCGGATGCACATACTGGCTTACACCATATTCAATTGTCATGGTCTGGCCCGGCTGAATATCCGTATCGATTTTTTTGCTGTTCCATTCATAGGTAGGAGTAAACATAAAAGCCGTGGTTTTATTTTCAAAGGGATAGAAATAGGTAGCTGCCTGCAGCCGTTGCGAAAAAAATCCCATGCCAACGTTAGCGACTTTGTCTTTATCATAGGCGCCGGTCGGAAGCGTTACGGCATAGCTAAAAGCCACATCATGCCTCTTCCCTCGCCAGTCCAGCCACAGAGGCTGAACAATTAGATCCCCGAGCCCCCACTGCTGGCCCTTAATTTTAACTTCTTCTCCCATGGAAAAATCACGGGAATGAGATCCTACCTTAATCGTACCTGATGCTGTCCCCTGGACAGCGACATTAACGCTCGTATAGCCCCAGGACGGTATTACCATAAATCCATAATCAGCTCCCAGAATCTTTTTATCGGTAGACCAGGCAAAGGCAAGGGTCTGCATCGCGCTATGTATACTAAAATCCAGGTTCGCGTTAAGAGTTCCGGTGATTGTAATAGGCACTGACTTAACAGTCCCTCTCCATGAACCTGGAACACTCACTGAATCAAAGGTGTTACCGCTTGAGTCTTTCATTTTGTCTGCATGATAATAGGTATCATAGCCGATCAAATAAAAACCCTTAGGCGGCATAACATAATCTCTCAACGCCATAGGCGCAGGAGCATAATGCCCTTGCTCACCGGCAAATGCAGAACCAATAAATATTAAATTCAGAATTAATAAAACCAGGCACAAAAAAAGATGCATAATTCTGCGCATTATTTTCCTCTTTGTTAATCACCCGCGTAGATAGTCTTCCAATCATCTTTCATGCTGGCGACTGTCCAGCCTTTTGCTAAAGCTTCATCCAGGCCTTTGTCAAAAGGATCAGCAGAGTTACGATCATAAGCCCACTCTCGCTTGTCATCGGTATGATGCACATAAAGACAAAAGCGAGCTCCAGGGCCTGCGGCAGTCCATTGCATCATTGCCAGGTCATTATCGGAATTGCCGAAAGAAGCAATCGGGCGGCGGCCGATGTGGGATTGGATGCCAACAGGTTTGCCGCTTCCGGCGTTGATAAAATTCAACTCCGGCATACCCATAATCACTGGAACACCGTTACGAAGTTCAAACTGGGTTTTTATACTGCTTCCGATGACTTGTTCAGGCACAACACCATAAACCTTTTCCGCCCAGGGGCGCATAAAATCCATACTGCCGCCTGAAACAATGTAAGTTTTGAAACCGTTGGCCCGCAAATAAACAAGCAATTCAAGCATAGGTTGATATACCATCTCTGTATATAGCCGCTTAGTCTCCGGATGCCTGGCGGTAGCAATCCACTCCGTAACGTATTTTTCAAATTCATCCGAGGTTACTCCGGACTGTGTGGCGATGATCATTTCCGAAAGTTCATTAATTCCGCCGGATAATGCGGAGTTCTGATCACCTTTAAGCATAGAAGCAAAAGGCTCTTTTTTTATCCACTCCGGATGCTCTTGAGCAAGGGCTTTAATGCGATCAGAAATAAAATAACCCTGGAAAGCCATCGGCTGTTCACTCCAAAGCGTGCCGTCATTGTCAAAAGTAGCAATGCGTTCCTCAACCGGCACAAAATTAGGAGAACCAGGCCTGGTCACCTCTTCAACAAAAGCGACAATAGCCTTCTTCGGCGCGGTATCGTTCCAAGATGGCAAGGGATCATCAATGCGCAGCAAATCTAATTTTGCCAATTTTTCCTGCATTGCAGGGCTCAGTTGTTTTACAAGCTCTGCATTATATGATCCATTAGGCCTTGGCTTTACAGTTGGATCATTTGTAGGATTATAATCATATATATTTGCATTAGTTATCTGTTCTGCCGCAATGGCGTATGTTCGCGACGCCGCAGCCAGTGATCCTTCTTTGACTGCCGGATCAACGTTAGTCGTAACGATTGAAATTGTATTGTCGCTATTAAGATATATCTGGAAAGTGCGGAACTGCTGAGGAAAGTCCCTTAATGATGAAGTCTCAACATGCCAGAAGCCTTTTTCAGGGGCGTTAACCGGATCAGGAGAGATAAACGCTTTAACCGTATTCAAATGACGGTGCCCGGCAATCCACATAATCAAATTCGGATGGCTTTGCAGTTCAGTAATTAAATCCGGAAAGGTTACCGCGTTTTGAGGGTCAGTCCACCAACCCATCTCGGAATTAGGTGCGGTCACTTCCACGCCTATCGGTACGTGCGCGGCAATAATCATCAGCTGGCCAACAGCATCACCGTCGGCAAGTTCTTTCTTTAACCACTCCCAGCGCGCTGAATCAAGAAAACCGTGCCCATGGATATCGGCAGAACCATCGTTTTCATTTTGGGTATTATCAAGCACGATAACCTTAAGCGGTATATTCGACTTCGGCACAAAGCTATAACAGGCAAAACCCTTGTTGGCATCGGCCAAGTTAAAACCATGGCCTGGCGGGTTTGTTGTGGTTGTAAAAAATTCCTTCATCCACTCATCTCTCTTAAGTGAACGGCGATCCGGATCAGCTGCAACCTTTGGCGGACTCTTAAAGTCTGCTGCAGGCCCCGCGTATTTGACATCACCATAAGGTGTCGAGCCATCAAGTACACCCATATAGTAATCATGGTTATTTATTACCGCCGGGTTTGTAAGGATATCTCCCGTGGCAAAGACTTCATTGCTGATATATGACTGTCGAAGATCCTTTCGCGGGCTATAATCCACAGGAATGGAGCCAATCCAGAAATGGTCATGATTGCCGATAGCCTGATACCAGGGAATTGTTTTATCCAGCCCTGACGCCTGAAAAGGTTTTTGATAATCGATAGTGTCGGCTCCAAGATGAGCTCCGGAGCTTGGGGTGATCACCTTACCGTCTAAAACATCAATATACCACCTGAGCTCATTGTATTGCGTGCTGTTACAGGTATCCCCCAGGGAAATTCCAAAATCAAACGGGCTTTGTTTATGAAGGGCATTTATCGTCTGAACAGCGGCATCTAAAACTTGAGTTGTATACAACATAATCCCTGAATGCAGTGAAGCGCCAATTGGCAATGTTGGATGCAAGTTTTGAAGATAGATCAATTGATTGGGAGCTTCTTTATCGGTGATATGGATATCGGTTATAGTAAAGAAATTGAGGAGTTTTGTTTTTTTAACGGCTGTTGAGGCATCGTAAAGAGCCGGCATTATATCAGTACGGGTTTCGGATTTAAGAGGATCACCAAAGCTCCAGTTGCCATAGCCGTATTGCTTGTATTTTGAAATCTCATCAATGCCAAGCGCCTCAGCAGGTTTTGGGCCAGGCACGACTGTCCTCTGGAGAGTCGTAAAGACATCAGCAGCAATCGGGTATTCCTGAAGCCGGCTTTGGTTTATGACGGCGGTTTTTGAACATGTCGAGCATCCCGCTAAAGAGAAGATCAACGTACCTATTAAAAAGGTTAAACAGAACTTATTTAATTTATAAGATGGTTTCATAGGACCCCCTTTTTCTGCGTCAATCATACACAATGAAAACTGTTCTTATAGGTTATACCTCTTCCCAGGAAAGTCAACCTTAAATAAAAAAACCCTGGCAAGAAACCAAGGCTAATTATAAATGTGAGTTATATAAGACTGTTACAATTCGATAAAATTACGCATACAAGGCCTTCATAACGGCTCTCGGATTAGTTTCAGCTACTTTGAGCAGTGCTAACGCGGGACCTTCGGGGACTCTTCTGCCTTGTTCCCAATTTTGCAGAGTATCAATACTGACCCCAATCAAATGGGCGAATTTAACTTGAGATATGCGTAGCTTCTTACGCGTATCTTTAACTCTTATCGGATCAAACTCAAAGACTCTCGAGGGCTTTCTCTTGCCCGCATGAATCTCTCTGGTTTGATCAATACTTTTTAATAAATCCTTAAAGTCTTTATTCCTCATAACAGACCACCCCTTACGTATTCTTTCAATACCTTTATTTGCTTGCCGGTCAAATCCTTTTGTTCCGACTTCTTGTAAACGAACAGCATATATATTATTTCTTCACCTACATACCAATAATAGATAATCCTTAATCCACCACTTTTGCCTTTTCCAGAAACAGCCCACCGCAGCTTTCTTAAGCCCCCGCCTCCCGGAATAACTATTCCTGCCTCAGGATTGCCAACTAACATCCGTTGCAACTGCCCGTATTCATCATCAGAAATAATCTCTTTTATTCTTCTGGTAAAAACGGAGTTTTCGATTATTTCCATTCTTCCCTACAATTAGAGTATACGCCATTGGCGTATACTTGTCAAGTTTTTATTTATAAATGCCGTTTGTCTTCTCTCTACCCTTAATAGACGAAAGGAATGGCAAAATCTAACAAAAAATAAAAAACCCTGACAAAGCATCAGGGCTGATTACAAACGTGTATATTTATTAAATGGTCGCTGTCCCTATTTATGCCGAGAGGGTTTCAAGATATTCCCAGCGCTGGTTGGCCTTGTCTATCTCAAGGCTAAGCTCATCAGAACGCTTCTCGGCCTTAGCTCTCTCCTCGGGGCTCTTTTGGTAAAAATTCAAATCCGCAAATAAAGCGTAGAGAGCTTTTTGCTCCTCTTCCAATTTTTCTATTTTTAAAGGCAGCGCATCCAATTCCTTCTGCTCTTTATAGGTAAGTTTGCGTGGGACAATCGGCTTTTCTTTTTTAACCGGCTCTTTTTTAATCTTGATCTTTGGAGGCTCAGGGGTTGCTTCAGGATGGCGCTGGCTTAACCAGTCATCGTATCCTCCGGGATATTCATTAACCACCCCGTTACCTTCCAGGGCGATGGTCGAAGTAACTACATTATTCAGGAATTGCCGGTCATGGCTGACTAAGAGCAAAGTTCCGTCATACTCCGAGAGCAATTCTTCCAGAAGCTCTAAGGTCTCAATATCCAAATCATTGGTCGGCTCATCCATCACTAATACATTAGACGGTTTGGAAAAAAGCCGGGCAAGCAGCAGGCGGTTACGCTCCCCGCCGGAAAGAACCTTGACTTTGGTCCGGCTGCGGTCCGGGGAAAAAAGAAAATCCTGCAGATATCCCAGGATATGCCGGGGTTTGCCGTTGATAGTTACTGTGTCGCCTGAATCACAAACATTCTCAGCCACAGTTTTATCTTCATCCAACTGCCCGCGCAGCTGGTCGTAATAAGCAATCTCTAAGTTAGAGCCCAGAGTAACTTTTCCTCTTTGCGGCTCAAGCTTACCCAGGAGAATACGTAAAAGTGTAGTCTTGCCGCTGCCATTTGGCCCAATCAAGCCGATCTTATCGTGACGCATTATATTAGTTGAAAAATCATGGATCAGGCATTTATCCCCGTAAGCAAAATGCAGCTGGGACGCCTTGATCACCTTATGCCCGGATAGAATTGATTTTTGCGTCTGCATGCGCACCAAACCCTCTTCTTTACGCTGGGTTTTTTTCTCCTGCCTTAGGCGCTCAAGGGCCTTAACCCTACCTTCATTACGGCAGCGCCTGGCCTTTACCCCCTGGCGTATCCAGACCTCTTCCTCGGCTAACTTTTTATCAAAATGATTCCATTCCGATTCTTCCATATCCAATGCCGCCTGTTTACGCTCTAAGAAAGTTTTATAATCGCATGACCAGCTAAAGATCCTTCCCCGGTCAAGCTCAAGTATGCGGCTGGCCAAATGCGTCATAAACAAACGGTCGTGAGTAACAAAAAATACCGTGCCAGGATAATCAACCAAAAATCCCTCAAGCCAATTAATAGAATCGATATCCAGATGGTTTGTCGGTTCATCCAGGAGCAAAACCTCCGGTTTTAACACCAGGGCCCTGGCTAAAAGCACCCTGCGCTTCTGCCCTCCGGAAAGGCTTTGGAAATCGCTATCCGCGTCCAGCTTCATCTGGGAGATAACATACTCAACCTGATTATTCACATCCCAGCTTGCGGTGCGATCCAACTCCGCCTGCAGATTATCCAGCTGGCGAAGTAATTCTTTAGTATGCTCGGTAAGCAGGCGATGAGTAAGCTTATGATACTGGCTTAAAAGATTTGCCCGTTCCCCCAGCCCGGAGAGAACAATATCATAAACATTGCCCTCTATCTGAACCGACACTTCCTGAGGAAGATAGGCAACATGGATGCCTTTTTGCAGGACCACTTGCCCATCATCAGGGGAAAGCTCACCTGCTATCATCTTCATCAAAGTAGTCTTGCCCGCGCCGTTACGGCCAAGCAAGGCTACACGCTCGCCCGGTTCCAACTGAAGGCTCAAGCGATCAAAAATAAACGGGCCGCTGAATTTTAAACTAATATCCTGTAAACTAATTAATGCCATAAAGCCTCACTGAAAATAGTTATCTGTGTGGATAATTATTTAGATTATTTTAAAACCAATGATTTTGGAATTGGCCTCGCCCGGATGGAAACGCTTAGGCGCGGTCTCTGCTGCGCTTACGGAAAGCCGGCTTTCTTCTTCCGCCGAAACTACGTTCTTCTCTGACAGGAGCGCCTTCCCTGTCTTGACGCTTGGCAAAACACTCCTTGCAGTATACGGGACGGTCTCCGGTAGGCCTGAAGGGAACCTCGCATTCAGTTTTGCATTCCGCGCAGATAGCTTTCGTAAAACTTCTCTCCCGGAAGCTATTTTCCCGCTCGCCTCTATCGCGCCGAAAAGAACTACCGAAACTCCGGGAAGGCCTGCCGTATTCTTTTCTCTCTACAGGCTTTTCCGCGGATTTAGCAAGCAGGGTATCAAGCTTCTGCTCTAAGAAAGTTAGTTGCTGTTGAATTTTACCAATTGCCCCGGATAAATCCGGATGGCCAAGCGGCTCAACTGCGTGACTTTTGCGTTTAAATATTTTCTTCATTTTACTCCTTATTTTTTTAGTGGTTAAACTTATCTGTTTTGTTCATCTACTATACACCTTTTAGAATATAAAGCAACTGACTTAACCTGAACTATTCAATGACTCAATAAGCCCAACCATATCTTCTCTCGTCTTAGCGCGTGAAGACTTTTCTCTTAACGGCCGGATATTACGGATGCCCTTGGTATACCAGGCAAAGAACTTGCGGTATAAAATTACCCCGTTTCTTTCTTCATAGAAAGCTATCGAAGCGTCTAAATGCTCCAGCATTACCTTGATTATCTTTGCTCTTGAGGGTTTTGCAAGAACCTTTCCGGTTTTTAAGAACTCTTTTATTTCTTTGAATATCCATGGGTTACCGAATGAGCCGCGGGCAATCACCAATCCATCGCAATTTGTTTCGCTAAGCATTTTTTTAGCTAATTGCGCTGTGAATACATCGCCGCTGGCAATAACCGGGATGTTTAATGCCTTCTTAACTTTAGCGATTGCTTCATAATCCACATTACCGCTATACTCCTGAATCCTGGTTCTTCCGTGGATAAATAAACCGCTGACTCCGGCATCCTGGGCGTAAAGCGCCGCCTCCCTGGCGTTAAGATTATCTTTATCCCAGCCTAAGCGCATTTTTACGGTCACCGGAATCCTGGAATTCTTTACCACCAACTTAAGTATTTTGCCGAGCCTCTTCGGCTCCTTTAATAACGCTGCCCCTTCTCCGCGGCGGACCACTTTCTTAGCCGGACAGGCGGCATTAAAATCCAGAATATCAAATTTATAAGCCTTCAAAACATCCAGGCCTTTTAATATATATTTTTCTTCGCACCCTAATATCTGAACGCCTAAAGGACTGTCCTTAGCCGAAGTAGAAAGCATATGCCGGGTCTTTCTGCTTTTATGCGAAATAGAACGGCAATTGATCATCTCAACAAAAGCCAGCTCAGCGCCAAACCTCCGGCAAAGCATACGAAAAGGCAAATCAGTAACTCCTGCCATTGGGGCAAGAATTAAATTTGATTTTAATTTTAAGCTGCCGATTTTAAGCATAGATACAAATCTGATATTTATCTGATTATTGATAGCGCCTTAACAAATCCGAGGATTATGAGGGCAATAGAAAAAATAAGCTTAGTATTATAAACAAAACAGGTGGATGTTTTATCCGCGATCTTTAACTTTTTGATTTCAATATAAGGAACAGGCGAACGCCTGTACCAGCCGATAACCTCTACATCCTGGTTAACATAACAGGCAGCCCTTAAGAGGCCAAAGAGAAAATTAAAAATTCCTAACGGCTGTTGATAATCCAGAAATATAATCCCGCTTTCATCCTGAATTACGAAATCTTCCGAAAAAATAAGCCCGGGCACGCCCCTTCCGATAATCTTGCCTCTTATCAGGCAAGGCACCGGCCTGATTGCAGAAACTTTAATCTTGCTTAGCAGATTCTTAATATTCATCGTGGCAAAATCAGAAACAGGATAAGAAAACATAGTATGTATTAAATATGCCCCGCCGAAAACAAACATCCCCAGCCATAAATAAAACATTTCTTTATTTGCTATGGCTACGGCAAGGGCTGAAACAAAAACAAGAAAAGGCAGGGCTTTAACTGACAAATCCAGCAAAAAATCATCCCAATACGATTCCGGCCGGTGTTGATTAAACTCTATGTACGGATCTTTCCCTAATACCCTGGACTGGTTACTTAGAAATTTTAAACGCTTTGCGATCAATGGATGAGTTGACTGTAATTCATAATAGGAAGCCCAGGGGTTCCAAAGGTCCCATTTCGCCGCATCTCTTAGTTTATCCTTATCAACTTCTCCGCCCATACTGCGCGGGCCTGAATAACCGCTAACCGCTAAAATACTCGCGGTTTTAGAATCAAATATCCCCATCGGCCCGATTGAATTTAATGTAGCTTGCCTTTCTTTATAATTCGCTTCCCCTTTTCCCCTATCGTCTCCGGCTAAGCCATATCCGATTTTGACTAAAGCAGAAGCTAAGGCATTAGGGTTTCCGGTAACCCGGCCGGAATACCTGTCCGCGAAATACTCTCTTAACCTGGAAAACCAAAGTACGATAAACTCACTTATAACATATAACAGATACGCTGCAAACGCCAGGATCAAACGGGCAGGCGCTGATTTACCGTTACCCCGGCACCTGTTTCTGGTTAAAGACTTATAAACATAATAAAGGACCAACGGCACAAGCTGGGCTAAAGTCATAATTAACATATCCCAGTGCATAACATGGCCCAGCTCATGAGCGACGACTGCCTGCGCCTCTTCTTCAGTTAAAAGATCAAGCAGGCCCCGGGTAATTACAACCCTGGCGTTATTCGGATGATGCCCATAGGTAAAGGCATTCGGCGCGCCGTCTAGAATAATCCCTACGCGCGGAAAATTAATCCCTTCATCCTGGCAGATTTTACTAATAAAGGTTCTTAAATGCTGGGGCAGGTCTTCAGGGCTTACCCAGCTCATTTTGTATAAAAATTTCAGGGAAAGATCCATTAAAAAAGGGCCGAATATAAACTGTAAGGCGGCAAGGACTATCCCCACCCCGAAAGCAAATGAAGCAGGGATTTTACCCAACTCCGCAAAGATAATCAGGAATAAAGTAAGCAAGGCATATAATCCAAACATGACCATCCCGGAGCGCAAAGAAAGATTGGGCAAGACAAGCAAGGTTTTAGGCAGGCCTGATTTACTATCTCTGAATATTCCTTTATCTATGCGGATGTTTGTTTTTATTGCCGGCAACTTGTTAATCTCATCCTTATCCAACCAGAATCCCTCTGACTCAGGGCAATAATCAATGCGTATTTCTCCGTCTAAAATAGGCAGCTCTACCATCGGCTTAGATAGCGCAGGCGACAAACGGATTGATTCTTTTTTTGATTGGATTGCTTCTTCGATTTTAGCTTTTAGATAGGTGGGAACGCGGGTAAAAAGATAAATCTCATTTTTATCCAGCCAGATACCTTCGCATTGAGGGCAAAAATCAATCTCTACCCCCTGCTTGGTCATAACCGGGGCAAGGTCTTTATCTTTGCAATGAGGACATTTCATATATACGCTATTTAGCTATTTTTCTATAGCCTATGTACAAGAGCACAATAAAAGCAAGTAGTAAGGATAAAAATCTCATAGAGTCAGCCAGCTCTGACCAATAGTTCGCGTAGCCATCAAGCAATAAGAATATCCCCCCAAACATCAGCCCTGTGCCAACCGCCTGAATCGCGGCTAATGAACCGACTAATATCGCGGCTATCCCTAATGGTACAGCTACTACAAACAAAGCCGCTTGAAAACGCTTCTCCTTCGCTTTCCACTCCCCTTCGCGCTGTTTTCTCTCCCGGTCTAATTTTGCTTTTACTTCAGGCGTAGCATTACTATAATCCTGATAATAACTACCCGAGTAACGCTCCTGCCATTTTGGAGAAGGAACAAAAGTACTTACCCCGTAGTGAACCATGATCGGAAAAATAATCGCGATGCCAAATCCTAGTGCAAATTTCTTTGCCAGCATACCTGCTCCTTTCCTAATATATATATTCGGCCTTTTTTACCAAAGGCTTCTTTTCAATCTCTAAGGCAATCTCTTTTGCCAAGCCGGGCTTGCCCAGTTTATAATACATATAATTCTTATATCCCTCCACTCCGGGCTGGTCAAATGCGTTTACATTTTGCAACTCACCCTCAAAGGCAGTAGCCATTTCAAAGAAAAACAATAAAGCCCCCCAGTTAAACGCGTTTACTTCTGTCATTACAATAGCGCAATTTGGACGGCTCTCTCTAACCAATGCCCACTCTGTAGCCTCCTGGGCTAATTGCATAAGCTGGCTAAAACTCTTACCGGATAAAAGATCGCCTTTACCGGGAATCTTCAAATCTGCTTTAAAGTTCTCTACACGGATAAATGTAACTACCTTGTTATTCTCCCCCTCAACGTTATTCTGCTGGATAGAATGCAGGTCATTGGTGCCGGCAGCGGAAATCGGCGTCCTGCCCTTACCAAATATATTATCTTTATCATTTAACCAATCTTCCGATCCATCGGGAGAAGCCACGATCTTACGATGGCATTTCTTGCCGATACTCTCCGCTAAAAGCTGGACATACCAGTCTGCGGTAGATTTTAGGTCCTGCGAAAACGGCATTAATATTGCCAGTGATTTTGCCTTCTTACGGTATAAAATAACATGCAATAACGCATACATATAAGCGGGATTCTTTAAGATATCATCCTGGCTGCATCTGGCAGACATCTCCTTTGCCCCGTTAAAGAGCTCGGTGATATCCACTCCTACTATCGCCAAATGCAAAAGCCCCATATTAAATTCCGAAAACCTTCCGCCGACTCCTTTTAATAAAGGAAAGGATCGGAAACTTAAAACGTCTTTTTGCTGCTCTGCGACAACCCTCTTATGCAATGAACCTGATTCCGGGTCAGTTATGGCTACAATCTGCCTGCCGTATTTTGCGCCCGCACCTGCTTTAAGCCAGGCCTCAACAATCATTAAGCCCGCCTTAGTCTCAGTGGTCTCCCCTGATTTAGAAATAACCACAACAAACGTCTTTTTGGGATTGATATTTTTCAGTAGAGTTTTAAGGGTATCCGGATCAAGATTGTTGCCTTCAAAATAAACCCGCGGAGACCTTTTTCTTAAAGTTTTAAATTCATTATAATAAGGTAGGCACAAAGCATCCTGCGCGGCTTTCAAGCCAAGGTATGATCCACCGATACCTAAAAAGATTACATTTTCATATTTCCTGGATATATCTTTGGCAAGTTTCTCGATTTGATTAATAACTGCTTTATCCTGTTCAGGTAATTTTGCCCATTCCAGGTTTAATTTAACCCGCGCTTTAGGATTAGAGATAATCCTTTTTAAATGGCTGGCTGCTTCTTGCGCTTCAGGAAGTATTTCGTTAATATCCTGCTGGCTTACGCCATGCTCACCTACACTAAAACTGAACATATTATTGAAATCAAACTTTAAGCTCATATCCTTCTCCTTGACTACGCAAGCTCCGCTAACTTTAAAATTAATTTCCTGGTATCATCCCAGCCTAAACAGGGATCAGTGATTGACTGTCCGAATACCTTGCCGCTGACTGTCTGGCTTCCCTCGGCCAGGTAACTTTCCACCATCAGGCCTTTAACTGTCTTCTTTAAGTCTTTGGACTGGGACAAGCTATTCATTATTTCTTCGGCTATCCTGGGCTGTTGGGTAAAATCTTTGTCGGAATTGGCATGATTGGTATCAACAATAAGCGCCGGATTAGCCAGGTTGCGTTTTAAATAGAGCTGCACAAAATGGATTAGATCTTCATAATGGTAATTTGGGATGCTCTGGCCTTGGCGGTTAATCGCTCCGCGGAGAATACAATGGGCAAGGGGATTACCGTCAGTTTTTACCTCCCAGCCGTTATAAATAAATGTATGTTCAATCTGCGCTGCCTCTACGGAATTCAACAAAACATTCAGGTCGCCGCTGGTGGGGTTCTTCATCCCCACCGGAATATCCAGGCCGCTTACTGTCAGGCGGTGCTCCTGGTTCTCCACGGAGCGCGCCCCGATTGTAACATAGCTTAAAATATCTTCTAAATACGGATAGTTGCCCGGATAAAGCATTTCGTCAGCAGCGCTCAAGCCTGACTCGCTCAATACCCTGATGTGCATACGCCGGATAGCCTTAATCCCCCGGGAAATATCCGGGTCTCCTGAGGCTTTAGGCTGGTGCAGCATTCCTTTGTAACCCTTGCCGGTTGTGCGGGGCTTGTTTGTATAAATACGCGGGATTAAAATTAATTTATCCCTGACTTTAGCCTGAACTGCTGCCAGGCGCAAGGCATATTCCGAAAGGGCGTCCTCATTATCCGCCGAACATGGGCCGATAATTAAAAGCAGCCGGCTATCGTTGCCTTTTATAACATTTAGAATATCCTTATCCCGGGTAGCCTTGACTTTCTTCAGCTTTTCGGGCATAGGCATAAGTTGGAGTATCTCAAGCGGAGTGGGGATTTTCTGCAGATTTGTAAAACTCATTTTTTAGTTGTTGTTATTATCCTGCTGGATGATCTTAATCGTGGTGCGCTGGCCGTCCTTCCATGGCCAAAGCATGGCGAGAATGCTATCTGTCCCTGTAGTTTTGTAATACAGCGTCTGGCCGGGCATAATCCCCCCGAAGCCATTAACTGTTTCCTGCACCTTATGCGGCAGCCTGTTTTTGGAAGGGAAAACCGGCTCCCCCATAAAATCTTTTAAATGCAGGTGAAGTTTATCCAGCTCCTGTTGGATAATCACTCCTTCAAAAAAATTATCGCAATCAGTGCGCAGGTCTTCAAAACTAAACTGTTTCATATTTCTTCTCAGGGAATTAAAGTCCATAGCAATCTCCTTTGGTTGGTATTATAACACAGCCAAATACAATTAAAACATATTTTTAGAATTCTTTATAAGGCCGGCTAGTCGCACCAATAAAACGGCTAAGCTGGCCCCGGCGTTCTTCATCAAGCCCCTTAAAACTAACTCCTAAACGAAACTCATTTTCATACGGCAGGCAGGTTTTTACCTCTGCCTCCACTTCAACCGGCTTGACTATGTTTACTGAGTTGTCTGCTGAACCAAAAAAGATAAACTTCATCAGCAAGGTTGACCAGACCGGGATATAATGCTTGGATATAAATGCCAGGCCGATTGTACTTAGGTCCAATGTGGTAGCCTCCATATCTTTCTCTCCAAAAGCAAGCCTCAGCTGCTCCGGGCTGCGCACTTTATACCAAATAGTCAGATTCAAAAGTAAACGCTGGAACCTGCGCCGGTCTTTGCCCCAATAGCGGTTAAACAAGCAGCCTCCCAAAATTGAGCACCCACCGTCAAAATAAAAAACCACGGTTACAAAGGCTTAATCCAAAAACACCTTTATTACCGTGGCGGTTCGTTTACAGAGTAAGTATATACTATTTCCCGCTAAATTTCAAGGGGCTATAACTTTTTTCCCCGGAATGGCTCTAACTCATTTAAAAACAGGGGGTCAACCTGGAAACCCAGCTTTAACACCTTATCGCAATGTTCAATCGCCAGGCTGTATTTCTTAAGCTTAAAATAATATACCGCTAAATTGAAATGGGCTACAGCAAAATCAGGATTAACCTTTAACGCCTCATTCCACAGCCTTATCCCCTCTTCTATATTGCCGGCCTCCGCGTAACCAGAAGCAAGGTTGTTATAAGCCTCCAGATAACCGGGGTTTAATTCAATAGCCTTGCGCATCATCAGCATTGATTTTTCTTTTTCATTGCGTTCATAGTAACTATTCCCCAAAAGATAATATGCCTCGGCACAAAGAGGGCCAGCTTCAGCCAGCTTAAGGTAGGTTTTTGCCTGCTCGTCAAATTCCGCGCCTTCATAAAGAATATTCAAAAGGCTGCAATATGCCGGTAAAAACTTAGGGTTATATTTTATCGCCAGGAAGTATTCATTTGCCGCCTCAGGCTTATTCCCTGCCCTTGAATACAGGTTGCCCAGGTTATTGTGAACCATATAACTGCCGGGGGTATATTTCAGGATCCGCCTATAAAGCTGCGGCTCATTACTCCAGTAATTATTCTGCTTTATAGTTAAATACGAATAGGCGGATAATAAACAGATAAGGATAGCGATAGATACCGGACGGGATTTTTCTTTTTTATATAAAGAATCAAGCCAACGGGCAAGGAATAAAAAGAAACCGATCCCGGGCAGGTAAAGCCAGTGCTCTGCCATATAGAATGAGTTAACCGGATAAACGCTGTTAGTCGGCAGAAGCGCGGCAAAAAACCATAATACGGAGAAAGTAAACAAACGGTCGCTCTCTCTTTTCTTAAACGCAAGGAACATAAGCAACAAAAATAAGGATATTCCGATTATCACCTGGGGATGGAAAATACAAAAAATCCTGTTGCCGTACTCCATATGCAAACCAAACGGCAGGAATAACAGCCTGAAATAACTGGCAAGGGCGGCAAAAAAACCGGGGATTCTTTTAAGGAGTGCCTCCGGGCCCAGGAAAAATGACTGCAGGCTGACAAACCTGGAAAACAGATAAACCAGTGAAATCGTTAACGGTGCCAAAATAAGCGGCCACCTAATCTTCTCTTTAAAGGAATAGTGATAAATCAGCAGGATAGGAACTATGGCAAGCGCGTTTTCTTTGGATAAAAAAGCCAAGACGCAAGCCGCAAGCATCAGGATATATGAACTTAATTTCGGCGAACGAGTATTCTTAATGTAGAAAATAAGGAAGAATAATATGAACAAGGCGGACAAAAGGTCAGCGCGGCCGGAAATATACGATACTGCTTCTGTATTGATAGGATGTACAGTAAACAATATGGCTGAAAAAAACGCGAGCGGGATATTCAGAAAAAGAAGCCTGATCAGGATATAAACTGCCAGGGCAACAAGAATATGCAGTATCACGGAAGTCAGATGATAACCAACCGAGTTTAAACCCCAAAACGAATAATCAATCATACAGGTAAAAACCTGTATGGGCCGGTAGAAATTCAGCTCTGTAGAAGCCCCTGAGCCGGAATCAGTAATAAAAATTAATCCGGCTTTTGACCAGTCCTTTATATAGGCGTTTTTTACTACGAATGCCTCGTCATCCCAGACAAACTCCCCCTGCAGAGAGCTGGAGTAAACAAAGAATCCTGAAAGAATTATCAGGATTATAAGAATTACTTGTTTATATTTTTGGAAGATATTCATAAGCTTACAGGATCTTTAAAAGATTAAGCCCCGTGCGAGGGTCTATGTCTTTACTCGCTTTTATCCCTTTGAGCTCAAAAACCACAGCCTCAATAACTAAAAAGACCTTTGATTTACCCCGCACGCACCCGGTCAAAGACTTATTCTTCTTTCCCATACTGCCATGAATATGTATCTGCGGAGCGCGGGAGTTTACAAAGACTGTTCCGATACCCATAACTTCCCAGCCGTCTTTAAAAGCTACTTTATTCGGCTGCGGCGGAATCACCGGTTTTTTAGGCCCAGTAACCAAATCACCTTTTCTAAGGGCGCCGATAAAAATCATAGCCGCCGCCTTAATCCGCTCCTTCTTTACAAAAAGGCTCAAATTATCAATCAGGATATCGTTATTTTCAAATTTCAGGAGAAAAACCCTGCCAAGCGAGCCTTTAGTATATTTCATTTTGCAAAAACTGACAATAATTATCTAAATTCTTTAAGGATTTTAAGAGAATTGCGGTTAATATACAGGTTAATATGATTGCGGCTATAGTTACGATTACTTTCTTCTTTTTGCTAAAACCCGGGTTAAACCAAACCAGGGGCAGCATAAACGGCCCCACAAATAAAAACGAAACTACCAGCGACCGGCTCTTAAAATACCATTTATCCTGTTTTTTATCCATCAGCGCTTTTTGCTGCGGGCCTTTGCCTTTTTTATGCGTGATCTATGTATTGAGCATAAAACATCGGCGATCGGGGCTATTTTCTTGCCCTCATACGGAAATTCTTTACAGGTCACCGGTTTAAAAGCATAATCAACCTTATGTACCCTGCATAAACCATCGGGGTCCAGGAAAACGCAAGGCTCATCTTCATAACTGGTGCCTACTTTATAACCGGAAGGAAAATCTTTATCTATCTCTAAATGAAAAAAGTCGCCTTTGATACCAAGCGACAATATTCTTTTAGCTTCCTCTAAATCAATCCAGGCCCCAAACCGGCAGCATTCCGATTGATCCTTGCATTGAAAACAATCAATAGTTTTTAAGTTGCTTCTTCTCTTGCTCATCTTTAGTAAAATAACCTGGCCCCTAAACCAGGGGCCAGGTTATTTTTTACCAGTTTAAAGCTTGACTACGTTAGTAGCCTGCTCGCCTTTAGGTCCTTTTTCGATGTTGAACTCTACTTCCTGACCCTCAGCCAATGATTTATAACCCTCACCCTGGATTGCGCT
>Ga0172375_10001176_pt1 | contig 42112 bp, 54 predicted proteins | sample LakKiv1m_FD_114537 | JGI IMG/M metagenome (GOLD analysis project Ga0172375, IMG submission 114537) | Freshwater microbial communities from Kabuno Bay, South-Kivu, Congo - kab_092012_11.1m | ecosystem: Environmental > Aquatic > Freshwater > Lake | place: Democratic Republic of the Congo... | reverse complement strand
TGATCCAAATCGATTTGAGGGTATTTCATCCTTAATTTTAACCATTCCCAATTTACGATATGACCAATGGGAGAAAGGGATATTTGGACCGGAGATGAATCACACGGGCGGGAAGACCCCGCCTGATCACACGGGCGGGAAGACCCCGCCGGATCACACGGGCGGGAAGACCCCGCCCCTACAAAGACATTCATTCGATCTTTGGTACAAATCGTGACGTAATACCAATTGGGAGAGGAATAATCAAAATCAGGCAATCGAATCGTGGCACGATAGGGCAAATCGTGGGACATGAATTAATCGTAGCAAAAAAGAAATTTTAACGCTTTGGAGATTGCTTGGCACGGCGGGCTTTGCCACCGGTACCAACTTTGCGACGCTCACGCTTCCTGGGATCACGAGTGAGTAGACCGGCAGTTTTGAGAGTATTGCGAAATTTCTCGCGATCTAGAGTCGAAAGGGCGCGTGAAATACCATGAACGATAGCATCAAGTTGTGCGGCAACCCCGCCCCCAGCAACAACGACGGAAGCGGAGAATTTGTTAAGAGTCTCAGTCAAAATAAAGGGTTTGCGATAGGCAGCGGCATTGGCGTTGCCACCAAAATATGCTTCGGCTGATTTGCCGTTAACCGAAAGTTGTACTCCCTCCATACCAGGAACACTCGCCTTGTTATACATGCGGACACGAGCAATGGTAGTCTTGCGACGACCGACGGCATAGGTATAGTTTTTGGTTTTGGTAGCTTTTGTATCAGCCATGATTATTGCTCCTTAGTTGTAAAGTGATTGGCGTGAGGATGAACTTCGTTTTTATAAACTTTGAGGCGTGTTAAGCGAGGAGATTGGAGCTTGTTTTTGGGGAGCATGCCATTGACTGCAAACTCGATAACTTTGCGGGAATCTTTGGCCATTTGGACTCCAGCCACAACCTCTCGGAAGCCACCAGGATAGTTGCTATGTGAGTAATATTTCTTGGCTAAAAGTTTGTTGCCGGTCAATTTGATTTTGTCAGAGTTAATGACAACAACATAATCGCCCATGTCTTGGTTGGGGGTGTAGTCACTTTTGTGTTTGCCAATCAAGAGAGTGGCTATTTGGGTAGCTAAACGACCGAGAGTAACTCCACTGGCATTAAAAATGTGCCAGGAACGAGTAATTGTTTCTTTTGCAACAGAAAGTGTTTTCATTATTTGTCACCTCGACGACCCGCCCGAGAAGGCGCTAATTTAACCGTTTTAACTTTGGTTTCTTTGGGAGAAGCCGGTTTGGCTTTAACTACCTTGGGTTTGGTAACGACCGCTTCTTGAATTTTGTCCTCTTGATCTGGGTGGGAAGACCCCACCCCTACGGAATTTGATTGTTTGGGGGTTGACAATTTGGTTAGGGAAAATTTGACCATCATGGCATTATCACCACGACGCGCGCCAACGGGAGTAATTCTGGTGTAGCCCCCTTTGACATCCTTGAAACGAGGAGCAATAACGTTCACCAATTTATGAAGGAGCTCGGAGTTTTGTAGGACTCCCTGGATTTGACGAATCTCATGAACACTACCAGCCTTGGCTTTGGTAATCATTTTCTCAAAAAGTGGTCGGACAGCCATCGCTTTGGGGCGAGTGGTTTCGACGCTCTCGCGCAAAACCATTGTCTGCATCAAACTCTTAAATAGAGCTTTGCGAGAGGTTGTGTCGCGATTGAGCTTGTAGTTGCCGATATTCTTTTTCATATTATTTAGATCTGGAAAGTCCTTTGGTTGAAAGAGCTTCATCGATTAATTCGAAGGATTTACCCCCTAGGTTTTTGACTCGTTTGAGATCCTTATCAGTCGCAAGACTCAAATCTTTGGCGGTTTTGTAGCCAGCATTTTTGAGGGCATTGGCGACACGAGTAGGAAATCCTAGGTCGTCGATGGAGACAGTAGAAGCTGAAGGAGAGTTGACACTACTTTCTACTTCTTCGATAGCTGCAGGGTTAATAATTTGGTTAAAGGCAGCAACGAGAACAGTTGAAGCATCTTTGAGAGCAGCAAGTGGAGCGACTGAACCATCGGTGACTACTTCGATTACTAGACGATCAAAATCAGTGCGACGACCTACGCGAGTAGATTCAACGTGATAACTCACGCGCTCAACTGGCGAGTAAATAGCATCAAGAACGAGCGTTCCGAGAGTCTCGGTGGTTCTCTCATCTGCTGGAGAGTAACCATAACCAGTTTCGATTGTTAATTCGAGATCGAGCTTGGCACCCTGACTTAGATTGGCGATTACGACATCGGGACTAACAATTTTAATTCCTGCGGGAACAATGATATCTTTGGCGGTTACAACCTTGGGTCCTTTGACTGAAAGAGTGGCGGTAGCAACAGTATCACCATCATAGCTAACTTTGACACCTTTGAGGTTGAGCATAAGGTCAATCATGTCTTGGCTCATGCCTGCTAATGTACTAAATTTGTGAGAGACACCAGCAACCTTAACCGAAGTAATGGCAGCACCTTTAAAGCTTGAAAGAAGGACACGACGAAGCGAGTTGCCAAGAGTATGGCCAAAACCATTTTCGAGAGGCTCGATCGCGAAAACACCACGACTTGCAGATTCTTCGAGAGTGTTAAGTGCAAAATTCATTAATTTCATATAGATTGCCCCCTTTAACGTGAATAAAATTCAACGATTAATTGTTCATTTATTGCCTCAGTAAGATCGGTGCGTACGGGAGCACGGAGTATTTTGCCGACAGCGGCTTTTTTCTCTAGCCAAGTAGGAGTAGTAAAGTCTTTTTGTTCAAGAAGTATTTTCACATAAGGAATCGCAAGACCGGTGGCAGAGAGGGTAACGGTATCACCGACTTTGACCTGATAAGAGGGAATAGTCATTTTGCGACCATTGACGATTGCGTTGCCGTGAGTAACAATTTGGCGGGCGGCGCGACGAGTTGGGGATAGACCCAAGCGGTAAACTACGTTATCGAGTCGGCGCTCGAGAAGTGAAAGCATGACTTCGCCGGTAGCTGAAGGATTGCGAGTAGCTTCGATATAATATTTATGAAATTGTTTTTCGAGTAGGCCATAGGTCAATTTGGCTTTTTGCTTCTCGGCGAGTTGGATACCGTAATCAGATTGTTTGCGGATACCCTTTTTCCCATGTTGACCAGGAGGAGTACTTAGACGACGCTCAAGCGATTTGGGATTAGTTTTGAGTCCCAAGTCAACTCCGAGTCGACGTGCTTTTTTATTTTTTGGTCCGTTGTATCTAGCCATATTCTTTTTAATTTCCAATAATCAATAAACAATAATCAAACATATTAATTAACCGTGACGTGGTTTTTTGGCTCGAGTACCATTGTGGGGTACGGGAGTAACGTCTTGAAGTTCGGTAACTTTGATTCCGACACTGCGAAGCACACGAAGAGCTGCATCGCGACCAGGACCGGGTCCCTTAATAAAGACTGTTGCAACGCGAAGACCCTTGAGCTTGGCGGCGTCAATGGCGGTAGTAATGGCTTGAGTTGCAGCATAAGGAGTAGATTTGCGAGAACCTTTGAATCCAACTTTGCCAGTTGAACTCCAAGCAACGGTGTTGCCAGAATTGTCAGTAATGGTTATAAGAGTGTTGTTGAAAGTTGCAACAACATAGATGCGACCTTCTGTTATTTGGTTGCTTGCTGTATGGGGTGTCATTTCTTAGCCTCCGGAGCAGCTACTTTGGCTGCATCTTCTTTCTTCATTGCACCGATAGTCTTGCGCTTGCCACGAAGGGTGCGAGCGTTAGTGCGAGTGCGTTGACCATTAGCAGGAAGACCCATGATATGACGACTCCCACGATAAGCACCAATACGCTTGAGGCGTTGGACGTTTTCACGGATTTCTTTCCTCAGATCTCCCTCAACTTTATATTCTTCGAGAATTTTTTGAATTTTGGCAACTTCGACGGCAGTGAGTTTGCCGGCACGAGTGTTAACATCAACTTTGGCTTTGGATAATATTTCACTGGAGATTTTGGGTCCGATTCCGTAAATGGAGCGCATAGCAACTTCAATACGCTTGTTTTCGGGAAGGTCAATACCAACTAAACGGAGCATAGATAATTATCCTTGTTTTTGCTTGTGGCGAGGATTCTCGCAAGTTATAAATAAATTGCCTTTGCGGCGAACAAATTTGCATTTAAGACAGCGTTTTTTGAGTGAGCTTTGGACTTTCATATTTTTTGGTACTTAGTACATGGTACGTAGTACGTGGTTTCTTATTGTGATGTGGGAGCGGGGGTTGGGAAATTTTGCCCCTCGCGCACACGGTATGTAATACGACCCTTGGTTGGGTCATAAGGTGTCATTTCTAATTTAACTTTATCTCCAGGCATAATGCTAATGCGATACATCCGCATCTTGCCTGATAGATGAGCGAGTATTTCTCGGCCATCATCTAGAGTTACTCGAAACATGGTGTTAGGAAGAGCCTCTGTGACTATTCCTTGATGTTCGGTAACGCCGGTTTTTGCCATAAATGCTATTGTACCAGATTACATTATCTGAAACAATGACGGGGTCGTCAGAATAGAACAACCGTCCGCTGTGACCTGGACGGTCTCTTCCATGACGGAGCTGATTTTACCATCCTTGGTGAAAATTGTCCAACTATCATCACCCATAACTAGCTGAGGCTTGCCGGCAACATAGATTATTTCGATGGCTAGAGTTTGTCCCTCGACGATTAGGGGGGTTTTTTCTCTGGGAGAAATCACGACATTGCTAATCATGGGCTCCTCGTGGAGTTCGCGTCCGACGCCATGCCCAGTTAACTCTTTGGTACAAGAATAGCCGTATTTCTTAGTTGTCTCGTCCATGGCCGCACTAATATCGCCAATTCGGTTGCCTGGCTTGACCGCAGCAATGGCATTTTTCAGCCCTTCCATTCCTGCTTGGATAAAGCGGTCTTTCTCAGCGCTACTCTCACCTACTACTTTGGTGAACGCACAGTCAGTGTGAAAGCCACGGAAATAGACTCCAACATCAACGGTAACTACATCACCACTCTGGAATGGAGTCTCGCTAGTTGGGATGCCATGGACAATACCATCATTAATATTAATGCATGTTGCCCAATGGTAACCAGGGACTTTGGTAAAGCTTAGCTCACCCCCCAAACTTTTGATTAATTGACGAGCCTTTAACTCGATCTCGGCAGGAGCGATCCCAACTTGAGTTAGGCGAAAAAGCTCGGCGCGGACGTTTCCTAAAATAGCGCCGCCTTCGCGCATGGCAACTAGTTTATTCATGCATTGATGTGAGACATGATCTCGCTATGAACGGACTCAATGTCTTGCTCTCCATTAATTTCGACAAGGACACCAGCAGCACGATAATAAGCGAGAACTGCCTCTTCTTCAGCATGGTAACGACGCAATCGTTCTTTGATAAGTTCTTCGGTATCGTTGGTACTACCATCAGGGTTTTTGCGGCCACGTTTAAGTAGACGCGCGATACTTACCTCTTCACGGACTTTAAGATAAAAGACCAAATCAATGCGTTTGCCGTATTTTTCGACTTTGTCGGCCAAGAATTCGGCTTGAGTCATATTCCGCGGGAAGCCGTCAATGACCCAGCCATTTTGAGTGTCGGGTTGCTTAAGACGACCCTTCCAAAGAACAAACATTTCGGAATCGGCAACATAGTAACCTTTGCTGAGAGATTCACGACAGACATCACCAATCATTCCTTTATCAAATTCGGCACCCCAACGAACTAAATCGCCACTAATGAGACAGGGAACTCCCAATTTCTCGGCCAACATTTTGGCTTGAGTGGATTTGCCGGCACCTTCGGGGGCATAAAAAATAATGTTTTTGGACATAAAAAGTATCTCCTAATTAAGATAACTTATGCATTATAGCGCATTTTGGAAATGTGCTAGGATTAATTTATGAGGAAGAAGCGGGTAATAGCTCTCCAAGAACATTCTCAAACTGCTAATTTTTATAACAATATCGCATCGGCATGGTTTATTGGGAGTGTAATCAATCCATTTTTCTTGAGCAATGCTATCACATTACAAATTATTTTTCGTGCTACAATCGGATTGATGCTAGCGTACGGATTTTTATTATTATCGAAAATGTATGAATCAATTTGAATTTGCTTACTATTTCGCAGCTATTGTTAGCGCCATAGTGTTAATAGTGGTGCACTTTGTGCAAAAATGGAACAGTAAACAAAATGATTGATATTACAAATCCAGAATTCTATATGCCTACACTGGCAGCGGTATTGACAGTTATTGCGGCGTATTTGACGTTTAAGAGGAAGTAGTTTGGATCATTTAATAAAGTTATCGTAAGAACGGCTAACTGAATAGGTTTGAATTTTGCGGTAGGTTTCGAGGACGACCGAGACGACGATTAAGAGACTAGTACCGCCGATGGTTAGGGTTTGTACTCCAGTCATTTGAGAGACGATACTGGGAAGGATGGCGATTAGACCCAAGAAAACGGCTCCAGGAAGAGTAGTGCGCGAGACAATTTGACGCAAATAACTAGCTGTATGAGTACCGGGGCGAATACCGGGAACATAGCCACCATTTTTCTTGAGTTGATCCGAGACTTTGTCAGAATCAAAAACAACCGCGGTGTAGAAATACGTAAATACTACAACCAACACAAAGTAAACGGCGTTATACCAAAAAGAGGTTGGTGAGAAAGCATTGCTAAAGTTGGTTGCGGCGGTTGAGATAGTCGTGTTGGGGAGCTTGCCTAAGAGTTGGGCTAGCATGGAGGGAGCTAAGACCAAAGCGATAGCAAAAATAATCGGAATGACGCCGGCATTATTGAGTTTAATTGGAAGATATGAGTGTGCGACCCCTGATCCACCACCCCTAACACGACGAGAGTATTGGACAACTACCTGCCTTTTGGCCTCGTCAATCATGACGATTGAGTAAATCAAGATAACACTCATTACCAAAATTAGGATTACGTTCCAGGGATTGGTGGTGGAGAGTGTGGCTTGAGTTTGAAGTGTGGCAACAGGAATCCGCCCGACGATACCAGCAAAAATAAGCATCGAAATGCCGTTGCCAAGACCATATTCGGTTAGGTTTTCGCCTAACCACATCAAGAAGAGACTACCGGCGGACATAGTAAGAAGAAGTGTTAGCATTTGAAGCGGAGTGGTAATGGTGATGAGTTGAGACGAGTTAAGTAGCATATACATCGCCCCAGCCTGCAAGAGAGAAAGTGGGACGGCGAGCATACGAGTATATTGATTGAGTTGTTCACTCCCCTGCTCTCCTTCTTTTTGAAGCGCCTCTAGTTTGGGGATAACCATAGTTAAGAGTTGCATGATAATGCTCGCGTTAATATAGGGATTAAGACCAAGTGCAAGAATAGAAAAGTTGGCGAGAGTCCCACCCGAAAAAATATCGAGAAGCGAAAGAAGTTGGTTACTTCCGAAGACCTGTTTAATAGCCTCGAGGTTAACGCCAGGAACAGGAATGTGAGTGACAAAGCGGAAAATAGTAAGGATTAAAAGGGTAACAAGAAGGCGCCGCTTAAGCTCGGCATTTTCCTTAAAAACGATGATTAAATCATGCAGTTTGGACACTATATACTCCCCCTGCTTTTTCTATTGCCTTGATGGCAGCAGCGGTGGCAGGAATTTGAACTGTAAGCTTTTTGGCAAGCTTTCCAGTTGCGACAATTTTGGGATTTTTCACCTCAAAAGAATCAGCCTTAATGACTGATCCATCTTTGAAAGAGTTGAGCATTTCGAGAGTAATTAGAGATGTTTTCTTGGCAAAAGAATTGAAGCGAGATTTGCCACGCATAAAGGGAAGACGCTTGAACCAAACCCAAGAGCTACCTGTAAATGAGAGTCGGACGTGATTGCGACTTTTCTGACCTTTTTGGCCACGAGAACTGGTGTGACCACCTTTGCCAGAGCCATAGCCTAAACCAAGGCGCTTCTTGGGAGTAATGGTTGTTTTGGGAAGAGAGTGTAATTTCATAAATTTGTATATTGTATTACGTATTATGTATTAAGCTATTTCGTTAGTTTTTGTATTTTTGGTTTGCGAGTTTGACCTAGCACCTCTTTGATCATCATGGTTTTCGTCATGGTGTTGAGAGCGTCGAAGGTGGCGGTAACGTTACTCATTTTGTTACTGGTTCCGAGGGATTTGGCAACGACATCGCGTACACCGGCAAGCTCGAGAACAGCGCGGATAGAGCCGCCAGCAATAACGCCAGTACCTGATGGAGCTGGCTTAAGAATAAGCTTGGCTGCACCATACTTGATTTGGCATGAATGTGGAAGAGTACGGTTATCAACTAAGGGGACGTTGATGAGGGTTTTCTTACCACGACGGACACCTTTTTTGATGGCCGAACTGACATCTTTGGCTTTGCCAAGTGCAACTCCAACGCGACCCTTGCGGTCCCCAACAACTACGAGAGCAGTGAAGCTCACGTTATTGCCACCCTTGGTTTTTTTGCTGACACGAGAAATGCGGATGACTTTTTCCTCAAATTCTTGAGGGGGTTTGGGTTGTTGCTTGCCATTATTTTTTGGGTTATACATACAATTTCCTTAATAAGTTATTTAGAACTTAAGTCCTCCCTCGCGTGCGGCATCAGCCAAAGCTTTGACACGACCATGATAGCGATAGCTACCACGATCAAAGACAATAGTATCGCATTTGGCTGCTAAGGCTAATTGGGCAATAGTCAAACCAACTGCTTTGGCGCGCTCAGTTTTGGTACCTTTGAGCTTGACATCATTGGCAGAGACTAGGGTGCGACGATCGGCATCATCAATAATCTGAGCCCAGATATGAGCGGTACTACGATAAATTGTGAGTCGAGGACGTGTAACTTTGATGCCTGTACCTTGCAAAGATTTACGAACTCGTAGTTGACGTCTTGCGACACGTGATTTTAATTGCATATTTATTTAGTGGCAGCTTTTGCAGCTTTGCCAGCTTTCCTTCTAACTACTTCACCTGAATAACGAATGCCCTTGCCCTTGTAAGGCTCAGGTTTCCGGTACGACCTGATTTTGGCCGCAACTTCGCCGACTAATTGCTTGTCGAAACCAGTGATGTTGATAATGTTGGTTCCTTCGACAGAAAGCGTGATGTTGGCCGGAGAAATGTATTCGACTTCATGAGAGAATCCAAGAGATAAAACCAATTTGTTGCCAGCCAACTTGGCACGATAACCAGTACCGACGAGCTCGAGCTTTTTGGTGAAACCAACCGAAACTCCCGTAATCATATTGGCAACTAAAGCGCGAACCAAACCGTGGAGAGCGCGGACGGGTTTGCTGTCGTTAGGACGCTCAACATGCAAGACTCCCTCAACATCTTTAATCTTAATGGGTGCAGGAATTGCGTAACTTAATTCACCCTTACTACCCTTAACGGTGATACTATCTCCACCTAGAGTGAAGGTAACACCAGCAGGAATAGTAATTGGCATGCGTCCGATTTTTGACATATTTTTACCAAAGTTCTGCGAGAACTTCTCCTCCTAGATTGGCTTTGCGAGCTGCTTTGTCTGACATTACGCCTTTGGAAGTGCTAAGAATTGCGATGCCAAGACCGTTGAGAATGCGTTTTTGATCAGCTATAGGAGTGTAAATTCTGACTCCAGGTTTGCTGACACGCTTAATGTGACTAATAGCACTTGTGCCATTAACATACTTGAGTTTAACTTCGATTTGCTTAAATTTAGTTGATTCGTCAACCTTGACTGAATCAAGATACTTGGCTTCGAGCATAACGTTTAGGACAGCCATAATTAGTTTGGAATATGGCAAGATAACTGTCTTCTTGTGTACAAGAGCAGAATTCCTGATCCGAGTAAGTATATCGCTGAGTGTGTCTGAAATCATATTATTTTACCAACTTGCTTTGGTAACTCCTGGTAGATTGCCTTTATAAGCTTGCTCTCTGAAGCAGAGACGACACATTCCAAATTGTCGGATATATGCCTTGGGGCGACCACAAAGTTTGCAACGATTGTGAGCACGAGTCATAAACTTGGCTTTCATCTGACTTTTTAGAACTTTAGCTTTTTTTGCCATTATTTAGTTTCTCCTTTTTCGAATGGCATACCCAAACTCTTGAGGAGCTCGTAGGCATGTTGATCGTTTTTGGTCGAGGTTACAATTATGATTTCTAACCCATGAACTTTTTCAACTTTGGCATAATCAATTTCGGGAAAAATGATTTGCTCAGTTAGTCCGAGGGTGTAATTGCCAGCGCCATCAAAAGCTTTGGCTTTTACTCCACGAAAGTCTTTGACTTGCGGAAGTACTATTCTACACAATTTATCGAGGAAATCAAACATTTTGGATCCTCGCAACGTAACAGAAACGCCAACAGGGTCGCCAGTGCGAATCTTGAAACCGGCAATAGATTTTTTGGCTCCGTTAATTTTGGGCATTTGACCGGTAATGGCCATAAGCTCGGTTTGTGCGGTTTTAACGTCTTTTTCGGAGCTATCAGTTTTCTTAATTCCAACATTGATGATGATTTTTTTGAGGGTTGGAATACTCAAAGGATTGGTAAGGCCAAGAGTCTTGCCAAGAACTGGCTTAACATCTTTTTCAAAACGAATTTTGAGGTTTGGATCTATCGTTGTTGTCATAAGGTTTTCCCGGATTTTTTGCTAATGCGAGCATGTTTTTTGGCAGTTCTAACGAGTCCAACACGGACAGGTTTGTCTCCTTCGAGGAGAGCGATTTTGGCGAAACTAATGGGGCGCTCCATGGGGCGAATCCCACCCGAAGAATTCTGGGTGGCTTTGACATGCTTTTTGTAGACAGCAATGCCAGCGACAATAACTTTGCCTACCTTGGTTAAGATGCGAGTGATTTCGCCGGTTTTACCTTTGTCGCGACCAGAAGTAACTAAAACTTTGTCACCTTTTTTGAATTTCTTGGTATACATATTACAGTACCTCCTGAGCCAGTGAAGCAATTTTGTTATAGCCACGATCTTTGACCTCACGCGCAATAGGACCAAAGACACGAGAGGCCACTGGATCTTTACTCTTGGGATCGATAATGACGGCGGCATTGTCATCAAAACGAACATAGGTACCATCGGCGCGACGGGTTTCTTTGCGGGTACGGACAATGACGGCTTTGACTTTCTCGGAATCTTTAACATATCCATTGGGATCGGCTTGATCAACAACGGCCGTTACCATGTCACCAATATATCCAAAGCGTCGGAAGCTCCCGCCGTGAATATGAATTACACGAAGTCGCTTGGCGCCACTGTTATCGGCTGGAGTAAGAACTGAGCGTAGTTGGATCATATTACTTTTTGATTACCTCCGTGATTGTAAAGCGCTTGCGAGCGGAGAGAGGACGAGTTTCTTTGATGTTAACAGTGTCTCCAGCAACGGCTTTCTTGGTGTTTTCAACCAAGTATTTCTTGCTACGTTTAACGGTTTTCTTATAGAGAGGATGTTTCCAGGAAGATTCAACTACCACGACTGCGGAGTTAATATTCTTGTCGGAGATGACAACACCAGTCAATTGCTTCATTTTGATTCCTTTGTAAGAGTTAAGATTTTTTGAGCAGTAAGCAAGCGAGCGATAGTACGACGAGCGATTTTGCCAAGTCGAGTATTTTTGACTTCTCCACGAGCACCTTTGAGCTTGGCTTCTAGAATACTCGCCCTAAGGCTCGAAACCTCTTGGGTAATGGTTTTGATTCCACCTTTTATGATGTCGTTAATTTGAGTCTTTTTCATATTAGATTTCTCCTCTTACGCAGAAGCGGGTAAGAACTGGAAGCTTGGAAGAAGCCTTGCGGAAGGCCTCGCGAGCGGTTGCTTCGTCGATACTACCGAGCTCGAAAATGATAGTGCCGCGCTTGACGACACTGGTGTATTTGTCGATATCTCCCTTACCGGAACCCATCTTACTACCCGCAGCTTTGTGCGTGAGGGGCTTGTGAGGGAAGATGCGTAGATATAGTTTGCCACCACGCTTGGTGTGATGTTGAATGGTACGACGAGCAGATTCGATTTGTGCAGAGTCGATCCAAGAACTTTCGGTGGTTTTGAGACCGAAGTCACCGAAAGCCACGGTCGTGCCACGAGTGGCCACTCCAGCCATCGTGCCTCGAAATTCTTTGCGGTATTTGCGTTTTTTAGGTTGTAGCATAATTATTAGAGAGTTGCCTCTCCCTTATAAATCCAGACTTTAATTCCGACATAGCCGGAGCGAGTAAGGGCTGGTACTTCGGCATAGTCGATGTCAGAGCGAAGAGTTTGGGTTGGGATACTACCGAAGGCATACTTCTCGGAGCGACCAATTTCGGCCCCCCCGACCCGACCACTAAGTTGGAATTTGATTCCTTTGGCACCAGCACTCATGACTCTTTCTTGAGCCTGACTAATGGCGCGACGATGAGGATAACGTTTGATGAGTTGCTCGACGATACGATCAGCGACTAATTTGGCGGAGAGATCGGGATTTTTGACTTCTTTGATATCAAGTTGGAATTTGAGTGTAGTGGGGGCACCAATTTTTTTGAGATATGCTTCGACTTCTTTTTTGAGGATTTCGAGATTTGAACCACCACGACCAATGACAATGCCGGGGCGAGCAGCCGAAACGACAACGCGCATGGTGTTGATACTGCGCTCTACCTCGACCTTAACAATACCTGCCAAATGGAGCTTTTTCTCGATAAATTCTTTGAGTTTGATATCTTGCAAAACGAAGTCATGGTAATCCTTTTTGTTGGCGTACCAGGTAGAGCTAGGCTTGTAGAGTATCCCAAGGCGGAAACCGAGGGGGTTAATTTTTTGTCCCATTTTTCTCCTTGAGTACGACACTAATATGTGAAGTGCGTTTCATAATTTTGTGGGCCTGACCTCTAGAGACAGCGCGCCATCTCTTGATAGTTGCACCCTCTTGAACATCGATGGTCTGAAAAACAAGCTTGTCAGCACTCATGCCAAAATTGGTTTTGGCGTTAGCGACGGCAGTTTTAATGGCTTTATACATTGGCTCGGCGGCGCTTTTCTCGATGAATTTAAGATAGACCAGAGCCTTGGCTGGAGTCAATTTGCGCACAGCATCGGCAACAAGACGGAGCTTCCTGGGACTAGTGCGGACGAACTTTTGTATGCTTTTCATAGTTTAGGTCTTTGTGAGTGTGCGTTTAACGATCTTGCCGTGACCTCTAAAGGTGCGAGTAGGAGAAAATTCACCCAATTTGTGACCAACCATTGTCTCGCTAACAAAGACTTCTTTGAAGACTTTGCCATTGTGAACAAGGAAAGTATGGCCGACAAACTCTGGAGGAATGGAACTGGCGCGTGCCCAAGTTTTGATCGCAGATTTGACGCCAGAATTTTGAGCTTTAAGCACTTTGCTTAACAGCTTTTCGTCGACGTATGGACCTTTGACGCTACTTCTACTCATTATTTGGCTCTCCGATCTTTCACAATATATTTGTTACTATATTTATATTTATTTCTGGTCTTCTTGCCTAGAGCTGGCTTACCCCAAGGAGTCTTGGGTCCTGGCATACCAATACCAGAACGGCCTTCTCCACCACCATGGGGATGACTGCCGGGATGTTGCGCAATACCACGGACGGTAGGACGCCAGCCCATATGGCGCTTGCGTCCAGCTTTGCCTATTTTCTGGTTCTTGTGATCCAGGTTAGAGACCTGGCCAATTGTAGCAAAACAGTCCTCTTTTATCAATCTGGTTTCGCCTGAAGGAAGCTTCACAACCACAAAACCATCCTCTTTGGATTGAATCAGGGCGGCAGTGCCGGCGGATCGAACAATCTGACCACCACGACCACGTTTAATCTCGATATTGTGGATTGGCATACCAATGGGAATTTTCTTAAGAGGTAGGGCATTACCGAGCTTGGGCTCGACATCAGCTCCAGCGACGACGCGTGAGTCAACAACTAGACCATCTGGAGCCAAGATATAGCGCTTTTCGCCATCACGATAATAAAGAAGGGCAATGTTGGCACTGCGATTAGGATCGTACTCAATACTAACAACCCGAGCATCAACGCCGGGCTTGTTGCGACGGAAATCAACGATACGATAGCGACGCTTCTCTCCACCCCCACGATGACGAGTGGTAACATGGCCATGGGCGTTACGACCAGAGTTCTTTTTGACTGGTGAAGTAAGATTTTTCTCGGGAGTATCTGTGGTTAAACCACGATCGATATCAATCCGGTGACGTACTCCACTACTGGACGGGGTGTGAATTTTTAGCATAGGTTATTTTTCATCCTTAAATTCAAATAAGGCAATAGATTCTCCCTTTTTGAGGAAAACTGTCGCAAGTTTTTGGCGACCAACGTTGCCACTAATGCGTTTGGCACCAGTGCGTTTGGCGGGAAGATGCTCGACGCGAGTGGTCGATTTGACAACATGAACCTTAAAGAGAGGCTCGACAGCATGTTTAATCTCTGACTTGGTGGCGAAGGGTGCCACGACAAAAGTGAAGGCAGAGCTACCAACTTCGCGCATTGATTTTTCGGTAATGTGGGGTTTGATGAGTGTTAAGGTCATACTTTGGCTCCAATTTTGCTTTGAGTACGAGCTGTAATTGAATCGAGTGCTTCTTTGGTCATGATAACGTGGTCGTGAGAGATGAGATCGTAGGCATTGACCAGGCTACCACGTTTGAGAGTTACCCCCTGGAGATTGCCAACCATTTGGAAAAGTGTGGGCGAAGCGACCTCGGTAACCATGAGCACTTTGGTTTTGGGATGAGTGGTGACAGTACTTAAGAAAGAGCTGGCGGTTTTGGTTTTGACCTCAGCTTTATCGAGGCCAGTAAGACCAATTAATTCTTGAGCTTTGAGCTTGGTTAAAAGAGCTGAAGCAAGAGCGGCGCGACGCATCTTTTTGGGAAGAACAAGATTCTCAGGTCTAACCCCGGTTGGACCGTGCGCGATACCGCCACCGACAAAAATAGGAGCATATTTGGCACCGTGGCGAGCATTGCCGGTACCCTTTTGGCGATAGATTTTGCGGGTACTTCCATCAACTTCGCCACGAGATTTAACTTTGTGGGTTTTTTGATGAGCGTTACTACTGTAGATACGAAGAGCTTGGGCAAGAAGCGCATTGTTAATTTCTCCCAAAGACTTTTCACTAAATTCCCAGGCGGTTACAGCTTTGCCATTTAGATTGTAAGCATTAATTTTCATATTAATCTTTCTTGTTCCCGGAAAGTGTGAGTGTTAATAGAGAGCCAGTGTGACCAGGGACTGCTCCTTTGACCCAGGCGATATTGGTTGTTGGATCAAATGAGACGACTTTGGCGTTTTTGACAGTTACTGATTGGTTACCCATTCGGCCAGCCATTTTCTTGCCTTTGTAAACACGCCCTGGAGTGGTGCCTTGACCAATACTACCAGCGCGGCGAAGACGATCAGATTGACCATGAGTGCGAGGACCTCCAGCAAAGTTATGAAGCTTGACCACACCAGCCAAACCCTTACCCTTACTAGTACCAGTAATGTTGGTCATTGCACCAACTTGAAGAAGATCAGCAGGTAAAAGTTGAGCACCGAGCTCAAGAGTCTCGTTGGTTCTAATCTCACGACTAAACTTGCCTGTGGCGCTAGAAGCTTTGAGATGACCAGCTCTGGCTTTGGTTACTTTCTTTGGTGATAGGCCAAAAGTAACTTGGACTGCAGAATAACCATCTTTTTCGGAAGTTTTGAGAGCAGAAACTTGCATGGGATAGAGCTCGATTTGGGTGGCACCATGACGAGTGTCGCCTTCGTAGATCTCACCCATTCCTAATTTTTTTGCAAAAAGTGTAGTGATCATAAAGCCTTACATCTTAACTTCTATACCCACACCGGCGGGAAGCTCTAAGTGCATCAGAGCATCAATGGTCTTGCCAGTTGGTTTCTCAATATCAATTAATCGTTTGTGAGTCAGAATTTGGAAGTGATCACGAGCGTTTTTGTCGACGTGAGGACTTGTCAAAACTGCCAAGAGCTTGCGACGGGTAGGCAATGGAACAGGGCCAATAACGCGAGCCCCAGTCTGGACTGCGGTGTCAACGATTTTGGTGGCTGCCTCATCGATCACGCGGTGATCGAATGATTTAAGCTTGACTCTGATTCGATTGGTAGCCATATTTTTCCCGTTTCACGTATACACGTAACACGTGTACACGATTATTTAATAACTAAGCGGGAAATTTTTGGGCCTCCCGCTCTTGTTCTATGAGGTTGGCTCATGAACAATACTTAATTCTAAGGTTATTAGTCGGTTAGGCGATGATCTTGGTGATAACACCAGCGCCTACGGTCTTGCCACCTTCGCGGATAGCGAAGTTGAGACCTTCTTCCATAGCCACAGGGACGATCAATTTAACAGTCATCTTGGCATTATCGCCAGGCATAACCATCTCGACTCCCTCGGGGAGTTTGATGTCACCAGTCACGTCAGTGGTACGAAGATAGAATTGAGGTTTGTAGCCACTGAAGAATGGAGTATGACGTCCACCCTCTTCTTTGGTAAGAACGTAAACTTCGGCTTCGAACTCGGTGTGAGGTTTGATACTGCCAGGTTTGGCAATAACTTGACCACGCTCGATATCGTCTTTTTCAATTCCACGAAGTAGGAGGCCAACATTGTCTCCAGCTTGGCCTTGATCGAGTTGCTTGCGGAACATTTCGACACCGGTAACGACAGTTTTCTTGTCTTTACCCATACCGACGATTTCCAAATCTTGCCCAACTTGACAGACACCACGATCAATCTTGCCGGTTGCGACAGTGCCACGACCCTTGATTGAGAAGACGTCTTCGACGGGCATAAGGAAGGGTTTGTCGAGATCGCGCTCGGGAGTAGGGATGTATTCATCAACCTTGTCCATGAGCTCTTGAATTTTGCCTTGCCAGGTGTCGTCGCCTTCGAGGGCTTTGAGAGCACTGACGCGGACGATGGGGATTTCGGCACCAGGATAGTCGTATTTGGTAAGAAGGTCGCGAATTTCCATCTCAACGAGATCAAGAAGCTCGGGATCATCAACCATATCGCATTTGTTAAGCGCGACAACCATCTTGGGAACGTTAACACGCTTGGCCAAAAGAATGTGCTCGCGAGTCTGAGGCATAGGACCATCAGTTGCAGCCACAACCAAAATAGCACCGTCCATTTGAGCGGCACCAGTGATCATGTTTTTGATGTAGTCAGCATGCCCCGGAGCATCGATGTGAGCATAGTGACGAGCTTTGGTTTCGTATTCTTGGTGACTTAGGTTGATGGTAACACCGCGTTGGCGCTCTTCGGGGGCGGAGTCAATATCAGCATAGGATCTGGTTTGAGCCAAACCTTGCTTGGCAAGGACGGTAGTAATAGCCGCAGTCAAAGTGGTTTTGCCGTGGTCGACGTGACCAATGGTTCCAATGTTAACGTGAGGTTTGGTACGAACGAACTTAGCGGCGTCTGCCATAGAAGTCTCCTTGTATACGATTACACGTGATCACGTTTACACGTTTACACGATTTTTATTAATATTTTTTTATTTATCCTTGTTTATGATTTTTTCGGCAATGTTGCTGGGGACGGGCTCGTAATGGGACATTTCCATATACGAACTGGCCCGACCTTGGGTCATGCTTCTTAGCATTGTAACATAACGCGATAATTCTGCCAAGGGAACTTGGCAAAGAATAATGCGAGTGTTGCCACGTTGCTCGGTGCCTAGGATTTGACCACGCTTACTTGAGACATCGCCAATCACATCTCCCATAAATTCGTCGGGGGTAGTGATCTCGAGCTTCATGATAGGCTCAAGGATCACGGGACTGGCATTGCGAACGGCGGATTGAAGAGCCATACTCCCAGCGATTTTGAAAGCAATTTCGCTACTATCAACTTCGTGGAAAGAGCCATCGTAGAGCTCGACCTCCATGTCGACAAGGTTGTAGCCGGCAATAACGCCATTTTCCATGGCTTCTTTGACACCTTTTTCGATCGGAGTAATAAATTCTTTAGGAATAGCGCCACCAACGATGGCGTTAACAAATTTGAAACCTTCTCCCCTACCCAATGGTTTGATGCGAAGATAACAATGGCCGTATTGACCACGACCACCACTTTGTTTGATGTATTTACCCTCGGCCTCGCTGGGTTTGGTAATGGTTTCGCGGTAGGCAACTTGAGGATCTCCGACATTGGCCTGGACGCTAAACTCGCGTTTCATGCGGTCAACCAAAACTTCGAGCTGGAGTTCGCCCATACCGGCAATTAAGGTTTGACCAGTTTCGTGATTGGTTTTGATTTTGAAAGTAGGATCTTCTTCGGCTAGGCGAGCGAGAGCCATACCCATCTTTTCTTGATCGGCCTTGGTTTTGGGCTCGATTGCGAGACTGATGACTGGTTCGGCAAAACTAATACCTTCGAGGACGACGGGACTTTCTTTGACACAAAGAGTGTCGCCAGTTCTAGTATCTTTCATACCGACAACACCAATAATTTCTCCTGCCTCAGCATAGGGAACCTCTTCGCGATTGTTGGCGTGCATGAGAACCAGGCGGCCAACGCGTTCGGTGATATCACGAGTTGCGTTATAAATGTAGCTACCAGATTCGATTTTGCCGGAATAGACACGGACATAGGTAAGCTTGCCAATATGAGGGTCGGCTTGGATTTTGAAGGAGAGGCCGGCGAAGGGTTCTTTCACATCGGGCTTGCGCACAACCTTCTCTTCGGAGCGAGGCAAGGTGCCAACGGCGGGAGGAACATCGAGGGGTGAAGGCAAGTAATCAACGATTCCATCAAGAAGGGGTTGAACACCCTTGTTGCGGAGACTTGTGCCACAATACATAGGAACAAGCTTGTAGGCGATAGTGGCGTGGCGAAGGGCGGCCTTGAGCTCAGTGAGAGTTGGAACTTCACCGTTCAAATATTTCTCGAGGAGAGCGTCATCTGTCTCACAGATTTGTTCGATAAGAGTGGCGCGCTCGGCAGCGACCTCTTCGACCATGTCGGCGGGGATCTCGGTTACCTCGTATTTGGCCCCGGTTTCGTCACCAAGCCAAATGACAGCCTGCTCTTCGAGCAACATAACGACACCTTTGAAGGTGTTTTCGGCGCCGATTGGATAAGTGACAATTGCGGTTTTGACTCCAAGCTTCTCTTCGACGTCTTTGAGGGTATTTTTGAAGTTGGCACCGAGTTTGTCCATTTTGTTAACAAAACAGATACGAGGAACTTTGTATTTGTCTGCTTGGCGCCAGACAGTTTCGGATTGAGATTGGACACCCTCTTCGGCATCGAGGACGGTGACACCACCATCAAGAACGCGAAGACTGCGTTCAACCTCAGCGGTGAAGTCGACGTGTCCTGGAGTATCGATCAAGTTGATGCGATGTTGCGCGGTGAACATGGCTTTGGGGAGTTTGGGGGCCCAGAAGGTGGTGGTAGCGGCAGAAACGATCGTGATCCCACGCTCTTTCTCCTGCTCCATCCAGTCCATCTGGGTGTTGCCATCGTCAATGTCACCGATTTTGTAGCTTTTGCCGGTGTAGAAGAGAATACGTTCACTAGTAGTCGTTTTGCCGGCGTCAATGTGCGCAATGATTCCGATATTACAAATCTTGTCCATGGGGAGAGAACGATCTTGAGTTTTGACGGGTTGAGACATATGCTTTTAAGTTCCAATAATCAATAATCAAATTCCAAACAAAGGGGAACTTGAATGAATAAATAATTACTCAAACGAATGAGGCGACCCGCCTTCGTGATGAAACTTTGGCGAGGCAAGGTGTTATTGTACCGCAGTCGAGGGAGTTTGGGAATAGCTATGGAGAGTAAATCGTGCAACCGGCGCATTGTGATTTGATTTTACGGGATATTCCGTTGAATCGACCCGCCTGCATCGTTATACGAAGTATTGCGGACAGGTTCAATGGAATGAAAATGGGTACACGGGCGAGTCACGACTCACCCCTACGCGAACAAATAATTATTTGAGGAAATTGTTTTTGGTGACGATGCTACGCTTGAGGCGCGATTCGAGTTCGGAACGGGCGTTGCCGGCAATTTTCCCGCCGGAGTGCGCATCCGCCTTAAGCTTGGGGTATCCCTGACTATCTTCGGTACGATGAATCTCGGTAGTCGCACGCTCGCCGAGCATGGTGAAGATTAATTCGAGGTCATCCATGTGGTCGCGGAGATTTTGGTGTTTGAGAGATTTTAATTTTTTATATTCGCTTGGAGTGACGCCAAAAGTAGCGCGACTAATCTCCGCGGTTAAGATCTCATATTCTTTACCCTCACGGGCGCCACGTTTTTTCCACTCATCGGTTAATTCTTCGCGAATAGCGATGCCACGCATCCGTTTTTCTATCCAATCGTCGGGATAACCTTTGGCTTTGTAGAGGGCACGAGTGCGTTTGGTCGCAAGCTCGGGATCTTCGATCTCTTGGACTCTTTCGTACCCCACCTTTGCCAGCCAACGTTTGAATGGTTCAGCTTTGGGGCTGGGAATGGATTGAATTATACGGAAGATACCCTCGGTATTGGCGCAAACCATAGCTTGTTTCCCTCCCATTGTATTAATGGGAAGGGTGTGTACAAGTTGTACATACCCTTTCGCTAGCTCGGGATCACGGAGTTTCATGCGTTGGATATATTGTTTTGGGTTAGTTGAATCAATTAGAGCTAAGACAATGTCTTCAACAACAAACCACCATTCGTTTTGATAAATAGTTTTGCGTATTTGTTTTTGCTTAAAGATGGCGATTCTGGTTTCGTTATCAGTCATAGTTACACTATCACCCAATAGAACCCGAATGTCAAGCCATGTATAATCACCCCATGATAGATCACTTTAAACAAATTAATGGAACAACCCTTCCCCTACCCCTCTTCTTTCCTGACGCAACAAGAGCGGTTGTAAAGGCAGTCGATAATGAGGATGTGGTTAATACGGGGACACAGGGAGTACTCGTGAACACCTATCACCTCTGGCGATTAATCCCAGAACGCAAGATGCGGGAGATCGGTGGTGTGCGCAATTTTATGAATTGGAAGGGAGGAATCATCTCTGACTCGGGTGGATTTCAAGCGATGTCACTAATTAAAAAAGGAGGAGGAAAGATTACTGACGAGGGACTATGGTTTAAACCCCCAAATGCGCCAAGAGTACTTATGACTCCTGAGGAATCAGTACGATATCAACTGGCAATGGGAACGGATTTGTGTGTAGTACTCGACGAATACACGCACGAAGGCTCAACAGCGAGAGAAGCAAGAGAAAGTGTGGAGCGAACGATCGCTTGGGCGAAGAGATCGAGGATTGCGTTTGATCAAACATGTGAAGAGTGGGAAATACCAAAAGATCAGCGGCCGTATTTGATAGCAGTTAACCAAGGGGGGAAGAATGTGGAGCTTCGGCGTGAGTGTAATGAGCGGTTGGTAGAAATTGGGTTTGACGGATATGGGCATGGAGGAGATGGGTTTGATGAGGAGCGAAAGCTCGACATGGCTCTCTCACAAATTGTAGTCGACTCGGCTCCAAAAAATTCTTTGTTTTATGGACTAGGAGTGGGGAAGCCAGAAGATGTGGTTAGATTGGCAAGACAAGGTTACCAAGTATTTGATTGTGTGATCCCAACTAGAGACGCACGCCATGACAGACTTTATTTTTGGAAAGATGGTGTCCAAGTTGAAACTAATGACTTTTATGTGACAAAGCGAGCCAAAACTACCCCCAAAGAAACATATTGTGATTGCCATACCTGCCGTAACTATAGTTGGGAATATGTGGCTCACCTTTTTAGTTTGGGAGAAACGCTAAGCTACCGATTAATGACAATCCACAATTTGCGTTTTTACGCGACTATGATTGAAGAGTTAAGATATACGCTCCCTAATCAAATTTCCTAGTGTTCATTGTATAGATTCCATGGTTTCTGATTTGTGATGGAGTATTGACCGTGATTACATACTCTCTGTCGAATAATGCAGATGGAATATGCGAGTGATTTTCTGTCAACAGAAAGCTGTTGGGAAATTTACGCAAACACATTGCTAATAAGAAGTCAGTATAGCTAGCATTTTTGTCCATAAAACGCTGTATCACTATGATGTCTTGTTCCATACCATCTAACATTTTTTCGATTGGGTAGATTGCGGAGAGTTGTTGAATAAAATCACGTCTAGTTTTATAGGTAGAAACCGAATCTGATCCTCGAGTAAATTCAAATACGACGGATGGAATTGTAATTAGCTCACAATATTGAGATCTTAATGAGGAAAATAATTCCCCGAATTCATCTCTATAATTCAGGGTAGCAATAAATGCAGTAGTATCTAGGAAGAGATATTTTTCGCTAAGCCCCGCAATAAGTTCTGGTGGATAATAAATCTTCATCTTTAAATGTTCTTTTGGCTTTTAATGCCAGGCTTAGGAATCGCTCCATATTAAATTTTGGAGAAGATATTTCATCTTTTTGAGTGGATTTTTTATTACTTTTATTGGTGGATTTTGATTTTTGTTTCAACATAAACAGCCCCTTTGTATTACTATACAAAACCACATGGAGAATGCAAGTCTGTGAACAATTACCATCTAAAATGAGCGAATGCCTTGTTAGCATCGGCCATACGATGAACGTCGTCGCGCTTTTTGATGGAAGCGCCAACATTATTGTAGGCATCCATAATTTCGGCAGCTAACTTTTCACCAAAAGTGTGAAACTCGGAGTTGCTTTTGGTATTGGCAAATTCGACGAGCCAACGAATGGAAAGACTAAATTGGCGACGAGGAGAAACTGGCATTGGAACTTGATAAGCGGCTCCACCAATACGGCGAGAGCGCACCTCAGTTTTGGGCTTGATGTTGTTGAGGGCAGCTAAGAGAACATCAAGAGGTTTCTGTTTGGTTTTCTCGGCTAGAATGTCCATAGCATCGTAGACCAAACGCTCGGCAATGATTTTTTTGCCATTAACCATGACACGGTTAATCAATTTGGCAACTTCGGCATTACCATATTTGGGATCTAGGACAGTAGCTTTAATTTTGGCGGATTTGCTTCTCATATTTTTTAGTACATTGTACGCATGTACGTGGTACTTAGTTAGTATTAATTATTTTTTGGGTCGTTTGGTTCCATATTTAGAACGACTGGTCATCCGCTTCTCGACTCCAGCAGTGTCGAATTTCCCGCGGACAATATGATATTTCACACCTGGCAAGTCTTTCACCCGACCACCACGAACCAAGACAACAGAGTGCTCGGCGAGATTGTGACCCTCACCCATGATATAGGCAGTGACTTCTTGTTTGTTGCTGAGGCGAACACGAGCAACTTTACGCAGAGCGGAGTTAGGCTTTTTGGGTGTCATGGTTTTGACTATAGTACAGACGCCTCTTTTTTGGGGAGAAGCGTACTCGACCATAGCGCGACGCTTGGCATTGTATCCTTTGCGAAGCGCTCCAGCCTTACCTTTTGTAGGCTTGGGGTGACGACCGTGGCGGATTAGTTGATTGACTGTTGGCATAAGGCGTTATTGTACCATGGTCTCCATGGGATTTGTAGGTATTAATCGGCCGATAATAACATTTTCCTTGAGACCCAACAATGGATCAACCTTGCCTTCGAGCGCAGCGTCGGACAAAACGTTAGTGGTTTGTTCGAAACTGGCAGCGGAGAGCCAGGAGTGAGTATGAAGAGCTGCGCGGGTAATACCCAAGAGAACTTGGGCGGCGCTGGCTGGTTCACCACCTTCGGCAAGAACGCCATCATTACCTTGTTCAAAGGTATAGCGATCGACGATTTCGCCAGAAATAAGGGCGGTGTCGCCGGGCTCTTCGACTTTAACCTTACTACTCATCTCACGGACAATCACTTCGAAGTGTTTGTCAGAAATGGGGATACCCTGAGATTCGTAAACTGCCTGAACCTCTTGAATCAAGTATTCTTGAGCATCGCGGAGACCACGAACACGCAAGACTTCTTGAATGTTTTGAGGACCAGCGGCGAGTGGGAATCCAGCGGTTACCTTCTCTTTGTCTTTGACAGTCAAGGTAAGGGTTGCGGGGATGAAGTATTCTTCTTTCTCGCTAGCGTCGCTACCATGAATGGTGACACGATGACCGTCAGCAACCTCTTCGACTTCGATGCGTCCCGACATGGTAGCTAAAGGAGCGACCACTTTGGGAGTGCGAGCCTCAAAAAGCTCTTCGACGCGAGGCAAACCTTGAGTCACATCCAAACCGACGATACCTCCAGCATGTTTGACACGCATGGTTAGCTGAGTACCAGGTTCACCAATACTTTGAGCAGCGATAACACCAACAGGGGTACCACTTTCAACAAGGCGACGAGTCGCAAAATCCCAACCATAACATTTGGCACACAAACCAGTGCGAGCCTTGCAAGTTAAGGGTGAGCGAATCTCGACAGTAGGAACCTTGGCTTCATAAAGAGCTTTGGCCATGTCATCATCGATGATCTCATCTTTTTTGACGATAACTTCTTTGGTCTTGGGGTGCTTAACAGTTTTGACACTGACACGACCGAGAACACGCTTCTCGAATTGTTTACCACGAATACCATCGGTAGGAATGGTTAAGAATTCGGTGGTGCCACAATCATCCTCGTGAACAATCGCAGTATGAGAGACGTCAACAAGACGACGAGTAAGGTAACCAGCATCGGCGGTTTTGAGGGCTGAGTCGGTTAAGCCTTTGCGACTTCCACGAGAAGAGGTTACGTATTCGAAGATGGATAAACCTTCGCGGAAGTTACTCTTGGTCGGCATTTCGACAATCTTGCCGAGAGGGTCAACAACGAGTCCACGCATAGCGGACAACTGTTTGACCTGATCGCGAGAAGCACGAGTACCACCAGAGTTAATGATGATCTTCACGGCGTTACGCTCGTCGAATTTCTCCCAAGTAGCAGTGGCGATAGCCTCCGTGGTCTCCATCCAGACTTCGAAACTAAGACGACGCTTCTCATCCTCGGTGATAAGACCTTGGTTGTAGGTTTCGAGGATTTGGTTAACCTTGGCCTCTGCCTCTTTGATCATGGCATCTTTGCCCTCGAACATGATGTTGTCCGAGACTGCCACAGAAAGACCAGAGGTAGTGAGGTAGGTGAAGCCGAGAGATTTGATCTTATCAACCAAAGTGGCGACCTCTTTGTTAGAGAAGAGTCGAATAGCTTCTTTGATTAAATCGGTAATCTTTTTGGCACCGATTGGTTCATTGATAAAGCGGAGTTGCTCAGGCAAGGCTTCGTTCATCATTAAGCGACCAACAGAAGTTTCGATAATTTTCCCGTTGAGACGAACTTGAATTGGTTGTTTGATTTTAATCTTGCCAGCTTCGCAGGCCACGTAAGCAGAATGACTATCGGAGAATATCTCGGGATAGCTCTTGAGATCGGGATCGAAACTAGTTAGGTAGTAACAACCCAAAGCCATATCTTTGTTAGGAACGGTAATAGGACTACCGTTGGCAGGCTTAAGAAGATTATTTTCAGCTAACATGCGACTGGCAGCTTCGGCAACGGCCGTAGTTGACAAAGGCACGTGTACGGCCATTTGATCTCCATCAAAATCAGCGTTAAATCCAGAACAGACGCAAGGATGAAGCTGAATAGCATTTCCCTCGATCAATACAGGATAGAAAGCCTGGATACCGAGCTTATGAAGAGTTGGGGCACGGTTGAGGAGGACGGGGTGATTTTTGGTAATCTTTTCGAGAATATCAAAAACTAGTGGGTCCTTGCGCTCGATCGCATGTTTGGCACTTTTGACGTTGGGAGCCGTACCTTCGTTAATGAGTTCGCGAAGAACGTAGGGCTTGAACATCTCGAGAGCCATGTCCTTGGGGAGACCACATTGGTCAAGCCTTAATTCTGGACCAACGACGATAACGGAGCGACCAGAGTAGTCGACGCGTTTTCCGAGGAGGTTTTGGCGGAAGCGACCTTGCTTCCCACTCAACATATCAGAGAGAGAGCGAAGAGGCTTAACTACACGACGACGAGTGGTTTTGGCTTGAGAAGCATCAATCAAAGAGTCGACTGCTTCTTGGAGCATACGCTTTTCGTTGCGCAAAATGATCTCGGGAGCACCCAAATCAATAAGGTGTTTGAGACGGTTATTGCGGTTAATGACACGACGATATAAGTCGTTCAAATCACTACTAGCGAAACGACCACCAGAGAGCTGAACCATTGGGCGAAGCTCAGGAGGAAGAACGGGCAAGACTTTGAGAACCATCCAAGAAGGATTGAGACTGGCATTTTTCAGTCCATCCACAACTTTGAGACGTTTGGCAAGTTTGGCTTTTTTGATCCCAGCACTTTCGGCGCGGAGTTCATCTTTTAAGTCTTTGCTTAGTTTTTGAAGATCGATAGTTTCGAGGTAACTTAGAATTGCCTCGGCTCCCATGCCAACCTGGATATGGTTGACGGCGTCATACTCTTCGAGTTTGAGATATTCATCCTCAGAAATGACGGTACCAGGAACGAGACGTTTGGCGAGACTAATAATTGTTTTATAAATTTCTTCGGTATTATCTTTGTCGAGTACCAAGTTCTCACGAAGAGATTCGATCGCTTTTTTGGCTGAGTTTTTGGCTGCTTCGGTGGCTTTCTCCCCTTTTTCGACTAGAACATTTTTAACTTTTTCCATTTCGAGCTTAACTTGATCATCGAGCTCGGCAATAGCCTTGTTCTTCTGTTCATTAAGAGCATCGATTACTTTGAGTTTGGCGTCTTTGTCGACACTAAGAACCAAGTATTTGCTGAAGTAGACCACAGCGGAGAGACTTTTGGGAGCAACATTCATTAAAAGACTCAATTTGCTGGGAGCACCTTTGAAATACCAAATGTGAGCCACGGGGGCTGCCAAATTAAGATGACCCATTCGCTCGCGACGAACGCGAGATTGAGTGACTTCGACACCACATTTGTCGCAGACAATGCCGCGGTAACGAATGCGTTTGTATTTACCACAATAACATTCGTAGTCTTTGGTTGGTCCAAAGATTTTCTCACAGAAAAGTCCATCTTTTTCGGGTTTGAGGGTACGATAGTTGATGGTTTCGGGTTTGGTAACCTCACCAAAACTCCATCCTCGGACAGTGTCGGGAGAAGCCAACTGAATCTTGAGGCCCTTGAAGTCTAAAATGCTTTTGGTCATAGTTCGGTCTCCTTTAATTCTTCGTCAGATGGACCTTCGATCTCCTCGAGGTCACTATCATCGGTAGTGGTTGTATCATCGTCGTCGTCATCATCATCTCCCATGGGAGTAGAAGTGGCATCGTCATCAGCGAGGATGGCCTTATCTTTCTCAAGTTCGGCTTCTTCTACTTCTTCGACTAACACTTCTTTGGGTTCGACGGGAATGATGTCGAGTCCGAGAGAGTTGAGCTCTTTCAAGAGAACTTTGAAGGACTCAGGAACAGTACTCTCGGGGATATCAACACCCTTGACGATAGCTTCGAAGGCTTTGGCACGACCAACCAAATCATCAGATTTGATGGTGAGCATTTCTTGAAGCACGTGGGCGGCGCGATGAGATTCGAGGGCCCAGACCTCCATTTCTCCAAGTCTCTGTCCACCCATCTGAGCTTTTCCACCGAGAGGCTGTTGAGTCACGAGAGAGTATGGACCAGTGCTACGAGCGTGGGTTTTATCCTCAACCATGTGAATGAGTTTGAGAATGTAGCCGACACCGACGGTTGTATCTTTGTCAAAAGCGAGACCAGTTCGACCGTCATAAAGTCTGACTTTCCCAGAAACTGGAAGTCCAGCTTTCTTAAGCTCGCCTTCGATAACTGATTCTTCGATTGGCTCAAAGACTGGAAGCGCGACTTTATAGCCAAGTTTTTGGGCGGCCCAGCCAAGATGTGCTTCGAGCAATTGCCCGAGGTTCATACGAGCAAGGACGGAGAGCGGAGAGATGATAATGTCGACAGGAGTACCGTCGGCTAGGAATGGCATGTCGGAAATGGGAATAATCCGACTAATAACACCCTTGTTACCATGGCGACCGGCAAGTTTGTCACCGACCGTCACTTTGCGGATTTGGGCGACTTTGATCTTCACGGTTTTGAGAACTCCGGGATCAAGCTCATCTCCCTCTTCTTTGTCGAGGATAGCAACGTCAATGACAGTGCCATTTTCGCCATTACTCATTCGAAGAGATGTGTCTCTAACTTCGCGGGCTTTCTCACCAAAGATGGCGCGAAGCAAACGCTCTTCGGCGGTAAGCTCGGTTTCGCCTTTGGGGGCAATTTTGCCAACTAAGATATCGTTGCCGGTAACCTCGGCACCAACCACAACAATACCGTCCTCACCTAAGTTGCGGAGATCATGCTCGCTAACATTCGGAATATCGCGAGTCAACTCTTCGGCACCAAGCTTGGTGTCCATGACCGCGGCTTCGTATTCGTTGATGTGGATACTGGTTAGAACATCTTCTTTGACCAAACGATCAGAGATGATAATAGCGTCTTCGTAACCAAGCCCCATGAAGGAAGCATAGGCGATTGTTAAGTTTTTACCGAGCGCGAGCTCACCACCATTTGCGGCGGGGCCATCAATTAGGAGATCACCAACTTTGATTTTGTCTCCTACTTTGACAGCGGGTTTTTGGTTATAACAAGTGGAGTTGGCGGTGCGATGGAATTTGGTAATGTGATAGATCACTTTACCCTTTTCGAGGGTTATGATTTCGCTCGGATTTTTGTCAAATTCTTTTTTGGTTTTGTCGAAGTCGGCTTTACTAACCTCAAGAACGATTTTATTAGCATCGACATAGTCAACGCTACCCGCGTGGCGAGAGCGAATGACCCAGTTCATACTTTCGGCAACGGAGCCTTCCATACCGGTTCCGACAATCGGAGAATCGGGGTTGATCAAAGGTACTGCCTGACATTGCATGTGGGTACCCATCAAAGCACGGTTGGCCTCATCGTGAGCAATGAAAGGAATAAGACTGGCGGAAGTCCCGACCACTTGGCGGGGAATAACGTCAATAAATTGAACTTGCTCGACCGGAACCTCGACAAAGTTGCCACGATAGCGAGCGGGAACCCAGGAGACGATGATGACTCCGTCTTCGTCAATATTGATTCCAGCGTGGGTAATGTAGTAGCTTTGCTCATCATCCGGAGGAAGATAAACAATGTCGCGACTAACTTTCATGACATTTTTGCCACCTTTTTTGGTTATCTCAACTTTGCGATAAGGAGATTCGAGGAAACCAAACTCGTTAACACGAGCATAGAGAGAAAGGTAGGTAACCAAACCGATGTTGGGACCTTCTGGACTTCGAACAGGACAAATGCGACCGTATTGAGAGGCATTGATATCGCGCATACTGAAGCTGGCGCGCTCGCGCGTAACTCCACCTGTACCCATCACAGATAAACGACGAAGATTGTCGATCTCAGCTAGAGGATTGGTTTGATCAAGAATGGTACTAAGACGGTTGCGACGGAAGAACTCACTAATGGTCGCGATCACGGGGCGAGCGTTAATGAGCTGAACTGGAGTGACATTTTCTTCTGGTTTGACCAAAGACATTTTTTCTTTGATACTGCGCTCAAGACGTAAAAGTCCGATACGGAAAGCTGTGGCACCCAAGAGCTCTCCGACACGGCGAACACGACGGTTGCTTAAGTGATCAATATCATCAACGCTACCAACTCCATTTTGGAGACCGATCAAGTATTTGATCATGTTGATAAGATCAGCTTTTTGGAGGACATGGTTGTCGGGCTTGTTCTCAACATCTAACCCTAGTTTTTTGTTGAGTTTGTAGCGACCGACACTTTCGAGATCGTAGCGACGATTATCGAAGAAGCTTTGGAAGAAGAGATTTTTAGCATTCTCTAGAACGGCAGGCTCTCCAGGACGAACCTTGTCATATAGGTCAAGAAGCGCTTCGGATTGGGTCTTGTTGGGATCTTTGGCCAAAGTGGCAAAGATATATTGGTGGTCGGCATTACTATCTACTTCTTTGAAAAGAGCTTTGATCTCTTCGTCATCCTCGAGACCAATGGCGCGCAAAAGAGTGGTGGCGTAGAACTTGCGATGACGATCGATTTTGCCGGTAATGACATCGTTTTTGCCAACGGAGAGCTCGAGCCAGCTCCCACGCATAGGACGTAGTTCGGCAGTATAGAGGAGGCGGCCGGTTGTGGGATCAACATTGCCAGCATAAAAGACGCCGGGGGCACGGACGAGTTGGTTAACAACTGCACGCTCAATACCAGAGACGATAAAGGTACCACGCTCGGTCATCTTGGGAATATCACCCAAAAAGACGTCTTGCTCAATTTCGTCACCAGTCACTTTGTTGACAAGGCGAACTTTGACACGAAGTGGCATGTCGTAGGTAAGACCCTTTTTGACAGCTTCGGCAGCGGTTAACTTTGGTTCTTCGAAATAGTGAGAGACAAAGGAGAGTTCCCAGGTTTTGCCAGTGAAGTCGTCAATGGGAGAGATTTCGTAGAGGTATTTGGCAATTCCCTTTTTGAGGAATTCATCATAACTAGAACGAGCAACAGCGATAAGATCTAATTCGGGGAGGTTGATACCAGTTTTGCCCCAGTACTGTCGCTTGGTGTTTGTCATGGTGGATCCTTTTTATTAAACTATTTATTAAAATAAAAAAGACGTAGCACCGTTGCGGGTGTACGCCACGAAAAAGCTCCACCGGGGGGTGTGCGAAAGGTATTTAAACATATCCAGAGAGTTTGGTCAATGGGGCAATGTGATGGCATGAGAGTGAGTCGTGGCTCACCCCTACTCACCTTGAAATGATATAGTTGGGAATATGAGCAATATGAGAGTTTTGTATTACGTTGATTGTAGAGGCAATAATCCAGTCAAGGAGTTTATCGATTCGCTAAGCGTAGCACAGCAAAGAAAAGTATTGAGAGCAATTCAACCAGTTATTGAGTTTGGAATTGGGTCGCACTTACGCAATACAAAAAAGTTGGTTGGCACTCCTCTTTGGGAGATTAGAGTGTTGGGGAAAGATAATATTAGAATGTTTTATGCGATTGAGATAAAAGGTATTGTCTTAATACTAAATGGGTTTATCAAAAAGTCGCAAAAAACACCAAATAAAGAAATTCAATTGGCCATGAATAGATTGGAGGATGCGAAGCTAAGATTGACATCTTGATATCATATATGATATCATGCTGATATATGAAAACTAATTTCGTGAGTTTCGAGGAAGATTTAAAACAAAGATTGCTAAACCCCGAGTTTGCACAGGAATGGGGAGCTAGCGAAGCTAGCTACCAAATTGCCAGACAGACTATAAAGGCAAGACTCGAAAAGAAAATGTCGCAACGGGACTTGGCGCGCAAAGCCAAAACTAGTCAGGCAAGAATATCCAAACTCGAAAGCATGAGAGATAATCCATCGCTCGCGTTCTTACAAAAAATAAGTAGCGCTCTCGGGATGCAATATCAATTGTCTGTTTGAAGTTGGAGTTAAGGGCGAGTCGTGCCTCGCTACTGCAGAATGATTGTTACTGTGTTTTAAAACATGAAAACATACAAATTGAACTTGCGTTACAGTAAGTTGTTGAGTTCCTCGACTGAGAGATCTATAGCCTTGAGAATCCCATTGCAGAGAGTGCCTGATTTAATTACTTTGTGATTGGGAACGATAACGGGACTGAGTTTTGGTATGGAGAGTGCGACGAAGTTTGATATGACTCCCCTTTTGGCTTATTTTTTCAAATCCGATTTTGAGTAATACTTTAACTAATTCTTTGGCTGAGATAACGGGCAATTTAGGCATAGTTGTATTGGATGGGGACAAGAAATTGACGCAAACCCTTTTCATCTTGGGTTTTTACGGAAGAAGGAGCGTCTTCGAGATATAAGCCAATCGCCTCTTTAATGTTTTCTGTAGCTTCTTCAAATGTACTGCCTTGAGAAGTGCATCCGGGGAGCGCGGGAACCCAGACGGAATACCCCCCATCTTCTTCGGCTTGAAAGACTGCGTTATACTCGAGAACTTTGAGTTTTTTCTTAACACTATTCATGGCTATATGATAGCACAATGGTATCTCAAAAATTGAACTGAGTTGGAGTGAATGAAAGCAAGGTTCGCAACTTTGTTTATTGAGAAATGTATTTGGCGATGTTGGCAGTGTGCTCGGAGAGAGTTGTGGCGTAATGAATACCGCCTGACTTGTCGTGGAGATAGAAGTAATAGGGAGAGCTTTCGGGATTTGTCGCTACACGGAGAGAGGCAAGACCAGGATTACAAATGGGAGTCGGGGGGAGACCACGGTTAAGGTAAGTATTGTAAGTCGAGGGACGTTTGCGATCACCGAGTAAGGGTATGGGCCACCATTCTTGGCTACTACCCATAATATATTGAATACTAGCATCAACTTCGAGAGGCCAATTTTCAGCCAGACGTTTTTTCAGTATTCCAGCCACGACAGGCTTTTCGGCGTCGCTTAAAGTTTCACGTTCGATAATCGAGGCAAGGATTACATCATCTTTGGTGATATTGAGATTCTTGGTTTCGGTCGAGAATTGAGTAGTTAATTTCTCTAGTACCCGAGCGTTGGTGGTACCATCTGCGAAACGATATGTATTGGGGAAGAGATAGCCCTCTTTGGCTTTGGCTAACTTAATAAATTCGGTGGAAGAGGTGCCTAGTTTGCTCGAAACAAGCTCGGCAATTTGCTCGACGCGCAAGCCCTCGGGAATGGTCAGGGTAACTTCTTTGGCGTAACCCTCGGTCAGAGATAGCGCTAGCTCTTGGAGAGAATAGTGAGGAGATAGAGTATAAATCCCGGCTTGGAGATTGAGGTCACTGAATTTCACATAAAGCCGGAAAGCAAGGGGTGAGCGAAGAAGGTTTTCTTTGTGGAGCTTATTGGCGATTGTGGCGACGGAACTCCCTCTGGGAATTTCGATTTCTATCCAGGACTCGCGTGAAGAGACGGGACGAAACTGAGAGTAGATAAAGATACCGAAGAAGAGGCTTACAAGAAGACTAAATCTCACTAAAAAGCGCCCGACGGTGTTTTTGGGTTTTCTCATCATAGATGAAAATGCGTCCGCATTTACAGGTATATTTGGATTTTTTCTCAAGCGAGCGACCACAGCCGACACATTGGCCACGAGCGAGGAGGTAGGCCTGGATGGGAGCAATTAAGGTTTTGAACATACGGTTAGTGTAACACAGATTCGAGGTAATCTTCGAGAATGAGGGTGGCGGCATAGCTATGGTCATGTTGGCGTTTTTTGCGACTAGCACCGGACTCAACTAGCTTACGCTTGGCATCATGAGAACTCAAGGTTTCGTCGTGCAACGAGACAGGAAGATTGAGGCTAGACTTGAGTGATTCGGCAAAAGCGCGGACTGCTGGTTCGACTGGACCAGAGGGAAGGCCAAGAATAATATGAGTAATACCGTATTGAGTAATCAAGGAAGCAAGACGGGAGAGGGTCTTATCATCATTTCTAATTTCGGGAAGAGGAGTCGCAAGAGTAGTTTCGGCAATTGATAAGCCAAGGTGAGAGAGTCCGAAATCGATGCCTAAATAGTGGGTCATATGAGAACTGCCTTAATTATGAGCCTTTTAATATAGGTTCCAGGAGGAGTGCAAGTGATTAGGGTTAAGTAGCGATCACCATAGCTTTGGGCTAGAGGAGCTAAATCTTCGGGGGTTGTTTGGTACATATCGACAATTTCGTAAGTATAGGTTGCAAGACCAGATTTGACAATAATATTGTCGCCGAGTTCGAGAGTATGAAGAGTAGAGAAAATGGTCAAGTAATTTTTGGGGTTAAAAAATTGAGGCAAGACTGAGTGGCCAAAGATAACAGGATTACCAAGATCTCCTGGCATGGCAGTACCTGGATAGTGAATGAGAGACTGTTTGAGATCAGTGTGATCGTTACGAGCAATAGCATCGTTAATCCCGAGTTTGGGGATGGATAATTGATAAACGACACTATCGAAAGATTGGGTTGATTTGGTATTACCAAACCAGTTTTCGGCATTAGTGTAGTCGAGTGATGTGTTGACGATTTCGGGGACGACTTGAGGGGTGGACGGGAGGGATGGAGGAGTATCTGACTCGGATTCATTGGCCGCACCAAGAACACGAGGCGAATTATTAAATTTGGGAGCATAGAGTGATTGATAGGTAAGCATGGGATAAGCAACCGAAGTGAAGGCCATGATACCAAGGGTAAGAAGAGTGCTAGAGATAGCTAGGCGTAGTTTCTCCTTGGTTGGATTACGCTTAACCAGAATGTGGCCAGGTGGGGCTTTGACATAACGGATTATAGTCATAGAGATGGAGTGACGGAGATGGTGATATTCTTGGGGTTAAGAGGAAGTGATTGTAGACGGGGGGGGAGGAAGCGAGGAGTGAGTACCAAATCATAGTTAATGTATCCAGGAATAGTAGAGAGGAGGGAGGGTAGCTTGTTCTGAGCAGCGCTTTTTAGCTCTTTGAGAAGTGATTGCGAGTTAATTTGAGGTAGGACATAAATAGAGATTTTGGCTTCGGCTTGAACGATACCTTCGTCGGTTACCTTGCTTTCGATTAGCGTGACAACGGGGGGAAGATTGGTACGAGTATACCCAGCGGGAACAGCTTTATTTACTTCGCTACCCAAGAGTGATTCGACATCTCGAGTTTGATATTTGAGAATTGGTATATTGAGTGTGATTGTTCCGTCAAGCGTAGTTGCTTCCTCCCCTACTTTGGCTGAGTATTGCTCATCGGAAATTTTAATTTCGGAGTCGAGAATATAGTAAGTTTCTCCTGAGTTGCCGGCGAGCCCATCTTTAAGTTGGGATAACAAATCGAGTGTTAAGCCCTCGACCAAAGTCTTTTTGTCGTTCGCACTTACGACGGTCACCGAGCTGGAGGATCCACCGGTTAAGGCGGCATCATTTTTGGCTACATAACTATCTTTACCGAAAGTGGCCAAAGTGAATTCGGTACCGGAAGAAAGATTGCTCTCACTCCCAATATTTTTGGCGGTAATTTTCACATCGGCTTTCCCTGGAACATCGACATAGTCGGCTCCGGCGGATTTGCTCGCGATTGTGACATCTGAGTCGAGGGTAAATTTGAGATTGCCAGAATTAAGTGTTGTCCCTTTGAGGAAAGTTTTGCTGAGAGTGGTGCGATTGTAGATCGTGACAGTGCCGATCGCGGGATCACCAATAGTCTTTTCGCCGGTAGCGGGAGTAGATTTGGTGCCAGTAACATCGCGTGAAAGGCGTTCGGCGGGGACAGTGCGAGTCGTGGAATCAAGTGAGTCGATTTGATCACTGAGATTGAGAGAGATAGTCTGTTCGAGTGGCTTGGCACGAAGAAGGATCGTTAGATTAGCTTTTGGGACAAAATAAATGAAAGAAAAGAGGCCGACAATAAGAGCAATTATGGGGACGAGAATCATGAATAAGGAAGGATGAAGTTTGGGGACTATCAATTTTGGTAGAGTTAGATTGGGCATAGTTAGTTTGGGTATTTTTAATTTCGGTGTTTTAACCGATTGTTCTTCTGGTTCGGGGTCGTCGGTTTCGGTTTCGGGCGAGGCATGCCTCGCCCCTACAACAATGTCGTCGACCGTGGCGAAGCCGACGTCGGAGGCGGAGAGGAGGGGAGATTCGGAGAACTCGAATGTTGCGGGCGAGGCATGCCTCGCCCCTACAGATTCTTCAGTTGGTTCTTCGGGGACTATTGTAGGTGAGTCAAAAACGATGCCGAGAGAGGTGGCGACTTCGGTACCACCGGCAACGGCGGTGGCATGCACCTCAACATCTTTGGGCAATGCCTCAATTTTGGGGGTATGAAGGAAATTGAATTTGGTGGGCCAATCATAGGCAGTCAACTCTTGAACAATTTCGGAGGTGTTTTCCATACTACCAACGATAATGAAGCGAGATGGGAGAGGATCGCCCTCGGGGAATTTGGTGATAGCCTCGGCAACGTCGTCGACAACATGATCGCTCGCTCCAACTGTAACACTAGATTCGATTCGACCAAGTTTAACCAAGCTCAGACTGAGGTCGCGATGACTGAGCTGGACAAGGATCGAGGTGGTGGGAGTCCCCTCTTGCATACGCAGATACTTGAGGATACAGTCGGAGAGAACGACATAACCGAGGGGTTTGAGCTCGAGTTCTTTGCAGATGGCTTTGATTAGTTCTTTCTTGGAACCTAATATTCCTTTGGGATCGACCCAGGAGTTGGCGAGACCAAAAATTATTTTATTTGGTTCGACCTCTAACCCTTCGATTGCACTACTAATAGTTGCGTCGACGGCTTGCACTAGCTCGTTGGTGGTTGCGACCTCGCCGTCCCACTCAACGGGAGTACCGAGGCTCACAATCTCGGTCTTACCTTCGATTATTTGCCAAACAGCGGAGTGGACAAGATTGTTGGTTAAGACGAGAGCCAAGAAGGACTCTGGGAGTTCTTTTTCTTTGCCTTTGAGTTTGTCCAACAAATTCCCTAGTGCCATAGATACAGCTTACAGCATTCAGTAAAAAGGGTACAGCTATTTGAGGCGGGCGTAGAGGCGACGGCGACCTGAGCCCAAGGATTCGTCTTTGAAGATTTCGATCTTGCCGATTGTCCCGGTACGCTCGACATGGGGACCACCACAGAGTTCGCGGGAGTAGGTGCCAATTGTATAGACACTTACTTTGTCGGGATATTTCTCGGCGAAGAAGGCACGAGCGCCTTTGGTAATAGCCTCGGCTTTATCTTCGATGGTTTTGACCACGGGGAGGTCGGCTTTAATCTGGGTGTTAACGATTTGCTCAATTTCTTTAAGTTGCTCTGGGGTAGGTTTACCACTATAGGTATAGTCAAAGCGAAGGCGCTCAACGGTAATATTACTGCCGGCCTGACTAATCTCGTCCCCCAAAACATCGCGAAGAGCCTGGTGGATTAAGTGAGTCGCAGTATGATACTTGGTTGTGGTTTCGCTATGATCTGCCAAACCCCCCTTGAACATCCCGGCACTGGCGGTACGACTCCCCTCTTTGTGTTTGGCAAAGATGGCATCAAATTTGTCTTGATCCAAAGTAAGTCCTTGTTCGCGCATCAAGTCACGGGTAATCTCATAGGGGAAGCCGAGACTCTGGTAGAGGTCAAAGGCAATTTGCTCGTTGAGCTCACCCTTGCGTTTGGCAATTTCTTTGAGACCACTACTTAGGGCTTTGTCAAAGCGAGTTAGCTCTTCGAGCACTATCTTTGTAACTTGATCGGTGACGGTTGAATCAATAAACCCACCCTCGCTATAGAAAGTAACCAGCTCGGGAATGGTGGCAGTAAAGATCGCTTTAATATCACCACCGAGAGTACGACCGCGGACAGCAGCGCGACGCAAGAGGCGGCGGAGGATATAACCTTGTAGTTTGTTGCTGGGCAATGTCCCCTGAGCGATCATGAAGACAGCGGCACGGAGATGGTCAGCAATGACGCGCATGGGAGCTTTATATTCTCCTTCGTATTTTTTGCCAGAGCTTGATTCGATGATTCGAATCATCGATACAAACATATCGGTTTCGAAGATATCGGGAGTGTTTTGGCTGGCTGCGACGATGCGCTCGAGTCCGCCACCGAAGTCGACGTTTTGGGCGGGCAAAGGCTCCATCCCTTGCTCGGTTTTGACGAACTGCATAAAGACGGAGTTGCCAATTTCGAGGAAGCGACCGCAGTCACAGTTGATGTGACAGGGTTCGTCTTTCCAGACTGAATTTTCGTGGAGTTTGAGGTCAGCGCCAAAGTCATAAAAAATCTCAGAGTCTGGACCACCAATCTCGCCAACTGGCATCTTGCTAGGCTCGCCCGCCCGACTCCACCAGTTTTTCTTGGCGGGATAAAGATAAATCTTGATATTTGGGTCAAAGCCGATAGTGCCATCTGTGGCGGCAGTAGTGATACCAAAAATCTTTTGCCAGATGCTAATACTCTCGTCATCGCGGGCAACAGAGTCGTCGCCAGCAAAAACAGAGACGTAGAGACGCGAAGGGTCGAGACCTATCTCTTTGGTTAAAAATTCGAAGACCCAAGGGAGTTGGTCTTTTTTAAAGTAATCGCCGAGACTCCAGTTGCCGAGCATTTCGAACATGCAGGTATGGCGATTGTCACCAACCTCTTCAATGTCGTCAGAACGAAAACTCGGCTGACTGTCGCAGATACGTGTACCCATGGGGTGTTTGGCACCTTTTAAATATGGCACCATTTGCTGCATACCAGAGCTGGTAAAGAGGGTGGTTGGGTCGTCGGTCGGGACAATTGGGGCAGCGGGAATAACGGCATGACCTTTGCTCTTAAAAAACTCCAAATACTTACGACGAATGTCAGAACTTTTCATGGGTAGAATTATAGCAGAGAAGATTTATTTACCGAGAGAGACACCCATTTTTTGGAAGAAGGATTTTTTGGTGGGTTTGTGAGAATGGGGAGAGTCGGTGGCCTCGACCACTTTTTCGGTAGCAGAATTGATAGTTGCACGAGCGACGTCCATAGTCTTTTGGAGCTCGGCAATTTTCTCGGCAAGGGCGGGATTATCTTTGGCGTTTTCGAGGGCGTCTCCCGCTTTATCTTTGAGATTTTCTAAGAGCTCTCTGCCCTTCTCAGTATTATTGAGATAGTAGGCGCCGCCGGCACCCAAGACTAATCCCAAAGCGAGGCCGGAGATAAAACCAGAGCTATCGTGATGATCGCAGGTACAGGTCATAAGTTTCGTATATCAGTATATCCGTAAAGCCGTTTACTTTTTAGTTTTGGGGGCTAAAAGTTTAGTCACCATACCAACAAGTTGGAAACCGGATTCGAGACTAGTCATCATATGAGAGAGGGCGCTACCACCGCGAGTAAGACTGCGAGTTAGGAAACCAACATCTTCGAGAATGAGATCAGTCTTGCGAAGCGTTTCTTTGGCTTCGCGCAATAAACCAATAATTTGGATGCCAATTACCACCAGAATGGCGCCGACAATAACAATAACCGTGAGAAGTAAGATTTGGGGCAGATCCATAACTACTATATTAACATGTTATTTATTTAAAGCGGAAGAGGTTTTTGAGAAAAGTAACAATACGATCAACTAAATTTTGTGTTTTGGAGATTGCTGTCTTTTGTTGGTCAAGCTGAGTTTGAAGATAGGTTACTTTTTGTTGAACTTCTGCAAACTCTTTACTTGAAACAGTGTTGGAGGGGATAAAGCTAGAGACTGGTTGTGATGTTGAGAGAATGGTGGGACTTGGACTACTAAACGCTACGCTTGCTGTGGGGAGGGAATATACCTCTGCTGGATAGCTATTCCAGGTTTGTCTGCCAGTTTTGGTATCGGTTACTTTGAGCATTATAGAAGTATTTCCTGGTTTTTTGGTTTTAACGTGAGCAGCAAAGCGGATACAAGGACGGCCGGATACGGTTGGAACGGGGCACGTAGAAAAATATGAACTTGTAGTGTTTGTTATTTCAAAATAATTTGAATCCACTTGCCAATCGGCAGTAAGAGAAGTAAATTGTTTGACGTTGTCACCATCTGAGTCCTTCCAGACTGCAGCGTCGATTTGTTGAACTGAGTTGGGAGCTGTTGGCCACCATTTGCGAATTGGATCTGATTCAAAGGATAGGCTGTATGCTTGTATATCTGAAGAGGATGAAACAGTTTCTGGGATTGTTGAGTAATTACGACTACCAAAAGTGTCAAATGAAAGTAAGTTGCCATTGGTATCGATTAGTTTAGTATTTTCGGGTATTACTGTCGCAGCAAATGTCCCAGCGGTGGCTAAATACGAGAGTCTGATAAGAGGAATTTGAGCTGAACCCTGATTATATCCTTGAGGGTTGATTGCTTCAAAAATAGCAACAAAATCTTGAATGTCAGAGCGGTTTGCGAATGGTTTGAAATAATGCGATTCGTATTTTAGCCCATATTGATCAGTGTTGAGTTGTATGAGACTGATCCCCTGCTTGTAATCCATATCGCCATTTAGCCTTACCATTAACTCAATTCTTTTTAATGGTATCCCCATATTAACAAGGGATATATCAATATTATTCATAGTTCCTACGGTAACTGTTTTGTCTGGGGTGAGAACTATTGCAGGATTAGATGCATGAGCAAGGGAGGGAATAAACAAAACAATTGCGAGAGTACAGAAAAATAATCTAAGATGGCGGAAAAGTGTATTCATAACTATTCTCCAATAAATATACTATATGCTTAATTGTACGCTTTATTTACTAACCGTGAAGGTGCGTTCAACAAGTCTAGTCTTGTTGGCACGAGAGGTACTTTGAATTAACACCCGGTGGGTACCGGCAGGGTAGCGAAGTTCGAGATTGAACTCACCGTTTTGACTAACTAATACGGTTTGATCACCAATACGGATAGTGGCATCGGGATCAGTCTTGCCCTTGATACTAACCATTTCGCCATAGACCTCACCCTCGATGGGTTGGAGTACTTCGAGCTGAGGGAGACTCCACCAGGAAGTGAGTTGATATAAAAGAAAGGTGAAAAAAGCAATAACCGCGATAATTATCAGAACATGCGAGACAGAAAAAGAATGTGACTTGCTATTAATTGGCTCAACTAGGCCACGTGGGATAATTTCGCCGCGACTCTCGGAGAAGTCTCGACGGAACATAGCAATTAGGGTTTCGGGATTGAGGTGAAGTATTTTGGCATAACTTTTGAGAAATCCTTTCACAACAGTGCTACTGGGTAAGGAACCAAAATCGGACACTTCGAGGGCGTGAAGATATTTTTCTTTGACTTTGGTGCGATAGGCAACAGTTTCAAGGCTTAATTCGAGAGCAAGACGTTTTTCATGGAGAAGGTCACCGGCAGTTTTCATAGATTATTGGGCAGCTTCGCGGGCTTTCAACTCTTCGAGACTAGTGATCAAAATCGAGCGGGGCTTGACCCCCTCAGCGGCGGCAACAACCCCTGCTTTCTCAAGCTGATCCATGATGCGAGCGGCTTTGTTGTAACCAAGTGACATTTTGCGTTGCAAGTAACTCGTACTAGCTTTGCCTGCGGCGATGACACAGTTAACTGCCTCGTCAAATTCGGGGTCGCGAGCCCCGCTTCCTGATCCTCCATCATCCCCCGCTATATACTTCTCCGTAACTTCTTCTTGGTATTTCACTTCACCAGCATCAGTCTTTTTTAAGTACTCAATTAAGGCCCTGACTTCACTATTATTGACGAAAGTTCCTTGGATACGAGTGGGGAGGGGGCGATCGGGTGGGACATAGAGCATGTCTCCTCGACCCAATAATTTTTCGGCCCCAGGACTATCGATGATAACGCGAGAGTCGATCATACTTGCAACATTGAAAGCAATACGAGTGGGGATGTTGGCTTTGATCAAACCTGTAATAACATTAACGGAAGGACGTTGGGTGGCGACAATTAAATGTATTCCGGTTGCACGAGCCATTTGAGCGAGGCGAACAATTAAATCTTCAACTTTAGTCGGTGCGGTTAACATAATGTCGGCCAACTCATCAATGACAATGACTATATATTCCATGGCAGTAAAGCCCGAGAGTTCATTATATTCTTCGATATTGCGCGCGCCGACTTCGGCAAACATTTTGTAGCGTTTATCCATTTCTTTGGTTGCCCAAGTCAAGGCAGCAATAACTTGATCGGTATTGGTGATCACGGGAGTAAGTAGGTGAGGAATGCCGTTATAGGGGGTTAGCTCGACCCGCTTGGGATCAACCATGATGAAACGAAGCTCTTGGGGGGAGTTGCGGAAAAGAAGAGTAGTAATAATCGTATTAATACACACTGATTTACCAGATCCAGTTGAGCCAGCGACGAGGACATGGGGCATTTTTTTGATGTCAGCAATGGCGGGATTGCCCGAGACTCCAAGCCCGAGACCAACTGCGAGGCGTGACTTTTCTTTTTTCATATCGGGATGGGTGAGAATCTCTTGCAAGGTCACATATTCGGGCGAGCGATTGGGGATCTCAAGACCAACGAGATTGCGACCAGGGATTGGAGCTTCGATACGAATTTGGCCAGTTGGGGCAGCGAGAGCAAGGGCCAGATCGGTAGCGA
>Ga0172375_10001174_pt1 | contig 42129 bp, 40 predicted proteins | sample LakKiv1m_FD_114537 | JGI IMG/M metagenome (GOLD analysis project Ga0172375, IMG submission 114537) | Freshwater microbial communities from Kabuno Bay, South-Kivu, Congo - kab_092012_11.1m | ecosystem: Environmental > Aquatic > Freshwater > Lake | place: Democratic Republic of the Congo... | reverse complement strand
GTGACTTTTTTGTCTAAAATTGGCTTAATCCAACGAAAACGTTCGTCTGAAATTGATTCCGGCATACTTTTTGGCATATACCTTTATTTTACCAAAAAGTGCAATATGTGTTTGCACATTACCATTTTTATTTGACTTTTATCTTGATATGTGATATAAAATATTGGTAATGTTTTTTAAATTTCATTTAATTGCGGAGGAATCAATGGCACCATTTGTTTTGCAATTTGGAAAATTTTCCGGTAGGGCGATTGAGGCAATGATGTTTGATCCAGAAGGATATGAATTTTTACGACAATATGCGAGACAAAAAGAAACTTCTGGTAATGTCAATTTTTTGCGGAGAGTCCGCGGATTGTTGCAAAAAGGTGAAAATCCGGAGATAAAAGCGATTTGTGCTTGTGGGAAAAAAGTCGTTTCCGTTATTGGGAAATATGACAACTCCGGCGTGTCTTTTAGTCGGTTTGTTTGTGAGGATTGCGCCAAAAAAATTTTTGCAGCGGAAAATGAATACCCGTTGAAATTTTCCGCGATGGTTCAGTTTAAAGGAAGCGAGCGGAGGAATTTTTTATTTCAACTTCGTCAAGCGTGCGGATTCAAGTTTGGAGAAAGAATCACCGCGCAAAAAGCGCATGATTTTTTTTATCCGCCAAAATTGGCGGAGCAAAAAGTCAAACCGCGGCAAAGAGAATTGCCGTGGTTGTAAATTTTTATTTTTGCGGCCGAGTCATTGACTCGGCCGCTTTTCTTTTTTTTAAATTTGTCTCGTGCTATAATTGATTTATCAAAATAAAATTTTAAACAAAAATAAATGCTTTGGTTTTATCTTGTTTTGGGCGCGCAATTTTTTAACGCCTTGGCGGCGCTTTTGGATAAAGTTTTAATCAGCAAAAGATTTCCGTTGCCTTCGGTCTTGACTTTTTGGACGGCGTTGGCCAATCTTTTTGGTTTGATTTTTGTTTTTTTTGATTTCAATTTTCACGCTGATTCCTTAATTATTTTGTTTTCAATTTTGTCCGGTGTCTCTTTTGCGGTGGCTTTGCAATTTTTTTATACGGCCATGAAAGAAGGCGAGGCTACGCATATCGCGCCTTTGACCGGTGGAGTGTTGCCGATTTTTTCCGTCATTTTTTCATATTATATTTTGAATGAAAATCTTTCCAATTTGGAGTGGCGCGCGTTGATTTTTTTAATTTTGGGAGCGTTAATAATTTCTTTTGAAAAAAGCCGAAAACATAACGGCTGGCACGTGGGAATGTTGTGGGCGGTGATTGCCGGTTTGTTTTTTTCGTTATCTTATGTCCTAGGCCGATACACTTTTTTGCAAGACAGTTTTTCCACCGGTTTTGTTTGGGCGAGAATCGGTTGTTTGATCGCGACAATGCCGTTTTTTTTGTCAAAGAAATTTCGGCTCGCCTTGTTTGATCGCAAACGCGGAGAAAAAGAACAAAAAAAGAGTTTTATTTTGTTGACAATAAACAAATTAAGTTCAGCCATTTATTTTGTTGGCATCAATTATGCGATTTCTTTGTCCAGCGCGACATTGGTTAATGCGTTAAGCGGTTTGCAATACGCGATTTTATTTATAATGGTTTTTTTGTTTAGCAAATTTTCGCCAAAAAAGTTTCATGAAAAATTTTCCGTGTTTGAAATAATTATGGAATTTTTGGCGATCATATGTTTGTCAATCGGTTTGGCGTTGTTGACCTGACGGTGAGATGTTCAACATTTATTTTGTCTTTAATTACTAACTCTTTAACATGTCAAAAAATAAGATAAGAGAAAAAGTGATAATTTGGTTTTTTGTTTTGACAACAATTTTTGTTTTGCTGGTTTCATTGATAACGGTGCTTTTCTTTTTTGATTTTGGCAAGGGAAAGAGTTTTGACTTGGGCGTTAATTTTTCTCGCAGTTATGCCGATTATTTAGGTTTGGATCCTAGAGAAACTTTGTATGATATTTTTGCTGATATAAAGGTGCAAAAAGTAAGATTGGCGGCGCCATGGAATGAAATTGAAAAAGAAAAAGGCGTTTATGATTTTTCCGAATTGGATTGGCAGATTGATTTTGCCGAGCAGTTTGACGCTGAAGTTGTTTTGACTGTTGGTCGCAGAACTCCTCATTGGCCGGAATGTCATGATCCCGAATGGTTGTCCAATTATAATGAATCAACCATTAAGGAAAAGCAGTTGGCTTTTGTCAAAGCGGTGGTTGAAAAATATAAAGAGAAAGAAGTCATAAAAATTTGGCAAGTGGAAAATGAACCGATGCTTGATTATTTCGGGCAATGTCCGCCAGCTGATTATGACTTATTGAGACAAGAAATCGCATTGGTAAAAACTTTGGATAACAGACCGGTTTTGATTACCGATAGCGGTGAAATGAGCAGTTGGCTTCCGGCGGCCAAAGTCGGGGATCTTTTTGGCACGACCATGTATCGGGTTGTGCAAAACAATTGGCTCGGTTATATTTATTATCATTTACCGCCGCTTTTTTATTATTGGAAAGCTCGTTTGACCGGCCGAAATTTGAACGAAGTTTTTGTTGCGGAGTTGCAAGCCGAACCATGGACCCCAAACGGTTTATTGAAGGCTGATTTAGCGGAGCAAAAAAAATCAATGGATGCCAAACGTTTGAAAAGTCATGTGGAATTCGCGCGCAAGACCGGCTTTCGTGGTGCGTATCTTTGGGGCGCGGAATGGTGGTATTTTTTGGCTAAATTTAAGGATGATTCGTCTGTTTTGGAAATGGCCAAATCTTTCTGGCAATAATTATCTAAATTTGCTATAATATAATAGTAATCAGTTAATTTATGCGTTTTTCTTTTATAGTTGTTTTTTGCTTGTTTCTTTTGGTTGGCGAAACGGTTTTTGCCCAAGAAGAAAAAAAAGCTGAAACAACAAAAAATTCTGATAAAAATCAAGAAATTGCCAAACCCGGAATTTTGCCGAATTCTTTTTGGTATTGGTCAGATATTTTTGGCGAGCAGTTGCGTTTTGTCTTTACTTTGGGCAAAGAAAAAAAAGGCCAGTATTTATTGAATTTATCCGATGAAAGATCGGCGGAAATGAAAAAATTGTCGGAGTCGGGAGTAAACGATTATGCGGAGGTTTTGGCAGATAAGCAGAGAGAAGATCTGATTAAGGGAGAATCTTTGTTGGCGGAAGCGCAAGGTTTGACTGTAGATGAATTGAAAAAAGATCAAGCCAACAAAAAAATAACACCAAAAGAAGTTTTGCCTTCTGATCTAGCATCGGAAAAAAGCAGCGCGAAAAAAATATTCGGTTCGCTAAAAAGTTGGGTTAACAAAGTGGTTGGCAAAGCGGATAATTTTCAAGAGGGCGAATCAATAATGGAAAAGTGATTTTTTTTATAAAACAAAAAGGAGGATGAGCTCCTTTTTGTTTTTTTATAAGTTTGTTATAATTATTTTGTGGATTTAAATTTATTTTATGATTCAGAGAACTGTCTATCCAAATAAAATCCGTTTGCTTGTTTTGCCGCAAAAGGAAACGTTGGCAACGACGGTTTTTTTTATTTTTGGCGTGGGCTCACGGTATGAAAAAAAAGAAGTGAATGGTTTGTCCCATTTTATTGAACACATGATGTTCAAAGGCACAAAAAAAAGACCTAAAACAATTGATTTAAGTCGCGAATTGGATCGCGTCGGGGCTGAATTCAATGCCATGACAAGCAAGGATTATACCGGTTATTATGTAAAAATAAATCACGCGAAAGTTGATTTGGCGGTGGATATTCTTTCAGACATGCTTTTGAATTCGCTTTTTAAAAAAGAAGAATTAAACAGAGAAAGAGGCGTGATTGTTGAAGAAATTCACATGTATCATGATAATCCGTTAATGCACATAGAAAGTTTGTTGGAGGAGTTGGTTTATTTGGATCATCCGTTGGGAGCGGATATCGCTGGGCCGGAAGAAGTTATCAAAAAAGTAAGTCGCGCGGCAATGATTGAATATTTGGATAAATATTATCGGCCGGATAATTTGGTGATTGTTTTGGCGGGGAGAGACGCTGACAAAGCCAAAAAAATCATTGAAGAAAAATTTATAAAAAAATTCAGACGTCCATTGTTGGATAAAGAAAGCTCTTTTATAAAATACGACGACAAACAAAAAAGTCCGCGCATAAAAGTAAATTACAAAGATACCAAACAGGTGCAAATGGCTTTGGGTTTTCCGGCTTTTGGTTACGATGATAAAAGGACTTACGCGATGCATTTGTTGTCAATTATTTTGGGTGGAAATATGAGTTCGCGTTTGTTTATTTCCGTAAGGGAAAGATTGGGATTGTGTTATTTTATCAGAGCTTATCCCAATTTTTATCAAGACACCGGCAATTTTTTTATTCAATCTGGTTTGGATGTTTCGCGTTTTGAGGAAGCCTTAAAGGTCATTCAAACGGAATTGAGCAAAGTCGTGAAGAAGGGCGTTGACGCCAAAGAGTTAAAAGACGCGAAGGAGTTTATCAGGGGAAAAATAGTTTTGAATTTGGAAGACAGTTCAAATTTGGCGGAATTTTTTGGTAAACAGGAGTTGTTGACCGCAAAAGCCTTGACACCGGAAGAAAAAATAAAGGAATATTTCAAGGTTACGCAAAAGCAGATAAAAGAAGTGGCCGAGTTTTTATTCAAAAAGGAAAATTTCAATTTGGCCGTTATTGGTCCGTTTAAAGATGAAAAAAGTTTTTATTCAAAAATAATTTTGCCATAATCGGAATTATGAAAAAAATTATCATTGCCAATTGGAAAACTTTTTTACAAAAAGAGCAAACGATTCATCTAACAAAAGAAATCGTCGCGACAATCAAAACAAAAAATGATTTGGAATTGGTTTTGTCGCCGAGTTTTTTGTATCTTGATGAAATTTTTGAATTGACAAAAGGTCAAGGCATTAAATTATGCGCGCAAGACATTTCTACGGAAAAAGACGGCCCGGCTACCGGACAAATTTCTGGACAAATGTTAAAAGAGATCGGTTGTAATTATGTTTTGGTTGGACATTCGGAACGACGAGGTTTGTTGAATGAAGATGAGAAAATTATAAACAAAAAAATTAAGCTGGCGTATTCGTCCGGATTGATTCCTGTTTTATGCATAGGAGAAAGTTTGGCCGAAAGAAAATCCGCGCAAGTGGAAACGGTTTTGATTAAACAGTTGCAATCGGCTATTCAAGAAATTGTTGGTTTACCGGAAAAAGAGTTGATTATCGCTTATGAACCGATTTGGGCGATTGGCTCCGGTAATTATTTGCCGGTAGCGGAAATTGAACCGATTTTAAAATTAATAAAAAGAGTTGTTGCGAATATTTATTCTGAAAAATTTTTTGATGAAAAAGTAAGAGTGCTTTATGGCGGTTCGGTCAATGGCGCAGTTGCGGAAAATTATTTTGCGGAAAAGAAATTACAAGGTTTGTTGGTCGGACGTTCGTCTTGCCAAATTGAAGAGATTGCGAAAATCGTTTCGGCTCATAAATAAAATTATGCTTGTTCACATAAAAAAAATTGTGGAATACGCTATCCGCAAAAAGTGCGCTGTTGGCGCTTTTAATGTTAATAATTTGGAAATTTTGCAAGCCGTTTTGCGCGGGGCGGAAAAAATGGGATCTCCGGTTATTGTTCAGACTACGCCGGGAGCCATTAAATATGCGGGATTAAAAGAATTGAGCGCGTTAATTCGCGTAGCCGCGGAAAACGCGACTGTTCCGGTAGCTTTGCATTTGGATCATGGGCAGGATTTTGAATTGGCGAGAGACTGCATAAATGTCGGCTATTCTTCCGTTATGATTGACGGTTCCAATTTGCCAATGTCAAAAAATATCGCTTTAACAAAAAAAGTCGTTGAATACGGACACGCCAAGGGAGTTTGGGTGCAAGGAGAATTGGGACGATTGGAAGGATCAGAAGATTGGTTAAAAAGTTCATCAGCGGAAGCATTTTTAACCGATCCGGAGCAGGCTTTGGACTTTGTTAAACAAACCGGAGTAAATACTTTTGCTGTGGCAATTGGCAATTATCACGGAGTGGAAAAATTAATTCAAAAAGATGAATTGAATTTGGATATCAAAAGATTGATTGAAATAAATAAAAAAGTGGCGGTGCCGTTGGTTTTGCACGGCGCTTCCGGTTTTAAGTCTGCCATTATAAAAAAAGCCATAAAAAACGGAATCAGGATTGTTAATATTGACAGTGAGTTGAGACATTCCTTTGCCATGGCGGAAAAAGCTTTTTGGTCAAAAAATAAAAATGTTTTTGATCCTCGTTTGATTTTGAAACCGGCGATAAAAAAAATGCAAAAAACAGTAGAAAAAAAGATTAAGATTTTTGGTGTAAGCGGGTCGTTTTTTTCTAAATTATCGGGGAAATAAGCAAAGTTTTTATGTTATTGAATATAATTTTGGTTGTCATTATATTTTTTTGCGCGTTGGCAATCGGCGCGATTTTTGGTCGCAAAATGCCAAAAATAAAAATAATGGATGTGAATACCGTAGCGGAAGCGCAGGCGGACAGATTGAGAGATCGGTTGCTTTTGGAAAGATTAAAAAGAAGCACGGTGGGTAGATCAAAAATTTTTAAAGAGAAATGGAAAAATGTTTTTAAAAGTTGTTTAATGATTTTTAAAAAAGTGCCAATGAAAATTTTTGAGTTGGAAAAAAAATATGAAAAAGAATCGCAAAATAAAGCATCAAAAATTCCCCAAGAGCTCTCATTAAGAGTGGGGAGTTTGTTGACTGAAGCGAAAAAATTTTTAAAAGAAGAAAAATTTGGAGAAGCGGAAAAAAGATTTATTGAAATTATCAGTTTGGACGCAAAAAATGTTGAAGCCTATGACGGTTTGACCAATTTATATTTTGCGCAAAAAGAATTCAAACAAGCCAAGGAAACTGCTTTATTGGTGATAAAAATTTTGGAAAAACAAAATAAAAAAGTAAAAAGCGTGGAAAATGGCCATGAATTTTTTTCATTTGAAAAATCCATCCGATTAGGATTGGCTTATTTCGGTTTGGCCATGATTTTTAGAGAATTGGAACAGGGAAACAAAACCAATGAATTTTTGGCCAAAGCTTTATCCATGGAGGAAAACAATCCAAAATACCTTGATAAATTTATTGAATCGTGTATAATCTTGAAGCAAAAGTCCAAGGCGCTTGATTTTATCAAAAAATTGGAAGCAGTAAATCCGGAAAATCAAAAAGTTCGCGAGTTTTACGAGAAAATTAAGGAAATATAAAGTAGTGATTTGTAAATGCCGTTGTAGCTCAGTTGGTAGAGCGCATCCATGGTAAGGATGAGGTCATCGGTTCAATCCCGATCAACGGCTCCAGATGTTTTTACAGAAAAATTTTGAATATATCAAAAAAACCGTCAAGCATAGAGACGGTTTTTTTTATCTTTAAACTTATCTTCATTTAGCGTTAAAATAAGTAAATCAACGTAATTTTGAAGATAAGTTTTTATTATTGTCCACTGCTTTTTGGAACAGAAACAGCCCAAAAAGCTGTAGAATATTTTGACACAAACGGCCGGTTGTACCTCACAAAAGACAAAAGTAATTTGTAGGTAAGCGACGGTCGCTCGGCTTTCTGTCAAAACAAGTCATTGAAAGCTAACAAAGAATTATATCATGGATTAAAAAAAATGTCAATAGCCAATGACATTTTTTGTTTGGCATAAAGCATTTTATCTAAATTTAGAGTTAAAATTGGTATATAAACAAGTCAGTGCTTTTTGGCGGTTTTTATAGTTGACATTTCTTTTATTTTTTGTTAAGTTATGTCGTTAACTTAAAATGGAGGAAAAAATGGATGACTAAAGTCTGATCCGTCAGTCAGGCAAATTGCCTGACTGACGGGATGACGCCGGTCGTCGGTTTTTCAGGAGGCAAGTCATGGGCGATTAGGCAAAAGGTTTTATTTTAAAGGTGTTAACAAAGGATATCCCGAGATACAATTGTCCGGGATTTTTTTATTGCTGAAATGTTTGTTTTGCAATGTGGAATGTTGTATAATAATAATCGTAAGCAATAATAAAATCGGTTATGATTTTGGCAAATGAATTGCAAAAAATCGGTTTGTCCGATAAAGAAGCGCGTGTTTATTTGGCATTGTTGTCTCTTGGTCAAACTTCGGTCCAAAATATCGCCAAAGAATCCGGAGTGAACAGAGCCACGACATACATTATTTTGAATTCGTTGACCGAAAAGGGACTGGTAAGTTCTTATGAACACAAAGGCAAATCGTATTTTATCGCAACCAATCCCGATCAATTGGATTCCATTTTTGAGTTGAAACAAAAAGAAATTGAAGAAAAAAAGAAAAATTTTAGAGTGTTGCTCCCGCAGTTGAGAATGATTCAAAATAAAAAAATAGACAAACCGGTAATAAGATTTTTTGATGGGCGACAAGGTTTATTAAATTGCATGGATGAATTCATGAATGATTATGAAAAGGAAAGTTCAGAACCGTTGCGGATGATTTATTCGCAGGATAGATTGGGGAAGCTTTTTTCCGCTGAAGAGAGGGAATCTTTTCGTAGAATCCGCCTTGGTAAAAAAGTTCAGACAAAAGTTATTTATTCTTACGAACAAGGAGAAAAGAAAAGTTCGCCGGATGGTATGCGCGTTAATTTTGTTGATGAAAAATTTCCGATCACTTGCGATTTGGCCATTTACGGAGATACCTTTCGCATTTCATCTTTGGGAAAAGATTTGTCGGCTGTATTGATAAAAGATGTGGAAATAGCCAAAACCATGAAAACAATTTTTGAATTGGCATGGGAGTCCGCTTTGCGCAGATATATTGAAGCAAAAAGAAAATTACTCGAAAATAAATAAATTAGAAGTGAGTAGTTAAGTCGTGAGTTTTAACACTCACCACCTACGACTCACCACTCACATCTTTTATGGAAAAACATTCTCTCGTTCGCACAATTTATCTTTATCTTTTTGCCATTCTCGGTTTGGTTTTATTAACCATTGGCTCGGTTAGATTTCTAAACATGGGTTTTAAAACTTTTATTTTTACTAAGGCGGATCAAGAAATGCGATTGAATTACAAAATGCCAACTTCCGTGCCATGTTATTTGGATCCGAAATACAATAATTTGGAACAAACGGACATTGCAGAAGTTGATTTGAAATTAACCAAAGACCAGACTCAAGATTTAAAAATGCTTTTGGCCAACGCCAAGGCTTATGATGCCGAACGCGCCAAAGTTGATCCTGTGGAAGCCAATAATCAACGTGATGCGGCTATGAATTTGTCGTTGATTTTAATCGGATTACCGTTATATTTGTATCATTGGTTGGTTATAAAAAGAGAAACAAAATAATTTTTTATATGATAACAAAAAACGCGGATAAATAAGTTCGCGTTTTTTTGTTTTGCGACGGTTGATTTTTTGTTGATTCTGTGATATTTTGTGAAATATGATGAAAAAAAAGATCAATAAATTCAGCTCGTTTTTATTGGAATTAAAAAAGGATTTATTGGCGACTGATAAGCAATGGAATACTTGGTTAAAGAAAAACAAAAGTTTTGCCAATCGCGAAAGAATTATCATTGGCGCGATTTTGACCCAAAACACCAGTTGGCAAAATGTGGAAAAAGCGTTGTCTAATTTGCGTAAAAACAAATTATTGAATTTAAAAAAGATCGGCAATCTTACAACAAGAGAATTTATTGATCTAAAAAAGCAAATTCGTCCAGCCGGTTTTTTTAACGCCAAAGCGAATTATCTGCGAAATGTGGCGAATTTTTTTCAACAAAACGGCGGAGTGAAACGGGTTATAAAAACAAATGACGATCGGCAATTAAGACAAGCTTTGTTGAAAATAAAAGGGATCGGTCGCGAAACCGCGGACAGTATTTTGAACTACGCTTTGGATAAAAATTTTTTTGTCATTGATAAATACACCAAAAGGTTTTGTCTTCAAAAAAAAATTACGAAAATAACCGATTACGAAAAACTCCGTGCCTTATTTGAAAAAAATTTGCCTAGAGATTTTAGAGCGTATCAGAAATTTCATGCTTTGATTGTGCAGGAAGAGAAACACAACTGACCAAGAAACAATGAGCAAGGAACAATTGAACAAAAGAACAAAAGAGCAAGGAATAATTTTTAAATTTCGCCTGCCTGCCGGTAGGCAGGTAGATTAGCAGTATTAGTATTAATTATTGAAATATTCGCAGAAAAAATATGATCAAATTAAAAATTGAAAAACTGGTTTTCGGAGGCAAAGCTTTGGCCCGTCAAGATGGTAAAGTCTATTTTGTCAATGGCGCTTTGCCCGGAGAATCGGTTGAAGTTGAAATAACCAAAGATGGCAAGAACTTCGCTGATGCGAGAACAGTGAAAATTTTAAAACCCAGTAAATTTCGCGTTGAGCCAAAAGAGGATCATTATCGCAGTTGCAGTCCGTGGCAAATTTTAGATTTTGCGGAAGAAAATAAAATCAAAAAACAAATCGTGGTGGAGACTTTTCAACGTTTTGCGAAAATTGATTTGCCGGATTTTTTAATTGTTTCTGATGATCGTGATTATCATTATCGCAACAAAATTGAGTTTAATTTTATTACGGAAAATAATCAGTTGGAATATGGGATTTTTGAATCAGGAAGTAATGATTTGCAAATTATTGACGGTTGCGAATTGGCTTCTGTGGAAATAAACAAATCAGCCGAGTCGTTTCTGATTTTTTTGAATAAAACAAGCATCCCGAAAAATATTTTTAAAAAAATAATTTTTCGCAGTAATTCTGAAGGGCAAGTTTTGGCAGCCGTTTTTGTGAAAGAAAAAACAGGTTTGGAAAAATTTAAATTGCCGAGTTGCTTATCCGGAGTTGTTTTTTACCAAGATGATGGCATCGAAACAAAAAAGATATTCAATGTCGGATTGAATGCTTTGACCGAAGATATCAATAACACTATTTTGAAATTTGGCGTTAATTCTTTTTTTCAAATAAATACGCCGATTTTTCAAAACGCGTTAAATGATATTGCCGAATTTTTGACAACCAAAGATGTTGTTTTGGATTTTTATTCAGGAGTTGGCGCGGTTGCTTTGTCTTTGGCGGATAAATTTAAATCCGCGCAATTGGTGGAAATCAATGCCGAGGCCGTTGAATTTGCCAGAGAAAATATTGATAAGAACAGTTTGAATAATTGTCAAATGGAAAAATCCTCAGCCGAAGTTGCCAAAAAGTTTATTGATAACAAAAAAGTTTTGCTTGTTGATCCGCCAAGAATTGGTTTGGATAAAGAATTGATTGTCAAGATTTTAAAAGAATTGCCGCCAAAAATAATTTATCTTTCTTGCGACCAAGCGACGCAAGCGCGCGATTTTAATTTGTTAAAAGAACATTACGAAATTTCTTTTTTTCGCGCTTACAATTTTTTTCCGCATACGCCGCATGTTGAAAGTTTGCTGGTTTTATCTAAAAAACAACCGACCTCCGCCAAAGGCGGATCCGCCACTGGCGGGAACTGACCAACCGACCAAGGAACAAGGAGCAATGAGCAATCGGAATTCGCAGCACTCGTATTGATATTATTCGTAGATTAGCAATATTCGTATTTTAATTATTAGTTTAGTAGCATTTGTAGAAATAGATTCGTAGTATTAGCAGACAATAACTTTATGAAATTTATAGACTTTAAAAACTTTATAAACTCTCACGGCCTCTTCGCCGTCAACAAACCAAAAGGCCCGTCATCTTTTAAAATTATCGCCCAGTTGCGAAAATTAACCGGCGAAAAAAGAATCGGCCACGCCGGAACGTTGGATCCGCTCGCCAGCGGTGTTTTGGTTGTGGCCGTTGGCCGAGAAAATACCAAAAAAATAAATGAATTTGTAAAAAAAGAAAAAGAGTATTTGGTGACAATAAAATTCGGCTTGACCAGCAACACGGACGATGAAGAAGGTGAAAAAACGGTTGTTAGTTTTTTTCGTGAGATTCCGACAGTTTTGGAAATTGAAAATATTTTAAAAAGTTTTATCGGGGAAATTCAACAAGTTCCGCCGATTTTCAGCGCTATTAAAATCAATGGTCAAAAAGCTTATGATTTGGCAAGGAAAAACAAATCTGTGGAAATGAAATCGCGAACAGTTTTGATCAAGGATATTAAAATTGAAAAATATAATTGGCCGATTTTGATAATTAAAGTCACCTGCGGGCCGGGTGTTTATATGAGAGCATTGGCGCGCGATTTGGGAGAAAAATTGGGCGTCGGCGGTTATATGGCTGATTTGGTAAGAACCAGAGTGGGTGATTTTACAATAGAAAAGAGTCTAAATTTAGAAAAAAAATAAGTTTGCATATTGAAAAAATATAAATTTTTTGTATAATGTTTTTTTGTGTTTATAAGGGAGGGGAGAAATGCAGTTATTGCTTACATTAGCGGTTATTTGTTTTGCCATTTGTTTTTTTGTTCTTATTATTTTGTTCGTTAATAAATGGATGAAAAATTATTTGCGTTTTCAAATTTTGATGACGTTGGCGGAAAAAGAAAAAGGATTAGGCGATAAATTTTGGGAGTTGATTAATGATTTTGACGTAATGAGCGAAAAACAGACAAAATTGGTAAAAAGCATTTTGGGTGATTTGTTATCTGAAGGGAAAATAGTTGCAGAAAAATTAAATTTTGGCAAAATCAATTCTTTGTCAAAAATATTGCGCGATTGTCGGCTTACCGATATGGGCCGATCGGAATTGATTGAAGTGATCAGCAAAGAAAAAAGGCCGGTCATTGAATAACGATTTACTCGGATAAATATCCGAGTTTTTTTTGTAACAAAAAACGACTTATTGCCGTTTTTATTTTTTATTATTGTAGTTTTCTTGATTTTTTTTGAAAATTTATGGCAAAGCGATGCGCCTCGTCTCTTACCGCAATCAGTGTCTTTTTGTTTTCTTTGATCCATCCTTTTAATTTTTCATCGGTGGTAAAAAAGGTTTCATTTTTTCTCGTTGGACCTTTAGCCAGCGAGACAATCGGGATTTTTATTTTGAAAGAGTTTAAAACGTTTTTTGCGGCATTGATTTGCGGCAGTCCGCCATCAATAAGAAACAAGTCGGGTAGCGGCCAGTCGTTTTTTAACCGTCTGGTCAAAACTTCTTTTAAACAGTCAACGTCGCTTTGTGTTTTTTGAAATTTAATTTTAAAGAGACGATAATTTTTTTTGTCCGGCTGATTATTAAAAAATTTGACCATTGAGCCGACCAATCCGCTGTTGCCAAAATTGGAAATATCATAACCTTCAATTGTTTTGATTTTATTTTCTGCAAACTGTTCGTTTTCAAAAAACGAACGATTCAAAAGGGCCAAGTCTTGAATTTTTTTCAAATGAAAAATTTGATTGCGCAAAACGGCCGCGTCTTCAAAACTTTTTTCTTGTGAGAGTTTTTGCATTTTTTTTTCAAAATCACGCAGAATTTTTTTCTTTTCTCCCGACAAAAAAAGTATAAGTGGTTTAACAACTCGTTGTTGATATTCTTTTTTGGAAATCAATCCTTGACAAACACCAAGACATTCATCAATTTGTCTATAAAAGCACGGTTTGCCGGAATTAGGTTGGCAGGTTCTATAAAAAAATAAACGACGCAAAAGTTTTAAAATCGTTTTGGTATTTAATCCGGGAAACGGTCCGAATATTTTTTTGAATTTTATTTTCAAATCTATTTTTTGGCCAAGATTATGCAAATCATGTTCACGAATTGTTGACAAAGTGGGGAAATCTTCGTTGGTGATCACTAAATAATTCCAACTTTTGTCATCTTTGCCGAGGACATTGTATTTCGGTTGAAATTTTTTGATATAAATCGCTTCCAAAATAATCGCTTCCAAAACAGAGTCGGTAATTTTGAACTCAATTTGCGTGATTTCAGCAATCATTTGTTCAATCGGTCGGAGATTTTTGTTGGAATTGGAAAAATAACTTTTGACGCGATCTTTTAATGAGGTTGCTTTGCCTACATAGATCAACTTTTTATTTTCGTTAAAAAAAAGATATATGCCCGGTTGATCGGGCAGTTTTGCTAAATTAAAATTGTCTTTGCTTTTCTTTTTCATAATAAAAGATTACCTTTTTTGTGTGTTTTTGTCAAAATAATGTTTTGAAAATTTATCTAAATTTACTACTGTGGATAACTCTTAAAAATCACTGCTGAATTTGCGGTTTTTTTGTTTGGGTCTGCATCTTTTTCATAGTTGTTTTTGTCTAAATTTAAATTTGTTTAATTGGTCAGTTGGTCGGTTGGTCAGTTGAAAATCACACCACAATTGTCATTATTTTTTCTTTCTGTTTTATAATGGTTTTGTATGCAAAGAATTACCACAACTCAAATAATGCAAAAACTCATTGATATGGATGAGCGTTACGAAAAACGTTTTGCCACTATTGATGCGCGTTTTGATAAACAAGATGAACGTTTTGCTAAGCAAGATGCGCGTTTTGATAAACAAGATGAACGTTTTGCCAAGCAAGATGAACGTTTTGATAAACAAGATGAACGTTTTGCCAAGCAAGATGAACGTTTTGATAAACAAGACGAGCGCTTTGATAAGCAGGACAGAAGATTTTGCAGAATTGAAAAAAAATTGGCGTACCATGATGAAATGTTTACGCGTATTATTGCGAAATTAGTAGAGCATGATGAGCAGTTTGTACAAATAAAAAATGAGATGGCAACGAAAAAAGATTTCAATATGCTGCTTAATCGATTTGACGAAATGTTGGTTTTGTTCAAGAAACGAGATCTGGAAATGGCATCATTAGCTTACAACCAAGGGTTAATAAATAAGCGAGTGGAAGTCTTAGAAAAAATCGTTTTATAAAAAACAGCCTGAATTGAAAGGTTGTTTTTTATTTTGAAAAAATGCGTTTTTTTGCTATAATATACTTAATGTTTTTTATGTTTAATTTGATTTTATCTATGACAATTTGGGACAACATTTATAAAAATTATCAAAAAGGTGGCGAAGCTTGGGCGTCTCTTTCGGATGAGATTATTCCGGATTTTAAAGACTTTTTGGAACAAAATAATTTTTTCCAAAAAACTGTTTTTGATATCGGTTGCGGCACAGGTTATTATTTAAAATTTTTACAGTTATTAGGATTCAAAGTCGCCGGAATTGATTCGAGTGAAACTGCCGTTGATATTACTAAAAAAAATTTAAATCAAGAAGCTGATATTTTTTGTGCGGATATGTTTGATTTTGTTATACCAAAGGATCGCTATGATTTGATAATTTCCATTGCCGCCATTCATCATGGCAAAAAAGAACAAATAAAAAGTGTGATTGATGGAGTTTATTTTTCATTGTTGTCGGAAGGCAAAATTTTTATTACTTTGCCAAATTTTGAAAGCAGTAATTTTTGGGAGACTTTTAAAAATCATGAAAAAATAGGAGACGGAATTTTTGCTCCGCTTGATGGACCGGAAAAAGGTTTGGCTCACAGTTTTTTTACTAGAGAAGAAGTTACTAAATTATTTGCAAATTTTCGAAATTTAAAAATGATTCTTGATGAACGAGGAAGATGGCAAATTTCCGCAATTAAATAAATTTTTTAAAATTTTATGCGTCTGTGGTCGATTCATCCCAAATATTTGGACAAAAAGGGTTTGTTGGCCGTTTGGCGAGAGGCTCTTTTGGCGCAAAAAGTTTTGTCCGGACAAACCAAGGGATACAAAAATCATCCGCAGCTGGTTCGTTTCAAGAAGACTGAAAATCCATTGTTTTACCTTGGCGCCTATTTGGCAGAAATTGCTGTGGAAGCAAAGAACCGCAGGTATAAGTTTGATAATTCAAAAATTTTATTTCTAAAAAAATTGAAGAAAAAAATAACCGTCACTGCTGGGCAAGTTGATTATGAGTGGACTCATTTAAAAAATAAAGTATTGAAACGAGATTTAACGCATCATGAAAAGTTGAGTGGGCATTTATCTATTGAAGTAAATCCTGTTTTTAAAATTATTAATGGAGCTATTGAAAATTGGGAAAAATATGCGAAGAAATAAACATAAAATTTTTATTGGTTGCCGAGAATTTTGTCAATTGTCTTTTTGTTGTTTATGTTGTTAATGTCGTTGGATTATTTTGAACCGATATTGACAAAAAAACAGTAGATTATCGGTTTTTTTGAACGGTTGGTTATTTTTAAAAAATATTGATAAAAAAATAATTGAAGGTGAAGATAGTTAGCAAGATTTTGCTTTTTGAAATTTGTGATTTGTGGTATAATTTGTACATATGAATAATGAGTACTTGATTTATTTTGGTCTTTTGGCTTTTGGAGCTTTTTTATTTTACAAAAATAAAGGGTCAATAAAACCATTGGCTAATTTTAAAGTTTTAAGCAATTTTACCGATGATTTGACCGCAAAAGCGCAACGTGGTGAACTTGATCCGGTTATCGGTCGGGAATATGAAATTGAAAGATTGGTGCAAATTTTGAGCCGTCGTTTGAAGAACAATCCTTTGTTGATTGGTGAAGCTGGCGTTGGCAAAACGGCGATTGTGGAAGGTTTGGCCTTGCGAATCATCACAGGGGATGTCCCTTCATCTTTGCAAAATAAGAAAATTTTTAAAATAAATTTGGCTGATGTGATGAGCGATACTAAATATAGAGGTGAATTGGAACAAAGAATCAAGTCAATTGTAGATGAAGTAATTTCCTCAAAAAGGGAAATTATTTTATTCGTAGATGAGATTCAAACTTTGATTCAAACTAAAGGGACTGAAGGAGCGATGAATGCCAGCGATATAATCAAGCCGGCTTTGGCGCGCGGTGATTTGCAATTAATCGGTGCTACCACCACCGAGGAATTTCATGAATATTTGGAAAAGGATAGCGCTTTTTTGCGTCGTTTTCAACTTGTTGAAGTAAAAGAGCCGTCAGTTGAACAAACAATTGAGATTTTGCATGGACTGAAAAAACAGTACGAAGATCACCACGCCGTTAAATTTAGCGATCAAGCCATTTTGATGGCCGTTGAGTTGTCAAACAAATATATCAAAAATAGACAACAGCCTGATAAATCTATTGATTTGTTGGACGAAGCCGGTGTGTATGTTAATTTTCGTGAAAATGATTTACCGGACAGTTCATTAAAATTGATACGCGCGGCCGCGGATGAAGTTCATCGTCGCATCAAGAAAGCACCGATTGAAATTCAAAATTTGATGGTTCAATTGGAAAAATTGAAAAAATTTCAACAATCATCAAAAAGAGAATTGGCCAAAAAAAATATTGAACAAGAAATTTTAAAACTTACTGCGGAAATAGAAAATCAAGAAAGAATTTTGCAAAAAAGGCGTTTTCAAAATTCTTTGCCTATTGTGCAAGCTATGGACATCAAACATGTTTTTACGTTGATTATAAATAAAAATAATAAATTGTAAATATGAAAACTATGATAAAGTCAAAAATAGGTTCAAAAGTTGTCGCCGCCGTGGCGACCGTGGCGATATTGGCCGGAGTCGCAGGAGTGATGAATGAATTAGCCAAAGCCCGGGGCTTTGCTTTTGGTTGGCCAATTATTGTGAAAACCGCAACGAAAACCGGGACAAAAACGTCGACGGCGGTAAAAACTCCGACGAAGACAAATGTAAAGCCAAAAATGATAAAAACAAATATTAAAAATTGGCAATTGAAAATTAAAACAACGACAAAATAAGTTTTATGAATTTGGTGCGGAATATTTATAATTATCTGATTTTGGGGATGGCTATGGCCATCCCTTTTCTGGTTTTTAGTGTCTTTGAAAATGGTTATGAATTTCCCAAAATTTTGATTTTTAAAGTCAGTGTTTGTTTTTTGTTTGGTTTGAAATTATTGGAATTAAAAAGTTGGCGGAATCTTGGTTTGTGGTTGAATAATTTGTTTTCCAAAAAAAGAAAAGCAACATTGATTTTACTTTTGTTATTTATTATTGCCCAAATTAGCTCCATTATTTTTTCCATAGATAAAGCAAGAAGCTTTTGGGGAAGTCCGGAGCGATGGTGGGGACTGACCACGCAAATCCCTTTTGTTATATTTTTATTTTTGTTGTTTGATTTTTTTTCACAAGCAAAAAATAGCAAAAATTTTTTTTTAGTGATCAGCTTTTCGGCTGTAGTGATGTCAATTTTTGCGATCGTGCAAAGGCTAGGATATGTCGGAGATAATTTTGTTTATACCAGAGGTTTTGCTTTGCCCAGACCCGACGGAACTCTCGGCCATCCCAATTATTTGGGAACATATTTGGCCATGGTTTTGTCCGTGTTGTATTATTTTTTATTTTTTATAAAAAGGAAAATTGGCAAAGTCTTTTGTTTTTTAGGTGTTTTTTTGATTTTAATCGCTTTGCATAATACGATAAATCGCGGCGGATATTTGGCCGCATATTTTTCTGCGGTTTTATTTTTTATATATTATTTTTGTAGAATATCCGGCAGTAAAGACCGATTTCAAAAAGCTTTGTTGTCTTTTTTGTTTGCCACTTTGATTTTTATTTCTTTTTGGACCGGTTTGTTTTTGCCAAAAGGACAAGCGCCGAGTGAGCAAAATTTTGGTGAAGGATCAATGTTGATTAGGTTTTTGGATATGGGTGCAGCCTCGGATTTTTTTTATCAAAGACCTTTTTTCGGTTATGGCGCGGAAAATTATTTATTGCTTTATGAAAAACGAGACAAATGGTCGATTGAACAAAAGATAGATAATCATCCGTCGGACAGAGTGCATAATTGGTTTTTTGATAATTTGATAAACTTTGGTTTATTTGGGGTGATAGCCATTTCCTTTTTTTGGTTAAGTATTTTGCAGAATGTTTTTTTGAAATTAAAAAGCAAAACCGAAAAATTGAAGGGTTTGTTGTGTTTATCCGTTTTTACGGCTTATTTGACCGCGTTGCAATTTCATTTTGACACGTTGGTTTCAACTTTTTTGCTTTATTCTTTTTTTGCTTACTGTTTGTCTGATGAAGAATCATTTGTTTTTCAGGAAGACAAACAACGATTATCTATTTTGATTTTAAGTTTAGCTGGAATTTTTTTTGGGATATTTTTGTTGGTGATTTGTTTGATGTAAAATAAAAAAAACGGCAGACTCCGCCGATTTTTTTATTTTTGCAAACTATTTCAAAATATTGCGCAAATATTTTCCTGTCCAGCTGTCGCCGTAGCGTGCCAGTTCTTCCGGTGTCCCGGCTTTGACCAGTTCACCGCCTTTATCTCCTCCTTCCGGTCCAAGATCAATGAGCCAATCCGCGCATTTGATTACATCCAAATTGTGTTCAATCACCATAACCGTGTTGCCTTGGGAAACGATTTGTTGCAAAATTTCAATCAATTTTTTTACATCATCATAATGTAAGCCGGTGGTTGGTTCGTCCAACAAATACAAAGTTTTTGTGGTGCTGTGTTTGGCCAATTCTTTGCTTAGTTTAATTCTTTGAGCCTCACCGCCGGAGAGCGTGGTAGCGCTTTGGCCGAGCGTTAAATATTCCAAACCGACTTCGCTTAACATTTTCAATTTATCAAAAATAAACGGAATATCGCGAAAAAATTCTTTGGCTTCGGCGATCGTCATTTCCAAAATATCGGCGATATTTTTATTTTTGTAATGCACTTGCAAAGTTTCACGCGTAAATCTTTTTCCTTTGCAGACATCGCATTTTACTTCCACTGTTGGTAAAAAATGCATTTCAATTTCAATCGTGCCGCGACCTTCGCAATGTTCGCAACGTCCGCCCGGTCGGTTAAAACTGAAACGGCCAGTTTTGTAACCGTGGATTTTCGCTTCGGCCGTTGAGGCGAATATTTCTCTGATATAATCAAAAGTTTTGGTGTAAGTTGCCGGATTTGATCGGGGAGTTCGTCCGATGGGTGATTGATCAATTTTAATTATTTTATCAATATTATCCAAACCGGAAATGCTTTGGCATTGGCCGGTCGGTTTGTTCATGCGAAAAAGTTTGTTACGCGCGTTTTTGTAAAGAACATCGTGCATTAATGTGGACTTGCCGGAGCCGCTGACACCGGTTAGACAAACCAGTCGGCGCAACGGGATTTCCACATTGATATTTTTCAAATTATGTTCGCGCGCCCCGACAATTTTTATTTTTGACGTTTTAATGTCAACCTTGCGTCTGATTTTTGGTATTTCAACTTTTAATTCATTACGCAAATATTTTCCGGTCAAAGAATTTTTGGCGGATCCTTGCGTTTCGCAATCAAAAATATTTTTTGGCATTGTCTTTTTGGGGTCAAGCAAATTTTCCAGCGGTCCGTTAAAAGTTATTTGGCCGCCGTTTTTGCCGGCGCCCGGTCCGATATCCACCAACCAATCCGCTTCCAAAATTGTATTTTCGTCATGTTCAACGACAATAATGGTATTGCCGATATCGCAAAGTTGGCGCAAAGTTTTTACCAAACGATCATTGTCACGTTGGTGCAACCCGATGGTTGGTTCGTCAAGAACATAAAGAGCACCAACTAATTTTGTCCCAACTTGCGAGGCCAAACGAATTCTTTGCGCTTCACCGCCGGACAATGTTCCCGCGGTGCGATTTAAATTCAAATAATGCAACCCGACATCAAGCATGAATTGCATGCGGTTGTTAATTTCATTTAAAATCACCGCGCAAATTTCGGTTTGTTTTGCTGTTAAACTTTTTTCCAAAAGCGCAAAATACTGTTTTGCGGAATCAATGGTCAGTTGCGTTATTTCAAAAATATTTTTGTCTAGCAATTTCACGGCCAAGGCGTTTTCGTTTAATCTTTTTCCCTGACATTTTGGGCAAACTTCTTCGGAAAAAAGTTCTTTTGTCCCCAGTCCGGTGCAAGATTGGCAATAACCATAAGGGCTGTTGAAACTAAAAAGTCGGGGCTCAATTTCCGGAAAAGTGAAATCATCGTTGGGGCAAGAAAATTCAGTACTGAAAGTTTTTTCTTCTCCATCCGGAAAAATTATTGAAACAAAATCATTGCCCAATTCCAGCGCGTTTTCCAATGCTTCGTTTAATCGTTGTCTTACGGTGGGACTTTCTTCAATCGCTTCCGGCACAACCAAACTTACTTTATCTATAATGATTTCAATGGTATGTTTTTTATTTTTGTCCAATAAAATTTGTTCGCTTAACTTTTTCATTTTGCCATCAATGCGCGCTTCGTTATAACCGTTGTTGTAAATGTCATAAAGCATTTGGTGATATTCGCCTTTGCGGCCACGAACAATCGGGGCAATAACCGTAATTGTCGGCAATTTTATTTTGGTGTTTTTTACTTTTTCCAAAATATTCGTCATGATTTCATCCGCGGACGATTTTTTTAATTTTCTGTCGCAAATAGGACAATGCGGTTCGCCGATTTTGGCAAATAACACGCGCAAATAATCATAAATTTCCGTAATTGTCGCCACGGTGGATCGGGGATTGGCGCTGTGCGCTTTTTGGTCAATAGAAATGGCGGGGGACAAGCCGGTGATTTCTTCCACGTTTGGTTTTTGCATGCCGCCGAGAAATTGTCGAGCGTAAGATGATAAACTTTCTATATATCTTCGTTGACCCTCGGCAAAAATGGTATCAAAAGCCAGACTGGATTTGCCAGAACCGGAAAGTCCGGTAAAGACGATCATTTTGTCGCGTGGAATTTCCAAATTGATATTTTTTAAATTGTGCTCTTTGGCACCTTTGATGGTTATTTTGTTTTGCATAAAAGTAGTTTGTAAAGTTAAAAAGTTTGTAATGTTTATAAAGTAAAATTTTTTTTTCTTTCTTTCTTTATAACTTTATAAACTGTCGGGAACCACAAAACCCCCGCAAAATGATTTACATGGGGGAATACAAGCATTTAAATTATTGTAATGAAAATTTTCTATTATGTCAATCGTAAAAAATAAAAAAACCGTTTTTATTTGAACGGTTTTTGATTTGTTTTTTATTTTTTTTACTAATCATTTTATTCCGAATTGTCGGAATAAATAACGAAGGAAGTTTTCGTAAGTGGCTTTTTTTAGAAATGATTCTATAACCAAAAGTTCTTGCTTGTCCGCAGTCTGACGAAAACCAATCCCTTGATCGCTCATTGTTAAAATCGGCGAGTATTGAGTTAAATAAAAAGGATTGCCTTTTTGCTCCATTATTTTTTTTAGATAAGTTTGAAATTTTTCCGAGGCAAAAATCCAAGAAGCGAAATTTTTGTTGAATTTTTCTGCTAAATCAATAACCGACTTTCTGATTTCGTCAAAACTGCGTTCCGCGCAATCTTGTCTCTTTTCATAATCCTCCTTGGTCGCTAAAAATTTTTCATCAAAAAAAGTAATGGCTGAATTCATTTGGGCTCCTTTTTTAAATGAACAAGAACAGTTAATATTCTAGGTCATTCCAAAAAAAATGTAAAGAAAAGTTTGATTTGAAAAAATATTTTGTTATAATAAAATATATGTCAAAAGTGTTTGAATCAATTCAGCAAGGGATAGAAAAAATGATTGGTCGCAAAGAACGAGTTGATTTTCGCAATCGGGTGAAGGATTTTGCCACGCGCAATGGTGTTAATTTAAATTTGGCTGAAAAGCAAATTTTTAAAAAATATTTGGATGGTTATTCTTTGCTTTATCGGAGAGATGGTTTTGTTGATTCTGGCAATAAATTTTGGAGTGATTTAAAAGGCGGTTTTGACGAAACGGTTTATCCTGATTTGCAAGAAAGAATAAAACAAGCGGCCGATTTTGGCTCCGGTCATTTGCGGAATATTCCGCCGCAATTGATTTTGCCGAGAGAATTGACGCAAATTGAAAGATATTTTTCGCAAAAATATAATGGTCAAAAACCGGAAAATTTGGTTTGCCAAGAAGTGGCCGCGGAGATGAAAGCTTTGCAGTATGTTTTGAATCGTTTTTCCGTTGATTTAAACGGACATTTGCACAACTCCGCCAGTTTGGCTGATTTTTTGGCTACCAATCAAGCAGCGGCCGCGGATTTGGGTTTGATTTTTAAACTTAATGAATTGATAAAAAAACATGAAAAGCATTTTTCCAACAAGTTGGCTTTTGAAAAAGAAAAAGAAAATTTGAAAAATATCGGCAAGGAAGCGATTACTCAAATGTTTTGGCAAATGCCGATTGATTGGCTTACTTCGGCTGTGAAAAATTCTTGGAAAATGATGCAAAGAAGAGAATTGGCGCCATTCGGCAGTTTTGTCAAAGACGCCTTGTCCAGTTTGGGCAAAAGCGCCAAGTTGTTTGGCAAAACTTTTTCTTCAAGTATCAAGCTTTTGCTCGTATATTTTCAAACTTTGAAAAAATGATTTATGTCCGATGAAATAAAAAATTTGATTCAAGAGTCTTTTTTGCGCGACGAAGCGAAAAGAGAACTTTTGCGTTTGTTGGAATTGGGCGATTGGCAAAATTTTTGGCCGGCTTTTAATCAAAGTTTGATTGAAGAATTGCAAAAAAGACAAAATCGCACAAATGAGGTTATAGAAAAATATGAAAAGGAGTTAAAGAAAATGGAAAATGATTTTGTGAAAGAAAGTGAAAAATTGCAAAATTATTTTAATGAGCAATCGCTGAATGTTTCAACCGTTGACTTAAAAACCAAAGAGGAAATTTGGGAGAAATATTATTCAGCTCGGGAGGAATTACAAAAATCTTTTAAACAAAAAATGAGTCAAACTTTGCAAACCATACTTTTGACCGAGGATGCGAGGATGTTTGATTAAAAAAAAATAAATAAAAAAGCTCCGTTTTTGACGGAGCTTTTTTGAATGTTATTTTTTGTGTTTCATTTTTTTTGTCAACGCACTGATTTCATCGCGTAAAATTGTCGCCAGTTCAAATTCCAAATTTTCCGCCGCTTGGCGCATTAATTTTTCTTTTTCTTTAATAATTATTTCCAGCGGACGCGCATCTCCCAGAATATCCATTTCCGCAATTTTTGAGGTATTATTTCTTTTATTTTGGTCAGTTGTTCCTTGTTTCTTGCTCCTTGTCCCTTGTTTCTTGTCTTTCAAATGCAATCCAAAATCTTCCAAAATATTTTTTATCGCTTTTTCAATTGTTTTTGGCGTGATGTTGTTCTTTTTATTGTAAGCTAATTGAATTTGTCGGCGACGATTGGTCTCGGTCAACGCTTTTTTGATTGAATCCGTTATTTTGTCCGCGTAAATGACCACTTGGCCGTTGACATTTCTGGCCGCGCGACCGATGGTTTGGATCAAACTTGTTTCCGAACGCAAAAAGCCTTCTTTGTCGCCGTCCAAAATCGCTACCAAAGATACTTCTGGCATGTCTAATCCTTCGCGCAACAAGTTGACGCCGACAATGACATCCGTTTCGCCTCGGCGCAGATCAGTGATAATTTGAATTCTTTCCAAAGTATCAATATCGCTGTGCAAATAACTTACTTTGATTTTTTTCTTTTTTAAATAATCGGTCAAATCTTCGGCCATTTTTTTTGTCAAGGTCGTTACCAAAACGCGTTCATTGTTTTTGATTCGTTGTTCAATTCGTTCCAACAAATCTTCAATTTGCGATTTTTCAGTTCCTCCAACAACCGGTTTTATGATAATTTCCGGATCAACCAAACCGGTCGGTCTGACGATCTGTTCAACAATTTGTTGGCTGTTTTCAAATTCATAATCGCTTGGCGTGGCTGAAGTGAAAATCATTTGACCGATTTTATTTTCAAATTCCGCAAATTTTAACGGCCGATTGTCGCGACAGCTGGGTAATCGGAAACCGTGTTCCACCAAGGAGGCTTTGCGACTTTTGTCGCCAAAATACATTCCGCGAATTTGCGGAATCGTTACATGCGATTCATCTATTACGGTTAAAAATTCTTTGGTACCGCGCGCAAAATAATCAAGCAAAGTGAACGGCGCTTCGCCCGGTTGTCGTTCGTCAAAATAGCGCGAATAATTTTCAATGCCATTGCAATAGCCGAGATTTTTTATCAATTCCAAATCATATTTAACTCGCCTGGATAATCTTTCGTATTCCAAAACTTTTTTTTGTTTTTTTAAAATTTTTAATTGTTCGGTTAAATCTTTTTCAATTTGCGCCAGCGCTTTTTCTTTTGCTTCCGCACCAGCAATATAATGTTTGGCTGGGAAGAACCAGGCGTCCGCTAATTCTTTTAAAAATTTTCTGGAAACGGGATCAATCAGCTGAATTTCTTCAATCGTTTCGTCAATCGTCAAACGATAAATTTTTTCTTCGTTGACCGGCATTATTTCCAAAACTTGTCCGTGCAAACGGAATTGACCTCGTCGCAAATCGGCATTAGTTCTTTCAAAATGCATTTCAATCAACTGCTCGGAAAGTTGCCGGCGATCCAGTTTTTGATTTTTCGTCAAATGTAAGACGATTTTTTCATATTCTTTTGGCGAACCCAACCCGTAAATGGCGGAAACGGAGGCGACAATAATAACATCGTCGCGAGTCAAAAGAGCTTGCGTGCAAGCGTGACGCAGTCGGTCTATTTCACCATTGATCTGCGCTTCTTTTTCAATAAAAGTGTCGGAGTTTGGCAAATACGCTTCCGGTTGATAATAGTCATAATAACTGACAAAATATTCCACCGCGTTGTCCGGAAAAAATTCGCGAAATTCATTGCATAATTGCGCGGCCAGAGTTTTGTTGTGCGCGATTACCAGAGTCGGTTTTTGAATTTTTTCTATGACATTGGCCATGGTAAAAGTTTTTCCCGAACCGGTAACGCCGAGCAACGTTTGTTTGGCGTATTTTTTTTGCAAACCAAAAACCAGTTGATCAATGGCTTTTGGTTGATCGCCGGACGGCTCATATTTTGCTTTTAAAACAAAGGGCATAAATTCATTTATAACATAATCATACAATAAAAAAAACGCTTAATAAAAAAATCATTGGTGTTTGGCAAAAATAATTTTTTTATTAAACATTTTTTGTGACGATTTTGGAAATTGACTGGTGGGCCGGGAAGGATTCGCACCTTCGAAGGCGTAAGCCAGCAGATTTACAGTCTGCCCCATTTGACTGCTTTGGTACCGACCCATGAATTGTTAACTTGCAAAATAATACTAACATGAAATAAAAAAGTTTTCAAGCGAATTTTGCGTTTTTTTATGCAAAAAGGGGACTCTTGCCAAAATCAAAAGGTTATGTTATCATCTTTTTGTATTAATTTACTATTAAATCTCATACTTTCAAAAGTTGATTTTTCAATTATAATTACCGTTCCTGCTTTTGCTCGGCAAAAGTCGCGGTGATTGGAAAGTAGCGGAAAAAGGAAACAATTTATGCAAATTCCAAGTCTAGAAGACTTAATGAAGTCCGGTGTTCATTTTGGACACCAAAAATCAAAGTGGCATCCAAAGATGGCGCCTTTTATTTTTACCGAAAAAAACGGCATCCACATTATCAATTTGGAAAAAACTCAAAAGCAATTGGAAACCGCGCTTAATTTTGTCAAAGGAACAGTAGCCAATGGGGGAACGATTTTATTTCTCGGAACAAAAAAACAGGCCAAAAATTTGGTTCGCGAAGCGGCCGTGGCTTGCAATATGCCTTATGTGGTTAATCGTTGGCTCGGCGGAACTTTGACCAATGCGGCTTCTGTTTTTAACACGATTAAGAGATATCGCAAATTAAAAGATGAAAAAGCCACCGGAGCGTGGGAAAAATATACCAAAAAAGAACGCGTTTTGATTGACAAAGAAATTATAAAATTAGAAACATTGGTCGGCGGTATGGAAAAATTGACAAAAATTCCAAATGCGATTTTTATTGTTGATATCAAAACTGAAAAAACGGCTTTGGCCGAAGCGAATCGTTGTCATGTTCCATTGGTGGCTGTTTGCGATTCCAATGTCAATCCGGAATTAATTGAATATCCGATTTCTGGCAATGATGACGCGGTAAGCTCAATCAAACTTTTGGTTAATTTGGTTTGCGACGCCGTTTTGGAGGGTCAAAAAGAATTAACTGCTAAATCAGTGGAAGTGAAGAAGTAATTGAGAATCCGTTGAGTAAAGGAACAATTGAACAAATGAACCACAAAGTGGTCCCGTTGGGACAATTGAACAACTTTACAAACTTTATAAACTTTATAAACTTTTTATATGTCATCAATTGAATTAATTACAAAATTAAGAAATCAAACCGGTGGCGGCATGATGGATTGCAAAAAGGCGCTGGATGAAGCCAATGACGACTATGAAAAAGCCGTTGATATTTTGCGCCAAAGAGGAGAAATCAAGGCGGCCAAAAAATCCGCGGAACGCGAAACAAAAGATGGTTTGGTTTATTCATATATCCATTCCAATTACAAAGCCGGAGCCATGATTTCTTTGCTTTGCGAAACTGATTTTGTGGCCAAAACAGATGATTTTAAAAAATTGGCTCATGAATTGGCTATGCAAATCGTGGCCATGAATCCTGAATATTTGACTCCGGATAAAATTCCGGCCGAAGTTTTGGAACGAGAAAAATCAGTTTATCGCGAGCAACTTTTGGCTGAAGGAAAAAAAGAAGAAATGTTGGAAAAAATAATGGAAGGCAAGTTGAATAAATTTTATGCGGAAGTTTGTCTTTTAAAGCAACAATATATCAAAGATGACGCGAAGACGATTGAATCTTTGATTAATGAAATGATTGTTAAAACAGGAGAAAAAATTGAAATCGGTAAATTTGTCAGATTTCAAATATAAATTTATGCGTGTCGCTGAAATACAGTTTGCGCCTTGGGACAAAATTTATTATTTCAGCTTTGGCGAGGGGCAAAATTTTGCGGTTGGCGAACATGTGATCGTGGAAACGAAATTAGGCTTGGAGATTGGCAAAATTTTGGGATTTATTGACCTTGCGCCGGAAAAAGAATCCGTTTTGGCGGAGCCGATCAAGCCGATTTTGCGTCAAGCGACAAAAGATGATTTTGATGTTGTTTTGAATTTGACCCAAAAGCAAAAAAAAGCTTTTGAAGATTGTCACGCGTTGATAAAAAAATTTAATTTGCCGATAAAGCTGGTTGATGTTCATTATACTTTTGATGAATCGCGCATCACTTTTGCTTTTATCGCCGATGGGCGCGTTGATTTTCGCGAATTGTTAAAAGAATTGATTCGGCTTTATCACAAAAATATTCGTTTGCAACAGCTTGGTATTCGCGATGAAATAAAAATCACCGGAGATATTGGATCTTGCGGTCGTAATTTGTGTTGCCAAGCTTTTTATAAAGATTTGGGAAATGTTACTTCCGATTTGGCTGATTTGCAACAAGTCGCGCATCGCGGATCAGATCGTTTGTCCGGCGTTTGTGGTCGTTTGAAATGTTGTTTGACTTATGAAAAAGACTTATACAATAAATTGGCTGATAGTTTGCCGATGATTGGCGAAAAAATAAAAACCAAGCATGGTCGTGGCGAAGTTATCGGTTGGCATGTATTGCGTCAATCGGTGGATGTTTTGTTGGACGATCAAGAAACGATTATAGAAGTTCCGATAAACGAAAAATAAATAAAAATCCGTCTTTTTGACGGATTTTTTGATTGTCTGGTTAAATTTGAAGGATAATGACAAATTTGTTAATTTTATTCAATTTTGTTATAATTTATTAGATAAAAATAATTTAATTACCGGTTAATATGCAACAAGAATTGCAAAAACTTCGCGCAGAAGCGTTGGATGAATTAATGAAAATTTCTGACTTAAATGAATTAGAAAATTTTGAAATTGAATATTTTGGTCGCAAGGATGGCAAATTGAATAATATTTTAAAAGCCTTGAAAGATTTGTCCGCCGAAGAAAAAAAGACAGTCGGCCAATTGGCAAATGAAATTAAAATTGAACTTTTGGAAGTTTTAGAAAACAAAAAAAGCGATTTGCGTTCAATAGGATTAAAAAAACAGCTGGAAAATGAAAAAATTGATTTAACTTTACCCGGCAAAAATTTTTCTGCCGGTTCGTTGAACCCGACTTCTATCGTGCAATACGAATTAGAAGATCTGTTTCGTTCTTTTGGTTTTATTGTCCTTGATGGTCCGGAATTGGAATCGGATTATTATAATTTTGAAGCGTTAAATATTCCGGCAACTCACCCGGCCAGAGATACGCAGGATACTTTTTATATTGAAAGCGATAAAAATGAAAAAATGGTTTTGCGCACTCATACTTCTCCTTTGCAGGTTAGAGCCATGCAAAAATACGGAGCGCCTTTGCGCGCGATTGCTCCGGGTAGAGTTTTTCGCAATGAAGCGCTTGACGCTTCGCATGATAATACTTTTTATCAGTTGGAAGGTTTGATGATAGACAAAAATATTTCCATCGCCAATTTGATCGCGGTGATGAAGTCATTGTTAAAAGGAATTTTGAAAAAAGACGTAAAAATTCGTTTGCGTCCCGGTTTTTTCCCTTTTGTTGAGCCCGGATTTGAATTGGATATCAGCTGCCTTATTTGCGGAGGGCGCGGTTGCAGTGTTTGCAAACAATCAGGCTGGGTGGAACTTTTGCCTTGCGGAATGGTTCATCCCAATGTTTTGCGTGCCGGAGGCGTTGATCCAAAAGAATATTCCGGCTTTGCTTTTGGTTTGGGCTTGACTCGTTTGGTGATGATGCGTTATGGAATTGACAATATTCGTTTAATTAATTCCGGAGATTTGCGTTTTATCAAACAGTTTTAAAATATGGCCAAAAAAACATTTGAACAATTGCCGGAACCGAAAAAAACGAGCAAACCGATTTTTGACAGGGAACATTTTACCAACGAAAGTTTTGCCGAATATCAAGCCAAATGCGAAAAAATGGCCAAAGCGGACAGCTTTGCGGAATTAGTGGAAAATTTATTGAATGAAGTGAAAGATCCGATTATCAGAGAAAGGAAAAAAGAAGTTTTGGATAATTTTGATCTGGATTCTTTTTTGCAAAGAAATATACCAAATCAAAAAGATTTACAGGTTTTTCGCAACTGTTTTCGGGGAATTGTTTTTGAACATTTGGCCAATTGGGAAATGAATGATGAAGAAGAAAACGGCTTGCTCGGAGAATTTATTTTGCGTTGTTTGCACAATCCTCGTTTGCTTGATTTGTCGGAACCGACCATGAAAAATCCGGATCGTCTTGGTGTGGTGATTGATCGTGAACATAACATTGCTTATGTTTCCGGCATGTATGAATGTAAAGTTGGTAAACTTGACGAACGCGCCAAAACGCAGTTTCGTGATTTTTATCATAATATTCAAGCCATTGCCGTTGAATTGAACAAACGTTTGTCTGAATTGAAAGAAAAATATGATTTGGATTTTATTCCGGAAGGCGGTTTGGAATTAAAAACTTTTGAAAGCATGGAAAAATTTGTAGTTGTCCCTTTTGCTCAAAATCGCGCGCAAATTGACAGTCATAGAGATAAAAAAAGAAAGTTGGAAGATCTTGGTTGGCAGTTGAGAACTTCGGTGTTATCCTACGGCGATATTGACGCTATGACAATTTTTATCGGCAACTATTATTTGCAAAACAAAGAAAAATTTGTGAAAAAAAATATCGGGAAGTATGAAAAAGAGGAAGAAATTAAAAGAAGCGATCGTTAAATTTAAAATTTATTATTTTGATTTATCATATGAATATTTCACTTGATTGGTTAAAAAATTACGTGGATTTGCCAAAAAATCTTTTAGCAAAAGATATTGGTTTAAAAATGACCATGGCTACTGTGGAAGTTGACAAAGTTGTTTCATTGGCCGATGCTTTTGAAAAAATAGTTGTCGGACAAATAAAAAAAATCAGTGTTCATCCCAATGCTGATCGGTTGCGTTTGGTGACGGTTGACGTGGGGGAAAAAAATATTGATTTGGTTTGCGGGGGAACGAATTTGGTGGAAAATCATCAGGTTGTCGTGGCGTTGATCGGAGCCAAAGTGAAATGGCATGGCGAAGGCGATTTGGTGACGATTGAAAAAACAAAAGTTCGCGGAGTGGATAGTCAGGGAATGATTTGCGCGGCGTCAGAGATTGGTTTGGAAGATCGTTTTGCTGCAAAAGATGATCACGAAATCATTGATTTGACCGAGTTTGGTCTAAAAGGAAAAAACGGCCAAAACATCGCTGAATTGTTGGAATTGACAGAAGCGACTTTTGAAATTGACAACAAGTCAATCAACCATCGGCCGGATTTGTGGGGGCATTATGGCATGGCGCGCGAAGTCGCCGCCATTTATGAATTACCGCTGGCGGAATATCCGTTTGAAAAAATAAAATCAGCCAAAGAAGTTAATTTAAAAGTTGAAAATAAAGAAAAAATTTTGTGTCCGAGATATCAAGCCGTGATGTTGGATAACTTTTGTGTGGCGGAATCGCCGGCGTGGTTAAAAGAAAAATTATCAGCCATTGGACAAAAACCGATTAATAATTTGGTGGATATTACCAATTACGTAATGTTTGATTTGGGACAACCGCTACACGCTTTTGCGGCGGACAAAATAAAAGAAAAAATTGTTGTTCGTTTGGCAAAAGATAAAGAAATATTAAAAACTTTGGACGGCGAAGAAAAAAAATTGTCAACGGACGATTTGGTTATCGCGGACAAAGAAAAAGCTCTTGCTTTGGCCGGAGTAATGGGCGGTGAATTCAGCGGAATCAATGAAAAAACAACAAAAATTATTATTGAATCGGCTAATTTTGAACCGGTTAATATTCGCAAAACGGCCAATCGTCTTAATTTGCGGACGGAAGCGGCCATCCGTTATGAAAAAAGTTTGGACCCGAATTTAACGGAAAAGGCGTTGGCTCGGGCAGTGTCATTGATTTTGTCCATTTGTCCACAAGCGCGAGTTGTAAGCAATGTCGTTGATGAAAATAGTTTCAAAAATAAAAAAATTAATATTGAAATCGCTTGGACATTTATCAATGAGCGCATTGGCAATGAATTGTCACATGATTATATTGTCAATATTTTAAAACGGTTGGGATTTATTCTGAAAATAAACAAGAATGGTTTAAAAATTGAAGTTCCAAGCTGGCGCGCGACCAAAGATGTGGGCATTGCGGAAGATATTATAGAAGAAATCGTCAGAATTTACGGTTTTGATAATATAAAACCGATAATGCCAAAAGTTGATTTGCAATTTACCGAAGAAAATAATTTGCGGCAGTTTGAGCGCAAAGTAAAAAATATTTTGGCCGGATCGGCCGGATTTGATGAAGTTTATTGTTCTTCTTTTGAAAATATTGAATTGTTAAAAAAAATTGGCGCGTCCGTTGATCATGTGCGAGTGGCCAATCCGTGGAGTGAAGACGCGGCTTATTTGCGAAAAAATTTGGCGCCGCTTTTGTTGACCAAAGCGGAGAGCAATCAAAGATTTTTTGCGCCGATGGCGATTTTTGAAGTGGCGAAAATTTTTGATCGCCGAGGACAAGGAGAAAAAATGTCAGTGAATTCAAAAAATTTTTTACCCAATCAGGATGTTTGGTTGGCTTTGGTCGCAACAGGGCAAGATTCTTTGTCTTTAATCAAAGGAGCTATTGAATTATTGGCAAAAAAAATGAATTTTGATTGCGGTTTTGTCATCAGCAATGAATGTCCCGTTTGGTGCCATCCTCATCAAAATCAAAAAGTTTATTTCAATAAAGTTGAAGTCGGTTATTTGGCTAACGTTCATCCGGAGACAAAAGAGATTTTGAAAATCAAAGAAGCGATCGCTTGCGCGGAAATAAATTTAACCAAAGCGGCGGAATTTTTTCCGACAATAAAAAAATATCAATCCCTGAAAAAATATCCGGATATTGTTTTGGATCTTTCAATTATCGTGCCGGAAACCGCTGATTGGGGAGATTTGCAAAAAATTAGTGCCTCGCTTGATGAAAAGTTGATAAGGTCGGTGGATTTGGTGGAAATTTATAAAAATGATAAAATGGAAGAAGGAAAGAAAAGCGTTACCTTGCGTTTGGTTTTTGGTTCGGATGAACGCACTTTGCAATATGAAGAAGCGGAAAAAATCAGACAGCGCGTAGTTGATCAGTTAAAAAAAGCCGTGCGCGCAGAACTTCGCCAATAATGAATTAAAAATAAAAACAAAAATAAAATATGTTTGATTCCAGTCAAGATATTTTTTATCTTGCAGCTTCAATTTGCGTGGGTTTTTTAACCGTGTTTTTGATTGTTTTTCTTTATAACTTGATAAAAATTTTACGAGAAGTCAACGCGACTATTGATCGCGTGCATAGCAAACTGGAAAAAATTTCTGGTTTGTTTGCGTTTTTAAGCAATAAGGTCGTTAAATACGGTTTTGAAAAGTTTTTTTCAACGGTAAAGGGAAAGAATACGAAAAAATAATCGTGATTATGAATTTGGAAATAGATTTATCCAAGTTAGCAGAACTATTGGCCGAACCGTGGGTTATTTTTGGTTTGTATGGATTAATTTTGTTTGTTATTTTATTGGTTGTCATTTTAATTTTGAAAAGATTTTCCGTTTCCGCCGGTAATTTGGCGAAATCTTTTGATAAGAAGATTTTGCTGGTAAGCGTGCCAAAACAAAGCATGGAAAAAGACCAAACGGCCACTCCGAGTTTGCAACAGATCCAAGAAAAAATTGGCGTTATGGAATCTTTGTTCAGCAATATCGCCGGTATAAAATCTGAAAAAGGGCTAAAAGTGAAATGGCGCGGATACAAGGATGTCTTTTCTTTTGAATTGGTTGTGGTTCATGGGCAAATACATTTTTATATCGCTGTGCCAGCCAATTTTCAGGAATATGTTGAACAGCAAATTACGGCGCAATTCCCGCACGCTTTTATAGAAGAAGCCATTGATTATAATATTTTTTCTCCTCTTGGTAAAATAAAAACAGCATCAATGGTTTTAAAATCAGATGATTTTTTGCCATTAAAAACTTACAAAAAATTGGAAGCCGATCCGTTAAACGCACTAACCAACGCTTTGAGCAAAATTGATGAAAATGACGGCGCGGCCGTGCAAATAATTTTGAAATCGGCACGGCCGAAGTGGCGTAAATTCGGTTTAAAAGTGGCCAGCAAAATGCAACAAGGCAAAAAGTATGCGGACGCTTATCGCGAAGCGCGCGGCGGTTTGGGAAAAATTTGGCGAGATTTTATTAAAGCGGCCAAACCAAAAGATCCTAATAATCAGCTGTCAAACGATCAATATCGTTTGTCGCCATTGGAGGAAGAACAGGTCAAGGGGATAGAAGAAAAATGTCAAAAAGCCGGTGCTGATGTCAATATTAGATTGGTTGTTTGTTCGGAAAAAGAAAATAATTTAGATATTTATTTAAATAATATTGTCAACGCTTTTGGTCAATATAATATTTATAATTTTGGCAATATTTTTATCAAAAATGATGGCAATCAAAACAAGACGATAAAAAATTTTATATATAGATTTTTTGATCCAAAATTGAGTTATGTTTTGAATACGGAAAATTTAGCCAGTTTGTATCATTTTCCGATTCCGCATGTCAACGAAGCTCCGAATATCAAATGGCTTGACGCGCGTAAAGCACCGGCACCGGATAATTTGACGCGTGATGGTTTGCTGATGGGGTATAATGTTTATCGCGGTCGGCAAATGGAAATAAGAATTAGACGCGAAGATCGTCGCCGTCATATGTACACCATTGGTATGACCGGAACCGGTAAATCTTGGTTTATTGAAGGCATGATGATGCAAGATATTGCCAACGGCGAAGGTTGTTGTTATATTGATCCTCATGGCGATGCCATTGAGCATATATTGCGCAGAATTCCGCCGGAACGAGCGGAAGATGTGGTGATTCTTGATCCGGGCGACGTATCTAGACCGATCGGTTTGAATTTGTTAGAATTCAAAACGCAAGAGGAAAAAACTTTTGCCATCAATGAGCTTATGGCTATTTTTGACAAGTTGTATGATTTAAAAGCCACCGGCGGACCGATGTTTGAGCAGTATTTCAAAAATTCCGCAGCTTTGGTTATGGGTGATCCGGAGTCTGGTTCCACGTTGTTGGAAATTTCACGTGTTTTGGCGGACGAAGATTTTCGCGCTTATAAATTATCCAAATGTCAGGATCAAATGGTTGTTGATTTTTGGGAAAAAGAAGCGCAAAAAGCCGGAGGAGAAGCTTCGCTCGCCAATATGGTTCCTTATATCACCAGCAAGATGTCGCCGTTTGTGAGCAATGATTATGTCCGGCCGATTATTTCACAGCAAAACAGCACTATTGATTTTGCGGATATCATGAATAGCAAAAAGATTTTGTTGATTAAGTTGGCCAAAGGAAAAATCGGTCAATTGAATTCCAATTTGCTAGGTATGTTGGTGATTGGCAAATTGCTTATGGCTGCGCTTGGTCGCGCGGATATGGCCGAAGATGATCGCAAAGATTTTTATCTTTATGTTGATGAGTTTCAAAATTATTTAACAGACAGCATGGAAATAATTTTGTCCGAAGCCAGAAAATATCGTTTGTGTTTGAGTATCGCGCACCAATATGTCGGTCAGTTGGTCAAAAATAATGACACGAAATTCAAAGACGCGATTTTTGGTAATGTCGGGACAAAATGTTGTTTTCGCATCGGTGTTGATGATGCCGAAGCCATGACCAAAGAGTTTGCCGGAATTTTTAATGAGAATGACTTTTTGAACTGTCCCAGTTATAATTGTTATGTAAAAGTTTTGATAAATAATGCCAATCCTCCGGGCTTTAATATGAAAACAATGCCACTTGATAAGGTGCCGGGAGTGCCGGTGGAAAATCCGGAATTGGCCGAATCAATCAAGCAATTGTCCAAGCTCAAATATGGCAAAGATTTGGATTTGGTTAATATGGAGGTAAAAGAAAGACAGACAAGGGTGTTTTAAAGTGACAAGTGAGTAAGAGCGCGATTGCGAAACTACGAAAGGCTACCTGCCTACCGGTAGGCAGGCGAAACCACGAAAATAAAAAAGATGAAATGTTTCGTTGTTCGCAGTTTATTTTAAAATAAAAACAAAATATAATTTTATGTTTAGCTTATTTAAAAAAGATCAAGACGAAAATTTTGACGACAAATCAATTACAGCCAGAGAAATTTTGGCCGCTTTGGCGCAAATGCAAAAAGAGTTGGATCGGTTAAAATTGGCCGTTTCCGGAAATTTTCAAATTGACGCGGACAGTCGCAAACAAAGTCGCGCAGTGGAAGAAAATTTAAATTATTTAAAAACTTTGAATAGCGATGAACCGCAAAAAAGTGGCGCGGAAAAAGTAATTGAAGGTGTTTTTGATGGAATTAGCATGATTGGCGCCAATGGTGAAATTTACGATGTGCCGGCTAATTACGCCAGCAAATCCAAATTGGTGGAAGGTGATATCCTGAAATTGACGATCAATAATTTGGGCGCTTTTGTTTACAAACAAATTAAGCCGATTGATCGGATTCGCAAAGTTGGAATTTTGGATCAGGATCAGCAAAATTTACAATTTTATGCCTTGGCTGATGGCAAGAAATGGAAATTATTGACGGCCAGCGTGACATATTACAAAGGCGAAGCGGGAGATGAAATTGTATTCCTTATTCCGGCCGAGGGCGTTAGCCGTTCCGCGGCGGTGGAGAATGTGATAAAAAAGTGATTTGTAATAATTAAGAATGTAGAATTAAAAATTAAGAATTTTTGCGCGGGTTTTAACCCGCGTTTTTTATTTGCCTTTTTATCTTTTTCTTGCTAAAATCATCTTGTTTAAAAGGAAAAAATTATGGCTTTGTATCGCAAATATCGTCCGCAAAGTTTTCAAGAAGTTATTGGACAAAATCACGTGAAGATTACTTTGCAAAATGAAATAAAGACGGACAGTTTGAGCCACGCTTATCTTTTTTGCGGCCCGAGAGGAACGGGCAAGACGACATTGGCCAGACTTTTTGCAAAATCGGTTAATTGCCAAAATCGCGGTGTTGATGCGGAGCCTTGCAACAGTTGCGACTCATGTTTGGAAATAATGAACGGTCGCGCTTTGGACATTATGGAAATTGATGCGGCCAGCCATACCGGAGTGGATAATGTGCGTGAAAATATAATTGAAAGCGTCAGATTTACTCCGACCAAAAAAAGATACAAGGTTTATATTATTGATGAAGTGCACATGCTTTCCATGGCCGCTTTTAACGCATTGTTAAAAATTTTGGAAGAACCGCCGAAATATGTGATTTTTATTTTGGCAACAACGGAAGTTCACAAAATTCCGGCGACAATTTTGTCGCGATGTCAGCGGTTTGATTTAAAAAAATTAAGTTTTCGTGATTTGGTGGATCGGTTGCGTTTTATCAGCGAAAGCGAACAAGTGCAAATTGAGGAAAAAGTGTTGGAAATTATCGCGCGACAATCCGGTGGGTGCGCGCGCGATGCGGAAAGTCTCTTGGAACAAGTTTTTTCTCTCGGTCAAGAAAAAATAACTTTGGAAACGGCCGAGTTGGTTTTGCCCAGATTGTTGGGCGAAGATTTTATAAAATTTTTGCAAATTTTAATTGCCGGAAAAACGGCTGAAGGTTTTAATTTTATTGCGGAAATAAATAAAAACGGTTTGGACTTGAATTTATTTATTGATGGCTTTGTTGATTTTTTACGGAGAGTTTTGTTTTATCGCGCGACGGGAGAGATTGCGGAATTAAATCAAGATTTGTCGGATGATGGTTTGCGCCGAGTTATGGAATTAACAAATAATGTCGGTGTTGATTATTTTTTGTCGGTAATAAAAAAATGTTTATCTAACAAAGAAATTTTTCGGCAAGCGTATTTGCCGCAGTTGGCGTTGGAAGCGATTGTTGTTGATTTGACGGCCAGAGAGCAAATTATGCCAAAAGTATTTTCTTCGTTGGAATTAAATAAGTCGGCGGCAACAAAAATTTCCGAAAATAGTTTGTCGCAAAAAAATGAAAATATCGTGAAATTGGAATCATCGGTTGTAGAACAAAATACAAAAATAATGGAAAAAAAAGTTGATTTAGTCAATCCATTAAGCGGGGATTTCAATTTTGTTTGGCAAAGCCTTTTGGATAATTTAAAAAATAAAAATTATTCTGTCTTTATGTCCTTGCGCATGGGCAAGCCGGTGGAAGTTATTGATGGGCGAGTGGTGATAGGTTTTATTTTTGAATTGCAAAAGAGCCGGGTTGAAAAACCGGAAATCAGGCAAATTATCAGTGAAACATTGTTGTCTTTGACCGGTAAAAATTGGCAAATTGAAACAAGGATTCAGCCCGGTTTGACGATGTCAGAGTTGTTTGTCGGTGAAAAAAATGAGTCTGCTGATGAAAATCAGTCCGGGCAGATTGATGATTTGGCCAAAGAATTTGGTGGCACGGTGATTGACTCTCCGGTTGGAACGTAGTATTTTGTAACAGTAATTTGTTCGGGGATCGCCCGCCTGCCTGCCCGCAATGCTATGCGTTGCAGGCGGGCAACGCTATGCAAGCGAGCTTGCTCGCGTAGCATTGCGGGCAGGTCTAATGGTATTTTATGTTTTATTATACATATTTGTTGCAAAGTTCTAAGGATGATAATTTATATATAGGTTGGTGTAAAGATTTGAATAAAAGGATAGAAGAACATAATAAAGGATTAGTTGAAGCGACAAAATATAGAAGACCGTTAAGTTTGATTTATTTTGAAGCCTGTCTTAATGAAAAGGATGCTATATTGCGTGAAAAACAATTAAAGACTGGCTTTGGTCGCGCATATTTAAAAAGAAGGTTAAATTTTTGAAATATAATTTTTCGGGGATCGTCTAATGGTAGGACAACAGGTTCTGGTCCTGTTTATTGGGGTTCAAATCCCTATCCCCGAGCCAATCAAAAAAAATCCAAAATTTTGGATTTTTTTTGATTGTAAAATTTATAAAAAAAACAGCAAAAATAATTTATATAACGAAAAGGCCCGCGGTTTTTGAAACCGCGGGCCGAAAGCTAGATGTTTTGGAGCTTTGCCTCGTAAGAGGCAATACGCTCCCGAGCTTCGGCGAGGATTTCCTCGCCGAAGGTGCCCTCTTCTGACATGAAGGTCAGGCTGGCCTTCATGTTTTTTATCCAGAGTTGGCACAAAAATCGTGCCGTCTCTGGACCTGCCCCGGCGAGGACATTGTCCTCGCCGAGGACCGGACAGATATACTGTCCCAGATGGGACAGCCTGTCCGGCTTTTCGTATATTATTTTTCTTGCTCCAGGCGGTATTTCCGCCTGAAGCACCTTCCCCTCCTGCGCCATGACGACGCAGAATGGGAGCTCACCGGCCTCATAGGCCGGGCTAAAAAGCCCGAACCATATGAAGCCTTCCCCCACCTCTACCACCATCCGGCGACTGCCGGTGGTGTAGGTGAGGGAGCCGTGGTCGGTCCACGACCACGGCTTTGCCCATCTGAAGCCTTCAGCGCTTCTCGCGTTGTCGGCTTCCGCGGCAACTTCCATTGCCGCGAATAATTCCTCCACCGAGGAGAACTCCTCGGTGGTGGCAGGGGCGCACCCCTGCCCCAAGCTGCGACTGACTTCAGCCGCAGCTTGGAGGTTCAAATTTTTCATTGTGTCCTCCATTGCCCGGTTACCGCCGGGCTCGGAATTATTGTTAAAGAACCCATAATGATATCATATTTTATAAAACTTGTCAACCTCTCGTAGTATTCTAATTAAAAATGCGAGGTTGCTGGATATAATTTTTATTGTAAAAATAGAATAAATTTAAATAAATTATAAACAATGTTGATAAGTCCAAAGATTGATTTTAAAAATAACAATTTTTTGTTATAATATTATTGAAAAGATTAAATAAAAACAAAAATAAAATGGAAAAAGCGATTTCCCATATTTTGCTATAAACCGTGTTTTTTCGGTTTTTTTATTTTTGTAAAAAAATGGCATTAGTTGATTGGAAATGTAAATTATGGATAATTTATTTATTGAAATAAGTTTGTTGTTGTCGGCCGCTGTCGGTTTGTCTTTTATTTTGCGTTTTTTAAAGCAACCGCTGATTGTGGCGTATATTTTGGCTGGAATAATTTGCGGACCGATTTTTTTTAATTTGATCAAAAGCGGAGAGGAAACGTATGGGACTTTTGCCGAATTTGGAGTGGTTTTGTTGCTTTTTGTCATCGGATTGCATTTGAATTTCAATCATTTGAAATCAATCGGCAAAATTTCGTTATTGGCCGGATTGGGACAGGTGGTTTTTACGGCGGCCGTAGGCGCGGGAATTTTGTTTTTTATGGATTTTTCGTTAAGCAGTTCCTTTTATTTATCAATGGCCTTGACTTTTTCCAGCACGGTTATAATTATGAAATTGCTCACCGAAAAAAAGGATACGGAAACCATTTATGGCAAATACACGATCGGACTCATGCTGATTCAAGATATCATCGCGATAATAATAATGATTGGTTTGGGTTTTTTTAAAAACAGTGGCAACGGATCGGATATTTTTGTAATGTTAATTTCCAAATTGTTGCTGATTGTCGTTTTTGTTTATTTGTTGACCAAGTATTTATTGCCAAAAATTCTTGATCGTATTTCCGGATCCGGCGAATTGTTGTTTTTGTTCACTTTAACGTGGTGTTTTGGTTTGGCCAGCTTTTTGTATTGGCTGGGTTTTTCTTTGGAAATCGGCGCGATAATTTCTGGCATGACTTTGAGTTCATCGCCTTATCAAATGGAAATTTCCAGTCGCATCAAACCTTTGCGCGATTTCTTTTTGGTTTTGTTTTTTATTGTTTTGGGAAGTGAAATGGCGCTCGCTTCTTTTGGCGCGGTGATTTGGCCGGCAATTATTTTAGCCGGGTTTATTTTAGTCGGCAATCCAGTGATTTTGTATGTTTTGTTTCGCACCCAAAAATTTACCAGAAGAAACAGTTTTTTAATCGGCTTGACGGCCGCGCAAGTAAGTGAGTTTGGTTTTGTTTTATTGTTTACCGGCAAAAATTTGGGACATATTCAGGGACAAGAAATTCAAATATTCACGTTTGTCGCATTAATCACTATTTTCATTTCTTCATATTTGATCACTTATAATGAAAAAATTTATCAATTTCTTTTGCCTATTTTTTGTTTGTTTGGCAAGGACAAATTTCGTCAATCCAATAAATCAACAAAATTTTATGACGCTTGGATTATCGGGTATCATCGGATTGGCATCAAGGTGGCCGAGGCTTTGGCTCATAAAAAAATAAAATATTCGGTTGTTGATTTTGATCCGGAAGCCGTCAAAAAGTTGCGAAAGAAAAAAATACCTTTTTTCTTCGGCGATATTGCGGATATTGAATTTTTGGAAGGGATTCCCATCGCGAAAAGCAAATTTATCATTATGACTATTCCAACGACTGATGATCAAATAAATTTGCTCAATTACGTCAAAAAAATAAACCCGCAAATCTTGGTTGTCGCCAACGCTTATGAAAAGGAGCAGGCTAACGAACTTTATAAAAACGGCGCTGACTTTGTCATGATGCCGCATTTACTTGGCGGGCATTGGATTGGCGAGATATTGAGAATTCAAAAAATCAATGTAAAAACTTTTACCAAGCTGAAAAAAGAACAAGAAATAATGACAAAATAACAAAAAAAACAAGCCTCGGCGGCTTGTTTTTTTTGTTTTAGATCTTATCTCCCAATGCTTTTTTGTTTTTTTCATCTCGCTTTGATTTGGCGTGAGCTCGGTATTTTTCATCATAATCATTATCCAATTCTGCTTGTTCCCATTCATCCAAGGACCTCATTTCTTTTAATATCTCTTTGCGTTCCGCAGGAGTTAGCCGGCTGTCATAACGTTCGGCGGCTTCATTGATTTTGTTTTCTTTTTTTTGCTCGCGCAAGGTCGCTTTTAAAACTTCTTTTGGCTTAGCGGCTTTTTTTTCTATGAATTTTGCTCTGATGCTATCAACCCAATTTTCAAACATGGTATCATATTTTCTAACCCATCTTGTAAAACCACGAGGCCTTATTTCTTCTATATGTCTATCAAGTTCTTCATCAATTGACACTGAGCGATTAGCTTCTTCGGCCAATTCTTGTCGCAAGGATTTCGTTGGTTTTGCCGGAGTTTCTTCTTCAATATAATCAACACCGCTCGGCAAACGATTTTTTTGGGAAAGATTAAATCCTCCTTTAGTTAATCTGGATGGAGCTTTGCCCATAATTTGATCTTCGTAAATTGCTTCCTGTTC